>Ga0099827_10001764_pt1 | contig 11529 bp, 15 predicted proteins | sample CZO8metaG_FD_79339 | JGI IMG/M metagenome (GOLD analysis project Ga0099827, IMG submission 79339) | Vadose zone soil microbial communities from the Eel River Critical Zone Observatory, Northern California, USA - CZOApr15con1.8 metaG | ecosystem: Environmental > Terrestrial > Soil > Vadose zone ...
GGGGTCGACCACGCCATCTGCAACCTGATCGACAACGCGATCAAGTGGAATCCACCCGGCGGCGCGGTACACGTCGTCGTCGTCGATGCGCAGGTGTCGGTCACCGATCACGGCCCCGGGATTCCAGACGAGGATCTCCCGCACATCTTCGAACGCTTCTACCGGGCACCGGCCGCACGCGGGATGCCCGGCGCCGGGCTGGGACTGGCCATCGTGGCCCGCATCGCGCAGGCCAATGACGCAACGGCCGATGTGCGAACCGGTCCGGACGGGTCGACATTCAGCCTCGCATTCCCTCCGCATCCGCGCGCCGCGGACGTCGCGCCCCGCGAGCAGGAATAGGCAAGTCTCGCCATGGCGGGAGTCATCACTGCGATCTGCCGCGCCTTCCTGGCCCGGACGCTGGCTGCCATGAACCCACGCCACGGCAAGAGCATGGCCCCACACCACGGCGAGACCGCACGCCACGGTGGAGTGTTCGCCGCCCTGCTGGCGATCATCGCGCTGCTGGCGGCGGCATGCAGCGGCTCGCCGGGTAGTCACGTGGCGCAGCCCGGCTCGACCACAACGCAGAGCAACGGAGCGCTCGCCTTCTCCCAGTGCATGCGCTCCTACGGGGTGCCGAACTGGCCCGACCCCAACAGCAGCGGAGGGATCCCCAAAGGAAACCGCGCAGCAACTCGGGGTCAGCAGTTCCCAGCGACGAGGCTGCCAGGACGTTCTTCGAATCACTCGGCCGGACCGACCAGTACGCGGTCATCCTGCGGCTATCAAGGTCGCGCGGAGCGGCCAGCCGGGCAGCCCAGCTGCGCAAGGTGATCGACCCCCTGCGATCCGGCCAGCGGATCACCTGATCAGCCTGCCACCGAGACCCGGCACTACCCGCCGGCGGCGGCTGAATCGGTCGTACAGCCTGGCGTAGCCGCGGCGGCCCAGCACCCCTCGGACCAGGAACAAGACCACGCCGAACGCGCACACCGCAACGAAAATGCGCTCGAGGAAGTTCAGTGCTGCAACGGCGCCCTTCCAGCCGCGGCCGACCGGCCGTCCGTAGCTGCAACCGGTGAGGTGCTTGCCCTCCTGGCCCTTGCATGCCTCACGGAACTCGACGGCACGACCAGCATCCGCCGGGGTGAGGATCGATCGGTCCACGACCGTATTGATCACCCGACCGTCCGCGACCCGGACGGTGGCGTGGCACTGCCACCAGTAGCCGATGCCGTCACGGCTAACCGGCCCGAGCCGCTCGCACGCTCCGACCCTGGCCACCGCCGGATGCTCTTCAGGGCCGAGGTAGCCCGACCGCGTGCCCTTGTACAGGTTGAAGACCGTCGCGAACACAAGCAGGAGCACGAAACCGGTACCCGCGGCCACGACGGCCGCCAGCAGCATCTTCACCCTGTCCTTGATCGGACCGTCCGCTGTCCCGTCCGGACCAGCCGGATCCCCGGCCGAGGATCGAGCGTACCGCGAGCACGGGCCCGCCGCCCCGCCCCCGTGCCATTGCCCTGCCTCATTGGTTGGACCTCCAGCTGACAAGCTACCGAAAACGCTGGCGGCAAAACGGCGTCTCATACGCCTATCAAGCCGCTGTGGGTTAGCGCATAAGGCGAGTGCGGGTCAGGCTTGAACCTCGTAACGGGCGCGGCGACCGGTACGGGTGAAGCCGAACCGGCTGTACAGCGCGGTGGCGTGAGGGTTGTCAACGTTGACATTGAGCGTGATGGTTGTCTCGCCCGCGGATCTCATGCGCTGCACGGCCTCGGCGATCAGCCTGGCACCGATGTCCTTGCCGCGGGCTGTGGGCACGACGCCCATCTGGACGATCCAGCCCGTGGCTTCGCCGACGATGAAGCCCACGTCGTTGCCGTCGGTGGTGGCGAGCAGCGTCCACTCGGGGCGGAAGTCCTCGTCGTCGCTGATCCACTCGATCCAGCGTTCTTGCGCCCACCCGGGGAATCCTGGCCGATCGCGGAATGACGCCTGATAGACCGCGTAGTACCGGGCGGGATCGGCCTGATCCCACTGCGACAGGATCAGCCCCTCGGGCGCATGCGTTGCTGGCGGATGCGCCCGTCCCGCCAGTTGCATCACGTCTTCGGCGAACACCTGAGACAGCCCTTTGCTCAGGTACAGCGCGTGAGCGCCCTCACTGAGCGCTTCGGTCTCTGCGCGCAGCGCGCCATCACCCACCTCGCGGGCGGCCCAGTCAAACGCGCGCTCGCCGATGCCACGGCGGCGCCAGGCCGGGTGAACCAGCCCGGTCGTGACGGCGTTCGCGGCCCGGCGTTCGCCGGGTGCGCCCGCCGGCAGCCGGCGCAGCGACGAGACACGGATGAGCTCGGGGCCATCCCAGCCGGCGTACGTTTCGGCCTCGGACCGGTACTACTGGGCCAGGAAGCCGGGATCTGCGGCAAAAGGCTGGCCGCCATCAGCTGACAAGCACCGGCGCGCCAAGTTTGTGACTGCCGGCAGGTCGGACTGTTCCAGCGCCCGCCACGACAGCACCTCGCGAGAACTGCTCACAGCCGAGCACCTTTCGATCAGCGCAAACGGATGCCGACACTACGAGCCGCCAACAGGAGACGCAACGCATTTCTGCCGGAGCTTAGCTTTGCTATCGACGCTAGCTGGCACCTCCGGTTACCTGGCGATGCCCTTATCTGCGAGCGTCGAGGAGGGTGATCGACAGTTCCGGGTTCTCAACATGGGCGTTGTGACCGAGTGCGGGGAGCGTGACCGCCGGGACGCCTAGGCAAGCCAGTTGCTCATTCTGTGCTCATCGGGTCGTGCTCGCCGCGGGCCAGGGTCACCGGCGCCCGAGATTGCGCGAGCAGTTGCGCCATGTCTGGTGCACCGACCGCGAAGGTTCCCGGATCCATGGCCAGCCGCCATCGCCCGTCCTGATTGCGCAGCCCGGCATCCACCGCCGGGTCGTCGGCGGGCAGCAAGCCAGTCAGACCCGATACCCGCAGGTAGCGAGCGGCAGCCACGTCGCGTGAGGAGAACCATGCCAGTGGCCGACGGGCCACCGCCTGAGCCCTGTCCAGATCCTCACCGGTCCAGACGACTTTGATTCCTAAGCCGATGACCGCCTGCACATGAACTGGAAATTTGCCGCTGGCCAAGGCCAGGCCGACGACGCCGCCAAGCGAATGTCCCAGCACGACGGTGTGGGCATTCGGCCGGATCATGCTGGCAACCCCGGCGGCAAAGGCGTCGAAGGTATATACAGTGAGCGGCGGCGAGCCGCCATGACCAGGCAGGTCGGGCGCGAGCCAGCGCCCCGGCCACCGCTGGGCCAACAAGGGCCGCCATCGGTCCCAGACGTCGCCGGTCGCGCCAAGTCCGTGCAGCAACACCAAGAGCGTCTCACCGCTGCCGCCCTCGTGCACCCGCAAGCGCGCGTCCATGGTCGCAGTGTGCCAGTGGAACTGCGGGTGGTTAAAGTCGGCAACAGCCAGCAGCCGCTTCCACCGAGGAGTTCCTGGACAGCAAATGACCCTGGCCCGGCCTGCTCGCCTGAAACCGAGGTCGTTTGACCCTTCGACCTACGTCGATGGAGTGCCCTTCGCGGCCCTGACAAAGCTGCGACGAGAGACTCCGGTCGTTTGGGTGGCCGAGATTCCGGTCCTGGGCTGGCCGGAAGGCCCGGGGTTCTGGATGGTGCTGCGGCACGCGGATGTGGAATCGGTGCTGGCCAGACCGCAGCAGTTTTCGTCATCGCTCGGTGCCACGCAGATCCGTGACCCAGCGACGCCGCAGGCACTTGGTTATGTCCGGCAAATGATGCTCAACATGGATCCGCCAGACCACTCGCGGCTGCGGCGGCTGCTGGGCTGGTCGTTCACGCGGCGGGCCGTCTCCCAGCTTGAGGATCGCATTCGCGATCATGCGCGAACCATCTGCGACCGGGTATTCACAGGCCCGCGGGGTGAATGCGACTTCGCCAAGGACGTAGCCGCGGATTTGCCACTGCTCACCCTGGCGGATGTGCTGGGTATGCCGCATCAGGACCGCTGGCTGCTCTTCGACTGGTCCAACCGGGTGATCGGCTACCAGGATCCGGACTACGCCTCCTCGGCCGAATTCGATCCGGCCGCAGGCACGCCCATGGCCAGGCAAGCGCTGGAACTGCGACCTGTGCCGGACAGTGATGGCCGAATGCCGGGCCCGCGCACCAGGGAAGGAATGCCTGACCTCTACGCGTATGCCCACCTGCTGGCAGAAGATAAACGGCGCCACCCGGGAGATGACGTGATGTCAATCCTGCTTGCCTAGGTGGACGACGACGGCGGCCAGGTGTCTGAGGCTGAGTTCGAGAACATGTTCTGGCTGTTCGCGGTGGCAGGCAACGAGACGCTGCGCAACGGCTTGCCCGGTGCGTGCATCGCACTCCTCGAGCATCCGGCAGCACAGGACGACCTGCGCGCCGATCCGGCGCTGATGCCCGCAGCGGCTGAGGAAATGCTGCGCTGGTGGACGCCGGTCATGACTTTCCGCCGGACGGCGACATCCGAGTGCGAGCTCGGCGGGCAACACATCGGCAGAGGCGACAAGGTGGTCGTCTCATTCACCTCGGGAAATCGCGACGAAGCTGTCTTCGCTGACTCCGACCGCTTCGACATCCGCCGCCATCCGAATCCGCACCTGGTGTTCGGCCACGGTCCGCACTTCTGTCTCGGCGCCCACCTCGCCCGCATTCAGACATGCGCGCTCTTCGAAGAGATCCTGGCCCGCACGTCCTCGCTCACCTATCCCGGGCCAGCCGTCCTACCTGCGATCGAACTTCCAGCGCGGCGTCAAGCGGCTGCCGGTCAGCTGGACCCATAAAGCTTCGGCGCATTCCTAGCTGGCAGAGCCGGATGACTCCTCCGCGGCCCGCTTGGTGATGGCCTGCAGGGTGCGAACGGTCGTCTCGATGTCGTGGATATCGAACTGGCTAAGCAGCCGGGAGGTTGGGCCGGCAATGTACTCGCGCAGGCTCCGATGCAGGGCCTGCCCCTCGGGCGTCAGGTCCACGTGCGTGTCTCCGCGGATCAGTCCTTCGGCTTCGAGCCCCTCGAGAAGCTCGCGAGTGGCGTCGGCGTTCAGAGTCCGCGAGCGTTCTAGGCCGTGGCTGAGTTCCTCGCGTGAAAGCCTTGGCCCGCGTGCCGCGAGCAGCTGCAGTGCGTACCAGGTCTGCGGCTTGGTGTCGCGCTCGGCAAGGTGCGCACGCAACGTGGCCGTCAACGTCTGCTCGGCGAAGGCCAAAGCTTGGCCGAACTGACCGAAGACAGCAGGTGTTCTGGTGGTCATGATGGTCTCCGTTCCACTAATATCGACAGGTACCTGTCCACCATATGCAATAGACAGGTGGCTGTCTATCTATGGAAGCGGGCTTCCCAGAGCGCCCGGTCATCGGGCTCCTGCTCCGGCTGGTCTACCAGCACTACGCACAGAGCGTTGACGCTGCGCTGCGCGAAGCAGGTTTCGACGACATCCGCCCTGGCGCCGCGAACGTCTTCCCCTTTGTGCCGCAGGAAGGCATCATGGTCTCGCGGCTCGCCGAGCTGGCTCGGGTGCGCAAGCAGTCGATGGCTCAAGCCGTAGATCAGCTGGAACGGACGGGCTATGTCGAGCGCCGGCCTAACCCTCGCGACCACCGTTCACGGCTTGTGTTCCTGACCGACCGAGGCGCATCTGTTCCCCCGGTCACACATGCGGCGGCTGCGCGTGTGGAGAAGCACTGGGCACAGCTGACGAGCCCCGCGGAGTTCGAGGCGCTACGGGCATCGCTGGTGCGTTTGCTGGCAGAGCTCAGGGACCGCTAGCGCGTGCGGGTCCGGCGCGCTCAGCCGAGTTCGGCTAGCACGGCCGCTGCCATCGAGCCACGGGCCTTGCAGTGAGTCTTCCAGACGGCGACGGTTCCGGCGTCTACGTCAACGACCCGGGGCTTGCTGCTCTTGGTGTCGCCCTCGATCGTCTCGGCGCCCTCCCCGGGCGACCCTCACCGAACTCGAGGCGAGTGCTGCCATCTCCAATGCCGGCCGGCGAGGTAGGGTGCAGTGCCTGCCGGCGGATTCCGCGGGCTATGCGTGGGCCACACCTGGGAATCCGCATTGATCTCCCTGGCCTCGGCAGCCGGTCACCGGGGCCGGACGACCAATCGCAAACCGAGAAATCAAGCGGTTCGGTGAACCGCTCCTCCTACCCCGATTCCGTCCGCCATATGTCCGTAACCATTGCTACGCAGGGTCTCACGGCGGCACATCGTGAGACACGGCGGGACAGCAGCAAGGCGGCCCGCGAGCCCGGGTATGCCCAGGCCAATGGGCCGTTTCCGCAGGTAGTGGCAGGTGTTGGGTTCGAACCAACGTAGGCTAAGCCGACGGTTTTACAGACGGACCTCCTTCGCAGCCCTGCAAGCCGCTGGCCTGCGACTTTACGGTCACAACCCACTCGTACTGTGACGGCGTTCCGTCCAGGTTCCGTGCCAGAATCTTCAGCGTGTGCGCCAGACCCCGGGCGCGAATGAACACGCCCTCGACGTGACGTAACCAGCGGATACTCCGGTCCTGCGGTGCTCCATAAGGCTAAGGCGTCGCCCGCGAACCGGCTGGCACGCCGGGCGGAGACCTTCTACGTCGCCCGGCACGATCAATGGAACTGCGTGCTCAGCGCCTCATCAACGCCGCCGTCATAAGAAGGCGACCGCTGACCGCCGCTCTCCCAGCGAGTCCTGCGCACGCTCATCGCCGCTGTCGGCGCCCACGTCCTCGAGGACCCCCAAACCTGCCGGGTCGTGATGGAGACATGCACCCTGGCCGCCTACCATCCCGCCATCGCAGCCGCAGTGTAGGTCTCCGAACGCCATGCACGCGAGCAGCCCCGCCTCGCTCATCCAGGCCGACATCAAGGACGCCGAATGGTCCGGTGGCACCGATCCCCTGCTGCAGGCCAGGCTGATTGCCGCCACGCTGCACGGGATGATGGCACCTGGCATCTGGCACTCGGCTCGTTCTCCTGGGACACCGTCGCCGATGCGCTGAGCGCCTCAAACCAAGGCCCGTGAGCTATCCCGGCCCAGCCAGCGCGGACTAACACGCCGTGCTGGCTAAGCGGTTAGCTGGTCAAGCAATGCCCGCGATGCTGCGGGCCTCGTCCCGGTTCCTGCAAGCCCGCATCCTGATGATCCGCGCCTGGTCAACCGTCAGGACCAGGTAATTTCGGTCCTCGTTCTGACGGACACGCATACCGTCGATACCGGGCGTGCAAATGACCACCATCACCTTGTCGCCGTTTGCCACGACCTCCTCGATCTGTGACGCCAGGCCCTGCTCAGCCTGGCGCCGCAGCGCCCATTGCAGCTGCTCCCGCCCATGGCACGTCTCCGGTTCCGGATTCTCGAACGCAGGATTGAGGTAGGTCCACTCCAGATCGGGGTCAACGAACTCCAGCATGCGTGCCACATCGCCACGGCCATACGCCTCGTACGCCTCGCGGACCAGGGTCTCGTTCTGATCGGTCATGACTATCCTTCCCAGCTAGCACTCCGCACGGAACCGGACGGGAGCCGATGCCCCGCAGGCCAGGCGGCGCGCGCGCTGCGGCAGGCTCACGATCTGCACGGTGGCGGACGACAACACGACAATACGGCCGCTGGCACGACGCGCCAGCGGACCAGGCCCGGACGCCTAGAACTCCGGCTCAACCGAAGGATCGCATCGGCCACCAGTCTGCGCCTTCACGGAACGATGCCCAACGTGACCCGAGACTTACACGATCCTGCGGCGGGCGGACGGCCAGACACCTCCTCGGGTAAGACCTCAGCCTTCCGGTGATTCGCTGCTGAGACGGCCGGCGGCGCCTGCGGCGCCCCGCGCGTGTCATTGGCCTGTCATGGAAGCCAGCGCAGACGGCATGCGGACGCTGTGGATCTCTCTGGCGTGCTGGGCGTCACCGCGCTGATCCCTAGGCCGCGGTTGCTGCGGTGTCCGCCGGCACCCGGTCAGCCCGCCGCGATCCGCTCAGACCAAGCGAATTCGAGCGGACCCGACTGGTCCAGGCGACTCAGGTCGGGTGCCAGATTTCAGTATGACCCGCCCGTCCGTGTTGGCCCGCTGGGTGTCGTCGAGTCACCAGGCAGCTCGATGTCCGGCCTCGGCAGGGCCTTGGGGTTAGGTCATGCTATGGGCATGAATGATAGGTTCTTTGGCCGACGGCAGCGCGGGCGTGATGCGGCGGCGCGCCGCCGGATCGAGCGGCTGACATCGGCGCTCGCCGATCAGTGGCCCGATCATCCCGAAGCTCAGGAGTACATGCGCTTCCAATGGGGTGAGCGCGTGCTGATGGCCCACGTCGTGAGTCGAAGAGCACAAAAGGCGCTCTACCTTGCCCGCTGGCTCATTGTGGTCGGCGCTACGATCGTCCCCACGCTGGTCACTGCGGGAGCCCGGACCCACGGCACGGTGGCGACGGTCACACAGGTCGCCGCCGTGGTGCTCAGTCTCCTGGTTGCAGTGGCTGCCAGCGCCCTTCAGGCGCAGATGGGTCAGCGCTGGCACCTGTTCAACCAGCTGGAAGCTGAGCTTGAACACGCCGGCTGGCAGCTCTTCGCGCGGCGCGGCGAATACGTCGAGGGAGATCTCAATCAGCGGTTCGCCTCATTCGCTGACCGGGTGGAGAGCATTGTGCTCGCTTACCAGACCGGGTACTCGTCCCAGATGGCGCGGCTGGATCGGGACGGACGGTCCTCCGACGGGCCCGCGCTGCCTGGCGGCACGCCGAACCCGCTGACCCCGAACTGGAACTGGCCCTGATCTGTGGCCACGTCCTATCGGAACCGCCCGGACAATGCCGCCCTCGCCCAACCGGGCAATAAAGGACGCACCAACGCGCCGGCGGATGTCGTGCGGGAGGCTCTCACCCTGGTCCAGGCGGTGGCTGGGGAGCGGCCGAATGATCAGCCGCCCGAGGATTGGCTGGTCGCGCAGGCAGCGCGCCGTGAGGGGGTGCTGGCGGGCTTCGCCGCCCCGGCGGGCCCTGCTAGCCCGCGGATGCGGGTAGACGCGATCATCGTGCCGTGCGCGCAGGCCGGGGACCTGGCCGGCCAGATCGCGAGGCTTTGGCCGCTCGATGACGGAGGTACCGCCCTCGACCTCGCTGTCGTGGAAGGCTTCGCCAGTATGGACGCCGACCGCCGGCTGTGGGGAATGTCAGGCTCTGAGTTCGCTGCCTGGTGCGCTGATGACGGTGACTGGCTTGGCGCCGCATTCTGCAATTTCTGGTGGGACTGAGGGCAGCCTGTCTCGCCGCCCGCACGGTCCCAGTGGCCCTCGGGCACGGTGGCGTCGGGGAGGACCTGGTGAGCGTCACGGCCTGCGGCCGCCATTGGCTGCCAAGGAGGAACACCAGTGGGAATCCGCTCGATCTTTCCCGGCCGGGGGTCCCCGAAGCGACAGGCCGTTCGGGATGTCAGGAAGGCCGGCCCTGAGCGGCTGATCCCCTGGGAGGAAGTCCGCGCCGGGCTTGAGGCCCGCCAGCAGCGTCATGCGGCCCGCCCTCAGCGGTGCGGGCGGTCATTGAAGCGTGGTGGTGGTGCCGACGTGCCTGGCGGGCCACGTGGCATCCGCTCCCGTGGAAACGGCTCCGGTGGAACTGGCAGCGGATGCGCCGTGGCTGGTCCGACCGCGACACCTGGAACCTCGACAGCTACCTGGCGGTAGTCATCTCTGGCAGCGTGGCGTACTTGCGCAACCACGGCCACGGCTACCCGGGCGAGGAGAACGGAGCCGACGAGCAGCAGTGGCATGACATCCTCACCCGGATCGCTGAGCCGCTGTCGGTGGACTGGGACCGCATTATTGACGGGGAGACCCCCGCGCAATGCCGCGAACGCCAGGAGCGCGAGCTAGCCGAGCAGCGGCAGGCTCTCCGGCTCATGGCGCAGTGGTTCCATAGCCTGTGGGACTAACCGCGCATCGGCGCAAGCTCACCGGGCCGCTGGCGCTCGCCTGATCGGCCGTGAACCGCTGATCACCTTCGTGACCTTCGGTGAGCTGACCAAGTGGGCCGAGATCCGCCACTGGGGCGCCCGCCGCCGCCGGGAACTGGCGGGCTGGCTCTCCGGCATCCCCGTGCTGCCGGCGACGAACCGGTGGCCGCCCATCTGGGGCGCCCGTCCGCGGCAGCCATCCGGCGCGGACGGCCCCGCGCAGTCAACGATATGTGGATCGCGGCCGCCGGCCCACACCGGTTCAGGCGGGAATCTACCTGGCTGGTGGGAGCGCCTCGGCGAGCTCGCTGCTGAGCGGCGTGACCGGAGGCTGCGGCTTGGTCCCGAAGCACCATGGCTTGTGTTTGCGCAACAGCGCCTCGCCGTCGCGTTCCCACGAGAAGCCGGGTCTCTTCAGCAGGCGCTGGAAGAGCTGGCTGGCCCGGGCGGTATCCGCCCCGGCCAGCCGCCGGAACGGCAGCGTTGAGATGCTGTCATCTCTCAGGTACCCCAGCACCGCCTGCCGATGCTCCCGATCGGCCGCAAGTCCGGGATTCTCGAATGCTTCCTGTACCAGGGAGAAGTTGGCCAGGAACATCAGCCCTTCCGTTTCGTCGCAGATCAGCGCGACGGTGGGCGCGCTGGCGAGGTCGCCGGGCACGTCGAACGCCGGGGCCAGGGCGGCGACGTCCTCGTCAAGGCTCCCTGCCGCCGAGCGGGTCTCGGCGAGCACCCGGCGGGTGTGCCAGGTAAGGAAGCCATTCATCCGGGCAGCCACCGCCGGCCCCGGCACGACGACAAGGTCGCTGCCGAAGTACTCGATGAACAGCGCCCGCTGCTTGCGAGCCAGTTCCCAGCCCTGGGTCACCTTCTCGGGGTTGCGGAACACCAGCCGCGGATGCTCGGTTGCCAGTTCCGCTGCCAGCCGGAGCACCGCGGCTCGCTCGGAAGCGGCGTACGGCTGCTGCGCCCCGCTGAGCATCCAGTCACCGCCAGCCGGGACGATCCGGGCGGTCATGAAGCACCCTGGCCGCATCGGCGCCAGGGCACTGGGCCCGGCGTTGGCCCGGATCCGGTAGGTCATCTCGTCAATGAGATTGGCGGCGATGAGCGCGTCCCCGGCTCGCTCGCGGATCTCGAAGACTCCCTGCACCACGTCCCGCCAGCCGAGCAGCATCTGGCGATCCGCGTCCGTGAGTTCAGGATGCGCCGAGACGAAGACCTCGACCACCGTGCGGCCGTCGGCCAGCGGGCGCTGCAAAATGAAATGGTCAAGGAAATTGGCGAATTCATTCTCTTCGACGGCACTGCTGCCAGGGCCTTCCCTGACCGCCATGTCAAGCTGCCGCGAAAAACGCCGGGAACGGGCGAACTCGACCAGCTGGCGCTTGAGGTCACTGCAGTGCTCCAGCAGATCTGCCGCTTCAGACGCTACTGCGTCGCCCGCCATGGGAGCTTCCTCGGCCCCGGTCAGCCCGCCGTGGGCGCACGGGAACATCTCGGAGGGAACGTAAGCCTCGGGCGGTGTTCCCGTCACCCCTGACCCATCAGAA
>Ga0099827_10001765_pt1 | contig 11527 bp, 9 predicted proteins | sample CZO8metaG_FD_79339 | JGI IMG/M metagenome (GOLD analysis project Ga0099827, IMG submission 79339) | Vadose zone soil microbial communities from the Eel River Critical Zone Observatory, Northern California, USA - CZOApr15con1.8 metaG | ecosystem: Environmental > Terrestrial > Soil > Vadose zone ...
ATCCGGACTGGGCCGAAGGTGAGCAACCATGGGTTCTGGGGCGAAAGAGATTCGGTCAAATTGCCATCGCCAACTCCGATGCCGGAGCTTCCGCCTACACCGACGCGGCCATTGATCAAGCCTATCGGGCAGTCCAGGAACTCACGATCGGGCATTCGTGATTACATCAAGCGCGCCGATCAATCTATTGAACTATTGAACCGGCGACAGGAGGTAGAGGACGACTCCATGCGGCGGCACGGTTACGTCCATCGAGGCCGCCACGCCCACATCTTTGCGTTGCCATAGATCCCGTAACTTGTATTTCGCCGCCGGGAAGCCTAGATCCTTCAAGCCATACTGGAGCACTTGACTCGATTCGGAAACGTTAAAAACGGCCAGGTAATAGGTTTTCGTCAGGGTGGACTGCGCCACCCACACGACTGTCTTATCGGTCGTAAGTAGGGGATGATTCCCGGTTGAGTGCTGGTCCATCGCGATCACTTCGGGGTTGGTAAGCAATGAGAGGGTCCACGCATCGGCTGAGGGCAATTCGCCGCCGACCATCAGAGGCGACGGGAACACACCCCACAGCGTCATCAGGGTTCGCTGTTCGTCATGGCTAAGCCGGGTGTCGCGCGGTGGGCCCCAACCCGGAGCCGGCCCAAGACGTCCCAGAGGCAGCATATCTGCATCCGGCCAATGTCCCGGTTGCGCTACTCCGGCCCATTTGGCGAGATTGGCGAATTGATCGCCCAATCCCTGCGGATACTCGACTGTGCTGTGCCATAGATCCCAAATATCATTCGATATGCGCCACATCTGGGCATACTGCCGCATCTCTTCCGTCTTTTCCAGCGGCGCAGCACCCGGCGATAGACTGAGCACGATGCCACGCCCGGTTTTCGCAAGCGCCGTGCTTAACATTCGGATTTCGTCTCCCTTGTAGGGACGACTGCTGATGCAGTCAACCTTGATCAAGTCGACTGCCCAACTGGCATAGAGCTTCGCAATCGAGTCGTAGTAAGCCTGCGCTCCCGGTTTGGTTGCATCCAGGCCGTAGTTATCCGGATTCCATGGACAAGTGTCGGACGTATCAGCGGCTTCCACGGCCCGGTAGGAGGAGCCGGCGATCGGCAGGTTCTTCTCTACCGCGTATTTTGGGATGCCGCGCAGAATGTGGATGCCGAATTTCAGGCCGAGTGAGTGCACGTAGTCGGCCAGGGGCTTGAATCCGGCATCGTTCGAGGCGGTCGGGAACCGGTTCAGGGCCGGCGTGTATCGGCCATAGCGGTCCAGCGTATATTGCGAATTCTTGGAATTACCCTCCGGAGTAGGATTCGTAACAAACCATTCCATGTCCACAACTACGTACTGCCAGCCGGAGGATTTCAAATGTTCGGCCAGCCATTTGGCGTTCGCTTTGACGTCGGCTTCTTTGACAGTAGTGCCATACCCATCCCAGCTGTTCCACCCCATGGGCGGGGTCGCAGCCAGCTCACCGCGGCGCACCGGCTTGGCTGGTGCTTGTGACGGGTTGACTTGTCCCGGTGTTACAACGACTAAACCTAGAATGAGCCAGCAACCGGCCAGCGGAGCGCGTCGTTTCATCGGCTTCTCCCTTTGTCCTATCTAGATGGAGTGCACTTAGGACGGCATCATGATGTGGGTTCCGGGAATGCCAAAACCGATATTCGGGAAATCCGGATACCGCAGCTTCAGCTGAACGAAAACGCTTACGTCGCCGATAGAATATACGTCTCGAAAGCTGGTCGTTCAAGCAAATCATGACTTCGACTCTTCGCGGAAAACGTGCCTCATTCTTCCATGTATGACCGTCACACATTGAGCCAACTGACCTGAATTAGACAGCAAGAATCGGAGTGTGGTGGCCCGACAACGATTGCTAGATTGCTCATGTAAGGTCAAACAACTAAGGAGGCTTTATGAATGTATCGACCAAGAATGCTGAATTTGCCACCGCAATCAAGGATGACGCGGGTTGGGCGTCCGTTGTTGCCCGCAAGCGAAAGGCGGACGGTGACTTCGTTTACTCGGTCAGGACTACGGGTGTGTACTGCGGTCCTTCCGGTGCGGCGCGCCCCACCAGACTGGAGAGTGTTCGATCTCACACGACGACCAAAGAACCGGAGAAAGCGGGACTCCGGCCCTGCAAACGCTGCAAGCCGGATCAGTCCACGATCCGTTTTGCGATTGGAGAGTCCTCTGTAGGATCGATCCTGGTCGCCAAGAGTGGGCGGGGCATCTGCGCTATTCTCCTGGGCGACGATCCCGTTCAACTGGCACACCATTTACGAGACCGGTTTCCCCGCGCAAGTCTTGTCACCAATCTCGTCGATGGAAACGGCGATTTCGATTTGCTCGTCTCGAAGGTGGCGAGCTTTGTCCAAGCGCCAGCCGTCAGCCTCGACCTGCCTCTCGATGTCCAAGGGACTGCATTCCAGCAGCGGGTTTGGCAGGCGCTGCGCGCAATCCCAGTAGGCGCGACAGCGAGCTACACTGACATCGCCAATCGTATCGGTTCGCCAAGCTCGGTGCGGGCGGTAGCTCAAGCCTGCGGTGCAAACCGGTTGGCACTAGCGATCCCCTGCCACCGCGTTGTAAGAAGCGACGGGGTACTCTCGGGTTATCGCTGGGGCGTCGAACGGAAGCGCGCTCTTCTTGCCCGGGAGGCGCAAGCATGAACATTTCAGTGAACCAATCAATCAGAACCACTATTGCGCCAGACAACGCAGTCGCCTGCATTAAGACCCTCGACTGGGAGCGTATCTCGCAGAGTCTTGATGCTCAGGGGAGTGCGGTACTCGAACGTGTCCTGCCTGCGGACGAGTGCCAGGCTCTGGCCCAGCTTTATCCGGAGGATGGCCTCTTTCGAAGCCATGTCGTTATGGCGCGACATGGCTTTGGACGCGGCGAGTACAAGTACTTCAGCTATCCTTTGCCGGAGATCATAGCGGGACTCCGGACCGCGATCTATCCGCAGCTCGCGTCAATTGCCAATCGCTGGAACACCGCGATGGGCATCGATATCCGCTATCCGGAGGAGCACTCTGCCTTCATCACGCGATGTCATGATGCCGGGCAACTGAAGCCCACGCCCTTGCTGCTCCAGTACGGGGAGGGCGACTACAATTGTCTGCATCAGGATCTTTACGGCGAGCATGTCTTCCCGATACAGCTGGCCATCTTGTTATCCGAGCCTGGGAAGGATTTTACGGGTGGGGAATTTGTACTCACTGAGCAGCGCCCACGCATGCAGTCGCGACCGGAGGTGGTTCCGCTTCGCCAGGGTGACGGTGTAGCCTTCGCGGTGCACCATCGCCCGGTGCAGGGCACGCGTGGCACGTACCGCGTCAACCTGCGACATGGTGTAAGCCGTTTGCATTCAGGGCATCGTCACACCGTCGGCATCATCTTCCATGACGCCAAGTAGGATAGGGGAATGACGTTGAGTTTGTTCAGTTTCAATGACGAGATCAGTGCTGAACCTCGAAAAGAGGATTTGGTCCCGGGCGCGTTCGTCTTACGCGGCTTCGCGTTGCCGGATGAAGCCGCTCATCTGGAGGCGGTACGCCAGGTGACCGCACGAGCTCCGTTTCGCCATATGGTTACGCCGGGTGGCTTTCGCATGTCCGTGGCGATGGCGAACTGCGGGGCACTTGGCTGGGTTACGGACAGAACGGGCTACCGGTACGATGCCGTCGATCCCGACAGCGGCCAAGACTGGCCCCCCATGCCGTCGTGCTTTGTGAACCTGGCGAAAACAGCGGCTGCCGAAGCAGGCTTCCCGGGCTTTCGCCCCGATGCCTGCCTCATCAATCGCTACGAGACGGGAGCCAGGCTCTCGTTGCATCAAGACAAGGACGAGAGAGATTTCAGTGCGCCGATAGTTTCTGTCTCGCTAGGCGTTCCCGCGGTATTCCTCTTTGGTGGATTGAATCGAGCCGACAAGACCAAGCGCGTGCCAGTAACACACGGTGACGTGATCGTCTGGGGTGGTCCAGCGAGACTTCGTTATCACGGTGTGATGGCGCTCAAGGAAGGCCACCATCACTTATTGGGCGGATATCGCGTCAACCTCACCTTCCGTAAAGCGGGTTAGTGCTGACCAGCTCCCCTATGCCTTGGTGCGGGTCGGCCGGTGAGCAAAGAACCGGTGACCATTCCCTTACGTTCACGGCGACCGGATGTATGTGGCACAACTCGCGCGACAGTCGAGGACTACCCGTGTGGAGGCCGGGGCACTGGGTTGTTGAGTAGCAAAATCCTTAACCTTTCTACAGGACGCATGCCGAAATGCTGTCCTCTTGTGGAACTCATGTGAAGCTTTTCGGCTTGGAATAGCCGCTCGACTATTCCCCTGCGTACTAGTAGATCAGTGCTGGTTAAGCCGTATACATCGAAATCGAGTACCTTCCCAACCAAATTATTCGCGAGTCTGAGCTGTCAGGGGATTCGAGTAGGAAACGGTCTGCACTCGAACTTCATGTTTAACTTGTAACCCGTTAAGGAATCGCCCGTTCATTTCGCGGTCGACTCATGCCCGCGCTTTCTTAAGAAACTCTCGGTAGAGGCAGATGCCATGCATTCCGTTTCAAGCTTGGAACCAGGGCGCAGGAACCACGAAGAATAGACTGCGTGTTCGGGAACTTGCAGATTGAAACCGCGTGCGCCGTGCACCAGTAGGGCGGTGGCGACCTCCTTGCCTCGGTAACGACTTCTGTAGAGTTCGTTTGGATTGTTCAACACTTGACATCGTGAACACTTTGGGTGGAAGATGACGCGCATTCTTTCAAACCCTCCCCCTGGGTCTTTCCTAATGGAGCGTCCGCAGATCCACCGAGTCAGCATTGCCGATCAGGTGGCGTCGGTCCTGCGGCAGAGAATTCTCAACGGCGAGTTGCCTCCCGGAACTCCGCTGCAGGAGGTGCCGCTGGCCGCATCCCTGGGCGTATCGCGGAACACGATGCGGGAAGCAACCCGCATTCTCTCGCTGGAAAACCTGCTCAAACGTAGCGTCCACCGCGGAGTGGCCGTCTCGCAGCTCTCCCTCACAGATGTCCAGGAGATCTACCAGCTTCGGCGGATGCTGGAAATTTCTGGCGTACTGGGTGCCAAGAACAGCCGTTCCGACGTTCTGCCGGAGCTACGCGACGCCGTCGAAGGCTATGAACGCGCCGTGCACGGGCGAGACTGGCTGCGAGCGGTCGGCTTCGACTTTCAATTTCACAGCTTGTTGATACGATTTCATCGCAATCGGCGCCTAGAGTCCTTTTATCAGCGGGTGATCGGAGAGTTACGCGTGGGGATGGTGCTGGTGGATCGCAGGCACGACGATCCTGGCGCGCTGATCCCGGTGCATCGCAAGATGTATCAGTTCCTGGCGGCAGGCAAGCTCAAGAAATGTGCGGCGATATTAGTGCAACATCTGGACGATTCCGAATCCCGGTTGAGCCAGGTAATGAACGGCCAGATGCGGAAGAAGGAAGGAAATAGACAATCAGAAAAGGCAGGTGTTCGCCGTGGGGCTCAGACGGCCTCGAGGAGGAGAATATGAATGCCTATTTTACAAACCGCAGTCCATGGAGCAGATTGCCGGCGCGGACCTATGCTCTGACTCTGATTATCCTCGCAAGTCTGGTTCTGCCTCTGCACGCGCAGATGGTCACGGTCACGATTCAGGGTCGGATTTATGACACCACTGGGGCTGCGATCTCTCAGGCCTCGGTTACGGCGGTCAACACAGCCACCGGTTTTTCGCGCTCCGCGACCGCGAGTGCAACAGGCGACTACCAGGTTTCGTTCTTGCCCGTTGGCGACTATACAGTGACCGCCGAAAAAGATGGATTCAAGAAGGAGGCAAAAAAGGTCCATCTCGATATCGGAGCCAGCGCCAATCTAGACTTCAACCTGCCCGTAGGGCAGGTGGCTGAGGAAGTAACCGTCCAGGATGTGGGGGAACTGGCGGAACCGACACGGATCATGGTTAGCTCCGTTATCGATGAACAAAAAATCGAAAGCCTCCCGGTGAACGGGCGGCAGTTCATTGACTTCGCGTTGCTGGCGCCCGGAGTCACTATCGGCGACACCACCTCCGGCAGCACGGACGTAATCATCGAACCTGTAACCAAACTGTCTTTCGCCGGCCAAAACATTCACTACAACTTTGTGGCGGTCGACGGCGCGGACAACATGTCCACGGCCTCCGGCATTCAGAAAACAACTCCCTCGCAAGACGCGGTGGAAGAGTTCCGGGTGATCAACAGCAGCTATAGCACAGAGTTTGGGCGCGCGGTGGGCGGGATCGTCAACATCATCACCAAGAGCGGGACCAACCACTTGCACGGCTCCCTCTACGAGTATTTTCGCAATGACGTTCTGGACGCTCCCAGCCCCCTGGCGGCCCAAGGCTTCAACAAGCTTCGTCAAAACCAGTTTGGCGCCACGCTGGGTGGGCCGATCACAAAGGATAAGACCTTCTTCTTCGGTAACTATGAAGGGCAGCGGCACACGGAGTCACCCTTCTACAATCGGACGGTACTGGACAACATCAATGCCATCAACGCAGTCAAGGTGAATACTTGGGGATTGCCAGCCGAAAACCTGCACCTAACTCGCGCCATCAAATACGACAACTTTCTCGGTAAGATCAGTCACACCTTCAGTGGCAGCGAGTCCGTGTTCGTGCGCTATTTCTTCAACGACCAGCGGTCCACAAATCTCTCGCCGTTGAATGACGGATTTGATCTTCCTTCGGGGTTCAAGAACAACACCTTTCGTGACCAATCGATCGTTGGCAACCTGATTTCGACTTTCTCTTCGTCCCTGGTCAACGAGCTCCGCATGCAGTACGCGCACCGATTTTTTGATTTTCCGACGACCAGCACTCAGCCTCACCTAGAGGTGTCCAACGTTTTTACCTTGGGCGTGAACCGAGGGAACCCCGACTTCTATGAAGAGGGCCGCTTTGAGATCGTGGACAGCGTCACCAAAGTGTTGGGTAAGCACACCATCAACTTTGGTGGCGATTTCAACCGGGTGGGCACGACCGAATCGTTTCCGCTGTTCTACCCGTTTGAAGCCGACTTCGGCAACCTTTCCGCTTTTCTGGGCACGGACTTTGTGGGCGCGTCGCATCCTTTCGTGATTTTCTTCGAGCGCTTCGACAAGGCGTCCGGATTCAATGAAACCAGTTTCGATCCGTCGGTTTACCAGGGAACGAGCATCTCCTCGGCCATTCGCAACCAGGCCAAGGGTACTCTGGACCACACTTATGCGGGCGCCTATCTGCAGGACAAATGGCGCGTGACCAACAATCTGGCTATCAATTTCGGCTTACGTTGGGAGGGAGAAACCTGGCCTGCGGCGGCGCTCAACAATCCGCTAAAGAATTTTGATCCTCGCGGTGGTTTTTCCTACGCCTTCGGCGGGCATAGTAATTTCGTCATTCGCGGAGGAGCGGGGTTGTTTCACGGTCAGATTCCCTCGCCCCTTCTGATGTGCCAGATCCCTTCCTGCGGCGGTTTGTCAAAGTACCCGGGACGAGAAGGCATCCAGGACGACCTGAATGCGAACACGCGGCTCTCGGCCTTCGGCGCTACTCCCTTCGCGAATGCCGCCGCGCTGAATGCGCTGCTCCACGCTGACCAGACCACGGCAGACTACCCAGCGGGCTCGCTCGAGGCGGTAATCGTACGCTTCGTCAAGAACCACAAGCCTCCCTACGGGGCTCAGGCCAGCCTGGGCGTTGAAGTTCAGCCTTTCAAAGACACCGTCCTTAACATCACGGGGATGCACGTACGAGGCATCCACCTAGGCAGCTTCTACAATGTGAATCAGCCCAACCCGAACACGTTCTACAACACGGGAGCAGAGGCTGCGACCCATACAGTTCACGATTCGGAGGGACGGGCCGGACAGAAGAACTACTACTGTGACACGACTGGTCCCACCAACCCAACCGATTGCCTGCCGGGCACTCTGTTTGGTGTCATCCCCAGCATCCGGACTTTCCCGTTCGGGGTAGACTTCGAGGCCGACTCCAAATGGGATTCCCAGTGGGACGGTTTGCTGGTGGACTTTAACAAACGGTCGACCCATCACTGGGGATGGGGTCTGAGTTATACCTGGTCGAAAGGCATCGACAATGGTCCCAATCCCAGCTTCGTGCTCATTCCGCAAGACACTTGCTGCTTTAATCGGGAACGGGCTGTTTCCGCCGACTACGTGGCACACCGCTTTGTGGGCAATGCCACGCTGGAAGGGCCGACTCATCTCAATCCCATCGTGAATGGCTGGCAATTGGGGATGATCGTGAGCCTAGAGACACCCCACTACTTCACCAAATTCGCCGGCTTTGACGCCAATGGAGACATCTTCGGGAATAACGACCGGGTGGGCATTGAGCCCCGCAACACTTTCAAAGGCGACGGCTATCAGAGCGTGGATATGCGGATTTCGCGTACATTCAAGTTCACCGAACAAATACGCCTCGAGGCCATCGCTGAAGCCTTCAATTTGCTCAACACCCTGAATATTCGCTTCTTCAATACGGCATACGGCGCCGCCGACTTCTGCAACTTTGCCGCCGACTCGGTGGCGCAAGGTTGTACCGCCACACCGTCGGGGAATCGCGAGGGCTCGCCAAATCCGTCGTACGGCACACCGCGCGCGATCTTTAATCCGCGGCAGGTTCAGTTCGCGCTGCGTTTGACATGGTAGAACTCTAAATGGCGGGGGGGCAAGGTCTGCTCCGCCGGAACTTTACGAAACGATCGGCTTTCCCGTGAGCGTCACTCAGGCACAACCCATGCGATTTGGCATCTATTGCGAAATTCAGACGCCGCCAGGTAAGTCGCACTACGACATGATCTGGGAAATCATGCGCCAGATCGAGCACGCGGACGAGTCCGGATTCGATGTGTACTCGGTGATTGACCACCACTTTTTTCAGAGGTTTTCTATTTCCGCGAACCCGCTCGCCATGTTCACGGCGGCAGCGCAACGGACGAACCGCATTCGCTTCCGCACCGCGCTCCACACTCTGCCCCTGGAAAATCCCATGCGCCTTGCCGGCATGATCGCCGAAGCGGACATTCTGACTAACGGCCGCCTGGAATGCGGCCTGGGGCGGGGGCACGCCTGGTTGTTCGGGCCCTCGGCCCTGCCGCTGGAGGAGAGCCGGCCGCGTTATAACGAAGCGGTTGACATTCTGGAACTCGCATTTTCCCACGAGAAGTTTTCATACCAGGGGCAGTATTACAACGTGAAGGATGTCAGCGTGGTGCCGCAACCGGTGCAGAAGCCGCATCCTAGGTTTTACACCGGCGGCACCAGCGACATTACCTACCAAACGGCGGGCGAGAAAGGATGGGGCATTTTCGTGCCGCCGCTGCTGCCCTGGAAAGTGCTGGAGGCCCCTCTGAACATCTACAAGAAAGCCTGCGCCGAGCGCGGGCATCAGTCCGACATCGTGTACATCCGCCCGGTGTACATCGATCAGGACGAAAAGCAGATCCGTAAGGAGGTCGAGCAAGCTCTGCTCAACTTTCTCGCTTTTAACGCTTCGCCAGTGGCGTCGTTGCAGAGCGAGGGAAAGAAAGCGGAGTTGCGCGCCAAGGGCTACGGCTTCTATGCCAGCGGTGCGCTCGAGTCGTTGACCAAGCTGACTTATGACGAAATTGTTGAGCAGGAGATCGGATTTATTGGCACGCCGGAGACAATCATCCACCAGATACGCGCCCTGGAAGAGAAAGGCGGCATTGGGGAACTGGCGATTGTTTCCAATTTCGGCGGCCTGGAGCACTGGAAGAGCATCAAGACGCAACACATGTTCGCCAAGCACGTGATGCCCGCGTTCCGTTCGTAAGATGCCAGAGCTCCAGACTAGCGAGAGCGGCGTGGCATAGGTCAGCGCCTGCCCTGAGCGAAGTCGAAGGGAGCCGTGCCGGCCGAGCACCAGCTTGGCAGCGATTGCGAGAGAGATGGCAACCACCACAACGCGCGCCAAGATAGCCGCCACGTTTCCGGCCATGGGAGCCAGGCGATTGCTCGTGTTCGGAGGCATCGGGCTAATTGCGGCGGGAATGCTTTTCGGCGATATCTTCGCCGCATTTGTCCTACACCAGAACGGAGGACAAACTGGACAAGCCTTGCTGGCAGCAACCCAAGCGGTGGCGGCACAGGACCCATCGGCGGTGAAAGCGGCGTTTACGCACGTAGGAGATTTGCTCGAAGATCGCGGCACCAAGGTGGACACACATGTGCACATGATTGACGCCGGCTATCTCGCCCTGCTGCTGGCTTTAATCCAGCCCTATGTGGCCCTTTCCGTGTCCAGCAAAAAACTGCTGGCGAAACTATTCCTGATCGGTGGTTTTTTGCTGCCTGTGGGAATTTTTCTCATCCATTATGTGGGACTGACTTACAGTCCATTTACGGTAATTGGATGGGCGAGTATTATGGCCGACTCCGCCGGAGGGCTGTTGATCATTGCGCTGATCGGAGAGGGCTGGGGATTCTGGAAGTACTTGCGCAACACGCATGCGGGTCCGGCGGAATCGGAGCTGCCGAAAGACCGCAGCTGGGAACGTCGCATGCTGCTCTCGGGCGGGACGATGCTGGTGCTGCTTGGCTTCCTGCAGGGAGCATGGTACGCGGGGTTTAACCTGTATGAGCACGAAAATAGAGAGATGGTAATTCTGAAAGATTTACTGAAACAGCCTTCAGGCTCTGGCGGGATAGCTTCCTCGGTGAACGCCTACGGCATGTTGCAAGCGGAGAAGGCGGTGCTGATCGCTGCGCACTCTCATATCATCGAGTTCGGATTGCTGGCGATTCTGCTTTCTTTCGTGCAGCCCTATATCTATCTCAGTGAGGTGTGGAAGCGGCGTTGGGTCAAGTTATTGCTCGCTGGATCTGTGATTTTGCCGGTGTTTGTTTTGCTTGAGCTCAGGATGGGACTGTTGGCCGGCGGTATTGCGGATTCGGGTGGGCTGATGGTAATCGTGGCCCTGATCGCTATGCTGGTGGGAGTGGTTCGCCACACGGGCAGCCTCGACGCAGGAGTCGGGAGCACACAATGAGCAACGCCCGCAAGTTGCTCATTGGCGGTGGGACGATCCTGGCAGCCTTCGGGATGCTCTACGGTCTGTACTACGCGGTCTTTGTGGAGCACCAGACGTTGGATCGCATGGGTGGTTCGCTGGCTGGTGCGTTCATTCATTCGGCAGAGCGCCATGGGGATGAATCACAGCTTGCGTTGAATGCTTATCGCGAGACAAAGTACGATTACGTCCGGCAGGTCGACGTGCACTCGCACTGGATCGGATTGGCCATGCTGATGATCGTTTTGGGCGTGGTGCTGGATGATGTGGCGTTGGGAGCACGTGCTCGTTTCGGAATTGCGCTGGCCATGCTGATCGGCTCAATCTTATTTCCTATGGGAGTGATCCTGCAGACTACGCATGCTTTGTTAGCGGCATCAGCGCTTGCAATTGTGGGGTCAGCTCTGGTGATTATCGCGATG
>Ga0099827_10001766_pt1 | contig 11524 bp, 10 predicted proteins | sample CZO8metaG_FD_79339 | JGI IMG/M metagenome (GOLD analysis project Ga0099827, IMG submission 79339) | Vadose zone soil microbial communities from the Eel River Critical Zone Observatory, Northern California, USA - CZOApr15con1.8 metaG | ecosystem: Environmental > Terrestrial > Soil > Vadose zone ...
GCATGGGAATCGGAATGGTGGTATGGGGGCTGGCCAGCGTCATCATCGGGGAAGCACTCGTAGGAACAAACCAGTTGGGCACGACGATCGTCGGCGCGGTGATGGGTTCGGTGCTCTTCCGGTTGCTGGTCGCTGCGGCGTTGCGGTGGGGTCTTAGTCCCAACGACCTGAAGCTGATCACGGCAGTGTTCGTGTTCTGCGCCCTCATCGTGCCGCAATTTCTGCGCAAAAAGCGCCTGCGGATTGCCCATGCTTGAAATCCGGTGTGTCGCGAAGACATTCAACTCGGGCACGCCTAATGAAGTCCGTTCCCTGCGCGGCGTGAACCTTGAGCTGGCGGCCGGTTCCTGGGTGATCATCATCGGAACCAATGGCTCGGGGAAATCCACTCTGCTGAATGCCGTCGCTGGAACGTTTCTAGTGGACGAAGGAACCATCCGGCTCGCGGGACGCGAAGTAACGCGATGGCCCGAGCATGCGCGCGCCGAACTGATCGGGCGCGTGTTTCAGAATCCATTCAGCGGCACCTCACCTAGCCTCACCATCGAGGAGAATCTGAGCCTTGCAGCCCTCCGCGGCCGTGGCCGGGGTCTTGGCTGGGGATTGAAACAGTCGTTGGTGGGCAGAATGCGCGACGAGGTCGGCCGGCTGAATATGGGGCTCGAAAACCGGCTGGAGAGTGCCATCGGAAGTCTCTCGGGAGGGCAGCGTCAGGCGCTCACGCTGCTCATGGCCACCTGGCTGCGTCCCGAACTGCTGCTGTTGGACGAGCACACGGCAGCCCTCGATCCCAAAAGCGCGGACTTGGTCATCGCCTTGACCGAACAGGTGGTTGCGCGCGACCAACTCACCACTTTAATGGTGACGCACTCGATGCATCAGGCGGCAAGTTTGGGAGATCGTCTAATCATGATGCACCGTGGCCAGATTATCCATGACTTTCAAGGCGCCGAGAAACGGCGCCTGCGGCCGGATGATTTGCTCGCTCGCTTCGAAGAAGTGCGACGCGCCGAACAGCTGGACGAAAGCGCAGCCGAGATGTTGGCCGAACAGTACATCTGAGCGTTATCGCTCCAGCTATACGGTCGACTGCATCGCGTAGCTTTTCGCGGACGTTGCTAATGTTGAAAGCGCTTTGATCGGGTGGCAGAAAAAATCAGGGAAACTCCCCAGCATGGCCGATTTCGTCGCCGCTCGCCCTACAACGCCCGTCCCGCGCAGGCTCCCGACGCCCATGCCCATTGGAAGTTGAATCCTCCCAGGTGTCCGGTCACATCCACGACCTCCCCGATGAAAAACAGTCCCGGCACTTTCCGGCTTTCCATGGTTTTTGCCGATAGCTCATCGGTGTCGACACCCCCCACAGTAACCTCAGCCTTGGCATAGCCTTCTGTGCCCGCCGGAAACACCGCCCACCTGTGTACCTGATGCTCAAGTTCCCGCAGGGCGGCATTCGTCCAGGTGCTGGGTGTATGAGTTTCCAGCCATCGGTTGGCCAGGCGATTAGGGAGAAACGTTTGCAATGCCGCTCGCAGGGCGGCGACCGTTCGCGGAGAAGACGGTTGCAGAAGCAACGCCGCGACCTCGCCTTCAGGCGCGAGGTCCAGGAGGATGGGTTGCTCCTTTTTCCAGTACGAGGAAACCTGCAGGATCGCCGGCCCACTGAGTCCCCGATGTGTAATCAGCATCTTTTCCCGGAATCGCTGGCCGTAGGTGGCGATGACTTCGGTGGAGACGCCCGCCAAATCCGCGTACACGCGGCGATCGTTTTCATTGAAGGTGATTGGCACCAGCCCCGGACGGGTTTCACAAATCGCCAACCCGAACCGCCGCGCCAGCGCGTAGCCGAAATCAGTGGCTCCTATCTTGGGAATCGAGAGCCCTCCGGTGGCTACAACTAGAGCCGCAGCGCGAAAGTCTCTTTCACCCGCCCGCACCACAAATTCATCGGTGCGGACCACTTCTTGTACGGTGGTCTTCGTGAACAGATGAACTCCCGCAGCCCCGCATTCCTTCTCGAGCATTCCAAGAATGTCATGTGCGGAGCGATCGCAGAAGAGCTGTCCCAAGGTTTTTTCGTGATAAGGAATGCGGTGCTTTTCGACCATCGCAATGAAGTCTGCCGGCGTATAGCGGGCCAGAGCTGATTTTGCGAAGTGCGGATTGGACGAGATGAACTTTTCTGGCGCGCAATGGATATTAGTGAAATTGCAGCGCCCACCACCGGAAATGAGGATTTTCTTCCCCGGGCGCTCGGCAACTTCCAGCACGGCAACGCGCCGTCCCCGTCGGCCCGCTTAAATCGCGCACATTAGCCCGGCCGCCCCCGCGCCAACAATCAGGGCATCATATTTCTGATTCGGTGAAGTCATGGGCCGCAGAGAATATACCGTGTCCGCAACCACGTTCGCAGCGGATATGTTCGCACGGGGAGGGAAGCAACACGCACCCGTTAGCTCCGCCCCCTAACTCGGCTCTCAAGGTAGGACCAATCCAACTGCGCTTGCCCCGATCGCCATCGGTATCCGCAACAACCCCGGACGTCGTTCAGCCCGCAAAGGTAAGGTCATGACAACCACAATGCGGCCCCAGCCAACGCAGACACCAACCGGGCTGCCAAGAATCGCCGCGATCACACCCGCTGGAGGAACGGACATTCGTCCTGGTGTGAGGGGCGTAGGCTCGTCCGCGACGCGATCCGCGGACAAGTCGTAGATATGGTCAAACAGAAAGCCCGCCATTGCGGTAAAGCCCATGGCAGAGCTGGCGCGAAACACCAGCCCCAACGAACCCGCCCCGCCACCGAGGGCAACAACGCCCGTCAGCAGGGCAGGCATCGATGACGTAACCGAGGCGAGTCAACTCGAAAGTACTGCGCAAGCCTTCACCGATATCGGAAAACCGCGGAAAGTTGCCGCCGACGAATGGCAGTGGAACCGATCTCGGGTCCAGATAGGGTGCCACATTTCCGTAAGGGCCATAGATGGTGCTTGCCCCGACCGACCCATGTTCACTAAGAGCAGATCGGGAGCATACTCACTGAATTTAGGCACATGTCCATCAACAAACAATTCGATACTTAGCCAAACGTTCAAGCAGTCAGCCGTTCAACGAAGACCACCTGCAATTACCAGCGTCTCTCCAGTAATCCAGGCAGAGTCCGCGGAAGCAAAGAAAACAGCAGCCGGAGCAATATCTTGAGGCTGGCCGATGCGGCCAAGTGGGGTTTGCGCTTCCATATGCTTGCGGAAGTCGCTGTCTATGAACCCCCCCGCATGCACGCCTTCGGTCTCTACCATGCCAGGATTGATGGCATTCACTCGGATGTTGCGCGGACCCAACTCTTTGGCCAGCGCTTTGGTCACGGCATCCACCCCCGCTTTGGTAGCGCTGTAGACAGAAGCAGTCGCGGGAGTAAACGTGCTGGCCAGCGAACTAATATTGACGATGCTGCCGCCTGCCGGGCCGAAGTACTTCGCGGCTTCCTGCGACGTAAGCAGCAGGCCCAGAACGTTCAAATCGAATTGTTTGTGGAAGTGCTCGTTCGTGACCCTGTCCAGCGCCAAGAATTCATAGATTCCCGCATTGTTAACCAAGATGTCGAGCGTGCCGAATGCCTTCTTCGTCTCCGAAAAGAGCCGCTCGATCTCGGTTCGTTTTGCGACATCGGCTTGCACCGCGAAGGCCCTTCCGCCGCTGCCGACAATTTCGGCGACCACACGATCAGCGCCTTCCTTGCTGGAAGCGTAGTTAACCACCACCGCTGCTCCCTCCGCAGCCAGGTGTTTCGCGATGGATGCGCCAATTCCCTTCGATGCGCCAGTCACAACTGCCACTTTGTTGGTGAGTTTCTTTGCCATCCCGTTCTCCCCTCGCACTTGTGTATGCGCTACGGTAAAGATGCTAGTCGCGCATCCCAGGATTCATGATTTGTACTGAACGGTATAAAAGTGTACGATCAAGGTGCATGAAGCCAAAGAACCCCACCGGGCCGGCGGGACGTCCCCGGTCGTTCGATATGGATCAAGCTCTGGATCGCGCACTGCAGGTTTTCTGGCGCAAGGGGTATGAGGGGACGTCGCTCTCAGATTTGACCGGAGCGATGCGCATCAATCGCCCAAGTCTGTATGCCGCCTTTGGCGACAAGGAAGCCTTGTTCCGCAAGGCGCTGGATCGCTACGACGAAGGCCCGGCGGCCTATGTGCGCGAGGCGTTGAATGAGCCGACGGCGCGCGGCGTGGTGGAAAAGCTGCTGCGTAGGGCCGCCGACTCGCTAAGCAACCCTCGCAATCCCCCCGGATGTCTCAATGTCCAGGGTGCGCTCGCGTGTGGAGGAGGCGCAGAACCCGTTCGGCGCGAACTTGCAATGCGCCGTGCAGCGAGCGAAGCAGCAATACGCCAACGGCTAAGGCAGGCCCAAGCGGAGGGCGATCTGCCACCCGATGCAAACCCGACCGATCTTGCCCGCTACATCGCGACGGTACTGCAGGGAATGTCGGTCCAGGCCGCAGGCGGTGCAACCCATGCCCAGCTGCAGCGGGTGATCAAGACCGCCCTGCGGGCCTGGCCACAGTAAAGCGGGGCGCGGATTTGTGACATTGGCCCATTTTTCGGATGCCGTGCGAAAAAGTGAGCCTGGGTGTTCCTTGGCTTGGGTTAAACGCCTGAGACTACCTCGCCCCACTACTAGTGCGTAGGATTGACGATGGCTGCTCGAACCGCAATGAGGTCGTCATATCCCTGCTGATACCCAGACATAAACGAAGCGCGGTCTGCCTGGTTGGACCAGCGTCCTTCGGAAATACGGGGCTCCTCGCCGCGCTTGGCTGCGAGTCCACCCAGATACAGCCCGTCGCGGAATGCTGCATCGGTAGCCAGGGCGGCCTGGCGGTCCGCGTTGAAGGATTCGATGTAGGCTCGCTGATAACCAGCCGTAAAGCCGGCCTGGTCTGCTTCAGTCGCCCAGCGTCCGCTCGCGATGTGAATCGCGGTACCCCGCTTGCCTGCAAGCCCACCCTGATACAACCCGTCACGAAATGCCGCGCCGGCCTGAACCGCATTGTTGTGCAAGTTGGGGAATGAATCCTGATGAGCCGCGCTTCGCAGCAGGAAGGCTACGCCCGCACAGAGTGTAAGCACCATCGCAGACAAAAACAGTCTTCTCATTTCTTCCTCTCACTTGTTTATCTGACGAAGTGGCGCGTTACTGGAATAGACGACACAATTAGAGATTGGACGACACAGGGCTTGGCATCGAACGAATATGGGTGCATGGCAAGAGCCACCATTTTTCGCGTCTTTTGCGACTGTGAGTGATTGCGGCGTCGCCAGTTTAGTGGTTAGCACACTCCGCTCCCTGTGAAACCAACCGCCAGCAGCAGGAATATGTCGGCAGGGGAAAATCCCGATTTTCGTAAAGAACGTGAAAAATGGGCGCGTCCGCCAAACCACCCCTTCACGCCGGCGGCCCAGGCCATGTCAAGCGAGGGGCCGTCCACGAATGTGCAAATAATTGCGCGTTAGCGTCCCGGCACACCTCGAAAGCTGAAATCCGGCAGTGGAAGGTTTGGTATGGGGCTTGCATATAGCCCTTATGCCCGTCCACAGGCTGGTTTCGCTGGGATGGCAGGCACCGATGACTCGCGCAACGCTTTCGGGCAACGGAGCCGCAACCTCTTGAAGTGGGAGACCAATTCGATGAAGACGATTTTACTCGTGTCGTGCTTTTTCTGTGCCACGGCAGCCTTCGGACAAACTGTCGGGAGCGGTGCGCTGAGCGCCGAACCTGTGATCACTGAGTTTCGCAGTCATGCGGGACATGCTTCTCAGCAGCCCATGGGGACGGAGCAGAGTCTGCTGGGACAGTCCGGGTTTACTTCCGCTCACGGCGAACGGCCTCTATGGGAAGTTGCAAAACCGTCGCAGGTCACCCCTCTTGGCGATTCAGCACGCGTTCTGAAGAAAGCCCACGAGACGGCGAAGAAAGCCGACATCATCTGGAACAACTAGCTGTGAGCGGCGCAGAGAGCGCGCTAGATCGATAAGTAGTTTTCTGGCCGGAGTGCTCCATTTTTCGCGTCCTTCGCGGAAAGGGGGGCACTTTTCGTTTTCCGTCCAACCCGCACGACAAGCCGTACGTCACATCCCTCGGACCACAATCGAACTGGCAAGTGTTCCACTTCGCCCGAATCAAGCCCGTTCGGGGCCTTGCCTGTTACAGTAAAAGCCATGCCGAAGCACCAGCTGAATATCGCAATGATCGGCGCTGGTTTCATTGCCAAGGCACATTCCAACGCCTTCCGTCAGGTTGGCCACTTCTTTAACATTCCCTACGAACTGGGCTTGAAAGTTGTATGCGGGCGCGATCACAACAAGCTCGAGTCCACCGCAAGGCAGTGGGGATGGGAAGAAATTGCAACCGATTGGCAGGCGGTGGTTGGGAGACCGGACATTGATGTTGTAGACATCGCCGTCCCCAATGCCCTGCACGCACCGATCGCGATAGCCGCGGCCCAGGCGGGAAAGATTGTGCTGTGTGAGAAGCCGCTGGCCACCTCCCTGGCCGAAGCCGGGACCATGGCGAAGGCGATGCGTGAGGTGCCCAGCCTAGTCTGGTTCAACTACCGTCGGATTCCGGCCGTCGTCTTCGCCAAGAGGCTGATCGGCGAAGGCCGCATCGGCCAGATCTATCATTACCGGGCGCTTTATCTGAACCAATCCGGCAACGACCCGAGCAAAGCCACCACCTGGCGCTACAAGCGCTCTGAGGCTGGCATGGGAGCAGCAGGCGATCTGCTCTCGCACTCCATCGATTCCGCGCTCTATCTCAATGGCTCGATTACGGAGCTCACGGCCATGGCTCACACCTTCGCGCCGGGCCGCGACGTGGACGACGCCACCCTGCTCCTGGTCCGGTTCGCCAATGGAAGCGTCGGCACGTTCGAGGCAACTCGTTACGGCGTCGGCCGCCGCAATCGCAAAACCTTTGAGATCAACGGCTCGAAAGGAATGTTGGGCTTCAATCTAGAAGAGATGAACCAGCTCGAATTTCTCGATGCTACTGAGCCCCTCAATCAACAAGGCGTGCGCAATGTGACGGTCACGGGCCCCGATCATCCTTATTCGGAGAATTTCTGGAAGCCCGGCCACATCATCGGCTACGAGCATACCTTCATTGCGACGCTTGGAGATTTTCTCGGCGCATTGGACCGGCAGAAGCCGTCCCACGCTGATCTCGATGATGCCGTCGCGGTCCAACGAGTGCTAGATGCCATCGAGCGATCGGCCGCATCTCGCAGCTGGGTGAAACTATAGACTTCGACAAGAACCGTGGAAGAGCGGCCCTTCAGTTGTCCAGTTCCATGAACTGGACAACTTTAGGGCCGCGTAACCCGCGTAGAACCACTCCGGTGTTGGCCTCTGGAGTTTGCCTCTTTCTTCAGCGGCGCCCTCCCCCGAATTCCTGAAGCGGTTATTGCAACGTCACTTTCCCGGTCAATTCAATCTGTGCCGATGAGCGGGCAACATGTACATCAAAATCGCCCGGTTCAACGGTCCAATCATGCTTCTTGACGTCGTAGTAAGAAAAAGCGCGACGATCGAGGGTCACGGTAACCCGCCTGGTCTCACCAGCGCCGAGATTGACCTTGGTAAATCCTTTCAGTTCTTTAATGGGACGAGGAATACTGGAATGCCGGTCGCCAACATACACTTGCGCGATTTCTGCGCCGGCGCGATTGCCCGTGTTTGTGACTTCAAAATGCACTTCTACAGCCCCGGAAGCCGACGCTGGCGAAATGGCAAGATGCTTGTAGGCAAACGTAGTGTAGGAAAGACCGTAGCCAAACGGAAATAGCGGTTTGACTCCCGACTTGTCGTAGCCGCGGTATCCGATGAATACACCTTCGGTGTAGGCAACCTTCCTGTCTCCGCCTTTGGGATAATAAGTGTCGTGCGCAGGATTGTCTTCCCATCGCCGCTCGAGAGTGATTGGCAATTTTCCTGATGGAGTGGCGTCGCCGAAAATCAGTTGCGCCAGGGCTGTGCCGCCCTCCTGTCCGGGATACCAGGCTTGAAACAGTCCCGATACGTGATCGACCCACGGGGTCATACCTACGCCGCCTCCTGAGGTCACCACCACCACCGTGTTCTTATTTAGGGCCGCAATCTGATTGATCAGGTCATCCTGACCCGGCGGCAGCGTAAACATCCGGTCCGCACTTTCTCCTTCGGTGGACGGGTCAAAACCCACCGCCAGCACGATTGCATCGGCGTGGGCCGCGACAGACTTGGCTTCCGCGCTGACCAGGTCTTCCGGGCGCACAATGCCGAAATTCAGTTTGGTTTTGCCCCAACCGCGCCGGACGAAGTAGTCCAGTTCAATCTGGTGCGCGCCAGTCTGCAGCGGCATTCTCACCTGGCTCAGAAACGCATATGCCTGCTTCCAGTCATCGATGACAAGCTTCTTGTCCACATACAGACGGTAACCACCGTTTTCTCCGGGTCCCTGAACGAAAACAAGGTAGTCCCCCGGAGCGCTGGGCGTGAAATATCCCGTCCACCGAATCGACAAATCATTCGCGGACATGCCATCGGTTACGCCCGGGTCGTAGCTGGCCTTGTCGTTTATGCGCTCGATGGCCGGCTGGCCCGAGAGATTTGCGTTGTCGAAGAACTCGGCTTTCAGACCCGCCCGGCCACCGTTCGCTTCAGTGCTGAATGGGGTCTGGCCGGCAATCTCGGCCAGCGTCGGCAGTCCCGCCGCGTAGTACACTTTTGCCCCACTGCCTAAATGGTTTGCGATCCCTTCCAGGAAACTGACCGCCCAAAATGGACGGACCTCGCCGCTGCCGCCGCCCACGGGCTGCGCGGGGTACGCATCTGGCCCTATCACCGCAATGGATTTGATCCGTCCTTTATCCAACGGCAACAAGTTGTCATCATTCTTCAGCAAGACCATACTCGATCGAATGGCCTCGAGCGCTACCTGACGTCCGTCGGCGTTCAAACGGGGAATGGATGTATCGGTTTGGTCGTGATCCAACCATCCAAATTGAATTGCGGTGCGAAGAATGCGGCGCACCTTGTCATCGATCGTAGCTTCCGTGACTTTGCCCGATCGAACCGCCGGCAAAAGCGTGGTCCGATTCATGAGCTTCCCCGATGGCATCTCCAGATCCAGACCGCCATTGGCGGCTGCCACCGCGTCGTAGGTCGCATCCCAGTCGGACATCATGATGCCCTGGAAGCCCCATTCCTTCTTTGCGACATCCGTATTGAGATATCCACTTTGGGTCAGGTGAAGACCATTGGTTAGGTTGTAGGAATCCATGATCGCGCCTACGTGCGCTTCCTTCACCGCAGCTTCAAACGTAGGCAGGTAGATTTCGCGCATAGTGCGCTCGTCGATGATCGAGTCCACATTGTGCCGGTCAAACTCCGAGTTGTTGCCCATGAAGTGCTTGATGGTGGCGCTAACGCCCTGACTCTGCAGTCCTTTTATGTATCCGACCGTAATGCGGGACGCCAAAAACGGATCCTCTCCGAAGTATTCGAAACTCCTGCCATTCAGCGGAGCGCGATAGATATTCACGCCCGGCCCCAACAGAAAGTGCACCCCGCGGGCCCGCGCATCTTCACCAAAAATGCTGCCCACTCGCTGTGCGAGTTCCGGATCCCACGCTGCCGCCAGCGCAACGCCACCGACCGCGGTGGACGGTCCGTAATTGCGCACGCCGACTGGACCATCGGACATCTTCAGGCGGGGCAGATGGATGTGTGGAATCTCGCGAATGTAGAAGGCATCGACGCCGCCGATCAGATCGATCTTCTCTTCCAGCGAGAGCTGCTTGAGCAACGAGTCTACACGGGCCTCACCGTCAGCCTGAGATGGTGCGGTTTGGCACACGACCGGCACGACCCACAACAGAATCAGCGCAGCAACCCATCGGAATCTGCCAATCCGGATTTTGCGAACCATAGAAATCCTCCGCGAAGCTCTCGCTATATCCTCTGAAACTGTTCCGGCAGACTTGTGTCAGCGCTGCACTCTTCCCGATCCCCCGCCTTTAAGCAGCGCATTCACTTCATCCACGGTGGTGCGGCTGAAGTCGCCCGGGAGGGAGTGCTTCAGGCAGCTTGTCGCAACTGCAAACTCCAGCGCGCCCTGGTGAGAGGGCAGCACCTGAAAGCCGTAGATCAGCCCTGCAGCGAAGGAATCGCCGGCTCCGACCCGATCTACGATGTGAGTAATTTCATAGGAGCGACTCACCATGAACCCCAGCCGGTCGTTGAGACACGCCGACCAGCCGTTATGCGACGCGCTTTTGGATTCACGCAGCGTGATGGCAATCGCTTTCAGCTTCGGATACTCGCCCAGAACCTTGGCAGTCAGCTTCTCGTACTGCGCGCGATCGAGCTTGCCGGAGTGCACATCGACTTCCGCCTGGATCCCAAGCGCCATTTGCACGTCCTCTTCGTTGGCGATGGCAATGTCAATATTCTTGACCAGTTCAGGCATCACTTCGACAGTGGGCTTCCCCCACTTCCAAAGATTCTTGCGGTAGTTCAGATCGCAGGAGACGGTGATTCCCTTCTCCCTTGCCTTCTTCACTGCTTCAAGCGCCAGGTCGGCAGCCGAACTGCTGATGGCCGGCGTAATACCCGTGACGTGGAACCAGCCCGCATCTTCCAGGGCTCGGTCCCAGCTGATGTCGCCCGGCTTGGCCAAAGCGATGGCACTATGATCGCGATCGTAGACGACCTTCGAAGCCCGCTGGTTGGCGCCGGCCTCAAGATAATAGATACCCAGCCGGCCCTTGCCGCGCACGATTCTGGAAGTATCCACGCCGAACCGGCGCAGTTCGCCAATTACAGCGTCCGCCACGGGGTTCTTGTCCGGCAGCACCGTAACGAAGGCCGCTGGCAGGCCCAATTGGGCTACCGCGACAGCCACGTTGGCCTCACCTCCTCCAAACGTCGCCACGAACTGCGGTGTTTGTAAGATCTTTTCAAAGCCCGGCGGGGCCAGCCGCAACATGATTTCCCCGAAAGTGACGGTCGTCTTTCCCATATTCCTTGTTCTGAGCCTCGCTAATCGTTCTGAATTTACGATCTCACTTTGACGCCTAACTACGTCTGCTGACCTGAGACGAGCTCCACGCCCAGGCCAGCCAGGACAATGTCTTCACTCGACGAAAGGCCGCTCACGGCCACAGCGCCGGCCACCTGGCCATCCTTCCACACCGGAATGCCCCCGCCCCATCCCACAAACCTGGGATCGCCATAGTAAGCGATATCGTGACCCTTCTCCGGGTGCCGAACCTTCTCGCCAATCTCTTTGGTTGGCTTGCGCTCTCGAGCGGCGGTCCAGGCCTTGTTGGCGGCAATGCGGATAGAAGAGATCGGGGCGCCATCCATACGGGCAAAGGCAATCAGTTCACCGTGGGAGTCGGCCACCGCAATCACCGCTGCCTTTTGCATCTGCAACGCCTTGGAAACAATCAGGTCGATGATTTTCTTGGCC
>Ga0099827_10001767_pt1 | contig 11512 bp, 6 predicted proteins | sample CZO8metaG_FD_79339 | JGI IMG/M metagenome (GOLD analysis project Ga0099827, IMG submission 79339) | Vadose zone soil microbial communities from the Eel River Critical Zone Observatory, Northern California, USA - CZOApr15con1.8 metaG | ecosystem: Environmental > Terrestrial > Soil > Vadose zone ...
CTTTCTTGCCCAGTTCAATACAATCCTGAGGAGCAAAGTCCCTGGAGCGAAAAAAGGCCGGGATTTTCGGACGACACTTCCACAGAGATTGAGGGAACTTCGGAGGAAGCAAGCTGGTCAAGCGATTACGCTGTTCGAGCAGGCGGGCTTTATTCAGATCAGCGGCAATGAACGAATGCTTCAAGAATTCAGTTACGGCAGTTGCCCAAGCCTGTCTCCAGCGGAGCAAGCGTAATAGTGATAGTGCGCGCAACCGGTCTGCGCCCTCGAACAGCTTCTTTAGTGCGCGAGCTCCAGTACCGGCAAACGGCAGGACTTTACTGATTTTGGAAAAATCATAGATATTGCCCAGTAGATGATCATCGATCGTATCCGTGATGGCACAGGAAAGCAGAAAGATATTCGTGATCACCTCCGACCGCTGCCAGCCCTCCCAAGCTTCATTGGATACATGATCTAGTTTGCCCAACTCCAGCGCGAGATGATCCACCACCTCTGAGACGGTAGGAAACGCGTTGAGGCACCAGGGATACTGGCTGTAGAAGCTCATCTCCTCGGCGAGAGGCAATGCCGGGAGCGGCTCACCGGTCTTTCGATCCAGTATCTCTGCCGTATCCATAAAATCGTTGCGCATCGCCACCGGTATAGGTTCCAGCACAGGCAATCGTGATTCCTGCTCACGAATCGCAGAGCCCCCTGCGGCAGAAAATGTCGCAACTTCAAGATCTAGGCAAAGCTTCTTAGCGACCGGGTCGTCGAATTTGTAGACTTCATTCATGTATCTTCGTTTCCTGTTGAGTTAGCTGAAGGGATCGGTCCTTCACAGACCAACAGCCGAATTATCCAGGGGGACTGCTTCGGCTGGGAATACCAGTTCAGAACTGTCGGCTGTGCCGTGCCCTGGCAGCCTCATCGCGCTGATTCGTCTGAGAATCACATCCAAGAGCCGATCATGATCATCAAGAGAGCTAAAGGTGTGGTCTGAGCGCGGAATAACGTCGAGTGTCACCTTGCCGAGAGCGCATGAACGTTGAAGCTCATCTCCTCCCGCCTCTTGCAGCTCGTCCAGCAGCGGATCGCCCTGCGAGCATAGAAATGTCAAGCGCACATCACGTTGCGCCAGAGCTCGCAAATTTGCCGCGAATGAAGTTTCTTTGGCCGGCATCGTGCTTCGGGAAGCAAACCGGCGCTTTACCTGCAACCGCAAAACTTGCGTGAGCTGGCGATAGTTCGCTCTTCCCGTGAACAGCTTGCGCCAGCTCTTCAGGTTGAAGAGAGCGAAATTCCAATAGTAGTGGGCGGCTCTGCGCCGTTTGAGATCGGTATTGGCGTCTTCATCCTCGTCTTCGGTTGCCGGATAGTTGATGAGCACCGCGCCCAGAACCTGTTCATCACAGCAAGCGGTTTCCAGTGAGATCAGCGCTCCCGAGCATCCACCCACAAGGATGAAATGCTCAACACCTCTTGACCGCTTCAAGAACTCCATGGCCTCCTGGGTTTCACGTACCGCACTCTTCTCGAAACAGAGATTGTCGTGACGCACCGTGCTGTCGCCAATGCCGGAGAAGTCAAAGCGTAGAACCACAAAACCCATCGCCGCCAGGGCTCGCGCAATTTTTACGTAAATGCGTCCTGGTCCAACCCGATGCACGATTCCCGGATTCAGGAGAAGCACCGCAGCTCTCGGGTTCCCGGTCACTCTCATCGGGTCTGTCACAACCCCGACGAGAGACTTCCTTTCCCCGAAAAGAACAGCTTCTTCTTTTGTAACTTCATTTGTAACTACGTTTTTCATGAGTGTGTTTTGCCAATCCAGGCAACAACTGATTGCAGCACCTGGCTGGGCACCAGCAAGCCGCCGTCGGCGGTTGGGAGCCAAATCTGGGGAGCCTCAAGACGCTGGCACTCCAGCCGAGCTTCAGTTCGGCTCAGACGGCCGTGCAAACTGCATTGGTCGTCCGCTTCATGGCTCTGAATGAGCAATATATTCTTCGCCGGCTTCTCAGCGACGGTTAGAAGATCGACCTTCTCCAGCTCGCTGCGCAGAAAACGTGACAAGGGAAAACCGAGAACATCGATGTGGTCTCGAGCATGTTTACGCTTTGGTTTGGGGCGAAAACGCAGCATCTCTTTTTGCAGAGAGAGCAGATTCTCAAGATAACTTTTTCCGTTTACCACCGGGTCCCAGAGAACCAGGCTCTCAACATCATCCCGTTGCGAGCCGATCATTGCCGATAGAGCTCCACCCAACCGAAGTCCGACAACGCAAGTTTGGGCCAACCCTGTCCTTTGGCGAAGATCAAGAATGGCGGTTGAGATGTCCTCCAGCCAGCGGGAAACTCGCCCTTCTTCGCTGACGCCGGCGGAGTCGCCACAGCCGTAGTAGTCAAAGCGCAAAACCGGAAAGCCCGCCTCGGCAAGGCGTACGGCCAACTGCCGCAAGGCACGGTGGCAATTGACATATTCGTGCCCGATCGGAGGGCAGATGAGCACAGCGCACTTCCGTCTGTGCCCGGCCGGTGGCTCATGGTAACAACCGAAAAGCGGCCCATCCGACGGACCGAAATAGAGAGGCAATATGGGTTTTGCGGATCTCACTGGCGTTCCAGCCTCTCCCTGCAACTTGCCGCAAACTGGCCCAGTGTCTGGAATGCAAGCTCTTTCGGCTTCATACGCACTCCCAAATCTTTCTCTATCCGGCCAACCACCTGGGTTGCTAACAGCGAGTGGCCGCCCAAGTCAAAGAAATTGTCATAGACGCTCACCCGTGGAATTTTGAGCACGTCGCTCCATATGCCCGCCAGCATTCTTTCGGTGGGATCATTAAGTTCTTCAGCCATCTTTTTGTGGCCGAAATCCGTGTTTTCAGGAGCGGGCAGCGCACGCCGGTCCAATTTGCCATTCGGCGTTAGCGGGAACTTTTCTAATGAACACAGAATCGGAATCATGTAACCCGGCAATTTTTCCTTCAGGAAATTGCGGATCTCGTCAAGATTAGAAGCTTGCTCTTCTGCCAATATTACGTAGGCGGCCAGGCCGGGGCCGCCGGGAAGGTCTTCGCGAACGATCACGCAAGCATCGCAGACCGCCTGGTGCTCCCGCAGCAGCGATTCGATCTCGCCCAGCTCGATGCGGAATCCTCGCACCTTCACCTGATGATCCACGCGGCCGAGACACTCAATATTCCCATCCGCGCGATAACGGGCGAGGTCACCGCTTCTGTAGAGCCATGCGCCCGATTCAGGGTTAATTGGATTAGCGTTAAACGGATTCAAGATAAACTTTTCGGCATCCAATTCGGGACGATTCAGGTAGCCTCTCGCCAGACCGTCTCCACCTATGTAGAGCTCTCCAATGATGCCGGCCGCCACCGGCTGCAGGTTGCGGTCGAGTATGTAGATTTCAGTGTTTGCGATTGGGCGTCCAATGAGAATAGGGCCTTCGCAGGAGATGATGGGATAAACAGTCGACCAGACTGTGGTTTCTGTAGGACCGTACATGTTCCAGACTGAAGCTGCTTTAGCAATCAATTGTTCAGCCAGCTCTGGTGGCATGGCCTCCCCGCCGCAGAGAATCTTAAGATTTCCCTTCCCCATCCAGCCTGACTCCAGCAACAGCTTCCAGGTGGAGGGTGTCGCCTGCATGACCGTGATCTGGTGATCCTCCAGAAGGCTCTGCAATTGCTGCCCATCCGCCGCAGCTTCGCGGCTGGCGAGCACACAGCGAGCGCCCACTGTCAACGGCAAGTAGAGTTCAAGGGCAGCAATATCAAACGATATGGTGGTGACCGCCAGCAGAGAGTCCTGTTGCGCCAGCCCTGGCCAAAATCGCATGGATGCCAGAAAGTTAACGAGCGCGTGGTGGGAAATCTGAACTCCCTTGGGCCGGCCTGTTGATCCTGAGGTGTAGATTACATAGGCCAAGTTTTCGGGTTCTACGCGAGTGGATGGGTTTTCTTTGCTCTCCTGGGAAATTGCCGGCCAATCGCGATCCACACAAATGAGCTTTCCCCCACAGTCACCCAATTTCGCCTCCAGTAACTCCTCAGTAACCAGGAACCGGAGGCCGGAATCTACGATCATGAACGTGAGCCGCGCCTTGGGATAGGCAGGGTCGAGCGGTACATAAACTCCTCCGGCCTTAAGGATTCCCAACAATCCCACCATCATCGCAACGGAGCGCTCCAGGCAAATGCCGGCCAGGACTTCGGGGCCCACTCCCAATTTGCGAAGATGATGCGCGAGCTGATTGGCCCTGGCATTCAGCTCACGATAACTTACCTGCTCGTCTTCGCACACAACCGCAATAGCGTCAGGCGTCCGTCGCGCTTGCGCTTCAATCAGTTCGTGCACGCAGAGATTGGGACATTCTGCCCGCGTGTTGTTCCACTCGATTGAGATCTGCTGTCGCTCCGCATCGGTCAGGATGGGCAACTCAGCGATGTGCTTTTCCGGATCAGCGGCCGCGGCCATAAGCAGCGTTTGCCAGTGTCCAATCATGCGCGTGATGGTTGCAGCGTCGAACAGGTCGGGATTGTAGATAATGGGACCGAATACGTTTTCCCCGCGATCATCAACCACAATCACCAGATCGAGCTTTGATCCCCCGTTGCAAATTTCCTCGGTCGTCAGCTCCCATCCGGGAATATTCGGCAGCTTGGGCTGCTGCGAAAGCACCACTTGGAACAAGGGATTGCGGCTCCGGTCGGGGGTATATTGAATCTCGTTGACCATATGAACAAAGGGCACATCGTCATAGGACAATGCGTCCAGCAGAACGCCTCGCACACGCGATTGCAGTTCGCGGAAGGTAGGATTGCCCGAAAGATCGATGCGCAGCGGTAGGGGATTAACGAAGTAGCCCAGCAGAGGTTCGACTTCTGCCAGCTTGCGCCCGGCCGTGAAGCTGCCCAGGATGATATCTTCCTGGCCCGTGTAGCGGTAGAGCAGGACAGCCATCGCTGCCAACAGAGTCATGTAAAACGACGCTCCATACTGCTGGCTAAGCTCGCGGAGCATTTGCACCAGACTCGCAGGCAGGGTGAACCTTTGAATGGCGCCGCGGTGAGTCTCAATCGGCGGGCGCGGATGGTCGTTGGGCCACTCCAGCACCGGCAGCTCCCCTGCCAACTGCTTGCGCCAATAAGCCATGTGTTCAGACCAGACTCCAGCGCTCAATTTTCTCTGCTGCCAGTAGGCAAAGTCCGCATATTGAACGCGGAGTTCCGGCAATGGTGAAGGCAAGCCTGCGGCAAACGCTTCGTAAAGCGTCGCCAATTCAGGAAGCAGCACACGGTAAACCGTTACCGCGTCAAAAACGATCTGGTGAACCGTCAGGTAAAGACGATGTTCCTCCTCACCCGTGCGCACCAGCAAGGCGCGCACCAATGGGCCGGTTTTCAAATCGAATGGACGCCGGGCATCCACCGTGGCCAGACGTTTTGCTTCAGCTTCGCGCTCTGCCTCGGGTAGCTCATGCAGGTCAACGAACGGTACAGGGAACGCCGCCGGAGCCGGATGGGCGACCTGCACAGGCTCACCGGCCACGACCTCAAAGGTCGTGCGCCAGATCTCATGGCGCCGAATAATCTCAAGCAAGCAGCGCTGAAGCACCGCTAAATCAAGCGATCCTCGCCGGTAGATTGTGATGGGCTCGTTGTAGAAGGGGACATCGCCCGTCATCTGCCCATGCAGCCAGACCTGCTGCTGGGAGAAAGAAAGAGGCGCAAGCTCTCCGTGAGGACGAGGGCTGATGCGGACCTGCTCCGCTCTATTCTCTTCCTCTCCACGGCTTAAGTATTGTTGAAGAAGACGGCGCTTAGCCTCGGAAAGCTCCGCACCGCCGGACTTCACCGGGATTTCGCACTCATTGATCGTAGTTTCGTTGATCGTAGTCTCGTTCACGGTCTGACCTCAGCAACACATAAAAAATGCAAAACTCGCTCAATCCTGCCGGCTATCCAACAAAGCGTTTTCAAGAAAAAGCGTTTTCAGAATTGGTGTCCCAATCCCTTCCAGTCTGTCAGGCGATTGGGGCAGGAGTGGAATTGTTCATTTTTCAAACTTAACGGCACGGCGGAACGGGTTGCGGAAAAAATCCTTCGTGTGTGAAGACATGTATCAGGGCACGACTTCAGCGCTTGCGGAAAAAACGCTGTATGGGCCTGAAGACGTGTCAGGGCACGACCGGTAGCCCATGCCTTTAGGCATGGGTGAGCGAAGCGAAAAAGTGCCGTTTAGACCCTTAAAAATATGGGCTTTAGTCCCCGAGGTTTGAATGTTGGGAGCGAAAAGATAATTTGAAACCTCTGAAGCCGGCCCTTTGAGGGTGCTCCATAAAAAAGAAAAGTGATATCACTCTGTCCATTTTTCAGGAATTTCAGTCATCATGACTAGAGTTGGTTTCATAAATAGGCTTTGAAAGGGCAAGGCTTCAGCCATGCCGTTAAAGACCTTCAGGAATGCGGGCTTTAGCCCCTGAGGTTTTGAAAATTCGCCGCCTCGGGGATTTATGAAACCAGTTCTACTGACTGCATTCAGATGCGGTCTGGCTTTCTCGCTCTTTGAAAATTCAGAACAAGGATTAGCGGCTATGGATTCCTGCAGCCTATGGATTCCAGTAATAAGCTTGGCTCCTGTGAAGAGGAAATTATTATTTACGCCGGCATCAATAAAATGAGTCGTGCTAGTACCCCCCCTCCCACTCCTACTCTCGCCAATAATGACGCGGGTCCGGGCATCATCAGGAGCGCCTGATCGACTAGTTAGTTGCCCCTCTCGAGGGGCCTCTGGCACTCCGGGCGGCGCTATCGTCCCTGCCGGAGGCATATACCCCTCCCCCCTCTTAGGAACTGAATGCTACGCCGGCATCAATAAAAATGCGTCGAGCTAGTACCCCCCTCCTACCCCCTGCTCTCGCCAATAATGACGCGGGTTCGGGCACGCGAAGAGCGCCCTGATCGACTTGTTAGTTGTACCCCTCTCCGCCGGGCCTCCTATGCAGAATTACGGAGCGACCCCTCTTTTCCTGCTGAGACAGGCAGCCGGTCATGATCTCGAAGAGACTTCAGTTCAGATAAATGTTGCGCAGGGTTGGCAATCAGGGTTTCGAGCAACTGCTGAAAGTGCTTCCACAGGCCTGCTATGGTTTCAGCTTCGAACAGGTCCGTATTGTATTGAAGGCGGCCCATCACTCCGGCGGGCCTGTCGATGAAGGCAACATATAAATCCCAGGGTGCACCGCCGCTTTCAACGTCCATGGTAGTTACGCTCCACTCCAAATCCAGTTGCGGCATCGTGGGCTGCAGCGACATTGCTACGGTGAAGAATGGATTGCGGCTGACGTCTGGCTTTAGCTTTAGCTCCTGCGCCAATAGCTCAATGGGCACGTCATCATTCGAGATGGCTTCGAGGGTCACTCGCTGCGTCCGCCGCAATAACTCGCGGAAGGTGGGATTGCCGGTCAGATCGAAGCGAAGCGCAACCGGGTTGAGGAAGTAACCCAGCAGCTTTTGAACTTCCGATCGTTTACGGCCCGCCGGTGAGGGAGTGCCTACGATGATGTCTTCCTGCTGCGTATAGCAATACAGCAAGGTCGTGAAAGCTGCTAGCAGGGTCATGAACAAAGTGATGCCCTCTTGCTCGCCCAGGGCTTTTACAGCTTCGCTGAGGCTCTTGGGAAGAGCGAAGGGCCGGATTGCTCCCCGGAATGTCTCACTGGCAGGCCGCGTACGGTCCATGGGCCAGTTCAATACTGGAATCGGCCCGGCAAGCTGCTTGCGCCAGTAAGCTATTTGCGGGGCGAGTTTTTCTCCCTGCAACTGATGTCTTTGCCAATAGGCATAGTCGCCAAATTGCACGGCCAACTCCGCAAGCGGCGAAGGCCGGCTGGAGTAATAGGCGCTGTACAACGCCGCCAACTCCGACGGAAACACCTGATATACGGAAAGCCCATCCACGATGCTTAGGTGCGCGCACAGGAAGAGCCGGTATTCGAAGTCCTCCATCCTGATCAACCTCGCCCGCAACAGGGGGCCTTCCTTCAGGTCAAACGGTTGCCGAACCATTTCTCCCACCAGTCGCTGGGCTTCCGCCTTGCGTCTGGCGCCGGTGGGCAAGCTTCGCAGATCGACAAGCGGCAAGCGGGCTTCCTCCCGGTGCGGGTGGACGAATTGAACAGGCTGGCCGTTGCTGGTATCAAAGCTGGTCCGCCAGATCTCGTGCCGGCGGAGGATTTCGGCAAAGCTGCGCTCCAAAACAGGAATGTCAAGCGCGCCCGCCATGCGCATAGTAATGCATTCGTTGTAAAGCGGAGGAATGCCGTGCATACTTCGTTCGCGCAGCCAAAGCTGCTCCTGGGAAAACGAAAGCGGCGCCGGCTCGCCCGAGGGCCGCGGATTGATTACCTCCGTAGAAGCGGCCGTCGGAACTGTGCCTTCGTGCAGATATTTTTCCAGCAATCTGCGCTTGGCTTCAGAAAGAGATGCAACATCTGGCGTGGAGGAAGTTTCACTTCGATCCATGAGAAATCCTTTCTGAACGCTGCCTGGGAAGGAATACACGATCAGCTCCTGTTGCCGAAACGGATTGGCAACTTGGTCAAACCGCGCAATCCCAGGTTCGTTCGCCAGACGAGTGGCTCAGGTTCGAGGGTCCAATCAGGCAAGCGGCGGAGCATCAGCTCGAAGGCGGTTTGGCCTTCGATGCGGGCCAGGGCGGCTCCGAAGCAGAAGTGCGCCGCCCAACCGAAGGCGACGTGCCGGTTATCAGTTCGAGTAATATCCAGACGGTCGGGATCGGGAAATCTCTCCGGATCGCGGTTTGCAGCAGCCATCACCGCGATCACCGCCTGGCGTTTTTGGATGCGCTTTCCCCCGAGAATGGTGTCTTCCGGCGCGAGCCGCGCTGTATGCTGGCTGGGGCTTTCGTAGCGCAGCAGCTCCTCGACAGCGGAAGGAATTAACGAGAGGTCAGAACGAAGTTTTTCCAGTTGACTGGGGACCCGCAGTAAAGAGAGGACACCGTTTCCGATGAGGTTAGTAGTAGTCTCCTGGCCGCCTACCATGGTCACGATGCAGTTGGCGATCACCTCTTCTTCGCTCAGCCGGTCGCCCTGGATCTCGGCGTTCAGCAACGAGCTGACCAATCCGCCGCGTGGTTTGAGGCGTTGCTCCTCGATCGCGGAACGGAAGTAGGCAATCATCTCTTGCACGCTTTTTACAATTCGCGGCACCCGCTCGGGATTGTGCTGGAAGTTGCCCAGCATCTCCGCGAAATCCTGTGACCACTGCTTCAACTGCTGGTAGTCCTCGACGGGAACGCCGAGCATTTCAGCGGTCACGATGCAGGGCAAAGGTTCGGCCAGGTCGGCAATCACATCCATACAGCCTGTTGCCTGGATTTGATCCAGCAGACGATTGGTAATGTCGTGGATATGCGCGCGCAGGACCTCGACCCGCGCCGGGGTAAATGCCTGCGCGGCAAGGCTGCGCAACCGGGCATGCGCCGGCGGGTCAAGGAAAAGCATCTGCTTGACCATGACCTGTGCGATGGGATTCAGCGCCGCCAGTCCCATGGCAGTGAGTTGCTCCGGCGTGGGCGTGCGCGCTGCCGAGTAGTGGTGCAGCGCGTGGACTACATCCTTATAACGCGTGACGATCCACGCATGCAGAAAGGGGTCCCAGTGCACCGGGTCTTCACTCCGCAGGCGATGGAAAAGTGGGTATGGATTGGCCAACACCTCGGGATCAAGCAGATGATAGAGGCTCAGAACGCCGCCTAACTTGCCGGCGACAAGGCTGGTTTGAGTTTGTGCTGACATTGTGAATGCCTTCAGGCGCAGGCCGGCGTAGACGCATCGAGAAGACGTTGCGCCTCGGCCTCGCTCATAGCTTCCAGTTTGGCAACCAGAAGCGCTTCGATTTGCACTGCAAGCCCTGAAACCGTGGGGGCGTCAAACAGGCTGCGCAGGCTGAGCTCGATGCCAAATGCGTCGCGCACCCGCGCAATCAATTGGGTGCCCAGCAGAGAATGACCGCCCAGGAGAAAGAAGTTATCTTCCATGCTGACCTTGTCGAGCCCCAGTAACGGCGCCAGCATGGCCGCCAATCGCTCTTCAATTGGATTACGCGGGCCGACGAAGAGATTGTCGCGCAGTGTGTTCTCCGTAGCCGGCGCCGGCAGCGCAGAGCGATCGACTTTGCCGCTGGAATTCAAAGGCAAGGTCTCCAGCTTTACAAACGTGGCGGGCACTAAGTACTCTGGCAGACGTCCCGCAAGGAAATTGCGCATCTCCGTGTGCGTAGGCTGGGCCTTCGGAGCCGGAACAAAGTATGCAACCAGGCGTTTGTCGCCCGGCGCAATTTCGCGGGCCACCACGATGCTGGCCTGCACAGCAGGATGCTCGTCCAGAATTTTCACAATCTCCGCCGGCTCGATGCGGAAGCCTCTAATTTTGATCTGTTCGTCAATCCGGCCCAGGAAAGCAATCTGGCCGTCAGCCAGATAGCGTGCCAAGTCACCGGTTTTGTAAAGACGCGCATTCGGATCGGAGTTGAACGGATTGCCGACAAATCTCTCCGCGGTTAAATCCGGCCGATGGCGGTATCCTCGCGCCACTCCGGCGCCTCCAATGTAAACTTCACCGGCCTCTCCCATCGGAACCGCCTGCATGTTTTCATTCAGGATATGGATTTGGACGTTGTCGATGGGCCGGCCGATCGTGGGCAGCCGGTCAGGGTGTTCGGTGGGAGGCACGGTTCCCGAAGTCGCGACCACGGTACACTCGGTGGGACCGTAGTTGTTGACCAACTGGAAGCGCAGCTTTCTCGGAGGATAGTGATGAAGCGTGTCAGCCCCCGTCAGCATGGTGCGCAGACTGATCTTCGCCGGCCACTCCAGGGTCATAAGACGTTCCGCCAGAGGCGTAGGTAGAAACGTGATGGTGATGCCTTGAGAAACCAGCCAATCGCGGACCGTCTCCGGCTGGTCTGTGATGACGCGATCGGGCAAATGGATACTCGCTCCCGCAGTAAGGTAAGGCCAAAGTTCCCAAACTGCGGCATCGAAGCCCAAAGCCGACAACTGGCTTGCCTTGTCAGTGGCAGTCACTTTGAAAGCGCGCTGGTGCCAGGCAACCAGATTGAGCAGACCACCATGGGTAACTTCAACACCCTTGGGCTGGCCGGTGGAGCCGGAGGTGTAGATGACGTAGGCCAAATCGCTCGCCGTAGCTCGAGAGATGATCGGCTCAGCGATTTCGCCCTCTGCATATCTTCCTTGCGCATCCAAGGCGACGACATACTGGGGAGGCATCGGTAACGCGTTGAGCATGCACTGCCCGGTCACCAGTACCGGGGCCTGCGAGTCCTGCAGCATGAAGGCCAGGCGCTCTGCCGGATAGTTGGGATCGAGCGGCAGATAGGCGCCCCCGGCTTTGAGGACGGCCAGCGCGGCCACAATCATCGCCAGCGAGCGATTCAGATAAATGCCGACGATGACGTCAGGACCCACAC
>Ga0099827_10001770_pt1 | contig 11506 bp, 13 predicted proteins | sample CZO8metaG_FD_79339 | JGI IMG/M metagenome (GOLD analysis project Ga0099827, IMG submission 79339) | Vadose zone soil microbial communities from the Eel River Critical Zone Observatory, Northern California, USA - CZOApr15con1.8 metaG | ecosystem: Environmental > Terrestrial > Soil > Vadose zone ...
TCCTGCGCGACCGGCGCACGCCGATCGGCCGCGAGGACTTGATAGAGCGTCTCGAGCCCTGCTCCCATCCCACCTTCTACCGGCTGATCCGCCTTCTGCGCGACTATCTGAAGGCCCCGCTCGAATACGACGCCGAACGCGGCGGCTATTACTACCGGCGCGACACCGAAGGCGGCACCTACGAGTTGCCGGGCCTGTGGTTCAACGCGCGCGAGCTGCAAGCGCTCGCCGTGTTCGAGCGCCTGTTCGAGTCGCTTGAGCCCGGGCTGCTCGCGGAGCACTTGCAGCCGGTCGGGGAGCGCATCGCGGAACTCGTCAACCATCGGCGGCTGGGGCTCACGGAAGCCGCGCGCCGCATCCGTGTGCTCGGCATGGCGTCCAAGCCCGTGGGCAAGCACTTCCAGGCGCTCGCGAGCGCCACGCTGCAGCGCAAACGCCTGCGCCTCGTCTATCACGGCAGGAGCCGCGACCGCGTCACCGAGCGCAGCGTCTCGCCGCAGCGGCTCGTCCACTACCGCGACGCGTGGTATCTCGATGCCTGGTGCCACCTCAGGCAGGGCCTGCGCAGCTTCTCGGTGGACCGCGTGCGCGAAGCCGAAGAATCGCCTGAGCCCGCGCAAACCGTGGACGAGGCGCAACTCGATGAGCATTACGCGAGCGCCTACGGCATCTTCGCGGGCAAGGCCGACAAGACCGCGGTGCTGCGCTTCTCGCCCGAACGCGCGCGCTGGGTCGCCGACGAGCGCTGGCATCCGCAACAGGCCGGTCAATTCCTCACCGATGGAAGCTACGAGATGCGCGTGCCCTATCGCGATCCGCGCGAGCTGATCATGGACATCCTGCGCCACGGAATGCACGTCGAGGTCGCCGCACCGGAGACGCTGCGCGCCGCGGTGATCGAGCAACTGCAAGCGGCCCTTGCCCTGTATGGCGGCTCGAACGAAGCCCGATAGCCTAAACGCGAGCTCACTATCACGAAATGAGACTCGACAGGGATAAATTGGGGGACAGGGATGAACCAGAGTCAATGTTTCCCCGCGAGGGCGCGAGCAGCCCACGGCGCGATGCTTTCTTCAACCGAAATGAACACCGGGCTGACCAACAGCATGCAGTTTAGTGAAGCGTTTCAGGCGCTAACTGGCTACAAGCCGATGAAATGGCAGTACCGGATGTTCTGGCGAATGATGGATTCTAAGTTGCCATTGGCCTGTGACCTGCCTACCGGTCTCGGGAAAACGTCAGTTATTCCGATATGGTTGACCGCTCTCGCCTCACAAGTCGACAAGGAGTTAATTACTCTACCGCGAAGATTGATCTACATTGTCAATCGCCGAACCGTGGTGGATCAGGCGACCCGTGTAGTTGAGGAGATTCGCCGCCGGCTTCACGAACCGAACAATCCTGCATGGAAGACGCATACTGAAGCGCTGAGGCAATTAGTAGATGCATTAAGGAAGTTATCGGCGGGCCTGGACGACCTCCCGCTTGCTATCAGCACACTACGTGGAGAACTGGCGGACAACGAGGAATGGAAGGCCGATCCGGCGCGGGCCGTGATCATCGTCGGCACCATTGACATGATCGGCAGCAAACTGCTGTTCAGCGGTTACGGCGACGGCAGATATCACCGCACACACCATGCGGGATTGATTGGCCAGGATTCGCTGATCGTCCACGATGAAGCACACCTGACTCCTGCATTCAGCGAATTGCTGCGGAATATAGCCGCCGCGCAAGATCAGTCTAAAGAGAAATATCCTGTTCGAGTCATGGAGTTGTCCGCCACCACACGTAAGAGCAGTAACGATGTGCTGACGTTGGAACCGGAGGATGAGAAAGACGGCATCGTCCAACAACGACTCGACGCCGAGAAACACCTGCGCGTTCACAAAGCCGGCCAGGATGAACTCGCTGCAAGACTGGTTGAACTAGCGCTGAAACATGAGGCCTCGCCCTGCAGGGTACTGATCTACGTTCAGTCACCCGAGTCGGCTCAGAGCGTTGCGGTTGCGCTGGGCAAGGAGCTTGACGATGGCTCAGCACCACGGATCTCGCTGCTCACCGGAACGATCCGCGGTCACGAGCGAGATCAACTCGTGCAGGAAGACCCCGTATATCGGTCACTGCTCAATCGCGAGGAATCTGTCGAACGAACGATATACCTGGTCAGCACATCTGCCGGCGAGGTGGGTGTTGACTTCGACGCCGACCACATGGTCTGCGACCTCACAACATTGGATTCGATGATCCAGCGATTGGGCCGGGTCAACCGTCGCGGGGGCAAAAACCGTACCGCCCGGATAGACGTGGTGGCGGAACAGACAGGTGAAACTTCCGAGCTGGGTGAAGCGTTCAAGCTGACTCAAGCGATTCTCGTTCGCTTGCATAGTAAAGCTGATGGAGTCCACAATGCCAGCCCTCGCAGTCTGCGCGAATTGCTCCAGCGCGTGGATGATTCCGAAAGAAGCAAGGCGTTTTCCCCAAAACCCGAGACCCCGCCGCTCACCGATATCCTGCTCGACGCCTGGTCGCTAACCAGCATCACGAAGCCAATGCCAGGCCGGCCTGAGGTTGCGCCCTATCTGCACGGGCTCGCGGATAAAGGACCGCCAGAAACCTATGTCGCCTGGCGGAAGGAAGTGAAAGTTTTGGATGAAGCCGGCGTGGATTCGGAGACGTTACGCGACTGGTTCCGCGCCTGCCGCATCGAAGCTCGTGAACGATTGCGCGACCGCTCGGATCGTGTGAGGAGTACGCTAGAGAAATTGCTTGAAAAGCATCGCAAACAGGACGAAGGCTGCGACTTTCCTGTCGTTGTCCTTGACGAGCGTGGCGAAGCCAAACGATCGTGGCTTTCGAAAATCATCGAGAAGGACTTCGGCTTGGCCTATCGCACTGTCGTACTCCCCGTCGAGGCGGGCGGTCTGAATGCGCACCACGGCACGCTGGATGGCGGTGTTGTTGATCACGCTTCCGACGTGGCGGAACCCGCCGATGAGGCAGATCAAGATCGGCGGCGTGAACGATGGGTCGTAACCGAAATTGACGGAGCAGAACGATGGGAACGATTCACGACGGGCGAAACAGCGCCATTCACGCCTGCGAATCTGCGCGAACTGGAACGGGTCACCTTAAATGCGGTACCCGAGGGTGCCGATGATGACGTAGAGGCGCGATATCTTGTGCTGCTGGTCAGCCTGCGACAGTCGGCGCTGGAAGACCCAGAAATTACGAGGACAGCGCAGACGCTCGCACAGCACACCAGCTATATCGAAGGTCACGCTGCAAGCGTCGCGAAGGCACTGAAGCTGGATAGCGAGCTAGCGAAAGCGCTGGTCACCGCGGCGCGATGGCATGACCAAGGCAAAGACCGACCAGTTTGGCAGCGTTTCGCTTGCAACCCCAATCCGTCCGTGCCGCTAGCCAAATCCATGCGATATCTCCATGGACGCGCCTTAAGCGGCTATCGTCATGAATTTGGCTCGCTGCTCGAAGCCCAAACCGATGCAGCCCTAATCAAAGAATACGCAAGCAAATCCGAACTTCTGGACCTTATCCTGCACCTGATCGCCGCGCATCACGGCTGGGCGCGCCCGCACTTCGAGGCGAATGCTTGGGATCCGCCTCCCCGTACCACGCGAGACAACGAGCAGGCTGCCGCCGAAGTCATGCGTCGCTTCGGCCGGCTTCAGCAGCGTTTCGGCCGCTGGGGGCTCGCCTGGCTGGAATCGTTATTGCGATGCGCTGACATCACCGCATCGAAGGAGTCCGCTGCTGCGCCATCGCCATCAGTCCCGGAGGAGATGGGGGCATGACTTACCCGGAACCCAGCTTCTCTGTGAACGTGGACGTGACCAACCCCGGTCAATTCTTCGCCTGCTGCGGGCTGCTGGAACTGGCACACCGCATCTGGCCCGGCGTAGAAGGTTGGTTCGACACCTCGAGATCTACCTTTGCGGTTTCCGCCAAGAACTCCTCAACAACACTCGACTATTTGAAAGATGAATTGTCCAAATGCGATATCTCCGGGCTGAGCGAAGAGGAACGCCAAGAGCGGGAGGCCCTCGAAGCGGAAACCCGACAACTGAAGCGACAGAACACGAAACTTCCCGATGACAAAGAAGCACGACGGAAGGAGCTGGGCACGTTAGCGCGTGAAGGGGTAATTCGGTTGGGAACGCCATTTATGCTTCTTCTTAACTGGTGGCAAACAGGCGAACACGACACCGCAGCACCGAAGACATGGGCGGGTCGTCAAGAGCTGCATAAGGTGGCTCGAGCAGCACAGGAAGCCCTGTCGGGCGTCACCCAATCCCGAGAATTGTTCGACCATGGTTGTGTGCTGCGCACGTCCCATGAGTATGGCAAAGAAGATTCGAACCAAAAGAAACCGGTCGAACCGTTTTACTTCGACGCGCGGCGATTTGCTCACGCATTGGACACCGGCTTCTCGCTCGATGTTCAGGATGCTGAAACCCTTGCCCACCCCGCCGTCGAGCTATTGGCTTTGATAGGCTTGCAGCGCTTTCGGCCGGCGATTACCACGGACAAATGGACGTTTCAGTACTCTGTGTGGTCAATTCCGCTTTCCGCTTTCACGGCTTCTGCGGTGGGCTGCGGCGCAGTCCCCGCAGGCCATCGCTACAAATTTCGATTGTTGTTTCGCGATGATCAGAAACGATACAAGGCATTCGACTTCGCAACGCTCGGAGGAGACAAGCATGAGTAATGAACAGGTTCTGAAGCGGTTTGACGATTGGCTGAAGGACGACAGTCCCGCGGCAGCACTGGCGATGCGCCAATGGCTGGTGCCGGTCGAAGGCAAAGACGCGGTGATCTTTCCCCCAACTTACGCTAAACCTGAGCGATTGAAAGAAGAAGATTGGCTGGGTTACAACATAGATCGTTTCGGAGACGGTTCCAGCGTTTGCCAGATCGACAGCGTAGGCTCTCAAGCCAATCGGATGGAACCGCTCTTCAAGCGAGAGCCATACAGCAAGCTTGTCCCGCAAATCATCATCAAGGCCGGCGACAAGCAGGTAAATATCCTGGATGCGGGTCACCGCGCGGCCGACGCGATTGTGCGGTTCTCCGACTTGGCGAGAGAACTAGACGAAGCCTTTCAGAAATTGAAAAGTGAAGCCAATGCCGAGCCACTTGCGAAAATCGCCCCCACCTCCCTGGTATTCGGGGCTTGGGATTCGCGCGCGACGCAGGTTAAACTGCCCCGGATCGTCCGGTCGGTCATCCGTGCTTTTGATGTAAAGGCCATGCACCGATCAGCGCAATACATCCCGGCCATCGAGTACGTGGACGAGGGACTGCTGGATGCCCCGGACGGCAAAGCGCAGCAGGATTCGATGTCCCAACTGGGACTCAGCCACGCACCTGCACCATGGTCACACGGCGGCGTGGAAGCCCAACGGGGTATTCGGCGCGACGCTACTTTGAATCTGGTTGCATTACGCGCTCTTAGCGCTGGGTCGCGCGCGAGCGATAGCACACTGAAGCTGCGCCGCTACGTTCTCGGCCTTTCGTTCGTAAGCTTTACGGCCCCGCAGGAGACGTTCCTGCGAGAGGGCTGTCAACTGGTGCCTGACGTTGAACATCAAACAGAATGGAGTCTTGTCCAGCACGATGGACAACGCAAGCCATTCGGTCTATCCCACGATGAAGCGCTGAAGTACACACAGGCAGCGGCCCAAAGCTTTGGGGTCGGTGGCAACAAAGAAGCGTCGTTTAATACAAGGATCGCCAAGGAGACGCTGGGACAGTCGAAGGAAGAGCGCAAGAAGGCGCGCCGCGGCAAGGAGGAAAAAGGGGGGTAGGACCGATGACTCGCTACCTCTGCGTTTCGGTCACACTTCTCGACCCGCTGTTCCACGGCAAGGGTGATGGTGACGAGCCGGAATGGCCGCCCTCACCGATGCGGCTGTTCCAGGCGCTGCTCGCCGGTTCGCGCGCCGGCTGCCGTAATCGCGAGTGGTCGGACGCGAAGACAGAAGCCCTTCGCTGGCTCGAACTTCGAAAATCGCCGGACATAATTGCACCCGCCGTGCGTTGCGTAGCCGCTCATACGCTCTTCGTGCCGAATAACGACAGCGACAAAGCGTTCGACCGCCAGGAGAGGCTGACCGGTAAGATTGTTCACCCGCATCGCCTTCTGGACGACGACACCCTGTACTACGTCTGGCCGATTGAGGAAAGCGAGTGGCCACGAGCGCAATCGCACGTCGAATTGCTCTGCCGCGAGGCCCGTCATTTGCTGGCCTTGGGCTGGGGGATTGACCAAGCGGTCGCCAACGGCCGCATTCTGACCGATGCCGAAGTTGCGGCGCTGTCAGGACAACGTTGGCACGCGTGGGACGTGCATCGACCGAATCAACGGACATACCGTGTGCCGATGAAAGATTCGCTTGACGATCTGGAGCGGGTCTATCAGTCGTTTCTCGACCGCGTGAGCGGCAAACAATATCGGCCGTCGCTCCGACCCAAGAAGTTCGACACTGTCGCGTACATCCGCCAGACCGTGCTTCCACCGCGACCCTGCGCCGTATTCGAACTGCCGGAGGGCGTAGCATTTCGGCCCGTGGATGCCGTAAAACTCGCGGCCATGCTACGTTCCTTGACCTGCAAACTTGCCAAAGAAGACACCTACGAATTTCCCGGCGGCGCCGAGCGCTACGTCGCGGGCCATCTCAAAGACGATGAAAGCAATGTTCCGCGCTTTTCCTATCTCCCTCTTCCCACGATCGGGCATCCTCACGCCGACGGTTTGATTCGCCGATTGTTGATCGCGGAACCTTTTGGTGGAGACAGCTCATGTGCTGGATGGGCTCTGCATCGGTTGCGGAACGCCGTTCTCAAAGATCACGACGGGAACGAGCGCGGCATTCTGATCGAGCCATCGCGACCGGCCTCCAAAGCGATGATTCAGCGCTACGTCGGTGAAAGTCGAACCTGGTGCAGCGTTACACCCGTGATACTTCCCGGCTTTGATGACTTCAAAGGTGCCAGGGACGCGAAAGATACGCGACCGACGAAGGTAGAACGATTGTTTTTCAAATGCCTTGCGCATGCGGGAATCCTGCTCGAATCCATAGCAAGCATGACTTTGCGCAAGGCGCCGTTCTGGCCGGGATCGCAGCATCCGAGACATTACCATCGACCCGACTACCTCGCGGACCAACGCTCTCGACCGGGTTGGCACGTGCGGCTTGTGTTTCATGAGTCCGTGGCCGGACCTTTGTCTCTTGGCGCCGGAAGACATTGCGGGCTTGGGATTCTTGCAGCGACAGATGAATAAACGATGAGTAATCGTGGTGATCGCGACCTGCCCCAATGAAGTCACCGGCTTCGCCTGCCACTTCGGCCTCGGCCTGTTTACGCCCGCCGCCGATGCGTGAGTCAAACGCTACTCCTGAAACCTGAGGGAAATGGGTGATGTTGCTTCCCGATGCCGAACGGGCAAGTGTTGATCGCGCCAAACTCACGGACTACCTGCTTTCCCTCTCGCATCCTGACGGGAGCAGTAAAGCGGCATTCTTCATGCGGTTCGGCTTCAGAGCCGAGGAATGGGAGACGCTTGCTGCGGCCTTGAAAGAAGTCGGTACTTCCAACCCCGTCACCGATTCGGTGGAGTCTCCGCACGGGACGCGCTACACTGTGGACGGGTCGTTGCGATCTCCTGATGGACGGGCTCCGAGGGTGCGCACCGTGTGGATCGTCGATTCAGGAAACCCGCCGCGACTCATCACGGCATATCCGCTGTAGAGGAATGACATGGCCACGATCAAGGAACACGACCGGGTAGTGCTTACGGCCGACTTGCCAGGTGAGAAGCTCACCGCGGGAGATGTCGGCACCGTTGTACATGTCCACCGTGATGGGAAGGCGTACGAAGTGGAATTCGTGTCGCTGGACGGCGAGACTGTTGCCGTCGTAACGCTGGAGCGCGCCCAAGTCAGACCGGTTGAACGCCGCGAGATCACCCACGCGCGCAGCGTGGCCTAGGCAATCGACGTTCCTTCGCCGCGCTCGAAGTAGCCGGCGTGAAACTCGCTTTGCCTTGCGTGCAAGGGCATGCAGCAGGACGGTGGTGTTGTGCTGTCTCCTCACGTCGGCTCGCCTTCGGCTATGCTCTCGTCATGGCCGAGGACCCACCCTCGCAACCGGAGCTTCCTTTACCGTTCCCGGAGCTCGCGCAGGATCTGCCGCTATTGCCTGCGCGCATGGTGAACGAGTACCAGTATTGCCCGCGCCTCGCGTACCTCGAATGGGTGCAGGGCGAATGGTCCGACTCAGCCGATACGGTCGAAGGCCGGCGGGTGCACCGCCGCACCGACAAGCCCGCAGGCGAGTTGCCCGCGCCGGAAGAGCTCGACGAGGAGACTCGTCTTCACGCGCGCTCGATCACGCTCTCCAGCAATCGCCTCGGCTTGATCGCGAAGATGGACCTGATCGAGTCGGAGGGCGGCGCCGTGATCCCGGTCGATTACAAGCGCGGCAAGCGCCCGCACGTTCCGAAGGGCGCGTACGATCCGGAGCGCGTGCAGCTGTGCGTGCAGGGAATGATCTTGCAAGAGCATGGATACACCTGCACCGAAGGCGTGCTGTATTTCGCCGCCAGCCGCGAGCGGGTGCAGGTTGTGTTCGACGAGGAATTGCGGCAGCTCGCGCAGAACGCCATCGACGGATTGCGCCTCATCGCCGCAGGCGGCCGAGCCCCGCCGCCGCTCGTCGACAGTCCGAAATGTCCGCGCTGCTCGCTCGTGGGGATCTGCCTCCCCGACGAGGTGAATTTCCTGAAGCGCGGCGAAACACCGCCGCGTCCTCTTGCCGTGCTGCGCGACGAAGCGCTGCCGGTGTACGTGCAGGCGCGCAGCGCCAAGGTCTCCAAGAACGGCGAGACGCTGGAGATCTCGGTCGATGACCAGCAGACCGCGACCGCGCGGCTCCCCGAGGTCTCGCAACTGGTCTTGATGGGCAACATCTACGTCACCACGCCCTGCCTGCACGAGCTGATGGGCCGCGACATCACCATCTCCTGGCACAGCTTCGGCGGCTGGTTCATCGGGCACACGGTCGGCACCGGCCACAAGAACGTGGAGCTGCGCACGGCTCAATACCGGGCGAGCTTCGACGCGAGCACTTGTCTTCGCATCGCCAAGGGGCTGGTGATCGCAAAAATCCAGAATGCACGCACGCTCCTTCGCCGCAACTGGAAGGCGGGCGAGGCGCCCGAACCGTTGCTGGACGCCTTCCGGCAGGACATCGAGCTTGCGCGCCGAGCACGGGCGCTCCCCGACCTTCTGGGAGCGGAAGGGAACGCCGCCGCGCGCTACTTCCGCGAGTTTCGCAACATGATCCGCGGGGGCGAAGGCGACGAGGAATTCGCTTTTGACTTCACCAAGCGAAACCGCCGCCCGCCGACCGACCCGGTGAATGCGCTGCTCTCCTACGCCTACAGCCTGTTGGTGCGGACCTGGACCGTGACGCTGAGCGCAGTCGGCTTCGACCCCTATCGCGGCTACTACCATCAGCCCCGCTACGGACGGCCGGCGCTCGCTCTCGACATGATGGAGCCGTTCCGGCCGCTCGTCGCCGACTCGACCGTGATCCAGGCGATCAACAACGGCGAGGTCCGTCCTTCGGACTTCATTTCCGCGGCGGGCAGCGTCGCGCTCGACCCGGACGGAAGGAAGCGCTTCATCGCGGCGTTCGAACGGCGCCTGGGGCACGAGGTGACGCACCCGATCTTCGCGTACAAGGTATCCTACCGGCGGCTCCTGGAGCTGCAGGCGAGGCTTCTGGGACGGTTTCTGCTCGGCGAGATCGACGACTACCCGAACTTCGTGACCCGATGAAAACCGACGAACGCTTGTACATCGTAAGCTACGACATCAGCGACCCGAAGCGCTGGCGCAAGATCTTCAGGCTGATGCACGGATACGGGGACTGGCTCCAGCTCTCGGTCTTCCAGTGCCGCCTGACGCGAAGGCGCCACGCGGAGCTGATTGCAATGCTCGATGAAATGATCCAACATAAGGAAGACCACGTGGTGCTTCTCGATCTCGGACTTGCCGATGAGGTCGTACCCCACGTGGTCAGCCTCGGCAAGGATTTTCAGCCGATCGAGCGCGAACCTATCGTCGTGTAAAGATCGCCGCTCTGGCGCGAGCGCTCCGGTGCCAGCGTCCGTCGCTTAAAGCGCTCGCGGCGTGCAGCTCTTTAACAACTCGATGATTTTTGAAATTCGAGCGCTTGCGGGGGTAGAATCCAGCTCGGAGATTACCCTTAGCGGTGCAGCGCTCGCAACGGCCTCCGGGAAGCCAGCATCCATGCGGCTTCCCGAGAGGGCCAAAAATTCCGCGGCATCTGCCGCGGCCTCATTGAAGCTGCGGTGAGCAGTTGAATCCGGGTGATTCGACTTCAAAAATTCCGCGGCATCTGCCGCGGCCTCATTGAAGCGTGCATGCCTCGCTGCTCGATGACGTCCTGCCAGTAAAAAATTCCGCGGCATCTGCCGCGGCCTCATTGAAGCAACCTTGCGCGCGATCTGAGCCTGCAGCGCCGTGAAAAAATTCCGCGGCATCTGCCGCGGCCTCATTGAAGCCAGGCCTCGACCGCGGTCCGGAACTCTCCGTGTGCGAAAAATTCCGCGGCATCTGCCGCGGCCTCATTGAAGCACTTCGATTCGGCCATTGCACGCCCCTTTTCTCCGAAAAATTCCGCGGCATCTGCCGCGGCCTCATTGAAGCAGCGTCGGCAGCGCATCCTTGCCGGCCTCGTTCAGGAAAAATTCCGCGGCATCTGCCGCGGCCTCATTGAAGCTTCCAGTGGCGTTCGTCATCCTCACTCCAGCCACGGACAAAAATTCCGCGGCATCTGCCGCGGCCTCATTGAAGCACACGATAGGCGTGATGCGAATCGCCCAGAAGGTGTAAAAATTCCGCGGCATCTGCCGCGGCCTCATTGAAGCTCTCAGGCGATCACGCTCTCGACGGCCGCGCAGCCAAAAATTCCGCGGCATCTGCCGCGGCCTCATTGAAGCTGTTCGCATCCTTCAAGGTTTCCTGCACCGACTCGAAAAAATTCCGCGGCATCTGCCGCGGCCTCATTGAAGCAAGACAGATCGCGGGGAGCTGATCTCCAACGAAGGCAAAAATTCCGCGGCATCTGCCGCGGCCTCATTGAAGCAAGCGCGGGGAGTCGCCGAGCGTGCTCTCGCCGAAGCAGAAAAATTCCGCGGCATCTGCCGCGGCCTCATTGAAGCAGACCGACAGCGGGGAGTTCTTCGGCTGGATGTCCGAAAAATTCCGCGGCATCTGCCGCGGCCTCATTGAAGCGTCGTCGGCCTCCGCGATCTCCGCGTCCGTGATGTTAAAAATTCCGCGGCATCTGCCGCGGCCTCATTGAAGCGTCACGAGGCCGGTCCGCATGATCTCCCCGGAGACCTCCTTCGCCCGCGCCCCGGACGAGAGCGCCTCGATCGAGAGGCGGTGAA
>Ga0099827_10001774_pt1 | contig 11487 bp, 11 predicted proteins | sample CZO8metaG_FD_79339 | JGI IMG/M metagenome (GOLD analysis project Ga0099827, IMG submission 79339) | Vadose zone soil microbial communities from the Eel River Critical Zone Observatory, Northern California, USA - CZOApr15con1.8 metaG | ecosystem: Environmental > Terrestrial > Soil > Vadose zone ...
CGGCCTCCGCCGCGAGAAGGTTGCGGCCGGAGGTCTCGAAGAATTCCAACACCGCCTTGGCTTCAAATGAGGGCGAGTTGGCGAGGTCGATCACCACCTGCGTGCCGGCCATGGCCTCCTTGAGGCCCTCGCCGGTGATGGTGTTGACGCCGGTATTGGGCGAGGCGGCGACGACCTCGTGGCCGCCCTGGCGCAGAATGGGGACGGTCTTCGAGCCGATCAGGCCGGTGCCGCCGATAACGACGATCTTCATTGCGAACCTCCTAGTTCGTAGCCCGCAAGCCGTGGTTTGTGATGGTTGTGCGGCAAGCCGCCGTCAGCGAGTGTGGTCCACCACGAGGGAGACGGAGGGCGTCTTTTCCACAGCACCACCCCGTCAGTGACGACCAGGCGTTCAAGCAGATCCACCCGAGCCTTAGCGCTCAGCGGACGGCCAACCCGAGAGGCCGAGGTGCAGGCAGCGGAACGGTATCACGTGCAGAGCCGTCTCGCCAGCCGTGTCGGACGGCGAGTGCTTCAGCGAGACCGGCGCGACGAGTCGGGGGATTCTGCGGAAAACTTCACCCTCACGTCTTCGGCTCCACCGTAGCGCCAGCGCGACAGTAGCTCGGGGTCGGGGACGTCAGGGACTCGTCAATGTGCCGTCCGCGGAAGTGTGCCATCCACGAAGCTCCCGCGACCAAACGCTTCGGGTGGTTGGAAGGGGGCCGTCCCCGCGACCACCCAGACTTCACCCAGGAATTGGTTTTCGGCGTGACGAGGATTTCAGCTTCGGAACGCGGCGGGCTCATCGAATTTCCTCGGTGGAAGCGCTTAGAGCAGGTGCGTGAGTCCGCTCAGTCTCCCCTTTCCCATGCGTACGCTGCAACGACTGTCGATTCGAACGCCGCGCCGAATCTGAGCAATAGCGCCTTCGTCTCGGCGTCCAGTTCCTTCTCGATACCGATGTCATCGAGTGGCATCCGGTTGTCGCGCACTGCGGCCATCACGCGCTTGATCTCAGCCGCTGCGTGCGCCGGCGTTTGAAACAGGACGAGTCGCTTCATCTTCTCCGGATTGTCGGGCACGTGGCAGGCGTTGCACGTGCCCTTGCGCATCGCCAGCGCCAGATCCTTGTAAGTCGTCTGAAGCTGTTCCAGATACGGGTTTTCTGCGCGGAACAAGCCTATGAACAGGGCGGGCTTCGGCTGCGCCTCGCCGTTGCCGTCGACCCACATCCAGTTGCCGTCGAACGCGGGCGGGATGCGCGAAGCGGTGTTCAAGCGCGGGTCGGCACCCTCTTGCCGTGAGAATTGCCCGACGACGACCTTCGACGTGTAGGGATCGATCCACAGCGTCAGCCCGTTGGCGCGCTGGTAGTCATTCCACTTCTTCGCGTCGTGCCAGAACGGATACGGGTACTGTCCGGGTATCAGGTTGTTGCGAAACGCCGCTTCCAGCCGCACCCGATATCGCGCCTCGGTCGCGTCGTATTCCACGCGGTAGCGGCCGTTGAACATGAACAGAGGCAAGTAGAGACCGGACAGCACCTCCCCACCGAACTGGGTGAGGGTCGTGTCCTTCAATCGCGCTCGGGGAACCGGACTCGGCCGTCCCCACAGCACGATCCGGGCGAGACTGCGCTTGAAGTACGAGTCGTTGAAGAGCGCCAAGCGGCATCGGTCCAGAGCGGCTTGATCGCCGGGATCCGACAGCGGACATAGCGTGGCCGCTTCCTGGGCGAGCGTCGCCACGAGTCGCTCGACGCGTCGTACGTCTTCTGCGCGGGGCACGGTTTGCGCAGTGCCCGCGCCAGAGACGGCGAGAACCATGAGCACCGCGGCGACATTGGCCAGCGAAGCTCTCATGATCCCTCAGCGAGCTGGGGTCAGGTAGTTGCGGATCAAGTGTTCGCTGAGCTTTCGGCCCATCTGTCCGCTGACTTCCAGGGTGTTCCGAAAATGGATGCCGCCCCAGATGCGCACCAAAGTCTGCTCTTCGCCCATTTGCGCGACGGTCGTGAACTGCCGTTGCAGGCGCGCGTCGACGGTATCGGTCGCGGTGACGACCGCGACCGATCCGGTGCCGAACACCGATTCGAGGACGGCCAACGCCGCGCCGCATTGGATTGCTGCCTGCGAGGGGTACTCGGGATGCATCGGCGTCGCATTCAATGGTGTCCAGCCGGCATCGCGTTCGGTGGCGTCGTTGCCGTCCCTGTCGCCATTGCGGATCGCGGTGACCGGTCGCCAAAAGTTGTAATGAAACTTCGCGTCCCAGTCGGTGATAAAGGAATTCGCAATGCCCATCGTCAGGAGCGCGAACAGTCGTCCGTTTTCGGCCAGGCTCAGCTTCTTCGCCGCCGAGAGTTGGCGCGCAGCATCGTTCCACGAGGCACCGAAGTTGGTCGAGGTCCAGAAGCGCACGGCGTCGGTCTGCTGCTGGGTCCGCTTTGAACTCTTGGTGCCCCCGAGCTCCTTGGTTTCATTGTAGTCACGAGCGTAGACCGCGCTAGTCAATGACGGCGGGGGGCCAGGACGGAACTGGTCGGCGCTCTTCATCCCCCACGGTTTGGCCTGCGCATATTGCGGGAAGAGCGGCGGCTGTGTCGGCACCCAGACTCCAGGGGAGGTGATCGGGCGATACGTATCCGGCGCATTCGTCGCATCGGTGGCTCGATCGGATTGAACGACCGCGGCGACTTGTTCGCCAAGCGTAATGCCGTCGTTCTTCGCGGATCCGTCGGGAATGCGGCTCAAGGAGTCTGCGTAGGCTTCATCGATCTTGGTTCTCTGCGCCGGCACGAGCTGGAGCAAAATCTGCCGCGCCGCCGACACGGCCGCGGCTTCGGCCGAGGCGTTGGGCGCGGCGGGCGCGGCGAACACGTACCGCGTGTACCGTCCTTGCACCGAATTGATCGCGTCGGACATCGCGACGTTTACCATCGCCATAGCTCGCGACGAGGGATTGCCGACCATATTGCCGGCTTTCAGGACCTCGAGCGTGGTCTGATTCCAGTCGGTGACGACATCTGCGTGCGCCGTCATCGAGCAGAGCGTCATGACGATCGCGATCGCGATTCCTGATGCAACAAATCGATTCATGGGTGCCTCCCGTGATGATGCCTGGAGCGTGGCAGGGATTTTGCGCTCGCCGGTGACTCTGCGCAACCGCATTCGTCGCGTCGCACCTTCTGTGGTGTCGAATCGGGAAGTGCTCATGACCCAAAGGTCGCTGGTTCAAATCCAGCCCCCGCAACCAGCAACGACTAGGGGTTAGCGGACGCAGCAGCCTGCTAACCCCTTTCGTTTACCCGGACTTCACCCAGGAATTACCCAGGAAGTTGCTCCCAACGAAAGCCAAAGAGACCCAAAGCCACTTACGTCAGAAGCCTAATTTACGAGGCGTTGTTTGTGGCGCTTTGCTGTGGTGTCAAATCAAAAAGGGCTCATAACCCAAAGGTCGCTGGTGCAAATCTAGCCCCGCAACCAATTGTAGGCGCGCGACCGCGGTGACGCGGCGACCGATGCACTCGGCGCCCGACGTGGCCGGCAACGCGGGCTTCAGACGGTACGTACCCCGACAGAACGAGATGTTGGCCGGGTTATCGGGAACGCGAGCACGTCGAAGACCACTTCGCCGGCTCCCGGCGTGCCGACGTCGGGCCGTACCGATCGATGAGGACGTCTTCACCGCCTCCAGCCGAGCCAGTCACATACGGCGCGGCCCATGACGAGCTCGAGATCACGCCCGCGGAGCCACGGCAGCTCTTCGGTGAACAGCGTCACGCACTGGCGCCACGGGCAGGGCATGCGCGTGATGTCGGTGCCCCAGAACCAGCGCGCGGGGCCAAAGGCGTCATAAAGCTGGCGCAGCTTGTCGTGGATGTCGCGGTACGGGTACGGCTGGTCGGAGTAGCTCGGCGCGCCCGTGGCCTTCATCGCGACGTTGGGGTACTTCGCGAGCGCAAGAACTTCCTGGAGATTTGCCCAGCGCTCATTCGGGCTCGTCACGCCGGAGGGTCGGCCGAGATGATCGAGGATCAGCTTGAGGTTCGGATGCCGCTGCGCGACCTCGCCGACCTTCGGAAGGAAGTTCGCCGCCATCAGCGCGATGGGCAGGCCGGCGCGCTCCGCCGCCGGCCAGAGCCAGTCAATGGTCCCGTCCGTCGGCCACTTACTCTGGTGTGGGGGCAGGAACGTGAAGCGGCAGCCGAGCATCCCCGGGCGTTGCCTCCACGTATCCACCAGGGCACGACTCTCGGGCTTGTCGAGCGGGAAGTTGCCGAGGATCGCGAACCGATCGGGGTGCTGGCGCGCGGCCTCGATGGCCAGCTCGTTTGCGTTCGGATCCCACGGCGTGTGCGGGGTGAGCAGGGCGGCATCGACCCCGCCCGCGTCCATTTCCTTGAGCGCGTCGTCCTTCAGGTAGGCGGGCACCTGCCGGTGAGTGGCGCTGGTGGGGTTCCCCGCATTCCAGAGGTGGATCTGCGCGTCGACGATCAGCATGTCCTCTCCTTCACCGCTTCCAGCCGAGCCAGTCACAGACGGCGCGGCCCATGACGAGCTCGAGATCACGCCCGCGGAGCCACGGCAGCTCTTCGCTGAACAGCGTCACGCACTGGCGCCACGGGCAGGGCATGCGCGTGATGTCGGTGTCCCAGAACATGCGGGCGGGACCGAAGGCGTCGTAACCACCCTCCGGTGGCGCGGCCGCCCCGCCCGTGGGCCCAGTCACCGCGACATAAGCTGCCAGACTCGGACGCTGGCTCGGGGTCGAGAGAGCCAGCCCGGCTGAGCGGCATGCTATGCGGGCACACCGCCTCCGTCAATCGGCAAGTGGACCGGCCGGATCAGCGCGGATAACGCCTCGCCGCGGTGCCCGGACCCGCACAACGAGGAGACGGAGGTCGAAATCCGCCCCGTGTTCGAGGCCGAGGACTTCGGCGCGGAGTTCACGCCGGAGCTCCGCGAGCAGGAACAACGGATCCGCGAACAGGCGGCGGCGCGCTAGAAGTAGGCCGGTTGTTTCGCCAGCGGGTGCAGGTGTGATCGCTACGCGTGCCGGGTGCCGGGTACCATCAACACCGCCCAGCCGCGCGCAGGACCGCGCTTCGTGTCCTTGAAATCGTCGAGGTAGAGCTCGTTGACGACCTTACCCATGCCAGAGACCGGCAAACTGGGTCGCGACCAGTTCGCCGTACCGGACCTCCCCTTCCAGCGCGCCGATCTCACGAGCGAATCGGCTGATATGCGCGACCATCTCCTCGCTGATGGTCGGGTTGTAGAAGGGAGCATCCCGCGCCACCTCGTAGGCGATGAGACTCGCCTCCTCGGCTGGAAACAGGCGTTGCGCGGCCTTCGCGGCCAGCTGCGGGTCGGCCCGGAGCGCCCGCTGGGTTTTCACGATGGCCCGCACGGCCCCTGCGGCGATGTCCGGATGCTCCTTGACCAGCCGCTCCGTGGTCGCGAGCGCCGGGAAGGTCCAGTGGCGGGCCGGGGGCGGCCCGTCGCCTCGCCGCACGTCGAGCAGGATCTTGGCGATGCCTCGCTTCACCCCCAGGTCCGCCCGCAGTCCGTTGCCCCAGTAGCCGTCTGAGACGCACTGCTCGATGGCATCGACTCCATCCCATGCCCAGTTGGGGCTGGTACGCCGGGGACTGGGAACGATCCGGACGTTATCTCTCTGGAGGTCGATGCCCGCTTCCTCCAGCAACCGTTTCATCGTGAGGCCGGGGTCGGCCGACGCGCTCAGGCGCAACCCTTTCACCGCACTGACGTCGCCCCGTTCGCATTTGATGTCGGAGCGGACGGCCAGGAACCAGTAGTTGTATTGGGAAAGAGCGCACAGGAGGACGCCACCCCGCCAGCCCGGGAAGGTTCGCAGGCCGGTGTAGGGAGACCCGCCGAAGAAGTCGATAGCCCCGTCCTTCAGGGCCTGCGATGGATTCGGCGGCGCGAAGACGAACTCCATGTCGACGCCTTCCTGTTGGAAGAACCCGAGCTGCACGGCAGCGATGGCCACGAAGTAGGAAGGAGAGATCGCGTCAGCAACGGTAAGCCGCATCGTATCCTCTTCGACCCGCGCCCACCGTCACACGTCACCCCCACCCGAGGACCGCGGGTGCGTGACGGTCACCTGGTCGGGCTCGTCTCCGATCCGGTCATCGTTGGTCGTTGGCCCGGCCGGGTTCCCAAGGGGTCGCCATGGCCATCAGCGGGCACAAGACGCCGGTCTCGGACGCCTTGCCTTGAGCGGGATCGCCGTCAGCGCTGCGTCACGCGCTCTTGGACCATCCCTCGGGCGGATCGCAGGCCACGGTGCCCATGTCCGCGGGAACGGAGAGCTCCAGGAGCTCCAGGTCTCTTGATGCCGCCGTCTCGTTGTGCCGCAGGCCGCCCGGGATGTAGAGTGACTCGCCCGACTGGATACGCAGTTTCTGGCCGTCCTCGAACTCCAGGTCAACCCATCCACTAAGCATGTATACGAACTGGCCCTCGCAAACGTGGTAGTGCCACCCCGTCGGCTGCGTCATCCCCTCGGCTCCAATCGTTACCTGGGCGCGGATCTTCCCGCTGCTCGCGGCTGTGACGCCGAGGTCGCGGTACTTAAAGAAGGAGCGCCGGCCCGCTACCAGGGGGGCGGTGGTCGGCGTCGCGTACGCCAGCTTGCCCGGGGGGTTCACGGCTGCCGGCTGTCCGATCGGCGTGCTCGCGTCGTTCATCATGGAGGCCTCCTCTGAGTTCGTACCGCCAATACTACCCGATACCCAGGAAGTTGCCCACAACGAGCGCCAACGAGAGCCAAAGTCGCTGACTTGAGAAGCGCTAATTTACGACGCGTTGTTCGTGGCGGGTTGGCCGTGGTGGTGATTCGGGAAGGGCTCATAAGCCAAAGGTCGCTGGTTCAAATCCAGCCCGCGCCATCACCGCGGCCTCACCGGACAATGAAATCGCGTACGTGAATTATGCAAATTCGCTCGTCGGCTAGTGCCTTTCGCCAACGGCGGGTATCGTCCGCGCAATCCTAATCACGCACTCACGACGGCTGGCTCCCCTCGCGGTTGAGCGGAGGCTCCAGGTCGCGCTGCCGTGGCAGCAGCGGCAGCCAGGCTACGCGGTGCGTTAGCTCGACATCGCGGAGGCTCGGCGGGTGGAGCCGCGGATCTCGGACGAGATGCTCGGGGCAACGCTGATCGAGGGCGGAGGCGCCGTCGAGCCCTATCGTCTGGTACTGGCACTTACTCGGGCTGCCGAGCGCCTCGGCGTCATGGTCCGGCACGGGCGCGCGATCGGCCTGCGGCGCGCCGGCGGGCGCATCACCGGCGTGGTCCTGGAGCGGGAGGTGCTGAGCTGCGCGACCGCGGTGCTTGCGCTTGGCCCCTGGAGCGCCGAGGCATCGGACTGGATCGGCGTGCCAATCGACGTCCGTCCGCTCAAAGGCCAGATCCTTCGACCACCGAGGAAGAAGCAGGCTTCGACGAGGAGCCGACGCATGCGGCCCGCGACGAGATCGGCGCTGCGCTCCTGAGGATGTTGCCCGCGATGGCGGACGCGCAGGTCGCGCACCAGACCGCCTGCCTGCGTCCGGTGGCATCCGACGGGCTCCTCGTGCTCGGCTGCGTGCCCGGGCTCCATCAGGTCTACGTGGCCACGGGCGGCGCTCGCAAGGGCATCCTCTACGGCCCCGCCATAGGGCATGCGATCGCCGATCTTGTCCTCGGTCGAGACACGCGGGTCGCGCTCGACGCCTTCGCGCCCGGCCGCTTCGCTGGCGTTCGCGAATAGCTCTCCTCCGCTGGTTGATCACGCCTTTTTCGGAGACCAGCCGTACGCTTTGGCGCAGGCACCGCCCATCAGCATTGCGCGTTCGCTTTCGCTCAGGCGGTTAGTTCGGCGGAAGGGCTCGACGGCCTGTTCGTAGTTGACGACTGCGAAGGCGCGAGTCCAGTCGGTACCCCACAGGCAGCGTTCGAAACCCCAGGCGTCGAAAAGGCGGGCGAGGGGGTCCCAGATGTCCGGGAACGGATAGGGTTCGCGAGACAGCGTGCAGGCACCGCTGACCTTGATCACCGCGTTCCGACGCTTGGCGAGGTCCAGCACCTTCGGCAGATCGGCCCACGGCTGCGGCGGGGCGGGTGGCGTTCGGGGCTGCATGATGGCCAGATGGTCGATGATGAATCGCGTGTCGGGGTGACGGTCGATCAGCGCCGCGCCCGCGTCCACGTTGCCCCAGCACAGCATGTTGACCGGAGAGTCGTGCCGGACGGCTGCGCGCAGGATCCGGTCGAGGCCCGGGTCGTTCGGATCGCGCCCCGCTTCTTTCGTCATCATGATCCGGATGCCGACGGCGCCAGGCGTCTTCTTCCAGTCGGCGATGACATCGGCCACCGCCAGATCATCCGGATCGACCGGCTTGACGAGCGCGAGGCGTCCGGGATGAGCCCGTTGCACCTCCACGGCATAGCTCGCGTCGTAGCGGTACATGGAAAAGGCGGAGATGAAGATCGCGCCGTCGACGCCGACCCTGTCCATGGCCGCCACCATCTCGTCACCGGTGACGCGATCGGGCCAATTCGGGACAGTGTGCCAGGGCCGTTTCGGAGTGTTCGCCTCATAGGAGTGGACTTGGGAATCGATGATCGCCATCGGGACGTTCCTCCGTGCCAAGCGGGTTCGTCATCTATATCGATATCGGATCCATATCGGGTCGGAGGTCTGGAGAATAGCTGGCGCTGTCGGCGGAGGCAACGTGAAAGGCGCAGCGGCCGCCTGGACGGTTGTTGTGGCGTTCAGGTGAGTTCCGGGAGCTGCAGCTGACCGTTCCCAGGAGGCGTCCGACCCGTGCGGCCGTCCTGAAGATCCTTGGGGCGGTGGCGCGGCGCCGAGCGACTGCCAGTGCGGGGTGGTGGGAAGCTGAGCCGTAGACCCTGCGCCTGAACCTGAAACAGGGCCTCGGTGTCGGGAAGACCAGGAAGGCGATGTCGACCGAGGCTCCGGAATCGGAAGTCGGTCGCTGCGGATTTTCCAGCGGCCGCTCTGGTGGCGGCTGACACGACGATCTGCCCCCCATGGGCCGCCGCGCACAGGCGGGCCGTGGTATGGACGGCCAGGCCGATGTACCCGACATCCGTTAATGTCGGGTGGCCGCTGTGAATCCCGATACGCAGCCGCACCTCGAGATCGTCGGGCCATGTGCGGTTGCCGAGCGCCCGCTGGATGGCCACCGCCGCCTCGACAGCCGCCGCGGGGCGATCGAAGACCGCGAAGAACTCGTCGGCACGCGCATCGATTTCGCGGCCGCTCCCGCGTGACACCGCTCTCCGGACGATGGACCTGACGTCGTTCAGCAGCGCGCCATAGCCATCGCCCAGCCTGCGGAGCAGGGCGGTGGACGCCTCGATATCGGTCATGAGAAGTGTGACGAACCCGCTGGGAAGCGCCGCGGCATTGGTCGATGTTGCCTGGATCTGGCCGCGTAGACGCTCCTTTTCGATCACGAAACGCACGGCCGTCAGCACGGTCTCCGAAAGATCCGCATCATCGAGGACCATCGGGTTGTGCACCAGCGCCGTCATTGGGCGCCCCTGGCGCTCGAGAAAAGTCACGCCGCGCTGGTCCCTCTCCGCCGGTAGCGGGACAGGTTTACCGGTGGCGTCCACGTATGCCCCCGAAGCGTCGGACCAGTGCAGAACGGCTAGCGTCGGATCACGAAGGACCGTTCGCAACCGCCGTTCGAGCTCGCCCGGTGCGGGGTTCCGTCCGAGCTCGATCACGAGGCGACCGGTCTTGGCGTGCCGCTGCTCGGATTGCAGCTGGCCGGTGATGAATCCGACCGGCACGATGCGGAACTTCTTGGCCGCGTTGAGCAGCCGGCGGCGCACCTGCTCCCGCGCGGCATCCGTCTCGAAGACGACCTGGCTGAACCGGGCGAGCGCATTCTTCACGTGCGCCTTGTCGTGGACCGGCAACCGGCGACGCCCGCGAGAGTCGATATACGCGAAGGCTCTGTCCGGGAGGCGCGCTCGCCTTCTCGTGCTGAGGCGCGACATGCGGCAACGATAGCTCGCTTTCCACGACTGCGCGAGCACCTCAGGGCAGCACGACGGGCCAACGCGACTCTATCGGAGACGGCGGATGCCATCGCCGCCGATCGCATACCGCGACCGCGCGACGATGCCGCCGATGACCGCGCACAGCTCCAGGGCGAGCCGCCCGCGACCCACGGGCCGATCACGTTCACCAGCGCGCCCAGTTGAGGGCGTCGATCAGGCCATTGGCGTCCGCGACGAGCCGGTTGTACTCCTCCGCGAGCGCGCCGCGCCGCCCGGCGAGGGCGTTGTGCTGCGCGACGAGGTCCGCGCGCCCGGCGTCGACCTGACGCCGAAGATCTGCGAGCTCGGTGTCGAGGCGGCGGATCTCCGCGTCCACAGGCTCGAGCCGCGCGCGGGTGCCGTCGAGCCGGGCCTGTAGCGCCTCGCGCTCGCTCCGGGCCGTGGTCTCGTCCACGGCGTGGAACTCCGCCTGCGCGCGCTCGATGTCCGCCTGCTGAGCCCGCCACTCGGCATCGATCGCCTTCTCGAGGTCCGCGCAGGACACGGCCGTCCGCGTCGCCTCCAGGCGCACCTTCATCGCCTTCGCGCCCTCTAGGTAGATGTCGACGTGACGCTGCTCGTGGGCGGCGACTCGGGCGACGAAGCGCTCCCAGCGGTCCCGGAGGTCGGCCGGCAGGTCGTCTGGCGTCTCGTGTCGCGGCAGCTTGACTACGAGGTGGAGTATGACCGTCAGCGACGGAAAGACGCAGGGCACGGCGCGGACGTCCACGTCGCCCGAGGTCAGCTTCCATTCCGCGGACGTCACGCCCACCGCGCGCTGGCCGCTCGTCTCGACGAGGCCGTTGGCGTCGATGGCCGTGAAGATCGCCGCCGTCGTCGTCCCGCGCACCGGGTAGTAGCGGGTCGAGACGCTCGTCTCGACCCCGACCGGCTGCCGCGGCGGCGCGGGCGGCGGGCTCGAGCAGGCGGTGAGGCCCGGGCCCGCGAGCAGTGCGAGCGCAGCGACCACGCTCCGCGCGCTCACACGCGGCGCTGCGGGAAGTCGGTCACGAGCGGGCAGGCAAGAATCACACCGACCGTGTCGAGCAATACGAGCTTGGCGTGCTCGCGGACGGACTTGGGGATCGCTTCCACGGCGTACCGGCGATGAAGTGGGCGAGTTCTTCGATTGCTTGGCCCGTCGTGAGCTCCCCGCTCTACTTCAGGGGCGGCGTGACTCCGGCGGGCAGTGACACCTGCGCGACGTTCAGCGTCATCGACACCAGGCTGTAGTAGCCGACGGCACCGACGAGATCGACGACGCCGCGCTCGCCGAAGGTGTCGTTGACGCCCTGGAACGTCGGGTCCGAGACGCTGCCCGTCGCCAGCAGTTCCGAGACGAAGTCGTAGACGGTCTCCTCGTCCTTTGCCATGCTCGCGGGGCGCTGGTTCGCTGCGATGGCATCGGCGATGGC
>Ga0099827_10001775_pt1 | contig 11486 bp, 13 predicted proteins | sample CZO8metaG_FD_79339 | JGI IMG/M metagenome (GOLD analysis project Ga0099827, IMG submission 79339) | Vadose zone soil microbial communities from the Eel River Critical Zone Observatory, Northern California, USA - CZOApr15con1.8 metaG | ecosystem: Environmental > Terrestrial > Soil > Vadose zone ...
CCGGCGTCCCGGCAACGGGCACGGCGCCGACGACCCCGCGTCCAACGGGTACGGCGCCAACGGACACGGCGCCAACGGACACCGCAGCAACGGGCACGGTGCCAAGGCGGGCCTGACGGTCGGGCCGCCCGCCAACGGTAACTCGCCGGGTTCCGGTCCCAGTGCTGTCACTCTGCGCCGGCTGCGCTGGTCGGTCGCGGCTGAGGCGATGATCGCCACGGCGGTGCTCGCGGTCACCGCCGTGCTGGTCAACTCCCCGACCGCGCGTGAAACTTTCACCAGGCCGGTCAGCGCGGCCGTCGCTTTCAACACCGGCGGTCCCGGCGGGCGCGGCAATATCAGCGTCACGATGACCCCGGCCGCGCTCGGACCCAACCAGATCAGCGTGAAGGTAACGAACAGCGCGGGGAAGCCTTATACCCCCACACAGCTTGAGCTGGCACTTGACTTGCCGGCCCGTCACCTCGGGCCGCTAGCCGTGACCCTTAAGCCGGCTGGCCCAGGCCGGTATACGAGCGGATCGGTTGCGATGACCATCACCGGGCAGTGGCAGCTGCAAATCACCATCCGCAGCGACGCCTTCGACGAAACCACCGTCGCGGTTCCAATTCCCGTCCAATAACGGGAAGGAAAGGATGATATGGCCGAATTGGCGGGCAGTGCTTACCGGGGGACAACCCCGGAACGGCCCGGGCAGGTCACGGCTTGACAGCATTCGTCCCCTAGGGGGGATTCGTCCCTGGCCACCTTGCCGTCACTGTTCTAACGTACGGGTAGAGATTACCCACCAGTTTCACTGTGTCGCCCGAGACCGTGAGCAGGCCTTGGCGTGTCCATCCGCACAGCCCGGAGGCCGTCGTGGTGCTACCTACTCGACCAAGCTCGCAAACGTTCTCGTTCGCCGCCGCGCAACCCGAGTCCGCTTGACCCGCCTTGATCCGGACTGCGGCCAATACAGTCTGCCCGGCCAAGCCGAGCCCGGTTTGGCACTGCGCACTCTGCTGTATACAACCGCCATCGCACTTCGTGCTTGCCGGGGGGAAGCTCCCACTACCGCTGCGTCCGTTCGCAGGGGCCGTACTTGAGACGTCACTACGGAGACCGCATGTCGGCCATCGGCAAGACCCCATCCACCGCCGCCCCGCCGCTGCTCACTCAGCGGGAGATGATGATCATCTTCCTGATGAGCGCCGGGCACACCGCCTCGGAGATCGCAAAGCTGCTCGAGGTGCGGCCCCGAACGGTGGAGAACCGTAAGCGAAGCATCTACGAGAAACTGGGGGTCGGAAACCAGAGCCAGGCGGTAGCCAAGGCGATCTGGCTCGGATTGCTCCAGCCAGGACCGCCCCCGACCCTGCCACGCAAGGGACCGGCCCCGCAGCCGAGCGCCTGGGAACCCGGGCGCGCCCTGCTGGCGGTCTTACTCGGCCCGGCCAGCAAGAGCCGGGATGAGATAGCACAGTCGCTGATCGCCGAACAAGTACCGGTCGTTGTCGCCCTGGACCGCGATGAGTTGCTCCGCGACCACTGGGTGTGGTGGCAGCGCGGGCCGATCGTGATCGTGCTCGTCGATCCAGATCCTGAGGACTGGTCGGCCACCATCGCACTCGGTGCCCCGACCGTGCTGATCTGCAGCCGGGACGTGCCGGAAGAGCTCGCGATCGCCGACGCCCTCGCCCGGCAGGCAAGTGGCGTGGTGGCGCTGACCGACCTCGCCACCGGGCTCAGTTCGATCCTGAACACCGTCGCCCAGGGCCTCATGGTGATGAGCTGGGAGTACGCAACGGCCCTGCTGAAATGGTCGCCTAGTCCATCTCCCGAGATGCCTAAGCTCACGGCCAGGGAGTACGACATTCTCGGCTCCATAGCCCGCGGGCACACGATCCGGCAGACCGCGCGAACGCTCGGTATAGCGGCCAAGACAGTAGAGAACACCCAGGCCCGGCTGTTCAGAAAGCTCGGCGTCCGCAACCGGATGGAGGCTCTGACCATCGCCGATGCGCTCGGGCTGATCGACCGGGCGGCGGCGCCACCGCCTGGGCAGCCCTTATCGAGCCAGGACAATTGCCGGCCGGTAATCCCCGATCCGGCCCTGGGCCGGATGTGAGAGTCACCGGCCAGTAACGGCGAGCCAGCCGTCGGCCCCGCTAGGTCCGGTCACGAGCACGATCGGCGCGATACAAGGCTTCGGAAGGCTTACCCGCGCGTCGATCTCCGCGTTCCCTTGAGCATTGGCCTCGAAGTCACCGGTGCTAACATTGGCGACGACCGCGGACCCGTTCGCGCCGCTGCGCAGGCAGCTGACCACGACCCGGAACGCAGGGAACGGATTCGTCCCTCGCAGCGCGGCCGGCACCATGGGATCGGGGGCGAGCACCAGCCCCCGAATCCGCACGATGAGATGACCATCGCAGCTGAGCGACCCCGATCCAGCATCTAGCCTCCAGGGGAGCCCACCGCTCGCAATTCCCCGGACATCGCCTGCCGAACCGACTTGCGGCCCGCGGGCGGGAACCAGGGTGTCGAACTTCATGATCACAGTTGAACCCGAGTCCACCAGTAAGGCCGCGTCGAGCACGGCAATCGGCTTGGTTGACAGCGCACCGCTGGCATCGTCAAGGGCCATGCTGCCGGCCAATGCCGCCTCGCGCATCTCAGACCTCTTCGCTCGGCGCGGGCACACCACGCCGCCGCCATGATCGGTGCTGTCTCCCGATCACACGTGTGCCCAACGCGTCAGGTTCAGCCGGGTCAGGAAAGGCCGGAATCTAAGTCACGCCCGCGCACACTAAGGCAACGATTGACTGGCCAGTCGGGTTGCCGAAATGCCACGCCACTGGCCAAGATTCCGAAAAAACTCACGCGATAGCTTGGGGCCATGACGGCAACCCTTGACTGGTATGGCTGCGCGACCTTCCGGCTGATGATCGGCGGCCAGGTGACGGCGGGGCGCTGGTCTACGTATTTGACACTCCCGGTGGCCAGCTGCTGTACCACCCCTCGACGAACTCGGCTACCTAGACGGCCACGTCCTGTTCGGCGACCGCTAGGAGCCCGGCTCGACGCAGAACTCGTTGCCCTCTGGATCTGCCAGGACAACCCAGCCCGCGTCAGCGGGTTGATCGCTCGCCACCGTGGCACCTAGTTCGACCAGGCGCGCTATCTCCTGACGCTGCCCGCCGGCCGGTACGACGTCTAGATGCACTCTGTTCTTGACCGTCTTGGGCTCTGGCACGGTGACGAAATAGAGCCGGACTCCGCCAGACGGCGGCGGCCCGACGCTGAACTCCTCCTGACCCGGACTCTCGTAAGCGAGCTTCAGGTCCCAGCCGGTAACCCCGGCCCAGAATCGCGCGACCTTGGCCGCATCGGAACAGTCGAAGGTGACGTTGAGAACTGTAGAACTCATGGCGCACTCCGCATGAGACGGGCGCCAGCCGGAAGGTCCAGTCGGTACCTGAGGTCAGAACCTGGCCGGAGGCGCGGTAGACAGATCAGAACCAGACATCGTACGACGCCGTGATCATGCCGATCCTGCGCGAGATCGACCGGCAGGCACCCGTACCGTCGAGAAGCCAGCCGTCCACCCCGCGAGACCACGCGGAGGACCCGCTCACCACGAAGGTCTGGCCGCCGCGCGCCTGATATTCTCAAAATTCAGGGAGAAAGATTTGCGCGGGTTCGCTCCCGAGCTACCTGAGATGATGTCGTGATGGCGGCCGAATCGAAGCACCTCAGCGAATGGATCGACGCGGACGTCGACGAGGTCTACGCCTACGCCCGGGATCTATCCAACTTGCCCGAGTGGGCGCCCGGGTTGGGCAGTTCCGTCGAACAGGTGGATGGCCAGTGGTTCGTACTGACCTCTGGAGTCCGAGTTGGCCTCGAGTTCGCCCCGCTCAATGACTACGGCGTGCTCGACCACGACGTGACCATGCCTTCTGGCGAGGTCTTCTACAACCCGATGCGGGTAACCAGAAACGGCGAAGGCAGCGAGGTGGTGTTCGCGCTGCGGCGCCTGCCCGGCATGACCGACGAGGAATTCGCCCGCGACGCATCGGCCGTAGCCGCCGACCTCGCCCGCCTCAAGCAGATCGTCGAAGGTAGGCGCTCGGCCAGATAACGATCCGCGAGCTAGCAGGTCGCGGGGCCGTGGCGGAGCCTGCTGCGGTCGATTGCGTCCGAGCGTTCTGGAGCCAAGGAGTCCGGGGTCGGGTGCGAGGCCGTCGGTGGCCATGCTACTCATGGTAGGCGATCGGCTCGCGGCTGCATACTGACTGCTATTGCAAGTAAGTCGCAGAGTTGCTTACACTCCGGACGTCGGGGGCCGGTTCGCGGAAGGTGACAGCAGATGACTGACATGGCCGTCCGGTTCGCGAAGATCCGGGATGGACTGACCCCGTCGGAGTGGGCCAGGACCGGCGGCATGGCGGCCACGATCATCGGGCTGCACATCGCCGGCTGGGGCATGCTGGCCGCCGCGACCGGCGGGCACTACCACCTGACCGCGAAGGAGACATTCGGGTTCGGGACCGGCGTCCTGGCTTACACGCTCGGGATGCGGCACGCGTTCGACGCCGACCATATCGCCGCGATCGACAACACCACCCGCAAGCTGGTCAGCGACGGCAAGCGACCGTTGTCGGTCGGGTTCTTCTTCTCACTCGGGCATTCGACGATCGTGTTCGTGATGTCGCTGCTGCTGAACCTCGGCATCCGCTCCCTCAACGAGGCCGTCAAGAACAACGGTTCCGGGCTGCACACGGTGACCGGGTTCGTCGGCACGATCGTGTCCGGCGGGTTCCTGTACATCATCGCCGCGCTGAACTTGATCATCATGTTCGGCATCATCGCGGTGTTCCGGCAGATGCGGACCGGCAAGTACAACGACGCCGAGCTCGATGCCCAGCTCGACAAGCGCGGGCTGATGAACCGGTTCTTCGGGCCGATCGCCCGCCGCGCCGACGCGCCGTGGAAGATGTACCCGATCGGGGTGCTGTTCGGCCTCGGGTTCGACACCGCCACCGAGGTGACACTGCTGGTTCTGGCCGGCACCGCCGTGGTCTCCGGCCTGCCGTTCTACGCGGTCTTGTCGCTGCCGATCCTGTTCGCCGCCGGCATGTGCCTGTTCGACACCGCTGACGGCTGCTTCATGAACTTCGCCTACGACTGGGCCTTCGCCCGGCCCGTCCGCAAGGTCTACTACAACCTCACGATCACCGGGCTGTCCATCTTCGTCGCCTTCTTCATCGGCACCATCGAGATTCTCAGCCTGATCGGCCAGGAACTAGGCCTGACCGGCGGGTTCTGGTCCTTCATGGCCGACTTCAACCTCAACACCGCCGGGTTCTTCATCGTCGGCGTGTTCGTCGTGACCTGGGCCGTCGCCCTGGCCATCTGGCACTACGGCAAGATCGAGCAGAAATGGGACCTCACCGCCGCCAGCGCCGACACCGCCAGCTAGGCACCGCATCGACATCGCCCCACTGCGGCCTGACCATCGACGCCAGGCCAGCTACCTGCTGTGCGCCGCCGCGCGGCGGCGCGCTGCGACGATGGCCAGGACGATGACCGGCGCTCCTGCTGCCGAGGGCAGGAACCAGAACGCGAGCGGCGGCAGTCGGTCCCACAGCGGCAGGTGCGGCCCGTTGTCGACATAGAACGCGGTGAGCATGGCGACGTAGCCGATGCCCATGCCGGCGATGTGCGGTGTGTCGCCTGGACGGTGCCGGCGGCGGTGCAGGTAGCCGCCCGTGGCCGCGGCGAACGCGACCGCCCCGATGATGACCAGCCGGTAGTCCTCGCGCCACCGCATCGCGGCCAGGACCACGGCCGTCGCGAATACCACCGCGATGGCCCGGTAGAACAACCGGCCGGCCCGGACATGGCGGGCGCTCCCCTTCCTGGCCAGCGCCGCCACAGCGCCTGACGCCACCGCCGTCAGCCCGGCCAGTACGTGAACCGCCAGGAAGGCCAGGAACACCGGCGCGGTCGACCCGACGTCAGCCACTGGCACATGTCCCGCAGCAAGCACAGAGACCCGTCCTTCTATAAGTAGCGTTACTACTTATAGAAGAGAGAGTACTCCGGAACTTGCCAGGCCGGAAGGGTTAAAGTAGCGTTCCTACTTATGCGGGCGGAGCAGCTGAAAGGCCACCTGGACGGCCTGCTGCTGGCCGCCATCGACAATGGCGCCCGGCACGGCTACGCCGTCATGGAAGCGGTCCGGGAGGCGACCAGCGGCCAGATCGACCTGCCCACCGGCACCATCTACCCGGCCCTGCACCGCCTCGAGCGAGCCGACCTGATTGCCGGCACCTGGTCCGTGGTCGCCGGCCGGCGCCGACGCTATTACACCCTCACCCAGGCCGGCCGGACCGCGCTCACCGGACACAGAACCGACTGGCGGGACTTCGCCGCCACCATCACCGCCGCGCTGGAAAGCCGCCCGTGGCCGAGCACAGCCTGAACGAGCACAGCCTGATCGCCGCCTACCGCGCCGACCTGCAGGCCCGGCTCCCGGCCGACCTCGCCGACGAGGTACTGGACGGCCTCGCCGAAGCACACGACAAGTACCTGCGCCTCGGCCTGCCCCCCGACCAGGCGGCCCGCGCCGCCGTCACCGAACTCGGCGACCCCCGCACGATCACCGACGCGTTCCGCCGGGCCGACCCCGCCCGCCAGCTCGCCCGGACCCTCATCCTCAGCGGCCCGGCCGTCGGCGGCTGCTGGGCCGCCGCCCTCACCACCGCCCGCGCCTGGAACTGGCCCCTCCCCGCAGCCATACCGCTGCTCATGGGACTCACCCTCGCCGCATCAGCCGCCCTCCTGGCCGCCGCCGCCACGACACAGCGCTATCGCGCCGGGCGCCGCGCCGGCACCGCAGGCAGCCTCGGCATCGCGCTCCTCGACACCGCCGCCATCACCACGGCCATCCTCGCCGCGCCAGCCAGCCCCTGGCTCTTCACCGCCGCCGCATGCGCCAGCCTCGCCCGCCTGACCCACATCGCCCGGACACTGCGACGCTGTCCCATTAGCTACATGTGGTAGGGGCGTCGGAGGCCGCCTGCCCGTGTAGCACCGTAGTCAGTTCTGCCGATGGCAGGATGGCGGCATGAGCAGACTCAGGTTGCGAACAGCGCGCCAACCGCGGTGCGCTCTGGGGGTGGTTGCCGCACTCGCCGGGCTGCTAGCGGTCGCGGCCTGCGAGGGCGGTCACGTCGCTGCCGGAATGCCCGGTCACGTGGTCGGCGGACCGGCCCGCGCCGCAGCCGCCAACCCTGACCTCGATCCCGGCACCGGGCTCCATGGGCACCCCGCGCCAGAGTTCCGGCTGGTCAACCAGTTCGGCCAGCCGATGTCGCTAGCGCAGTTCCGCGGCAAGGTCGTGATCTTGGCCTTCACCGACTCGGAGTGCACCACGATCTGCCCGCTGACCACCGCCAGCATGCTGGCGGCGCGGCAACTGCTCGGCCCGGCCGGTGATCGGGTCGCGCTCCTAGGCATCGACGCGAATCCGAAGGCCACTGCGGTAGGCGACGTGATGGGATATTCCCGGGCCCACGGCATGGTCAACCAATGGGATCTTCTTACCGGGACACTGCCGCAACTGCGCGCAGTGTGGCATGCCTACCACGTGTACGTGCAAATTGAGGCAGGGCAGATCGACCACACCCCGGCCCTGTTCGTCATCGACCAGCGCGGCCGGGAGCAGAAGGTTTACCTGACTTCCATGGCCTACGCCAGCGTCGGCCAGGAGGCACAGGTACTCGCCCAGGAGATCGCGAACCTGCTACCCGGCCATCCCAAGCTGGCCAGCCAGCACTCGCTGGCCTACATCAGCGGGCTCGCTCCCACCTCCCGGGCTACCCTGCCCGCCATCCCGGCCGGCTCTGTCACCCTCGGCCCTGGCCGCCCGCACCTGGTCATGTTCTTTGCCACCTGGCTCGCCGAAACCTCTCCCCTCGCCGTCCGGCTGACCGCGCTCAACCAGTACGCGCGGGCCGCCCGGCAAGCCCACCTTCCGCCATTGACGGCCGTGGACGAGGCAATCACCGAGCCGTCCCCGGGCACTATCCGCAACTACCTGACGCACCTGCGACTCCGGCTCGGCTACCCGGTCGCCCTGGATACCACCGGCCGGCTCGCCGACGGGTACAGCGTGATGGACCAGCCATGGTTCGTCCTGACCTCAGCGTCCGGCAAGATCATCTGGAAGCACGACGGCTGGCTCCGGGCGAGCGCGCTCGAAGCCGCCGCCCGCAAAGCTTGATCCGTCTGCCTTGGTGGCTGACAACCGGCGGTGTTACCTGTGCAGGGTGACTTGCCTTTCCCAGGTCTGGGGGGCCATCTGGACTGCGTCCCATGGGCTACCCAGAGGCGGGGTGTAGGACAGGTCGAGGTCGCTGAGCTGGCTGATGGTCATGTGGTGATAGATGGCGGCGGCCGCGATGTCAATGCGCTTGGCGATCTCAGCGTGCTTTGTGGCCGTAAAGCTGGGCGCCGAGGAACTGGCCGGTGCGGCGGTCTGCGGTGATGCGGATCTGGATGCGGTGGCTGCCGGGGTAGTAGGCCTTGTGGTCGTCGGCTTCGGAGGCGATGGTGACGGGGTCGTATCCGGCGGCGGCGGCTTCGTGGTCGCGCAGGCCGGTGCGGGCGGCGGCCTGATCGAAGATCTTGACGACCTGGGTACCCAGGCTGCCTTGGAATTGGCGGTCGCCGCCGAGGGCGTTCTCCCCGGCGATGCGGCCTTGCTTGTGCGCGGTGGTGCCGAGCGGGAGGTAAGTGTCGCCGAGGAGCCGGTGGTAAGTGGCCACGCAATCTCCGGCGGCGAGGACGTCGGGAAGGCCGGTGCGCATGTGCCGGTCTACCGTGATCGCGCCGGCCGTGCCGAGGCGCGCTCCGGCGGCGGCCGCGAGGCTTGTGTCGGGCCGGACGCCGGTGACGACAAGGACCAGGTCGGCCAGGCGCGTCAGCGGTTGCCGGCCTGCGGTCTTGGCGTCCACTCGGAGCCTGGCGCCAGTGCCGGGGCCTGCGGTCTCGGCGTCCACTCGGAGCCTGGCGCCAGTACCGGGGCCTGCGGCGGCGATGCCGCGGACGGTGGTGCCGGCCAGGACGTCGACGCCGTGCCGGGCCAGCTCGGCGTGAATGTGCGCGCCGAGACTGGGATCGACCCGTGGGCAGCACCTCGGGCAGTTGCTCGATCTGGGTGACGGCCATGCCGCGGGCGGTGAGCGCGTCGGCCATTTCCAGGCCGATGTAGCCTGCGCCGACGATGATGGAGCTGGCCGGGTCCGTCTCTTCCAGGGTGCGCATGAGCGCGAACGTGTCGCCCATCGAATGCAGCAGGTGCACGCCGTCCGCCCGGCCGAGGCCTTCGAGTCCGCTGATGGGCGGCCGGGCCGGGACCGCGCCGGTGCCGACGATCAGCTTGTCGTAGCTGATCAGCTCCTCGGCCCCGTCGGGGCCGGTGACCTGGAGCTTGCGGCCGGGCACGTCGATCCGGCGGGCGGTGGTGTCCGCGCGCAGGCTCATCCCGGCGGCTTCCAGGTCCGCTATCGTCCGATGCGCGAGGTTGCGCCAGTGGGTAACCTCGCCGGACACGTAGTACGGGATGCCGCAGATCGAGAAATTCGGGTACGCGTCGGCCAGCACGACCGTCACCTCTGCCGACGGGTCGAGCTCGCGGGCCCGCAGCGCCGCGCTGATGCCGGCGTCGCTGCCGCCGATCATGACCAGGTGCATGTCCGCCTGTGCTCCTGTCCGGGTCAGTCGCCGGCCCGGCCGGCCGGTTCGGGTTCTGGGTTCCCCGGCGCGGCCGGATGCGGGACAACTACCTCGGCGGCCCGGGCCGGGGTCAGTCCCGGGTACAGCGCCCGGACCAGCGCGAACGCTGCCGCCCCGCCGATGATCTGAGCGCCGATGAAGGCCGGCCCAGACGCCGGCGCTATCCCGGCGAACGTGGCGGTGAACATCCGGCCGACCGTGATCGCCGGGTTCGCGAAGCTCGCCGAGGACGTAAAGAAGTACGCAGCCCCGATATAGGCGCCCACCGCCGCCGGCGCCGACCGCGCCCGGCCGGACCGGGCCAGCGCCATGATCACCACGATCAGCCCGGCGGTCGCGACGATCTCGGACAGGAAATGCGGCCCGCTCGCCCTGTCCTTCCCTGAGATGCTGACCGCGCTCAGCCCGAACATCAAGTTCGCGGTCACCGCCCCGGCCACGCACCCGGCCACCTGCACCGGCAAGTAAGCCGCCGCGTCCCGCCACCGCAGCCCCCCGAACGCCGCATCGACGAAGGACACCACCGGATTGAAATGCGCGCCCGACACCGGGCCGAACATCAAGATGATCGCGTACAGCCCCGCCGCCGTCGCGGCGGCGTTCTCGAACAGCTCCAGGCCCGTGTCACCCGGCGACAGCGCCTCCGCAGCGATCCCCGACCCGACCACCGTCGCCGCCAGGAACGCGCTGCCCGCGAACTCCGCGACCAGCCGCCGCCACAACACGACCTCGCCCACGCCCGTCCCGCTCTCTCGCTGTATTGACGGATGTCGATACAGCGCTCAGCTTGCCAGGCTGCATCGACGGTCGTCAACATAGAGGCATGACAGTCCGGGACACCGCCGCCGAGCTTGCGGGCTGCGTCCGGCCCGCGCTGACCGGCGAGCCGATCGGCGCGGCAGTCGCAACAGCTCACGCGCGGGTGTTCAAGGCCCTCGGCGACCCGGCCCGGCTCCGCCTGCTGTCCCTGATCGGCGCCCGCGAAGGCGGCGAAGTGTGCGTCTGCGACCTCACCGCCGCGTTCGACCTCAGCCAGCCCACCATCAGCCACCACCTCAAAGTGCTCCGCGAAGCCGGGCTCATCGACTCCGAACGGCGCGGCACCTGGGTCTACTACCGGCTCATCCCGGCCGCGCTCGACCAAGCCGCCGCCGTCCTGTCCGCTACCCGGCCCCGCTGACCGTCGTCAGCAAGCGGCCGGGTTCCTCCGGCCAATCCGTCCGCACGCAGCCAGCGGGCTGACCGGCCTAGCAGCAGGCAGCCGCCGGTGCCGGCGCCTCATCACCTGGCCGGCCCACGCTGCCGCAGCACTGGGCACCGTCGGCCGGCTCCGGGCCCGCCGCGACGGCACCTAGCTCGGCTTCCGCGTGCGCCCACCCGGCCCCGCCGTCCTCGCCCCAGAACGTCGCGCTGTCCTCCAGCACGGCGTAGACCTCCCACCGCTCGCCGTCCGGCGCGCCGCGCACCCAGAATTTGTCCTGCCTCGCATAGCAGCACGTGGTCCCGCGCTCGTCAACCGAGACCAGGCCTAGCTCGGCCAGCCGCGCCTGCTCGGCATCGACCGCGCCGGTGTCCGGAACCTCGACCCCGAGATGGTTCAGGCTCCCGCCCTGGCCAGGATTCTCGATCAGCACCAGCTTCAGCGGCGGGTCAGCGATCGCGAAGTTCGCGTAACCCGGCTTCACCTTCGCCGGCCCGGC
>Ga0099827_10001777_pt1 | contig 11477 bp, 14 predicted proteins | sample CZO8metaG_FD_79339 | JGI IMG/M metagenome (GOLD analysis project Ga0099827, IMG submission 79339) | Vadose zone soil microbial communities from the Eel River Critical Zone Observatory, Northern California, USA - CZOApr15con1.8 metaG | ecosystem: Environmental > Terrestrial > Soil > Vadose zone ...
AGGACCGTCGCTGCCAGGACATCCTCGGCGCCTTCGAAGATGTGCCTCGCCATAGCCGTTGGACACCTGGCACGTATTCGCTGGTGTGGGTGCGCTAAATTGACCTCAGCCGTTCGGCGATCTAAGGATCTCGGTGCTCGGCTCTCGGGTCAGACGGATGTCGACCTCTCGCTCGACGTGGGCCCACTCGTCCGTCGCCCATAGCCGCCCAACCAGTTCTTCGAAGGCATCTGCGGCTGACGGCGCGTATTCGAACCAGGTGAGGAAGTCGAAAGGCTGGCCCAAATCGCGGCTGTGGTGGAGGCGGCGCGCGATGGCCGGCAGGTATTCGATACCGGTGGCGATGTGGTGCGAGCGCTCTTCCAAGATGGCACGGCGCTCGTCCTGGGCGAGCGCCCACCAATCCGCCGACTTCTTGATCGGGATCAGCGCCGCACGCGTTGCTGTCGGCCGGCCCAGCGGCCCCTGGATCGCCAGCAGGGCCTCGTGCTCCGGCCGGGTTACGTATCGCTCGTTACTCGTCACGCCTCGTAGAACCCAGCGCGCACCGGGGGAGACCGGTACGACTGAGCCTTCGACTACAGCCACGCGGTCAACCCGTTCCAGACCCGGGCCCCGAACTTCTTTCATCCAGTCCACCCGCCAGCCCCCCGCGAAACCCCCCGCGAAACTGACCATCACTGGCGGGGGCTGCCCGACCCTTACGGCGGCGTGGGGTTCCATACCCTCACTCAATGATGCCGTCGCCCGGGCAGGTGCCGTTCTTGGTTCGCATGTTTTCATCCGCGCTCACCAGGACCCTCCCGCTGGGTTATGGTGGGCAGCAGAAAATGAGGATCGCTCTAACGCGCCGGCTGGACGTGGACTTAGGACGCTGCGCTTCAGCGCTCTGTTGCAGCTGACCTGACCGTACTCCCGGGCTGCGGCCACCAGAGTCGCTAGCGTCAGCCCGAGACAACCCATACCAAATCCTGAATCCTGTCCCTTGTCTCTTGGAGGTGCAAATCGATGAGCGTCACCGACGAGTTGGTCAACAACAACAAGAACTATGCTCGGTCATTTAAGAAAGGCGATCTGCCGATGGCGCCCGCGAAGCACGTCGCCGTTCTCGCCTGCATGGACGCTCGCCTTGACGTCCACAAGATCCTCGGACTCGAAGAGGGCGAGGCCCACGTGATCCGCAACGCTGGCGGGGTTGCCACCGACGATGCCATCCGCTCACTGGTCATCTCGCAGCGGCTTCTCGGCACGAACGAGATCATCCTGATTCACCACACCGACTGCGGCATGCTCACTTTCAAGGACGACGAGGTCAAGCGAGCAATTGAGTCGGAGGTGGGGATCCGGCCCCCGTTCGCACTGGAGGCCTTTGCCAACCCGGAGGAGGATGTGAGGCAATCGGTCGCCCGCATCCAGGCGAGCCCTTTCATTCCCAACAAGACGAGCGTGCGCGGCTTCGTCTATGACGTTCGCACTGGGCGCCTGAACGAAGTGCCGGTGGTGTCTGGCGTTCGCTGACGTCGTGAGGTCTTCCTGAGCGCCCGGATGCCAACTGCTCCGGGCGCCGACCCACGCCCGGCCGGGTAAGGTGGCGGGATGTCAACGGGCGCATCTGCCCGCGCCGGCGCCCGACTCCCGTGGACCATCCACAGCGCTGCCCTGGAGCGGATTACCTCGAATTGTTGCAGTCCGATCAGACAAGAGAAGTGGAGGTATGGCTATGTTCGGCACGATTGCCCGAATGCGAGTCAAGAAAGGCATGGAGCCCCAGCTCGAAGAGCTGAGCAGGAAGTTCGAGAGCCGGCATGTTGACGGCTGGATGTCCACGAACATCTATCGAGCCAGGGATGACCAAGGCGAGTACTGGATATCGGTGGTCTTCCGGGACGAATCGAGCTACAAGAAGAACGCCGACGACCCGGTCCAGGGCCGGTGGTTCCACGAAGTGATGAGCCTCCTCGAGTCAGAACCCGAGTGGCACGACGGCGAGGTGGTACACACGGCCCACACTCACTGAGTAAACTGCCGCCCAGGGCCGCAAGCATCGGCATGGGCCGGAGTAGTGCCAACCAATGCCTCGCGAGTTCTGCTGGCGGCCGGGGTCAGCAAGGCTGCCAATAATGGCTGGCTATCACTAGCTGATCAGCGTGCCGCAGGTTGACCCACCTGGCCGTGCTTGGGACTGATCGGGGCCGTCGCTATATCCGTCGAACGGTTAACAAACCGGCTATTCCGGCAATCGGGGGCGCTCTCAGACGTTCCCTTAGGCTAGGTCTTCCGAGTCTGCCGGCGGGCCGGTCTCTCCTCAGCTGCCTCCTTGTCGGCGGCCTGCCGGTCGGCCTGGGTCACTTTCCTCTGCTCCTTCGGTTGTCGCTTGGGTGGTTCACCGGCGGTCAGCGCGCCGATTCGCTGGACGCTACGCTGCAGCGTCTTTACGTCCGTTCTCAATTGAACGACTTGCGGATCGATGGTCGCCTCCTCGCAGCAGCAGTTTGCTGCCGACCCACAGCAGCAGCCGTGATCCTGCTTACCGCCGCAGTCGCACGGCTGTTCGGACCGGCGGTGGCAGAAGCTCACGCAGTGCGAGCTGATGCCGTTCGCGATCACGCAGAGCTCGAAGTCGCCGAATGGGACGTGGCGAGCGTCGAAGCGGACCGACTCCAGGTCGCCGCCGGTCGCCACGCCCATGGTGCTGAAGGCGTATGTGCGGCAGAAATAGGCCTCGTTGGTCTGCATGCTTCGCAGCCGGACCAGGGGGTAATTGGTGGCCGGATAGCAGTCGTCGCCATATGTGTTCGCCTGCGACAGGCCATTGAGTTGAGTGCCTCTCAACAGGTAGTAGTCCGTGCCAGCGCGGGTGCAGTGGGGGATCACTTCGTGGATCGTGGGTCGCCACGCCTCTTGCGGTTCCCCATCGGGCGTGTAGCACTGAAGGTTGTTGATGCTTGGGCCGAACAGGACCTGTCCTGTCGGGAGCAGCATCATCCGGCTCCAATACAGCTGCATGGCGTTGTTGGGCGGCGTCGGTGCTTGGACGATGGTGTTGGTGAACGGGTCGTATTCGAAGAAAGATATGGGGGATCCCCAGTTGTTGAACTGATACGGGGCTGCGGTGAAGAGGACCTTGCCATTCGGCATCAGGCTGGCCGGGCAGTCGTTGCAGACCATCGGTCGGTTGCCGACCGGTGGGATGTCAGGCCCCACCGCCCAGGTGCCTGTGCCGGTGTAGATCGGGGGCGGGGTGTATATGGCTGTCTTGCCGCGGCCGTGAGCATTCGCCGCCCCGAACCAAATGACCTTGCCGTCGTACATCAGCATGGCCGGCCCGATTTCGTGCATTACCGGGTCCACCAGCATCACGGGCGGCTTGCCCTCGTCCTTCCACGCGTTGGAAGAGGTGCTATAACGCTCGCTCCGGTAGGGCTCCCAGCACTGCACAGTTACGATCGTCTCGTCTGGAAGCAGTATCCAGGTCTCTTCGTTCGATCTCACCGCCTTGTTGGCAGCGGCGGTCCACGAGTCGGTCGCCGGGTCGTAGATGAGGCATTCGGGAGTGGGCAGGGAGCCGATCATGAGCCTCCCCTCAGGCAGGACGCAGCAGACGGCGTCGCCCACCTGCGGCCACGGGGGCAGCGATATCGGGGTCCAGCTGTCCGCGACGGGGTCATAGATCTCGCCTCGGTTCGTGTCGCCGCCCGCACCGCTCTGCTCGCCTCCGACCACGATGACGCGGCCGTCGCGAAGGATTCCGGACGCGTAGTACCTGCGCCAGAAGCTCATGTCCGCGAGCGTCGACCACGTTCCGCTCACGAAGCTGCCGCTCGCGTCAGGCGTCAAGGCGTGCCAGTGCGGAGTGGCCTCTTCCTGGACCATCACCCGTCCATCGGACAGAAGCAGCATTGTGCTGGTGTGGAACGGCGGCTGGTTAACCAGACCCTGCCAAGTGCCCGCCATGATCGCTGCCCTCCTCGGCCTACCGGCTTGGAATCAGATTGGCGAGGGTGTGACGCGGAGCTCGCCGGCCGGCGTGACCATTCCAGCCCTCCGACGACGTAAGTAGCGCAAGTGCGTCGAACCGGTTGTACTGAGTCCCCCACGCCCAGGTGCGAGAGTGACGTCCACCGTCACCGTCTGCGGACCTTCCGCTTACTCAACCTCACCTCACCCCAACCCACGTAAGGGAATAACCATCCATCGGAGGCAAATACCTGCGATCCGTTCCCCGTAAACCAAGACAGCCCGGCCGAAGTAGTGACTGAATACTAGCCCGGTCACCACTCCTGTCAAGTGGTGTTAAGTGAGAGGCTCCTGACTGAGCCGGGAGCGGTCCGTCAGTGGTCTCGACAAGTGGAGTTGACCCACTTTTCCTGGACAGGTTATGGCTTAGGGATCGTGGTTTAGTGCCAGCATTCTGCTTCGCTGACAACCAAGTTGACAGCCAAGCCAGCGGACGACCGTGGACGATGCCGGACGCTCAGGGTCTCCCGACCCTCCCGATTGAACTGGAGCGGACGTCCCTGCACGGTCGTGGACGCTTAACCCCGCGGTCTTCAAAACCGTTTGCGGGGCGCTGTTGAGGCGTCCTGGGCGGGTTCGATTCCCATCCATCCCCGCCAGATTCCTTCGTTATGACAGCCAAGTTGATTGCCAAGGGAGTTGACGGCTGCGCACATCAGTGCTGCGCTGAAGCCACGATTCCCTCAAAACATCAGTAGGTCTACTGACGACGCACTGGCGGCAGGCGTCCATGATGGGCTTGTGATCGCAGCGGTATTCAAGCCTGCCAGCTCGATGTCAGGTTTCGCGCTGGTGTTGGCCTTTACGTTTGGAGTTATGACCGCGTGCGGTGGTTCAGGCGTGGCGGCGACCGCTGCTCAGGCCGCCCTCCAGTCCAACGATGTGCCCAATGGAATGAAGCGATGCGACCTATCGGGAGACATGGACAGCTTCCTGAAGGCCGTCCAGACCACGGATCAGGTGTCCTACCGGATCAACAAGGAGGACTGGGACGCGTCTAAGACTGATGGTGCCGTCGCTGCCCAGGTGGTTCTATATTCCGACAGCACCGCTGATTGTGGGGAGGTCCGCAATACCCCCAGCGGTCAGATCGGATCGCCGAGCGCGCCGCTGGTGGTCAATGTTGTCGTGCAGTTCAAGAACGTATCGGCTGCCGCGAATGCATTCAAAAACGAATCTATCTGGGGCCTCAGCGCCTCGCACGTGACCAACAGCGGCTCTACCGGGCTATTGAAGGGGACGCGCTCAGGGTTGACCGCGAACTCTGTCGTGCTCAGCAGTTCCATCGGGGGGCAGGCATTCTACGTAGCCATCTGGCAGAACAAGGTTTTCTTCAGCATTCTGCTGGTAGTCAACCTGGACGGGGGCCAGAGCAACAGGATTGCCGTCCACGAGAACGAGCGGATGGACAAGCTCGACACCGCGTCAGGCACCTCGATTTCCTCGCCGCAAGCCTCCGCAGCCGGGCCGCTTTCGGTCACCGGTGCTGTCGGGCAGCCTCTGGGGTTGAAAGACGCGACCGTCACGGTCGTGAGAGCAAACCTCAACGCACAGTCGCCTAGCAATCATTCGGGACCAAAGGCTGGGAATCGGCTCGTCGAGATAGATGTCGAGATTACGTTCCACCGCACCCTCGACAGCGGCGCTAGCTGGCGCCTTTCTGACTCATCAGGCGCGACGTACGACACGTTCTACGCACAGGAATCCATGTCGCAAATGCCAACCGCTCCGGGTAGCACAGAAGGCGCTCAGGTCTGGTACGCCGTGCCACAGACGGCAACCGGCCTAACTTTCACGGTGCGACTCCAAGGCGAGTTGGCGGTAGTGCGTCTTGGTTGACCGGCTTTCGCGGGCTCGTCGTTCGTCATGTAAAGACTCGAAGAACACTCAGTTGAGATGCGGTTCTCGGACAGCCAAGTAGACAGCCAAGCTGGCGAACGGCGGTGGATGAAGGCGGACGTTCAGGGATTGCCTCTACACATGGCTGAGCTGGTGCGTTCGCTGGTGGACAATTGTGGAGGTCCAGCCACGCGGTCTTCAAAACCGTTTGCGGGGCGCTGCTGAGGCGTCCTGGGTGGGTTCGATTCCCATCCATCCCCGCCACTTTTGGCCGCAATGACAGCTAAATGACAGCCAAAGACCGCAAACGGTTTTCTGAACCTTTCGTCGAGTGCTTCCTTCGCGCCCGTCTCCTTTTTGTATGTGCCCGTTTATAGATGTGCCGGTGCCGGCCAACCCTAGGTATCCAGCAGGCGGCAACCTACGACGCCCAGGGCGTTACAGCTGCCTTCAACCGCAATGTCCTGCGGCGGCTGAACTCCGAGCTGAGAGCCGATTTCGATATCTACCTCTTCCAGTACATTGCGATCTGGAACCGACGGAAGCGCAGAATCGAGATGCGCCTGCGCTCGCTGGGCGACCAGCTCGTCCGGCTGCCCGCGCACGCATGTCAGCCAGATTCAAGAACTGGGGCGGGACCGGCCACGGTTGGCAGGTCACTCCAAGCGGTCGGGTTTACGCGATCTGCAGCACTGCGCCGAGCCTTCAGACTGACCAGCGCTCGCCTGGCTGAGACCAAGGGCAACGGACCGAACCGATCGGCGGTCAGCTCGTACGCAACTTGACAGGGCGTAGGCGCCGGTATTGACTAACGGGCGGTCGAACTCCGCATGACTGCAGGGGGGCAGAGATGGAGAGCCAGAAACTTCGCTCTTGTTTTCGCGGCGTGTTGGCGTTTGCAGCCGCTGTCCTGGTGGCAGCAGGCTCAGTCCTCTCGGCTTCGGCAGCCGGGAACGTATACGCGGTTACCAAGCTGGTGTCTGACGTTCCCGGGGCGGCAATAAACGTCGACCCAAACCTCGTCAACGCCTGGGGGCTGACGTCGCTGCCGACGTCACCGTGGTGGATCGCCGACAACGGGACCAATGTCTCCACTCTCTATCGTGCCAACGGGGCCAAGGTGCCCTTGACGGTGCAGGTGCCGAACGCCCCCACCGGCGCCGTCTCGAACACAGGGCCGCACTTTGTTGTCTCCAACGGGACCATGTCAGGCCCGGCTGTCTTCATCTTCGCGACCGAGGAGGGCAAGATCCTCGGCTGGAACCCGAATGTCTCGTTGACGCAAGCCCAGGTCGCGGTCGACCACTCTACCCTCGACGCCGTCTACAAGGGCCTTGCGATCGCCTCCACAACCACCGGCGACTTCCTCTACGCGACCGACTTCCATAACCGCCGCGTCGACGTTTTCAACGGCAGCTTCGTGCAGGTCAACCTGGCGGGCGCGTTCGTCGACCCGAAGATCCCGGCGGGCTACGCGCCTTTCGGGATCCAGAACGTGAACGGCACGATCGTCGTCACCTACGCCGAGCAAGACGCCAACCGGCATGACGACGTCGCCGGCCAAGGCCATGGTTTCGTGGACCGGTTCGACACGAGCGGGGCCTTCCTCGGGCGCGTGGCTACCCATGGCCAGCTCAACTCGCCGTGGGGGATCGCGCCGGCCCCAGCGGATTTCGGCGCCTTCGCCGGCGACCTCCTCGTCGGCAACTTCGGCGACGGGCAGATCAGCGCCTTCGCGCCCCAGGAGGACGGCAGCTACGAGCTCGTCGGCCAGCTCCGGACGGGCGACCACAAGGTCCTGACCATCGATGGCCTCTGGTCGCTCGAGTTTGGCAAGGGGAGCGCGAATAACGGTCCAACCACCACGCTGTTCTTCACAGCCGGCCCGGACGGCGAGTCCCACGGGCTGTTCGGAACGATCACGGCCGGGTAGCCCGCGCGTCGCCGCTTGCCCCGCTCCCGCCCGTGTCGGTGACGATCGCGGTCAGGGCTTTGATGACGGCGGGCCGGTCGTTGAAAGAGACCGTGCATCGAAGCTCGATTCCTCGCCGGTTGGCGCCGGCCTTGCCTCGACGTCGATGTCGTAGAGGACCTCCAGGTGGTCGGCAACAAAGCCGATCGGGCAAACGGGCCGAACCCAACGCGACGCTTGGACAAGACTGCTTTCGATAACTGCAACTTATCGGCAGCTTGGCCTCGCGCGCGTCCTTATCATGTGCAGCCGGCGTCGATGCTATCGATAACTGGCTGATATCACCATCCCAGGGCTGAAGACTGGCACAGAGCTGTAGCGCTACACGCGGCACCAATCCGTGAAAGATGGCCACGGACGCATCATCGGCCTAGCCTTTGTAGGCGTCTCCTCGAGGCTTTATCGCGAAGATGGTTAGCAGGCGCTGTTCGCGGTCGATCTTGAACCGGATCCGCCAATCCCCGACCCGCAACCGACGCTCATCGCGCAGACCTTGCAGCTTTCGCACATCACCCTCTGGCAACCGATCAATAGCGGCTCGAATTCGCTCCTGATCCGGTTTGGACATATGGAGTAGGTCGCGTTCGGCGCTCCGTTTGATTTCCTTCCGCCAGGGCGGCGGTTGGCTCAGATGACGAGCCTCCGACTAACCTCCGACCAGTCTGAAGACGGCTCCTGTTTGGCCGCCTTGACTGCAGCTTCCTCGTCGTCGCTCGGTACCTCGTCGTCCACAGGCGCAGAATCCAATGCCTTGAGCATCGGATCGTCTTGCTGTTCAACTAGCCGGCGACCGATCAACACGGCGGCAACCAATGCACCCGTAAGGAGAAGAAGCCAAAACCGTTCGCCCACGCCGCGTGCCGTTCGCTGCAGGGAGCTCACGGCTGCCCTGGTTTCGGCCAAGCTAGCTAGACGCTGGGCGGGAAGCGCCATGGCCTGAGTCTACCGCGCCCGTACCGATTTGCGCCTCAAAGCCAAACAAGCACGAAAAGTGCACGGCTCGTGGCCGATCAAGCGTTAAGTCGCTAACAATCAATGACGTCGCTTTCGGAACGACGATGTCGCGGGTCGGCCACGACGGTTCCTGCCCAGTCTCGAGCCGTGGCCAGTACCATGTGTTCGGCTTGGGTCCGGATCCACTCGTCACGGCACTCGTCGGTGCGTCGGCCGGTGTCCTTACAACGCTGCTTACCGTTCTTTACGGCCCGATCTGGAAAAACAGGCTCGACCACCGGCGACAAAGGCGAGATCGGTCGGACCTCCTCGTGACGCAATATGCCGAGCCACTTGGTAGGGCCGCCTTTGATCTCCAAAGCCGGCTGTACAACATCCTCCGAAGGGGATTCCTGACTGCGTACTTCGGCAAAAGTGAGTACGCCGAAACGAGTACCTTGTGGCTCTTCGGACAGTACTTTGCTTGGGCGGAGATCCTAAGACGAGAGGTGCAGCTCGTCGATTTCGGAGACGTCAAGCGCACTGCAACGTTTCAATTGCACCTGGCGACTGTCACTGCGATTCTCGCTTCCGACACGTCGATCCCAGATCCTGTGTTCAACCTGTTTCGAACTGAGCAGCGGGCGATCGGTGAGTTAATGGTGGTTGAGCGAATCGTCGTTGCGCAAAGGCGGAGCGACAGCATGGGTTATGCGGCCTTCAAGTCGCGCCTTCAGGATAAGTACTTCGCAACCTGGTTTGACAGGCTGCGATCCGGTGTCTCAGAACTGGCATTGCATAGTGAAGATCACGCGCGTCCGATCCACTTGCAGCGCGCCCTAATCGATCTGATTGACTTCCTCGACCCCCATGGCCTTCGGTTCCCCGAAATGCGAAACCGCACAAAGATCCGATTGCCTTCGGGTGTTGAGGAGGAGGCGTATCCGATCCATGGCTTTCGCACCTAGAGGCGTCGCTGGCCAAGGCGCTCGAGCTATCGGGTGCTGGCGGAACGCCGGGTTGCCCGTGTCGTACAGCAACGCCGGTGCTAAACCACGGCATTTGGCGGCACGCGGCGGCACTCAGCGAATTTGCGGCGCCATATCTGAACGGGGCGCAGCGATCTGTTAACCGCAAGGTTCAGGGTTCGAATCCCTGGTCCGGAGCCAAATCTAAATCCGAAATTAGCCGATGGCGGCGCTGGTCGCCCAACGCCGTACAGCAACCGTACAGCAACGGTGTGCGGAAAATCGATTGGGATCGAGCTTCTGTGAGCGACAAGTCGATCGCGATTCTGAAAGCTTGATTTGCGACTTGCGAGGTACCATGCGGCCACTAGCCGCAAGGTGATCGGTTCGTCGGCCCCCCGAATTGCACCCGCGCGTCCTACGGGGAGTGGTCCTGTCGGTCCTCGCGAGGCAACAACCGCGGCCAGATGGCCATATCTTGTGGTCGGTATGCGGGGACTGCTAGAGCTGGTTCTCGAGGTCAACGACCTTGAGCAGTCGTTGGCCTTCTACCGCGACCTCCTTCAGCTTCCAGTGGTTGACGATTGGCCCGAGCCCAGGTTGGCAAGCTGGCTGGCAATCGGCCGGAACGCTGTGCTCGGCTTATGGCCGCGTGCATCCGGCGGAGCGGGGGTAGCCATTGCCGGCTCGCGTGGTGGTTCCCACGTGCACTTCGCGATCTACGTTGAGCCCAAAAGCCTGTTGAAATGGCAGCAACGACTGAATGAAGCAGGCTTGATTGTGCAGGGGCCAGTTAACTTCGCGCACGGCAATCGGTCCCTGTTCGTGCCAGACCCAGATGGCAACGTTGTGGAGTTAGCAGACTGGTCAGTTGACTGGGCCGGAGACGTTGTCGCGCGGCCGAGCTGATCCTTGCCTCGCGGGTTGGAATGCCGCTCATTTTTGCGCTAAGGGAGACCGACTCCATTGCGGAACGATCGCTTGATGCCCGTACGATATGGGCGGGGCCATTCCAGGCCATGCGACGAGCGGGGCACCGACTTCTGTTGGCGATCGGATCCCGATGGCATCGGGTAGCTGCGTACTGGTCGAGAATCGCCCTGACTGACCAACAGGACCTATGTTGGTCTTGCGGGCTGCGTGGCGGTCACAAGCTGTGGTGCCCGAACCGCTGACCCGCAACAATCGTGCGTTGTCGCGGATCCGATACTCGACCGAGGCGAAAGCGCCGCGAGGCCGTCGCGTTACCTGGTAGATGGCAGGTGCCGGGCGCAATTGCTACCGAAAATCCACCGTTAGAGCGAGCAACGCTTCCGGGGACTGTCGCGACGAGTACCGAAAGAGGTGCTCAGCTGAGGAATGCGGGACGCTTAGGCATCTGCTCTATCCTGTGCCCTTCGTTGACACGCCCCGCTTGTGACTGCCTCTAAATTGCTCATGCGATCCGGCTTCCGACCATGCCCGCTCATGAGAACTGCGTAGGCGGCGCGGGGCGGGATGGCGGCGGGACTGATCCTCTAGGGGAATGAATGGACGGTCGGAATACGCCTGTCCCGAGGGGCATGCTTGCAGAGAGTCATCGGCGGTCTGATTCTTTGCGCTGAGAGCAGAATGTGGTTGTGGCCCACGACCTGCAGGCGTCTTACATTCAACAAACGGGGCGCCTCGACTACACGGCGGTGGTCCAGCAGCCGGACGGCCGGGGAGTCTGGAACTGCGAGCACATAACCCACTCGGACCCTTCCTCG
>Ga0099827_10001783_pt1 | contig 11460 bp, 8 predicted proteins | sample CZO8metaG_FD_79339 | JGI IMG/M metagenome (GOLD analysis project Ga0099827, IMG submission 79339) | Vadose zone soil microbial communities from the Eel River Critical Zone Observatory, Northern California, USA - CZOApr15con1.8 metaG | ecosystem: Environmental > Terrestrial > Soil > Vadose zone ...
AAAAAACGGTTTCGCCCCCCAGGGAGCTCGCCACCTGACCGGACGGCGTGCAGCGCAGGTCCTCTGCAGTATCCACGTTCACCTCCCGCTCCGGCGATGGGTCCGCGCTCCCCTTCAGGCAGCGGCTGAGCCAATCATAGGCTGCCAGCCGGCGTGGCAGGCTATAGCCGTGGGTGTTATCCGCCTCAAATATTCTTAACTTGTCCGGTGCTCCCAAGAGGGAGTATAGATGACTAGTTTCCGCGTAGGTCTCGCGCGCGCCCGAAATGGAGAAGAAGTCCCGAATCGCCGAGAGGATGATGTAAGGCTTGGGGGCGAAAGCGTAGATGAAGTCGGCGTGATCGAGCCCGTCCTTAAGGAATGGCGGCAGGCACTGCTCTGCGTCCTGAGGTCCTATGCTTTCGAGCAGCCGCTGCCACGAGGTGATGTAGCAGGACGGCGCGGCGACACCGATCCTGTCGTCGAGCGCAGAAAGATAAGCGGTGTGCGTGCCGCCGCCCGAGTTTCCCGTGCAGGCGACCCGAGTGGGGTCCACCTCGCGCCGGGAGAGCAGGTAATCCAAGGCGCGGATACCGTCCCAAATCGTGTATCGAGCGATGTTATCCCCGGCCAGCAGGCACTGCGCCCCGATCATGGTGTGTTCGGTGGTGTATCCGGTTTCTCCGAGCTTCGACGTCTCCAAATCCGTGTCATAGAATTGAGAACGCTCACCTTGTCCCAAGGTATCCCACGTGAACGCCACAAACCCCCGCCTGGCCAGTGAAACCAGCACGTGCTGCCAATCAGAGTTGGGTTTGCCACCCCTCTCGTGGCCCAACGGAAAGAGTACGGCGGGATATGGCGGTTGGCCTGATTTGGGCAAGTAGAGGTTTCCCGTAACATAGAACTGGGGCTGACTCTCGAAGATGACCTTCTCCACCTGGTAGCCGTCCCGGTCGAGAACGCCGACTACTCGCGGGTTTAGCGGCGTCCGCTCCGGAAGACCACCGAGAGCGCTGAGCATGCGTTCACGCACATAAGCCTTGCGCTTAGCAACATCCGCCGCACTTGAGATTCGGGAGACAGTGCGTTTGCGTTCCTCGAGAAGTGAGATTGCCATCCGATTCAGATGATTGGGGAGCATTTCTCGGACTCGCTCGAAGTCGGGCAGGTCGGTAATAAAGTCGAGACTCTCCGGGCTTTGCGCCCGGAGCAATCCGCTCAGCACGCACACCAGCATCGTGGCCCACAACAGACTCGCGCTGCGCATTCTCTCCCTCCAAGGTGGGACAGCCAGGGCATATCGCCGTTTACAATCCTTCCCAGGCGGCCACGATTACAGCAGAACAACTGCGGCACGCAAGATTCGACGCCGTGAGTTGGCGTGCCAGCGGAAGTCGTACACGCGCGCAAGCTCGCCGGACTTGAACCAACTCACACGGAGAGGACGTGTTGCGAGTCGGGCATCCAATCCAGGTGGCCGGAAAGCCTTTCCTCGAGCGATTTCCGCGCTGGGGCCAGCCTTTGCCGGACCTGCTCGAGTTCGCTATGACTCAATGGCGAGAAGTTTCCCGCCACCTGGATGTTGTGTTCGATAAACTCTACGCGTGGCATCCCGACCACTGCCGTGGTGACGGGTAAGCTGAGCGAGTATCGGAGCAGGGTATTGATGTCCGTCTTGCCCGACTCATTCCCAACCAGAAATTCTTGTCCGGTAACCTTCATCGCAATAATACCCAGGTTGCGGCGGCGGGCGGCGGGCAGCGCCACTTCTTCAAACCGGCTGGTACGCGCTCCGTTCAAGGCCATCTGCACGCAGTCAAGGTCGTGACGCTCGATGGCCTTCGCCATGACGTCCCCGTCGGTGTGGCTGGTCATTCCGATGAAGCGCGTCATTTTTTGTTCGCGCGCCTCCAAGGCCCCCTTCAAGGCACCGTCCGGAGCCTCCATCTTGGCGAGATCGTCGTCGTGCCCCAGGCTATGAATGTGGAGCAAATCAACGTGATCGACTTGCAGCCTCTTCAAGCTGCCTTCAAAACGCCGCATGAATTCATCGCGGGTTCGGTCAAGAATCTTGGTGGCAACAAAAACCTCTTTTCGGCGGGTGGCGAGAACTTTGCCGACGCGCGTTTCGCTCTTGCCGTCGCCGTAGCCAAACGCCGTATCGAGGTAGGTGATGCCCAGGTCGATGGCGTGGTTGAGCGCCGCCAGCGCTTTCTCTTCTTCCTCGTACATCAGGAAGCAGCTGCCGCAGCCAAAGGCAAGAATGGAGACCTTTACTCCGGTGCGACCAAGGACTCGCTGAGGTAAAGCCGTTGATTCAGCGTGTCCGATGTCTCTTAACAAGGGCAAACTGGCGCTGGCTGCAGCTCCGGCGCCTAATTGCTCCAAAAATGTTCTGCGCGAGAATTGCTTACTCATGATCTCACCCTCCTTACCTCAAAGTGGCGCTAGAACCATCAGCCCGATGGGATTGGCCCATCATATCGAGCATTCTGTATATCAGACTCTGCAAGCAAAATCTTCTCCTCCAGGCGTTCGCCGCTGCCATGTCCTGGCCCGCCATCACTCTCGACATACTTCCTGCATAGTTGATGCGTCTTCACGGCGTGATCCGCTCCGTTTTGCAACTGGTGCCTGCAAGCTCGCGACAGCAAGCCGCGCCCCAGTAGGACCCGCCCAATCAATAGACAATCACAAATTCGCCTTCCGGACGCGTGAATGCCGCCACCAGTCCCCACACCGGCACACCGGCAGCGGTGCTCATCGGACAGGCATTCAACTCCCACTTCGCAACGCGGTTGCCGAAGGATTCCTTTCCGTGATCGTTCGAGACGAGCAGGACCATGTCCCGGTGAATACTCTTTTTGGCGGCGCGATACAGAATGTAAAGCGCGCCCCTATCGTCGGCGAAGGCCCGCATGCCACAGCATCCGCAGGCGCCGGTGGGTTCGGAGTAAGCGGCCACTTCGCGCGCGAAGGTCTTGCCGTCATCCGTCGAGCGCGCCACCCACACGCGCCGGTTGGCCTCGCCGTTTCTGTAGGGATTACCGTGCCAGTCCACGTAGACTTTGCCGACGGTATCCGCGGCTAGCGAACCGCCTCCGTCCGGCTCCTCGGCTAACTGCATCACGTTCCGCTAGGGTTCGAACGCCGTGCCGGCATCGTTCACCCGCGCATGGTGCATGGGGGTAGCATTATTCGGACCCCTTGGCTGCGCGGTGATGGAACCCAGTCACGCCAGGTGGACGCGTCCGCCCTTACCAATGGCAATCTGCGCACCGCGCACGCTGCCGATTGCGACGGCGCTGCCGGGGGCGCTGTTGACGCGGATGGGCCTCGAAAATTCTGTCACCCCCGGCGCTTTGCGGACATGGAAGATGTCACCTGCGCCTGGGTCGCCTTTGAAGTAGATAAGATGCAGGACGCCCTTTTGATCTACAGCCACCTGCGGTTGGATGCCACCATTCGGAGTGCGCATCAGGGTGACTTCCTCTCGGACAACGCGCGTGTTTCCAACCGCCACGGCGGAAACAATTCCCAGAAATAGAATGACCGTGCCCCCGAAGAGCGCAAGGCTCTTGTTCTTCACCAACAGACTCTGATTCAACAAGGTGGCTCCACCCAACTTCTATTCTTATGAAGCGCCGCCGCTACCGGAATCGGTGATAGCTCGTTTTCCAGAAAAGCCAAGCGGGAGCCACAAAGCCGCCTGCCAAGTGCGGCCACGGCAGTAAATATACATTTCTTTCATCTGACGCCGTGTAAAATGATCCTTCGCCGACAGGAAAGATGGAGAAGGGAAAATGAAATGGTGAAGCTGGAGATGAGCCCCACGAATCGACGACAGTTTCTGATGCGGGCTGTGGCGCTGTCTTTGAGTGCAGGATTGCGGCCGGCTCCGGGGGCTAATGGTTCCAACACACAAACGGGCGTCGTCCGTTCCTACAGCGAAGAACTGCCGGACATGCTTCTGTCCTACGTCGCCAAGAAAACCAATTCGCTTGCCGCAGAATGGGACCAAGTGAGGAGCAGGATCCGGACCCCTGGCGAATTGGAGGATCGCAACCGATTCGTTCGGGAGAAGATCACTGCCATGCTCGGCGGCTTCCCACAGAAGAATCCTCTGGGTCCCGTCATCGCAAGAGTCTCGGAACGAAACGGGTATCGAATCGAGAATGTGATGTTCCAAAGCCGGCCAAACGTCTGGGTGACGGGTAATCTTTACGTCCCCACATCCGACGCGGGACCTTTTCCCGGCATAATCTCGCCTTGTGGACACTACCCGGAAGCCCGCATTTACCCGGCTTATCAGTTTCTGTACCTGGACTTGGTGAGGAACGGCTTCGTCGTTCTGGCTTATGATCCGATCGGACAGGGCGAGCGGCGATACTACTGGAACCCTCATACGAACAAGAACGAGATCGCAGGCCCGGTGACGTGGGAACACGACATGCCCGGTCACCTTCTGCTCTTGCTCGGGGAGAGCTTGACCCAATACCGCATCTGGGATGGCATGCGCGCCGTCGACTATCTCTTGACAAGGCCCGAGGTGGATCCAAAGCGCATCGGATGCACGGGCCATCCGGTGGGGGAACTCTCACGCTCTTTATCAGCGCTTTGGACGACCGAGTCCAGTGTGCCGCGATGCACGAGGGAGGAACTCATCATCGCTGGCCCCTCCAGATCCGGCCTGAGACTCCCATAGGGACGGGCGACGTGGAACAACACTTTTTCCCGGCTGCGATCTATGGAATCGACCTCTGTGACGTGCATGTTGCCATTGCTCCGCGACCGCTGCTCTCAACCATCGAGAACTATTCGCCGGAGTTCAATGAAACGGCGTGGCACATCGAGGAGCGATATCGTCTGCTGGAAGCACCAGACCGGTTTGCCACGGCAGAGGCTACCGACCCGCATGCCATTACGGTGAAGCTCAGGCTCGCGACTACGGATTGGTTCTGCCGGTGGTTCTACAATCGCCGCGGCCCGGAGCGCGAGCCTGAAAATGCTCCTGAATCACCCGAAAATTTGTACTGCACACCAGATGGGTCGCTTCGTTATTCGCAAGTGGGCGAAACTGTTTTCTCGCTGATCTTGAAGACGCAGGCGACCCTTCCGCCGCCACGGAAACTCCCCTCTAGTCATGCCGAGGTGGAATCGTTCCGCGGCGCGCTGAGCGCCGAAATCGCGGAATTCTTGAAGGTCCGCAGAAATAGTTATCCCTTTGGAGTTCGGTGCATCGTCACGACGCCTCGCAAGGGCTATCACATCGAGAAAGCGGAATTCATTTCCGAGCCAGGCATTTACATTCCCACCTGGATTTTTGTGCCGGATCAACAGAAGCGCGATTTCTCTGCCGTCGTTTATGTTCACGAGGCCGGAAAGCAAGCAGAGGGAATGGAGTTTGGCGTGCTCGAGAAGCTTGCACGGAACGGGCTTTTGGTGTTCGCGATGGATGTCCGTGGCATTGGAGAAACGAAACCGCCGCATCCCGACGAGGAGGCTCCGGGGGCCTTCCGAAATCTCGACGACGCCGAGACCGCCATGTCCTATTGGGCTTGGGAAATTAACGAATCGTTGTTCGGCATGCGAGTGCAGGATGTAATCCGCAGCGTCGATTATGTGTTGAGCCGGACCGACGTGGACCGGGCGGGCGTCCGGCTAATCGGCAAGGGCATGGGGGCCTTGTGGTCGCTCTACGCCGCCGCGCTCGACACCCGCATCCTTTCGGTGGTCTTGGATGGGGGGCTGCTTTCCTACCGCTGTCTTACAAGGGCGGACCGCTATCTGCACGGCGCCAATATTGTGATCCCCGACGTGCTGAAGCATTTTGATCTGCCTCATGTGGCTGCGGCCGTCGCTAACCGATCGTTGGCCCTGCTCTCGCCTGTCGATGAGATGAAGGAGAGTGTTGATTTGCAAGTTGCCAGACAAGCGTTCGAGTGGACAAGAGCCGCTTATGCCGCCGCCGGTGCTGAAAGCGAATTCGTTATTCTGCGACGGAACGAAGAGGTCGATGCTGCCAGCCAATATCTTTCACTTCTCAGCCGCTTCAGCGGCGCAGGTGTGTTAAAGAAGGATTGCTGAGCCCGGCATAATTGGGTGAAACTTGGACCCCCTCACGCGGTCGCGCCCTGCGGGACCACCCTCTCCCCTAAGGGGGCGAGGGCTTGAATTCAATTTTTTCCCTCGCCCCGTGCAGGGGGCAGGGGTGAGGGGGTCGAGTTACTCAATTCCGCAAAGCTGATGAGATACTCAATGTATCGACTCGCAAAGTTGCTCGCACTGTCCAGCGTGATTCTCTCGGGTGTGGCATGGGCTGTCCGTCCGCCCGGGCAGACGACGCAGGTGGACTTCCGCGTTTTTCCTGGCTTGGCGATGATGGATGGTAACTGGGCGGCGCTGTTCGCGGCTTCCGACGGCAAAATATATGCCGGCTTGGCGTACCACGGGGGCGACGGGCATCTGGTCTATTACGATTCGAAAACCGACCGCATGCACGACGTCGGTAACGTAACCGCGCTTTGCGGCGAGTCCATCCTGAAGCGCGGGCCGCAATCCAAGATTCATGCCAGATTCGGAGAAGGCAAGGACGGACGAGTCTATTTTGGCACGCACGCCGGATATTGGTGGGACTACGCCAGGTTCGGCACAAAGGAGGGCTATCCGGGCGCACACTGGATGGCCTACGATCCGAAGACCGGCAGGGTTGAAGACTTCGGCTTGGCCTGCCCGAATGAGGGAATCAATACCGGAGCTTACGATCCAGTCTGGAACCGCATTTATGGGTTAACCCATCCGCGCGGACATTTCGTTTATTACGACGCGGCCAGACGTGTAGCTGTCGATAAGGGTCGCATCAACAACTTCGAATCGATCTGCCGCACGATCGGAATCGACGATACAGGAAATGCCTACGGCAGTTTCGGGGAGGGGCAAGTCTTCAAGTATGATCCGCGGACCGACCGCATTATCGAACTGCCGCTCCGGCTGCCCGTTCGCCCCAAAGGCATTTCGCTCGGCCGCGACTACGACAAGTCAGAAACAGCCTGGCGAGTGGTGGTTTGGGACGACGAGACAAAGAAATTCTATGGCGTCGACGAGAGCGCGACCATCTTGTTTTCGTTTAATCCCAGAAGCGGCGAAGTCCGCCGCCTTGGACAACTCTGCATCCCCGGATTCGAAGAGCGCCGCGACGTTCCGTACGCAACTTTGAGCCTCACGCTCGCGGGTGATCGCAAGCTCTATTACGCTGCGGCCGGCCGGGAGTTTGACTACTCCGGAAGCGCGGAGCCGGCCACGTCCCACTTGATCAGCTATGACTTAAAGACAGGCAAGACCGAGGATCGTGGTGAGATCCTTCTGCCAGATGGTCGCCGCGTCCTTGGAACAAATGCGGCCACGACGGGCCCTGACGGCACAATCTACCTCGTGGGTGCGATTGAAGTCCGGCCGGAAGGGGGCAAACCCGTCGAGGCCGCCGGAAAGATCGGAAATGTCTACTACCGATTGGCGATGCTCATATTTCATCCGGACGCGTGACTTCGGCTTCATCATGAGAGTCCAGCAGACTTTGTTGATCGTGGCTGTGCTTGCCGCATCGGCGCAACCCCTGCGGTCGCAGCGAGACCGCGGTTACGACTCTTCGGTGGTGTCCCAGGTGAGGATCGACTTGCGCGAACTGGGGTACCCTCCAATCGATGTGATCCCTTCGGATGAATCGGCAATCAGGGCTCTTGCCGTGGCTCCGGACGGCCGCCTTTATGGAGCGACCAGCGGCGAACACAGCCACTTGTTCCTGCTCGACCCGCAACATGGGTATGTTGAACCCTTGGGTACGTTGGCGGGCGCGAGGGCGGTTCATCATTCCCTGGTCGTTGGCCAGGCAGGCGAAGTGTACATTGGAACCGCTCTCGCCGTGGAAAACAACGCTCAAGGATATGAACACTACTTGGGCGGCCACCTGTTGAAGTACGTCCCCGCCGAAGACACGGCGCGCAATGGGATTCGAATCGAGAAAGCTTGCCCCGTGGTTGACCTTGGCATTCCGTCGAAGGGTCAAGGCATCTACGCACTGACGATCGACAGGTCGCGGGGTGTGATCTATGGTTTGACATATCCTGACGGAGAGTTCTTCAGTTACCAGTTCCACCCCGGGGCCGTGAAGATATACGGACGAGTCGCGACAAACATCATGCCGGGCGAGAAGTTCGAAAACGAAAAGGCTATCGGCCGCGCACTCGCGCTGGATCAAGACGGGAATGTTTTTACGAGTGGCGAAGGTGGAAGGTTCTATCGATTCGACGTCAAGACCCAGCAGCTAGAGCACTTGGAGATCGGGGTTCCGGCTGTCCCAGGGCGAGAGGTATACAATCGCGTTGATGCATGGACGGCTGATGTGGATGGCAACCTCTATGGAGGTACCTCGGACGGTTACCTTTTCCGCCTGAATCCGGCAAGGTTGGCAGTTGTGAATTTTGGAAAGCCCTTGAACCAGTATCGAATTCGAGGGTTGGTGCTGGCGCACAATGGAAAGCTTTACGGAATCGGCGGTGATGATGATGAGATGGCGCGCCTCTTCTCGTATGATCCCGCCAGCGGGCTTTACGAGCTTCTAGGCATGATCGATGTCAACCGGCGGCCATACTACTCCTGGCAGGGATATGTTTTCGACGCCATGGAGATCGGATTAGACGGCACGGTTTACATGGGCCAAGCGGAGCGAAAATCGAAACTGTTTTTGTACTATCCACAGTAAACATGCTCGACTATAAAGTGGCTCGGTTGATTCCGAGATTTTTTCCTCATCGGCCCACCGTTTCGAGCGGGGTTCGTTGATGTCCGTTCGCGCTTTTATTCTGGCCCTCCTGATGTGCCCGCTGGCTGCGCACTCGCAGGAAGCCGCGACACTTCTCTATCACGGAAAGATCGTTACCGTGGACCCGCAATTCCGCATCGTTGACTCGATGGCGATCCGGGGCGATCGCATTGTCGGCATCGGCGGGCGCCAAGAGGTCGCAAAGATTGCCGGCCCGAATGCCGTCCAAACTGACTTGCAAGGCAAGGCCGTGCTGCCCGGCCTGGTCGACTCTCACGTTCATGCCGCCGATGCCGCGATGTACGAATTCGATCACCCGGTCCCCGCGATGGAAACCATCGCCGACGTGCTTCGGTATATCAAGTCACGCGCCGCCGTCGCCGAGGAGGGGGAATGGATCGAACTTACACAGGTCTTCGTCACTCGCCTGCGCGACCAGCGCTTCCCCACCCGTGCCGAACTCGATGCGGCGGCGCCCCGAAACCCAGTCTACTTCGGCACCGGTCCGGACGCTTCGGTTAACTCGATGGCGCTGAAACTCAGCGGCATCGGCAAGAATTTCCAGGTCACGGGTGGAATGCCGGGACGGATTGAGCGTGATGCGAACGGCGAGCCGACCGGAATCCTGCGCAGTTGCAGCCGCCTCGTCAAGATCCAGCCGAGGGAGAAGACTCCCACTGCCGACGACCGCCGCCAGCGCCTGAAGATGTTGCTCGCGGACTACAACTCAGTGGGTATCACCAGCATTTCGGAACGAGACTTGAGCGACGCCGGCATCGAGCTCTATCGGCGCCTGCGGGAGAACGGCGAGCTGACTTGCCGCGTCTACGTGATGTACAGCGTGGACGCCCAGTTACCGTTGGACAAGATCGAGGAGCGCATCCTGTCGGCGGCGCGCAGCCCTCTGCACCGATACGACAACATGCTCTGGGTGCGCGGCATCAAAACGTACCTGGACGGCGGCATGCTGACCGGCAGCGCCTACATGCTCCGGCCCTGGGGTATCAGCAAAGTCTATTCAATCGATGACCCGAACTATCGCGGGATGCGCTACATCGAGCCCGACAAGCTGTATCAGATCGCCCGCCTTGTCTTGAAGAACGAGTTGCAATTCACCGCGCATTCGGTAGGCGACGGCGCTGTTCAAGCTATGGTTGACGCCTACTCCCAGGTCAACAACGACTTCCCAGTCCGCCCGGCGCGGCCATGCATCACGCATGCAAACTTCATGACCGCCGAGGCCATCCGAAAAATGAAGTCGTTGGGAATCGTGCTTGATCTCCAACCTGTCTGGTTGTGGCTGGATGGCGGCACGCTGGGCGAACAGTTTGGCAACGACCGCCTGGCTTATTTCCAGCCTTATAAAAGTCTGTTCGAGAGCGGAATCGTCGTGGGAGGAGGCTCGGATCATATGCAGAAGATTGGGAGCTTGCGGTCGATCAATCCTTATAATCCCTTCCTTGCCATGTGGATTACGCTCACGCGGCAGCCGCGCTGGAGTGACCACCCGCTGCACCCGGAACAGCGCATCTCGCGGGAGCAGGCCATTCGCCTGTACACCATCAATAACGCGTATCTGATGTTTGAAGAAAAGCAGAGAGGGTCGCTCGAGAAGGGCAAGCTGGCCGACTTTATAGTCTTGGACCGAGATATTCTGACTTGCCCAGTGGACGAGGTCAGGAAAATCCAGGTCGAGCACACGTACCTTGGCGGCAGGCTCGTGTATGATCGCCACTCAGGCGGTCGCTTACGATGAAGATACTTTCATTGAGCGAGGTGGGGGTTTTGTGCCAGATTCAGAGTGAGTTTTCTGCTCATTCGAGTCCTGTCAGGTCGGCTCTCATTGTACTCCCGCCGCCACGTTTCGATAATCTATTTGGCCTTACTCAGCGTCATGAACCAATGCGGGTCGGCCAACGACATCAGTATGGCGCGGCAGCCAGTTTCACACATCTGACTGTTCGAGTTGATCGCTGTTGAGCGTTTTGCCCGCCTTTCGTTGGGGCCTGCTGATTTTTGTTGTTTCAGGGTGCAGCTGCAGTCACAATTCTATCTAAAGCTACGGCTGCAATCTGCTAGCGTGCATTATAGTCCCAAGCCGATCATTACGCGAACAGCTAGAAGGCGTGGCCTTCCTCGCTAAGAATCTGCCTTTTCCCAGTAGCCATGCCCAATTGTAGCCAAGGAGTTGGATCGGGAACGAAAAGTCCGCTTGTGGGAAGTTTGAAGCGCAGCGGACCCTCCCTCTTCCACTTGGCAACAAGTCGGCAACGCATGGAACCGGTAGGCCGCGTAGAACGCCTGCGACGTTTGCCACAGACTCCGCCCGAGTGACGGCGCACTCGAAAGTAGTCTCGCTACCGCTGCCGCCGCATTCCCAGAACCCAGCACCCGCCTGTGACTTTTACTAGAGATGTGTTCCTAACGCTCGAAATTTCGTCGTTGATTTTTAGAACACTTGCGTAACACCCGCGGACTTTTGGAACACTTAGCGAAACCACATTAAACAGCGTCGTGCTAACTCTTTATGTTCGAACCGGTTACAATTCATTGGAAGTTCGACCTACTGATTTCCGAGCAGTTGCTCTAGCCTGGTCATAAGCCATTGATTACGTGTGGTTTGCAATTTGCAGTGTCCAGGTTCGAAGCGGGAAAACAAT
>Ga0099827_10001786_pt1 | contig 11454 bp, 9 predicted proteins | sample CZO8metaG_FD_79339 | JGI IMG/M metagenome (GOLD analysis project Ga0099827, IMG submission 79339) | Vadose zone soil microbial communities from the Eel River Critical Zone Observatory, Northern California, USA - CZOApr15con1.8 metaG | ecosystem: Environmental > Terrestrial > Soil > Vadose zone ...
CGGTGGTTACGGTGGCGGCGGGTCGGGCGGTTCCGGCGGGTCGGGCGGCTACGGCAGCTCAGGCGGTTCAGGCGGTTCGGGCGGTTCGGGCGGTTCCGGCGGTGGCCGGGCCAACGACGATCCTTGGAGCTCAGAGCCGGCGGATAGCGGGTTCAGCGACGAGCCGCCGTTCTAGCCCGCGCGAGTTTGCCCCTCAGAGGTTCCTAGACTCCGGCCGGACCTCGGTTCGGCCGGCAACCACCACCCCCGCCTTCGAGCGGGACACTAGCCCCGCCCTGTATTAGGGCGGGAGAACCCATCCCCGCCGCGGGCGGGGCTCTGCTAAGGAGCACCACGATGGCGAAGCCACCAATCCGCAAGCCTAAGAAGAAGGTTTGCCTGTTCTGCCAGGAGAAAGTCGCCCGGGTCGACTACAAAGACACCGCGACGCTCCGCAAGTTCATCTCCGACCGCGGCAAGATCAGGGCGCGTCGGGTTTCAGGCAACTGCACGAGGCACCAGCGCGACGTCGCGACGGCGATCAAGAACGCCCGCGAGATGGCACTGCTGCCGTACACCAGCACGGCTCGCTGAGGCCGAGGGAGGAAGGGACACGATGAGCGGTTCACCGATGAAGCTCATCCTTACCCAGGAGGTGACGGGCCTGGGTTCCCCCGGTGACGTAGTCGAGGTCGCTGGCGGGTACGGGCGGAACTACCTGGTGCCGCGCGGTTTCGCGATGCGCTGGACCAGGGGCGCGGAGAAGCAGATCGAGCTGATCAAGCGAGCCCGGTCCGCCAGAGAGATCCGCAGCGTCGACGACGCGAAGGCTGCCGCCGAGCGGCTGCGCGGCATGAAGGTCAGGCTCCACACGCGCGCCGGCAGCGGCGGCCGGTTGTTCGGCTCGGTGTCGACGACCGACATCGCCGCCGCGGTCAAGAACGCGGGTGGCCCAGAACTCGACCGCCGCAAGATCGAGATCGGCAACCCGATCAAGACCGTGGGGTCGCACCAGGTCGCGGTCAAGCTGCACCCAGAGGTCAGCGCGACCCTGGACGTCGAGATCATCGGCGCCTAAGCACGCGCTTGTAGTGCCGGGCGCGTTGGTGCCCGGTCCGAGTTGGTGCCGCAGCCTGGCTTGGTGCCTGTCGGCTGCTTGGTGCCCGCTGGAGACTGTCCGTCACGGGCCAGGGAATCTGACAACGGATCTGATGCCCTGGCCCGCTGGCCTTTTCTTGGGCGGCGGCTTCTTGGGCGGCGGGTTGGCTGGCCACGGTGCCCGCGAGGCGGCCAACAGCACAGGTGTTGTAGTTTCCCTGGAAGGAACAGCACCGGAGGGGCAACGGTGCTGTTATTGCTCGCCCGCTCACCTGGATCAGCGGCCCCTCAGCCACTAGCGACATCGAACTGGACCGAGTCGAAGGCGTCCACGGCCCCCGCACCCTCGAAGTAATCTTGATCAACAGCAGCTAAGGGTCAGCGCTGTTGTAACTCCGATCCGAACTACGACAGCGTTGACCCTGAGACGTTGCTCCCGCGACGGTGGCGGGTCAGCGCTGCTGTCGCCGCCGACCGGACTACAGCGGCGGCGGGTCAGCGCTGTCGTCGGCCTTCCGGGACTACGTGACCGGACGCCGTCGCCCCGCGCGTGGCCAGCCGTTGGCCCGGCGCGCAGCATCTCCGCCCCGGAGATGTAGCTCTGGCTACCTCGCAGCCCACCTGATGTAGTTCCGTCCCGGAAAGCTACTGCATCAGAGCGGCGGAGATGCAGCTAACCCTCCCTCTCCCGTCGCGAAGGACGCGCACCTTAGAGACCACCGCGCGCCCCGCCGTCGGCACCTGGAGACTAGCCACCACACCCTGAACCACCAGCCACCACAACCAGGCCCCCCAGCACCCGCTCAACCCGCACAAGCCCGAGACAACCCCGTCGCCCACCCGGACAGCGACCACACCAAGACCACCGGCCCCAGAACCCTGCCGCGCAAACCAAGCCCTTTCAGCAGCCTCCTACTACGACGCCAGGAGGGCGCCGGTGTCGTAGCTTCCTGGGAAGGAACAGCACCGGAGGGGCAACGATGTCGCACTGGCTGCACGCGATGTCAGGCTGGCCTCGATGATAGGTCGGCTAGCGAATAACAGGGCCTGGTAGCCGGCTAGGCGCCTTGCCACCTCAGGGTCAAGGTCGGCCAGCAGCCCCCAAAGCTCGGCCAGCCGCGCGACGATGCGATCAGGGTCGTCAGTGCCGATCGCAGCTGCAGCGGTCTCGGCGTGCGCACATGCTTTACTTTCCGCAGGCGCTCCATCTGCCGCCCCTGCGCCAGTGCCCGCTGGCGTGCCTTCCGCGCGCGCCCCGCCTTCCGCGCGCGCCCCGCCTTCCGCGCGCGCCCCGCCTTCCGCGCGCGCCCCGCCTTCCGCGCGCGCCCCGCCTTCCTCCGGTGCCGCACGGTCGGCGGGGGGTACGGTGGCGGTGCGCATCCCGGCTCTGGTGGCGAGCTCGTCGATGGCCCGGCCGATCTCCGCGACGCGCTGTTCGATCGAACACATGATCGAACCCTACTGTTCGGTACTGACAGTCCGCAGGCCAATCGACCCGTTTCCGGCGGGCGTTCTGGCCGCCAAATCCGTGGTATCAAAACGGCTGCTCAGCGCTCGTGTCAGCCCCTGCCTTGGATGCTGTAGGTCACTTCTGACATGTGGATAACTCGGCCCGGTCGGGGCAGTTTTCCAGCCGTCAGAATTTCTTCCACCCACAGCTCGTGGACAGCATTACCGCAGGTAGAAGCCCTCTGTGCCGTACAAATCGACCAGAATCCACAGCGTGATCCCCAGGTAGCGCACAGCCTGCACGGCGTGTCTGCACAAGCTATCCACAAGGCTGTGCACAGCACGATTGGACGGCAGCCGACGGTGGCTGAACACTGTCGAGAGCAAATTGTCGTAGCCGTTCGATAGAACTGTCTTGGCGAGGCATCAAAAAGGGGGTAGGGCCTTGTGAGCGTTGCCGAGATAGCGCCGCGCGAGGACTTCGAGCGGACCCCGCCGCACGACATCCCGGCTGAGCAGTGCGTACTCGGCGGAATGATGTTGTCCAAGGACGCGATCTCCGACGTTCTCGAGGTCATCAGCGCGAGCGATCACTACCGGCCCGCTCACCAGCTCGTGCACGAGACGATCCTGGATCTGTATGGCCGGGGAGAGCCGGCCGACGCGATCACGGTTGCCGCCGAGCTCACCAAACACGGGGACATCGCCAAGGTAGGCGGCGCACCGTATCTCCACACGCTCATCGCGTCGGTCCCCACCGCCGCGAACGCCGGCTATTACGCGCGGATCGTCAGGGAGCGAGCGATCTTGCGTCGGCTGGTCGAGGTCGGGACGAGGATCGTGCAGCTCGGCTACGCCGGAGACGCCGACGCCGACGAACTCGTCGACCGGGCGCAGGCGGAGGTCTACGGCGTAACCGAGCGCCGGGCTGCCGATGACTACCTGTCGCTTTCTGAGATCATGCCCGACGCGCTGGTCGAGATCGAAGCGATCAGCAACCGGGATGGCGGCATGACCGGCGTTCCGACCGGTTTTGCGGACCTGGACTCGCTGACCAACGGCTTGCACGCGGGGCAGATGATCGTCGTCGCCGCCCGGCCCGCGATCGGCAAGAGCACGCTCGCGCTGGACCTCGCCCGGGCGGCCTCGATCAAGCACGGTCTGGCTTCGGTCATCTTCAGCCTTGAGATGAGCCGCAACGAGATCACCATGCGACTGCTGTCGGCCGAGGCCCGGGTAGCGCTGCACTCGATGCGAACCGGTCAGATGAACGAGGACGACTGGACCCGACTGGCCCGCCGGATGAGCGAGGTCGCCCACGCCCCGATGTTCATCGACGACTCACCGAACATGTCGATGATGGAGATCAGGGCCAAGTGCCGTCGGCTCAAGCAGCAGCATGACCTGCGACTGGTGATCATCGACTACCTCCAGCTGATGAGCTCGCCCAAGCGAGTCGAGAACCGGCAGCAGGAAGTCTCTGAGCTATCGCGGTCGCTGAAGCTGCTCGCCAAAGAGCTGAATGTCCCGGTCATCGCCGTCGCTCAGCTCAACCGCGGACCCGAGCAGAGACAAGATAAGCGCCCAATGTTGTCCGATCTTCGCGAGAGCGGATCAATCGAGCAGGATGCCGACGTCGTGATCCTGCTGCACCGGGAAGACGCCTACGAGCGCGAGTCCCCGCGGGCCGGTGAGGCCGACTTCATCGTCGCCAAGCACAGGAACGGCCCGACGACCACGGTGACGGTCGCGTTCCAGGGTCACTACAGCCGTTTCGTCGACATGGCCCGCATGTAGCCGTGGCCTTAAAGATGGCCGACCACCGATAGCATCGACGAGCTTCAGTAACCGAGATCACGCGCTGGTAGCTCATCGGATAGAGCACTTGATTACGCAATGCGGTTTAGCTTGAGCCGGTCGCAGGTAGCACCCCGGCGCGGTCGCTGGCAGCGCAGGCGCAGGTCCAGGTCCGGGTGTCGCCGGGAGGGCATCCGGCCGGGATATGCCGCGGGCATTTCGGGCCGTCGCGGGGCCGTCCGGGCCGGTTAGGCGCTGACTTTCCCGGATTGCGACGACATAGCGCGGATTAGGGACAAAATTCGCCCGATTTGAGATGGTTTCTCGGCTGTAACCCTGGATATGAGCGCGCAACCCGGGATACGTCGTCAGATCCAGCGCCTTGCCGCCCGCCCGTCCGGTCTGGTCGGCCCGCGACCGATGCCCGGTGGCTGGCGGAACGCAGGGAAGCCACATTCAGCCCATGCTGGCGACGAAACAGCAGGTCAGCGCTCTAGCTGACTCGGCAGACCCAAACGTGGCCTAAGTCAGGTCAGAAGACTAGCGGCCCGCATTCGGCTGCAGTTCGGCCTCGCGCCTCGTTCCAGGCGCGGCCTCGTCATCGCGAGGGGGAAATCTTCGGTATCATCGGTGAGTCTCAGCAACCGAGATCATGCGCTCGTAGCTCAACGGATAGAGCATCTGACTACGGATCAGAAGGTTGGGGGTTCGAGTCCCTCCGAGCGCGCCAACTCTATGCAGATCACAGGCCAGTTCCACGGTGCGCGGGAGGCGCTAGGCGGCCACGGACTGCTCCCTGCCTCTGACGTGCCCGACCTGTACTCGGCCGCCTCGGCGAGATCGCATCGCACCTCGATGGCGAATGCAACTAACTCGTCATGAACGGTGTCCTTCCCGCCAACCTGGTCACGCACGGCGACCTGCAGATCACCCACGTGTTCGTCGACGGTGACGAGATCACTGGCGTGATCGACTGGTCCGAGGCAGCCCAGGGCGATGCCCTGTACGACCTCGCCGGATAGGTCCTTGTCTTCCATTTCCCAGGCGTGGTCCATCGTGTGGAACGCGGAGTGGCGGACGAGGAACGCCAGCGTCCACGAACGCATCGGTCGCTTGATCTCGCCGCGCTGGTAGGCACGCATGGCGTCGAGGTAGTCAGACCGGTAGGGCTCCAGCGCACCCGGTTCGAGGGCGCCGCGCTCTGGGATCGCCAGTCCGACCTTCTTCGCGAAGTCCTCGCTCTCGACGCGGACCGTGTGCCGGATGATCGTGTCGCGATCGCGCCCGCCGCCACGGGGACCCTTGCGCATCTCGGGCGAGACCCGCGCCGCCACGTCGTCGAAGTAGTCCCAGCACGCCTGGAGGATGGTGATCTTGCGCTCGAGTTCGGCCGCGTCCATCGGCTCGTGCTCGAGGGAGCTGGGCGAGAACGAGATAGCCCAGAAGTCGACCGATCCGGGGCCGACCCGATCTTCCACGACCTCAAGCGGTCCGGCATCGTCGAACTCCGTCCCGAGACCAGCCCGGACGGCGATCGGCCGATAACGGTCCTGATACGCCGCGAACGTCTCGACAGCTTCGTCGGGAGTCTTCGCCCCGCGGCTCCAGCCCGGCCAGTCGATCGCGTACGCCACGAACTTCTTCGCCTTCGGACCTCGCTCGAGCACGACGCGAATCGGCATAACGCTCACCTCCGGCGGCCAGCCTACGGGAGGTTCCGGACATTATCTGTCCGGAACCGGAACCAATCGGTGCCGGTCCAAGCGATGGGGAACAGACCGATCAGGAATCAAGAAGCACCCGCCGCCTGCCCTCGGCATACTCCTGGACAGGCAGAAAACGAAAGGCAGGAGCAACGATGAGCGACTCAACCACCCAGGGAATCAAGACCGTGCTGCATCCGGTGTCCGACCTGACCAAGGCCAAGTCGGTGTACACCGCTTTGCTCGGCATGGAGCCGCAGCACGACTCGCCCTACTACGTTGGATACGACGCCGAAGGCCAGCACATCGGGCTGGTGCCGGGCGGCGGCCAGGGCATGACCTCGCCGGTCGCCTACTGGCACGTGGCGGACATCGAGGCGAAGCTGGCCGAGGTGACGGCCGCGGGCGGCACGGTGAAGGACCCGGCGCGCGATGTCGGCAACGGGCGCCTTGTCGCTACCTTCACCGACCCGGACGGCAACGTCCTCGGCGTGCTTCAGGACCCCGAGAACTAACCGCCGCCCCGATCGACAGGCCCGACAGACAGAGCCAGCAGACAGAGCCAGCAGACGGAGACACGATGAGCACGGAAACTCAGTCACCCGAGGTACACGTGGCCGACATCCACGATCTGATCCGCGTGCACGGCGCGCGCGTGAACAACCTCAAGGACGTCAGCCTCGGGATTCCGAAGCGGCGGCTGACCGTGTTCACCGGTGTCTCCGGCTCTGGCAAAAGCTCGCTGGTCTTCGACACGATCGCGGCCGAGTCGCAGCGGCTGATCAACGAGACCTATAGCGCGTTCGTGCAGGGCTTCATGCCGACACTGGCACGGCCAGAGGTCGACGTGCTCGAAGGGCTGACGACCGCGATCATCGTGGACCAGCAGCGGATGGGGGCCGACCCTCGGTCCACCGTGGGCACCGCCACCGACGCCAACGCGATGCTCCGGATCCTGTTCAGCCGCCTCGGGAAACCGCACATCGGCTCGCCCAATGCTTTCTCCTTCAATGTCCCTTCCGTCAAGGCGAGCGGCGCGATCACGGTCGAACGCGGTGCCAAAAAGACGGTGCACGCGAGCTTCAACCGGACTGGCGGCATGTGCTCGCGCTGCGAAGGCCGGGGCTCGGTCACCGACATCGACCTATCCCAACTCTTCGACGACTCCAAGTCGCTCAAGGAAGGAGCGATCACCGCTCCCGGCTACACGGGGGGCGGCTGGAACTCCCGCCTCTACATCGAGTCTGGCTTCTTCGACCCCGATAAGCCGATCCGTGATTTTACGAAGAAAGAATTGCGCGACTTCCTCCACCATGAACCGGTCCGGATGAAGATCGCGGGCATCAACATGACCTACGAGGGGCTGGTCCCTCGGATTCAGAAGTCGATGCTGTCCAAGGACAAGGAGGGGATGCAGCCGCACATCCGCGCGTTCGTGGACCGGGCGGTCACCTTCACCACCTGCCCGGAGTGCGGCGGCACCCGGCTCAGCGAGGGCGCCCGGTCGTCAAAGCTCAAGGGAATCAACATCGCCGACGCGTGCGCGATGCAGATCAGCGACCTGGCCGCGTGGGTCCGGGGTCTGGACGAGCCGTCGGTGGTGCCGCTGCTGACCGCGCTCGGGGACACCCTGGACTCGTTCGTCGAGATCGGGCTCGGCTACCTCAGCCTCGACCGGCCGTCCGGAACCCTCTCTGGCGGTGAGGCGCAGCGCACCAAGATGATCCGCCACCTCGGGTCGTCGCTCACCGACGTGACGTACGTGTTCGACGAGCCGACGATCGGGCTGCACCCGCACGACATTCAGCGGATGAACGAACTGCTGCTGCAACTGCGCGACAAGGGCAACACCGTACTGGTCGTGGAGCACAAGCCCGAGACGATCGCCATCGCGGATCATGTCGTCGACCTCGGGCCCGGCGCCGGTACGGCGGGTGGCTCCGTCTGCTTCGAGGGCACCCTTGATGGTCTTCGGGCCAGCGGCACGCTGACCGGGCGGCACCTGGATGACCGCGCCCGGCTCAAGCCATCGGTGCGGACGCCGTCGAAGGCGCTGGAGGTGCGCGGCGCCAGCCTCCACAACCTGCGGGACGTCCACGTCGATATCCCGCTCGGCGTGCTGGTCGTCCTGACCGGTGTGGCCGGCTCGGGCAAGAGTTCGCTGATCCGCGGCTCGGTGTCCGGCCGGGACGGGGTGATTACGGTCGACCAGACCGCCATCCGAGGATCACGCCGGAGCAACCCGGCCACGTACACCGGCCTTCTCGACCCGATCCGCACTGCTTTCGCGAAGGCCAACGGCGTGAAGCCGGCCCTGTTCAGCGCCAACTCCGAGGGTGCCTGCCCGAACTGCAACGGCGCCGGCGTCATCTACACGGACCTGGCGATCATGACCAGCGTCGCCACCACCTGCGAGGAGTGCGAAGGCAAGCGGTTCGACGCCTCGGTGCTGGAATACCACCTCGGCGGCCGCGACATAAGCGAGGTGCTGGCGATGCCCGTCGACGAGGCGAGCGAGTTCTTCGGCGGCGGCGGCGGCGCCCGAACGCCAGCCGCGCACGCCATCCTCGGCCGGCTCGCCGATGTCGGGCTCGGCTACCTGAGCCTTGGCCAGCCGCTTACCACGTTGTCCGGCGGCGAACGGCAGCGGCTGAAGCTGGCCACCCACATGGGCCAGAAGGGCGGTATCAACATCCTGGACGAGCCCACCACCGGCCTACACCTTGCCGACGTCGAGCATCTGCTCGGCCTGCTCGACCGGCTCGTTGACGGCGGCAAGTCGGTCATCGTGATCGAGCACCACCAGGCCGTGATGGCGCACGCCGACTGGATCATCGACCTCGGCCCCGGCGCTGGCCACGACGGCGGCCGGATCATCTTCGAGGGCACCCCCGCCGACCTCGTGGCCGCCCGCTCCACCCTCACGGGCCAGCACCTCGCCGACTACATCGCGTCCTGATCGAAGCCAGCGTCGTCGGGACCGCGTAGCTCCGCCAGCGCCGGGATAGCCTCCGTGGCCAGCTTGAAGTAGATCGGGTCCACTTCGATCCCGATCGAGTCATAGCCCACCGCGTGCGCGGCCGCGAGCGTCGATCCAGCCCCGGCGAACGGGTCAAGCACAGTGCCCTCGCCAAGCGGCAGCATCGCCCGCACCACCGCGCGCAGGAAGCTCTGCGGCTTCAGGCTGGGGTGCGGAGCGATGCTTCGCTCGGTCTTGCCCGTCGGATGTGATCTGATCACGTCGCCGAACGGCTGCTCAGGCGAGATGCGCCGCAGACCGCCGGCCTTCCACTTCCTCAGGTTGTCAGCTACCGTCTTGGCCTCGATGGGTTCCCGGTAGAGCAGCCAGGGCTCCCACTGGGCGCGCGGCATAACACTCACATCGTCGAATTCCTCGTGCGCTCCTTTAGGCCGGTCCCCGCCGCGCATCGTCATGACCAGGCGAACGACTTCACCTCGCCGTTCGAGGCCGGATTCGGTGAGAGCTTGCGCCACGAAAGGCGAGACGAGCGGATTGGAGGCAACCAGCACATGCGCACCGGGAACCAGCTTCGGTCGAAGCGCGCGGGCCCAGTTAAGGAAAAAAGCCGAAACATACTCAAGATCGTCTTTGGTCAGGACGGTAAATCGCGGCAACGGAGAACGCTGATGGCCGTCGAAGGACGGCGGGATGCGCCACACGCCGCCACGGCCCGACCTCAGCTTCGCCTTCTGCTTGCTCGAGTACTCAACGAAACCGTAGGGCGGATCGGTGACGACGGCGTGGATCGACCGATCCGCTCGGCCAGGTAGCCACGATAGGCAGTCATCGAGTAGCAGCGTCGCCTGACGGTAGCTAAAGGTGTCGGTCACTTAACCAGCATGGATCATTAACGAGTCGTGGCCGCGCACGGTACTGGTCTAACCTCGTGAACGTGGCTCGAGACGAACGCGGAGTGACGCCGCAGAGCGAAGACTTCTCCGCCTGGTACAACGAATTGGTCTTCAAAGCGGAGCTTGTCGACCGCGGCCCGGTCAAGGGCACGATGGTCATCCGCCCGTACGGATATCGCATTTGGGAGTTGCTGCAAGCCGATCTGGACCGGCGGATCAAGGAGACCGGGCACCAGAACGCGTACTTCCCGCTGCTCATACCGCAGAGCTACCTGCAGCGCGAGGCCGAACACGTCGAGGGCTTCGCGCCGGAACTCGCGGTAGTGACCCACGCGGGCGGCAAGCAGCTGGAAGAGCCGCTCATCGTCCGGCCCACCTCAGAGACCGTCATCGGCGAGTTCATGGCCAAGTGGATCAGCTCGCACCGCGACCTGCCGATGCTGCTCAACCAGTGGGCGAACGTGGTCCGCTGGGAGATGCGGCCGCGGATGTTCCTGCGCACGACCGAGTTCCTCTGGCAGGAAGGCCACACCGCGCACACCGGCGAAGCGGACGCGATGGCCGAGACCATGCTCGCACTGCAGGTGATCTACGCGCGCACCGCCCGTGAGCTGGCCGCCATGCCGGTCATCGAGGGCGAGAAGACACCGGGCGAGCGGTTCGCGGGCGCGGTTCGCACGTTCACGATCGAAGGCATGATGCGAGACGGGCGGGCGCTGCAGGCCGGTACTTCCCATTACATGGGAGAAAATTTTGCGCGGGCTTTTAACATTCAGTACACAGGTGAGGACGGGCAACTCGCTTATGCCCACACCGTCTCCTGGGGTATGAGTACCCGCTTGATCGGCGGGGTGATCATGACTCACGGGGACGACAAGGGCCTGGTGCTGCCGCCCAGGATCGCGCCGTACCAGGTGGTCATCGTTCCTATCGGCCGCGGGGACCAGGGCACCGAGGTCATCGAGACCGCGGCGGTGCTCGCCCAGCGGCTAGCGGGCGCGGGCATCCGATCACACGTGGACAACCGGCCGCAACTGTCGCCTGGGTTCAAGTTCAACGACTGGGAACTGCGCGGCGTGCCGATCCGGCTAGAACTCGGTCCCCGCGACCTCGCCGCTGGCACCGCCGTGATGGCTCGGCGGCTGGAGGGCGTCAAGGAGCCAATCTCGCTGGACGGCGCGCCCGCGCGGCTGGCCGACGAACTGGAGGCGTTCCAGGACTTCTTGTTCGAGCGCGCGACTACGTACCGTGACGACCACACCGTCACCACCGATGAATGGGACGACTTCGCCAAGGCAGTCACGACCGGCTGGGCCCGCGCCCTGCACTGCGGCACGCGCGAGTGCGAAGAAGAGATCAAGGCCGCCACCGCGGCGACGGCCCGCTGCATCCCGCTCGAAGGCGAGCCGGAATCCGGCCAGTGCATCCGCTGCGGCTGGCCATCGGCCTACGGCAAGCGAGTAATCTTCGGCCGCGCCTACTAGCTGCCCCGCTGCCCCGCTGCCTCCCTGCCGCCGATCCCGCCCCAGGCCCCGAGTAGCTGAGCCAGAACATC
>Ga0099827_10001787_pt1 | contig 11452 bp, 9 predicted proteins | sample CZO8metaG_FD_79339 | JGI IMG/M metagenome (GOLD analysis project Ga0099827, IMG submission 79339) | Vadose zone soil microbial communities from the Eel River Critical Zone Observatory, Northern California, USA - CZOApr15con1.8 metaG | ecosystem: Environmental > Terrestrial > Soil > Vadose zone ...
CCAGACAATCAAGTTCAACGCGCTCGTCCGCCGCTCCGCGCTCAGCCACCCGCCCGGCATCTGAGACCACCCACCCGCCGCGGCCACCGAGCTCCACTGAATCTCGTCCTACCGTGACCACGGGAACGTCCCGATCCTCGAACCCGCGAACCAATGGGTCGTTGATCAGGGGGTTCAACGATGATGACGCCGTCGGTGGCGGAGCGCCGAGCGCGTCGGGTCGGGCACGAGATGCTCTATGCAGAGTTGCTCGGCCCGTTCTGTCTGCATGCCACCGTGCCGGGCCGTGTGCTGGTAGCCCTCGTGGCGATAATTTCCCGGCTCGCAATGCTTCGTAGTGGCCCGTGAGTTGGGGCGGCCGGCGGGCGGGCTGTCGTCAGGGCGGCGCCGGCGAGCTGGCCTGGGTTGGGTGGCCTTGGAAGTCGAGCTGGCCGGTCAGGGCGGCCCTGCCCAGGATGTCGGCGAGTTGTCCTGCTTGCGTTCCCTGGCCCGCCCGTTCGGTCTCGACGGGCGGGAACACCGAGCGGACACCGCTTAGCAGCCCGGCTAGGGGTGGTGCCGGGTGGCGGCTGGTAGCGAACAATGCCTGGCTGGAGACCAGGGCCAGGATGGCGAGCACGCTGTCCAGGCATTCGGCGGCCCGGTGCTGGCTACGGTAGGCGCCGAAGCTGGGCGAGGCAATGTCGTTCTGGGTGTCGTTGATGGTGGCGGGCAGCAGGGTGGGCGCGGCCAGCGCCCGGGCTTCTTCCACCAGCCCGGTCGCTACCCAGCCGAAGAGGTTGGTGGCCCCGCCTGAGGCCCCGGCTATGAACCCGGCCGGGGCGAGCAGGTGCGGAAGCCCGGAGGTGGCGCTGTGCATGGCGGTGACCTGGCGCTGCGCCAGGAGGGCCAGGTCTGCCCAGGCGGCGGTCAGCCAGTCGATTGCGGGGGCGGCGGCGCCGTTATGGAAACCGCCGGTCGACAGTACGCGGCCGGATGGGTGACCATCGCTGGCGGGCAGGTACACCGGGTTCTCGGTGACCGAGCCCAAGGCAGTCGTAGCGGCGTGAACCACCGGCTGCACGGCGCGCTGAGCCTGGCCCAGGACCTGAGGCAGGATGCGGTAGCTGACCGGCGCCTGATGGGCCAGCCGGCCTGATGTGACCGCGCCGCGCAGATGGCCGCGCAAGCGGCGCAGGACCGTGCGTTCTGCGTCATCGCCCCCCAGCTCATCAAGGGCCTCGTCGTAGGTGTCAAGGGGGGCACGGAACGCCTCGGCGGAGAGCGCGAAGATTGCCTCGGCCAGGCGCAGCCGGTGCCCGGCGTGCAGGGCGACGTCAGCGGCCAGGGCGGTGGCACACGGAGAGCCGTTAATCAGGGCCATGCCCTCGCCCTCCACCAGGTCGCCGGCGTCGATGGCCGCCATCACATGCATGAGGGGAAGGATCTCCCCGGCACCTGCCTGCCCGTCGAGGGGCACCCGCGGCAGCGGCCCGTCCAGCAGGGCGGCCACATGCTGGGCGAGCTGCGGACGCACCTTGGCGTGGCCGCCGACGAAGTCGGCCAGCCGGGCGAAGACGATGCCTCTGACGACACGCTCATCGAGGCAATCCCGGCCGAAGCCCCGGCCAACCCCCCGGAAGCGGCGCGCATAGCTACGCCGTTCCTCCGGCGGAATCGCCGTGCCGACTTCGACGCCCGGCCGCGTGGTCACCCCGTAAATAAACCCTTGCGGGTTAGAGCGCAACAAGTGCTCGAACCCTGCGCGGGCCGCACCCATTACCCGCAGCGCGGCCGGGCCGATGGCGACGTCCTCGCCGTCTACGGTTACCCGCCGGAACGCCTCAAGCGTGAAGTCCTCCCGTGCGTTGAGGACGACGGTCATTTCTCCTCCTGGTAGGCACATGGCGGGTGCAGCGACGCGAATGCCGGGGAAGCAGGGCCTCAGTCACATGCGTGCGGAATCCTCCGTTCCAACGGGGCACCACTCCATAGTGCGGGACGGCCGCCTCGGCCGAGAGCCAGGCGGCCCGGGAGGCCGTGTCACCAACCGGGACTGGCGTAATATCGGCCGTTCGAGGGGCCGCTCAAGGCTCGCAGTGATCGGGCTGGGCCGGGGATTGCAGGAGGCCGGCGAAGCGGCGGGCGAACAGGTAGGCGTCACCGGGCCAGCGCGCGGACAGGTAGTTGCGGTCGGTCACCACGAAGGCTGGCGAGTCGTCGGTCGCGGTGCCGCGCGCGGTGAGGGTTACCGGTCCTCGCTCGAACTGGCTGGCTGGGTCGTCCAGGGCGGCTTTGACCTCATCCTCGACATAGGCAGGGTAGGTCCGGTAGTAGCGGCCCAGCCGCCAGGCGGTAGCCAGGTAGGCGACGCGTTCCATGTACTTGGGCAGGCAGGTTGTCCGGCGGCCGGCCAGCACGGACCGGCCGGTGACGGTGTCGCGGGTGCGCGCCAGCACCAGCACGCCGTGACAGATCGCGCCGACCGGCCTGCCGGTCGCCCAGAACCGGGCGACCTGTTCGCGCAGCACCGCCGAGCCGAGGTATTGCCGCATCCCCGGTGCATGCCCGCCGGGCAGCAGCAGCCCGTCGAAGCGGGCCGGGTCCAGCTCGGCCCACGCTTGCGCCGAGTTGAACTCCGCGGACCTGGTGAGCTCGGCGTAGAAGCCCTTGGCCTGCGGCGCGGCGCCCAGCTGCCCGAACAGCACGCCGGTCAGCAGCCGCGGATCAGCGGCCGGGACCGGGCCGGCCCGCTCGGTGGCGAAGACGACCCGGTGCCCGGCATCACGCAGGACCCGCCACGGCACCGCGACCTCAGTGACGTCGAAATCCCGGTCCGGAAGCGGAATCAGCACACGCATCCGGCAATCATCGCAGCCCGCCCACCGCCGGACCCAAAACCATGACCCCTGGGCGGGCAGGGATTGCGGCCGCACAGTTCACCGCAAGCCCTGACATGGCGCGGCGGCCCGGGTCGGGGGGAGCGATCCCGGGCCGCCGCATTCCTTTGGTGGCCGCAGCAGTGCGAAGGTGAAGCTATGGGGCGCTGGTCGGCTTTCCGGTGGGGTGGCTGGCCGGCTTTCCGGTGGGGTGGCTGGCCGGCTTTCCGGTCGGGTGGCTGGCCGGCTCTCCGGTGGGGTGGCTGGCCGGCTTTCCGGTCGGGTGGCTGGCCGGCTCTCCGGGGTGGGCCACCGCCGCGCAGTACGCCGTCACGTTGGCCGCCCCGTCCGCTGCGGTCGCCAGGTTGCGGAAGGCCACCGCCTTCTGCCTGGCGCTGCCATCAGCCTTCAGGTGCGCGTACGCGGTGCACAGGCCGTACGCTGCGTGGCCCGTCGCGTCCGGCCCCACCGGGGTCGCCGAATGCGTCGGCTGCGCGCTCGGGCGCGCCGGGGGTGCGCCGAGGGTGTCATGAGCGAATTTCTGCATCGAGGCTGGCAGGGCACCGGCGTACGCCGCGGCAGCGGCACCGCCAACGGTGACCGCCGCGGCCGCGGCGGCCGCGGCGAGTTTGGCGCTGAGCAGCGAGGTGAGCAAGGGATGCCTCCTACGGCGTGAGCGGGTCGGTTCAGCAGACATGCCGACCGCGCCGCGGAACACCGCCAGGACACTGGTCTCGGCAGCCAGTTCGCTCATCGTCGGCGCTGCGTTGAGCGCGGCGATAGCCTCCGCCACCGGGCGCAGCCCATCGGCTGCGTCCCCGGGCAGCAGATTCCCTGCAAGCAGCGCGTCGCAGGCGGGGTCCCCGATGGGAGGGACATCGCCTCGCGCTGACCACGGGAAGATCGGCATGTCACCGTCCGAAACGCCACGGCCGGTCACAGCGTTACACCCGTCGTAGCCATGGTCTGCGCAAGCCGCCGCAGGCCGCGGTGCGCAGCGACGCGTACCGCGCCCGGGCTTCGGCCTACTATCCGCGCCACCGCCTCGGTGTCCAGGCCGGCCAGGACCCGCAACAAGATCACCTCCGCCTGGAGGGGAGGCAGCGCCGAGATCGCCGCGATCGCCGCCGCGGTGCCGAGATTCTCCATCGCCTGCCCGGCGGCATCCTCCGTCCTCGGCTCCCGGGCGCCTGGCAGCTCAGCGAGCGACGCCACCGGGTGCCGGGAACGACGGCGGACCTCGTCGATCGCCCGCCGGCGCGCAGTCGTGAACAGCCACGACCGCCAAGCCCGTTCGTCCCCGCGGAAGCCGGTCAGGCCCCGGACCACCTGTACCCACGTCTCCGCCGCGACGTCCTCGGCGGCATCGGGCGCGGCCACCCGCAGGTAGCGCAGCAGGGCCGGGTTAGCATCACGCCACAGCACAGAGAAGGCAGCCTCGCTGCCGTCCTGCGCGGCGGCCAGAATGGCCGCGAACTCCTCGCCGATCACAGAGGCGAGTATCGGCACCGGCCGTGGTCATCCGCAGCGGATTGACGATGTCAGACCGGATTGTTCCCGCATTGTTCCCGCGTGACTTGATTCAGTCGCGCCAGTTGCCACCCGAGGTCACCTGCCTGCAGGGCACGACGAACCGCCGTGCCGATGTGACGGACCGTAACAGGCCCCTCGGGCCGGCGGGCGACTGGGATCAGGTGGGCCCGGTTCCTCGTCGCCCGGGCTGCCGGACATGCCAGTGGTGGTTATGTAGCGAGTGGCACGTTCCGGACTGGAGAAGGGATGCGGCCGTCCAGCACGTCTGCCTGCGCGGCCTCCGCAGACCGCTGGAGCGGGTCGCCGAACCCGCCGCCGCCGCTGGTCTCGACGCGGATCACCGAACCGGGCAGCAGCCTGAGTGTCACCTTGCTCGGCACGTCGAGCGCCTCGCCGTCTGGGTGGTAGATCGAGATCCGGGTGGCGGAGCCGTCTCCCCCGCCGCGGATCCCTTCGGGCGCGAAACGCGGATCGGTCTGCTCGCCGTAGACCGTCGCCACTTGCGGGAAGCTCAGGATCTCGTACTCGCGCCTGATGCCCATGCCGCCGTTGTGCGCCCCGCGGCCCTGGGAGCCCTCGACCAGTTCGGTGCGCAGTATCCGCACCGCGTACTCGGTCTCCGCTACCTCGACTGGCAGCAGCGCGACGTTGGACATGTAGGTGTCCACGCCGTCGAGGCCGTCGCCGCTGCTGTGCGCTCCGGTGCCGCCGCCGACCACGTCCATCATCACCGAGGACCGGCCGGTCTTGGGCGAGACGCTTTCGAGGTTAACGTCGAAGAACGTGACGGTTCCGCTCGCCGCGGCCCGCTCGGGCCAGATCACCGAGGCCGCCCGGATCAGCGTCTCGGCGAGCCGCTGGCAGGTGTTGTGCCGGACCGAGACCGCGGCGGGTGGCGACGGGTTCAGCACGCTGCCCTGCGGGCAGGTGATGTCGACCGTGCGCAGGATCCCGTCGTTCGTGACCATGTCCGGGTCGGTCATGGCGCGCACCAGGTACACGATCGCCGCGCGCGTGCTGGCCCACGGGACGTTCAGCGCTCCGGGCACCTGGCGGGCCGAGCCGGACAGGTTGACGGTCAGGTGATCGCCGCGCTTGGCGATGAGGGCGTGGATGCGGGTGGGCGGTCCGCCGACCCCGTCGTCGTCCAGGTAGCCCTCCGCCTGGCCGTCGCCATCGGGAAGCTCGCGCAGCGCGATCCGCGTTGCCTGCTCGACGGCATCGAGCGACTGCGCGAACGCGGCGGTGATCGCGCGTGAGCCGAACCGCCCGGCGGCCTCCTCGATGCGCCGGGCACCGAGCGCGCACGACGCCTGCTGTGCCCGCAGATCGGCCAGGGTCGTGAACGGGTCGCGGACGTTGCTCTGGATGATGGAGATCAGCTCCTCGTCCTCGACGCCGCGGCGGCTGAGGTGGACCGGCGGCAGGACCAGGCCCTCCGCATACAGCTGGCGCAGGTCCGCGCCCTCGGTGCCCGGGTTGACCCCGCCTACGTCGATGTGATGGGCCGTCGTCCCGGTCCAGCCGAAGAGCCGGCCCTTGATGAACAGCGGCATCAGCACATTGAGGTCCGGCGTGTGCATGCACCCCATGTACGGATGGTTGGCCAGGAACACGTCCCCGGGCTCGAGGGAGCCCAGCCACCGCCGTGCTGTCGACTTCACCGCCAGAGACATCGCGCCGAGCTGCGCGGGGATGTAATCGGCCTGGGCGACGAGATCGCCGGCGCGGTCGAATAGCGCGCAGCTGAAGTCGTTCATCTCCCGGATGATCGGGCTGAAGCTGGACCGCTTCAGCACTCCGCCCATCTCCTCCGCCGCCGACAGCAGTTGCGCGTAGATGAGCTCGAAGGTGATCGGATCGAGCCGGTGGTTCCCGCTGCCTTGCCTGCCGCCGCTCACCGGGCCTCCTCCAGCCACAGGTTGCCGAGCCGGTCCACCCGGGCCCGCTGGGCGGGGAGCACGAGGGTTGTTGAGTCCATTTCCTCGATGATCGCGGGGCCGTCGACGAGGTTCCGCGCCCGGAGTTCGTCCCGGGCCAGTACGGGCACCTTCCGGCGCGATCGCAGGCCGGGCAGCACCATGGCCCGCCGGCCGGCCAATGCCTGCGGCGGCGGAGTCGTCCCGCCCGCGGGGACCTCGGCAGCGTCCGGGGACTGCAGGCCGCCGAACGCCGACAGCCGCAGCGTGACGACCTCGATCGCCTCGCCCGGCGCGGCGTGGCCATAGCTCGTCCGGTGCAGCTCGTGAAAATCCGTCCCGAGCTTCTGCAAAGACGCGTGGCCCAGGCCGCGCAGAGGCACGGCAACCTCGAACCCCTGCCCGAGGTAGCGGCAGTCGGCGCTGCCCGCCAGCCGGATCCGGACCCGGCCGATCCCGTCCTTCTGTAGCCGCAGAACCAGCCGGGCGGAAGCCGCCGCGTACCACGCAGCCAGGTCATCGAGCGCGCCGGAGTCCAGGGGCCGCAGCACCGTCTGCGACTCATCGACCCGCAGGTCCGCGGCGATCAGCCCGCGCGCCGAGAACAGCCCCGGGTGCGGCGGCACCACGACAGCCCGCATGCCCATCTCCCGGAGCAGCCGGCCAGCGTGCAGCGGCCCGGCGCCGCCGAACGCGACCAGCGCGCAGCCGCGCGGATCCACCCCGCGTTCGACCGACACCCGGCGCATCGCCCGCATCACGTGGGCCATGGCGACCGCGATGATCCCGTCGGCCGCCTCCCCGCGGCCCATCTCCAGCCGGTCGGCGATGCGGCCGACGGCCTCGGCCGCTGCGTCGCCGTCCAGCGCGAGCCGGCCGGCCAGCCGCGCGCCGCCCAGCGAGCCGGCGACCACATGCGCGTCGGTCAGCGTCGCGTCCTTGCCGCCCCTCCCGTAGGCCGCGGGACCGGGGTCCGCGCCCGCGCTCTGCGGGCCGACCCGAAGGCGCCCCGCCGCATCCACGCTGGCGATGCTGCCGCCGCCCGCGCCGACCGTGACCACTTCCACCGACGGCGCCAGGACCGGATGGGAGTTCACTTCCGCGGACACCACGACCGGCGGAACACCGCCCTGGATCAGGCAGACGTCCAGCGACGTCCCGCCCATGTCCAGGGAGATCAGCCGGTCGAGGCCGAGCTGCGCGGCGACGCTGACCGCACCCGCCACGCCGGCCGTCGGGCCGGACAGCAGCAGCCGGTGGGCCTCGGAGTCGGCGCGGGCGGCTGGCACGCAGCCCCCGTTCGACTGCATGATCAGGAACGGTCCCCGGACGCCCAGCTCGCGGACCTGACGCTCGGCGCTGATCAGGTAGCTGCCGACTATCGGCCGCAGGCCTGCGTTCAAGACAGTTGTCGCGGTCCGCGGATACTCACGGAACTCCCGGGCGATCTCCGAGGACAGGGTGACCGGCGTCGCCGGATGGCGACGCCGCAGCTCATCCCCGATCAGGCGCTCGTGCGCATCGTTCATGTAGCTGAACAGCAGGCACACCGCGAACGCCTCGGCGTCGCTGGCCGATGCCTGCCCGGCGAGCCGTTCAATCTCCGCGGCTTCCAGCGGGGTGATGACCTCGCCGTTCCAGGCGAGCCGCTCGCGGGCCTCGATCCGGCGCCGCCGGGGCACGAGCTCGGGCGGGCGAGGCTGCTCCAGGTCGTAGAGCTTGGGACGGCCCCCGGTCCGGTAGCTCAGGATGTCCCGGTATCCCTCGGTGGTGATCAGCGCGACCCGCGCCAGCCGGCCGGTGATCGCCGCGTTGGTCGCCACGGTCGTGCCGTGGAAGAGGCCGCTGACCGCGGCCGGGTGGACGCCTAGCCCGGCCAGCTCCGCCACGGCAGCGGCGAGCGCGGCCGATGGATCCTCCGGCGTCGATGGCACCTTGGCGACGGCCACGGTACCGTCGCCGGCCACCGCGGTGGCGTCAGTGAAGGTCCCGCCGACGTCGATCGCGACGATCCACCGGCGCTTCGGGCTTAGCCGTGGGCTGGCCACCCGGCCGGGCGGGCGAGAGCTCACCGGACGGCGAGCTCTCGTGCCTCGCCGGGGGTCAGCACCTCGCAGCCGTGCTCGGTAACGGCAACGCTCTCGGAGAATCCGGTGCCGCATCGCCGCGGGACGAAGATGCAGATCGGCAGGTGGAACGTCATGCCCGGCACGAGCTCGCGCTCCTCCCCCTCGGCGATGTACATGGCCGCCTCGGTCCAGGACGGCTGCATGCCGAGCCCGATCGAGTAGCCGAACCCGCCGTGGAACCACATCTCGCCGGCTACCGGCGACGCCTGCAGGCCGGTCCAGGTGATCCGGCCGGCCGCGCGCATGTAGTCCAGCTCGGCCGCCGTCTTGATCATCCGGCAGTCGAGGATCAGCTGCGTGGCGTCCTCGAACGACGCCTTCGGCAGCTTGTCGCGCAGCACCAGGTAGCTCTTGGTGTCGAAGGCCCCGATCGCGAACGTCTCCGGGTAGCCCATCTCCAGGCCGATGGTCGTCCCGTCGGCGCCGCGCTCCAGCAGCGCGTCGGCCAGCTGCTCGGCGGTGCCGCGCGCGTCGTACCACTCGTAGACGATCACGTCCTCGACGATCGAGTTGTACAGCGCGCAGGGCACCTCGAGCTCGGCGGTGTGGCAGGCAAGGCCGCCGCTGGCGCCGACGATCCCGATCCCGTAGCACGACGGCATGGTCGTGTCGTAGCCGGTCAGCCACGCCCAGTTGGAGGTGTTGGACACCAGCAGGGTATCGATCCCGCGGGCGCGCATCCGGTCCTGGACCTGGCGGACCCGCCGGTCGTACTCCTCGCGGGGGAACGCGAGTTCGGGCAATAGCGGTTCGCGCTCGGTCAGCATCTCCTGGTAGGACACGGTGCCGGGGAGATTGACAGTCCTTAACGGGAGACGTCGCGTGATATGACTAGTTCCGCGTCAGGCAGCATTCTCCTAATCGCCGGCCTGCCATGAGCACCGCATGCCCGCGGCGGCCTGCCGCGTCCATGTCGTGCATAGCGCTGAAAGCACGCCGCGCGCGGCTCCGCAGGGCCTCCACGGCGACGTCGTCTGCCGCCAGCCTGGCGAGGGGGCCCGGGCGCTCACAAGGGTGAACTAGGGGACTTGAGCCCGGACGAGCGTCTGCGGATCCGGGATGAGACCATCGCGGCGCTGAAGATCCATACCGGAATATCCGGGCAAGTTGTCTCCCGGATTCCTCCCATCGGCACGAGCGAGCCGTAGCCGCTGGACCCGTCAGCCATAGCCGCTGGGGCCGTCAGTCAGTGCAACCAGATGACAACCTGCAGGCAACCGGCCCGCAACCGGTGGTGGGCGATACTGGGATCGAACCAGTGACCTCCTCGGTGTGAACGAGGCGCTCTCCCGCTGAGCCAATCGCCCGCCGCCCTGGGCCGAAGCCATCCGCCCTGGGGCATACCACAGGGTAGCGCATGACGGCAGGGCAGCATGCCCCGCGCGGTCCGCGGCCCGCGAACCGCGAACCGCGCACAACTGAAAGCTTTATACGCGGACATTAAACTCGAATTAGTGGCTTCAACGAGGATGCAACGGAGGTATAAACTGCACTATGGCCCGGACAGACCAGGGTGACCGTCGCAACCCATGCAGCGAACCCCTCCAAGCCTGCCAAACGCCGCTCAGCGCGGCATGCGGGTGCAAGTCGGCCGCGCCCGATCATAGCCCGTCACCAATTTTAGCTAACTTCGGGTGACGTCCAGGCCACAGCGCGTCGCACCTGGTCAAATTCAGCACCCGACGGCGAAATAAACGTCCAAATTCGAGAATCGTTTGACCGGGTCGCAGCCGGTTTGTTGACTCGTGACCGAGGTTACGGTGACCCGAGTTGCGGAATCTTATCTCCCGCGACGACTTTTAGCCGGTAGCCATGCCCAATCAAGCTATCAGCGACCACATGGTCGCACGCGAAGCCCGGCAATCCGGGACACCACTAGACAAAGGTTTGCCCGATGATAAACAGCAGCGCTACCGTCTCCGCGGAGCTTGGGCTCACGCTGGTCGTCCCCGAGCACGGGACCGTGCCCCTGGTCGCCAGCCTCTACTACAGTGCCGACGACCCCTATGCGATCCGGATGGCGTTCCATGTCGGACTGGACGAGCCGGTCGAGTGGATCTTCGCCAGGGAACTGCTCGCGGCCGGCCTTGCTGAGCCGGCCGGCGAGGGCGACGTCCAGGTCTGGCCAGGCTCGCCGGACGGCCGCGAGGTGCTCAACCTCGCGTTGTCATCCCCGTTCGGCCAGGCGCATTTCGAGGCGCCGGCCAGCCCGACAGCGGATTTCCTGCGCCGGACCTACGGGCTTATCGCGGCTGGCCGGGAAGACGAGTTCGTCGACGTCGACAGCGAACTGGACGAACTGCTCTGGCGCGCATAACCGCCAGGCCCGCATTCGTGCAATCGGCAATCATGGAATCCGCAGCCGTGCGACCCGCAACCGGACAATCCCGCAACCGGACAATGCAGCGCACGTAATTCGGTAAGCCCCCGCTAGTCCCGGCCAGGCCCCTAGCCTCGCTGGTTCTCCGCTCCGGGAAATCCCTAGGGATCCGGCTCCGCCGCCGAGCGAGCGGCGAATATCTCAGCCGCCCGGCGCGTCACCGGCCCGGGCGCGGCCGGCAGCGGCACCCCGTTGACCGCCCGGATCGGCTGCACATCCCTGGTCGTGCCCGTGAGGAACGCCTCGCCCGCCGAGCCGAGCGCCGCCAGCGCCAGGTCCTCCTCCTCGGCGCCTGCCCACTCGATCACCAGCCCCCTGGTCACGCCCGCCAGGCAGCCCGAGCTCAGCGGCAGCGTCAGCAGCCGCCCGCCGGACACCAGGAAAACATTGGTACCGGTTCCCTCGCACAGGTTCCCCGCGGTATTCGCGAAGATCGCCTCGCTGCCGCCGCGCTGCCTGGCGTAACCGAGGGCCAGCACGTTCTCCGCGTACGACGTCGTCTTCAGGCCGGCCAGCGCGCCACGGTCGTTACGCGGCCACGGCACCGTGACCACGTCGCACGAGGTCCCTCTGGCCGGCCACTTCCCCAGCGCCACGACGGCGGTCAGCCCGGTATCCCCCCGCTCGGAGCCC
>Ga0099827_10001789_pt1 | contig 11447 bp, 11 predicted proteins | sample CZO8metaG_FD_79339 | JGI IMG/M metagenome (GOLD analysis project Ga0099827, IMG submission 79339) | Vadose zone soil microbial communities from the Eel River Critical Zone Observatory, Northern California, USA - CZOApr15con1.8 metaG | ecosystem: Environmental > Terrestrial > Soil > Vadose zone ...
GCCGCCGACGTCGTGAAGCTCAAGGCCGCGAACGCCGATGCGGTTTTCGTCTACAGCAACGAAGAGGAGTGCGCGCGCATCATGCGCGAGGCGCGCAAGCAGGGGCTCAAGGGGCCGTTCGTCGGCGATACCACGTTGCTCAGCCAGAAGACCATCGAGCTCGCCGGCGATGCCGCCAACGGCGTGCAGGGCCATGTCGGTCTCACCGCCGACGCCCCGATCCCGGCGGTGGCGGAGTTCACGGCGAAGTTCCAGAAGCGGTTCAACTACAAGCCCGATCACAACGGCATCAAGGGCTACACCGGCGTCTACGCGGTCAAATACGTCACCGAGAAGAAGCTCGGGAAGTTCGATCGCAAGGCGTTCGCCCAGGCGATGCACGGGCTCACGATCTCGCCGAAGGATGAGCCCGCGATCCTGATCGAAACGACCTGGGACAACACCGGCGAGGTCGACCGCATCAGCTTCCTCGCCGAGGTCGTGAACGGCCAGCAGAAGATCACCAAGATCCTGCCGAAGCTCGGCAAGTAGCCATCCTGCGCAGGCGGCGGGCGGCTCGCGCCGGCCGCCTGTTGAGGGGAAGCCGATGGCCGATGTCTTGCAATTGCTCGTCGCCGGCCTCGCGACCGGAGCGATCTATGCGCTGGTCGCGATCGGCTTCACGCTGCTGTGGCAGACCTCGCAGACCATCAATTTCGCCCAAGGCGAATTCGTCATGCTGCCGGCCTTCTTCGTGTTGATCGGCACGAACTATTTCGGTCTGTCGTTCTGGCCGGCGGTGGCGGTCGCGGCCGTCGTGTCCGCGATCGTGCTCGGTTACCTGTTCAAGCGGCTGATGGTCGATCCGATGCTTCGACACGGCGTGCTGCCGCTGGTCATCGCAACCATCGGGCTCGCGATCTTCTTCAAGGAGGCGGTGCGCGAATTCTACGGCGCGGACGCGCAGCCGTTCCCGCCGCTCCTCGCGGCCGCCGACGTGAGCGTGCTCGGGGTCGCCTTCGCGCTGCAAAGCCTGGTGGTGCTCGCGATCAGTATCGCCGCGGTCGTGGCGCTGCAGCTCTTCCTCAGCCGCACGCGCACCGGACGTTGCATGCAGGCGACGGCGCAGAACCCGACCGTCGCCCGGCTGCTCGGCATCCCGGTCGAGCGCATGATCCTCTACACCTTCCTGATCAATGCCGCCCTCGTCACGATCGCATCGATCCTGATCACCCCGATCTATCTCGCCAAGTTCACCAACGGCGAGTGGCTCGGCCTCTATGCCTTCATCGCGGCGATCGTCGGCGGCTTCAATCAGGTCCGCGGGGCGATCGTCGGCGGCCTGTTGCTGGGCGTGATCGACAATTTCGCCGCCGCCTATCTATCGTCGCAATACCGCATGGCCATTCCGCTCGTGATCCTGATCGTGGTCATCTTGTTCCGGCCGCAAGGGCTGCTCGGCCGGATCGAGGAGCGCACGGTATGAAGCGGGAGCGGCGCCTGCTCGTCCCCGTCGTGCTTACGCTCGCCGCTGTGTTTCTCCTGGTGGCGCCGTTCGGATTCAAGCCCTACGGGATTTTCATCCTCAGCATGTGGGCGGTGATGACCATCGCCGCCATCGGGCTCAATTTGACGCTGGGCTATGCCGGGCAGGTTTCGCTGGCGCAGGCGGCGTTCGTCGGGATCGGCGCCTACGTCACCGCCTATTTGACCACGAAGGGCTGGCCGTTCTGGACGACTTATCTCTTCGGCGGCGCCGCGTGCTTCGCGATCGGCTGGCTGCTCGGCTATCCGGCCCTGCGCGTGCAGCACCACTACCTCGCCTTCGTGACGCTCGCCTTCAACACGCTGATCTATCTGATCTTCCGCAACGAGGAATGGCTCACCGGCGGCATCTACGGGATCAGCAATGTCCCGCGCCCGAGCGTGCTCGGCTGGTCGATGAACGGCCCGCGCGAGTTCTACTACTTCTGCCTCGCGCATCTTGCGCTCATCTCGCTGGCCGCATGGTGGCTCATCCGCTCGCCTTGGGGCCGCGCCTTCGTGGCCGTGCGCGAAAATCCCATGCGCGCTCTGTCGCTCGGCGTCGACACCCGCCGCTATACGCTGATGGCGTTTGCGCTCGGAGCCGGCCTCGGCGGCGTTTCCGGCGCGCTCTACGCGCCGCTGGTGCAATTCGTCGATCCCACGCCGTTTGCACTGGGGCTTTCGCTCAATCTGCTCCTGATGGTGGTCGTCGGCGGCTCCGGCTACTTCTTCGGGCCCTTCCTCGGCGCGATGGTGGCGGTGCTGCTGCCGGAATGGCTGCGCTTTACGGAAGGCTTCTATCTGATGGGGTATGCGCTGCTGGTGATAGTGCTGATGGTGTTCTGCCCCTCCGGCCTCATCGGCCTGGCCGATCGGCTGTTCAAGCCGGCCGCCAGGAAGGCCGCGGAGACTGCAGCAGTGCAGAGCGAGGCCGCGCGATGAGCACGGTCCTCGCGGTCCGCGACCTGAAGAAAAGCTTCGGCGGCATCGTCGCGGTCGACGGCGTATCCTTCGACGTCGGCGAGGGCGAAATCCTCGGCATCATCGGCCCGAACGGAAGCGGCAAATCGACGTTGTTCAATTGCATCCTCGGCCAGCTCGCGCCGAGCGGGGGAGACGTGCGGCTCGACGGCCGGAAGGTCACCGGCATGCGGCCGTGCGATCTCAACCGGCTGGGCGTGAGCCGGACGTTTCAACTGCTGCAGGTCTTTCCGCAATTGACCGTGCGTGACAACCTGATTCTGGCGGGCCAGGAGCACAAAGGCACGATGCTCTCGCGCCTGATCGGCCGGCGCGATGCCGGGCTGTCCGCGCCGGCCGACCGCATGCTCGCGTTCTTCCGGCTCGGGCATCTCGCCGACGTCGAGGCCGGCGGCCTGAGCTACGGCCAGCAGAAGCTGCTCGACGCTGCGATGGCGTTCATGGCCGGCCCACGCCTTGCGCTGCTCGACGAGCCGGCGGGCGGCGTCAATCTGACCATGCTCGCGAGCTTGCGCGACCGCCTCAAGGCGATCAACGCCGAGCAGGGCGCGACCTTCGTCGTCATCGAGCACAACATGGAGTTCGTCATGGCGCTGTGCCACCGCATCCTCGTGCTCGCCGAGGGCCGCATCATCGCGCAGGGCGATCCGGCGCAGGTGCGCCGCGATCCGAAAGTGATCGAGGCCTATCTTGGGCACTGATGATATCTTGAGATTCGAGGACGTGGTCGCCGGCTACGGCCGGGAGACGATCCTGCACGGGCTCACCTTCAACGTCCGGCGCGGCGCGATCACCACCGTCATCGGCCCGAACGGCGCCGGCAAGTCGACGGCGTTCAAGGCCTTGTTCGGGATGCTGCCGGTGCGCACCGGCCGGATATTCTTCGACGGCGCAGAGATCACCAACCAGGCGCCGCGGGAGCTGATCGCCGCCGGCATCTGCTATGTTCCGCAGGGCCGCAACATCTTTCCCGAATTGTCCGTGCTGCACAATCTCGAGCTCGGCGGCGTCGCCGCGCCGAAGGGTTTCGACCTCAAGCCGCGCATGGCGGCGGCGATGGACCGCTTCCCGGTCCTTCGCCGCAAGGCAAGCCAGCAGGCCTCGACGCTCTCCGGCGGCGAGCAGAAGATGCTGGAAATCGCCCGCGGCTTGCTGCTTCAACCCAAACTGATGCTGATCGACGAGCCCTCGATCGGGTTGTCGCCGATCCTGGTGGAGGAATTGTTCGCTCTTTTCGCCGATATGCGCGCGCGCGGCATTACCGTGCTGATGATCGAGCAGAACGCCAAGCGCGCGCTGGAGAACTCCGACAACGGCGTCGTGCTCGAGCTCGGCCGGGCGCGCATCCAGGATCGCGCCGATAAGATCCTCGCCGATCCGCGCATCGGGCAATTGTTTCTCGGCGGCGGATTGGAGCCTGTCCTGAATGGGGGGAGAGCGTGACATGAACGCCGCTGCGGCCCGCAATATCAAGCTCGTCAGCCATTGCGACCTCGGCAACCGCGGCGACGGCGTGCAGATCATGGTGCGTCGCGGCTACGCCTATGTGGGACACGGCTTCAGCAACGGCATCACCACCGTCGACGTGCGCGACGCCAAGAACCCGAAGGTCGTCGATTTCATCGCCTGTCCTCCCGGCACGCGCGCCTTCCACCTGCAAACCCACGACGATCTGTTGCTGGCGGTCAACGCGCCGAGCGTCTGGACCATGCAGGAATTCCAGAACGAGAAGGCCTATTTCGGCGGCTCGCCGGCCGACAAGCTGAAGGACCAGAGCCGCTTCACCGCCGGCATCCGGGTCTACGACATCTCCAAGCCGGAAAAACCCAAGGAGATCGGCTTCATGCCGGTCGACGGGCTCGGACCGCATCGCATCTGGTACGTCGGCGGCCGCTACGCCTACGCCTCGATCCACTTCGCCGATTTCACTGACCATGTTCTTGCGGTCATCGATATGTCCGATCCGACGCATCCGCGCGTCGCCGGGCGGTTCTGGCTTCCCGGCATGTGGCGCGCCGGCGGCGAGACGCCGACCTGGCGCACCGGCAAGCGCTATGCGCTCCACCATGCCCTGGTGGCCGGCAATCTCGCCTATGCCGCCTGGCGCGACGGCGGTCTCACGGTGCTCGACGTCGCCGATCCGGAAAAGCCCAAATTGCTCGCCTATCGCAACATGGACCCGCCGTTCGGCGGCGGCACGCACTCGCCGCTGCCCTTGCCGGACCGCAACCTGCTCGTCCTCGGCGAGGAGCCGACATCAGCCAATTGCAGCGAGGGCCTGCGCTACATCTGGATGTTCGACGTCCGCGAGCCCGGCAATCCGGTCAGCATCGCGACCTTCCCCCAGCCCGGCGAGGCGGACTATTGCGCCAAGGGCGGCAGCTTCGGTCCCCACAATCTGCACGAAAACCGCCCGGGCGCATTTCAAAGCTCGCGCTTGGTTTTCGCCACTTATTACAATGCGGGCGTGCGCGCCTACGACATCGAGAACCCGTTTCAACCGCGCGAGGTCGCGTTCTACGTCCCGCCCAACCCCACGCGCATGATGGACCCTCGCCCGAACCGGCCGCAGGTGATTCAATCCTGCGACTGCTACGTCGATCGCAACGGCCTGATGTACCTGACCGATCCCAATGCCGGGCTGAACATTCTGCAATTCGAGGGCGCCTGAGCGGGGGCCGCTCAGGCGCCGCGGCGGGCCATCTGCATCACGCCTTGCCCGACGATGCCGCCGAGCTGCCGCAAGGCCAGGCTGTTGAGCGGGAATTCCAGCACGATATGCACCAGGCTGAGCGCGAGCAGCACGCCGAAGCCGAAGGCGTAGTCGTAGAAATAAAGCGCGGTCGAGGCGGTGCTCGCCGCCACCACCGGCGCCAGCCGCGCGCGCGGGATGTCGGCCCAGCGGATCACGTCGGCTTTGATGAACCAGTTGAGATAGTGGTAGGTGTAGACGAAGGCGAGCAAGCTGGTGAGCCGGGTGTCGAGCGTGAGGCCCGGGATCCCGAACAGCCGTCCGAGCGCAGGCCCCACATTGCCGAAATAGGCTTGCCCCGCCGCCGCGAATGCCGGGACGTAGGTCGCGGCCGACGGCGGCATTGTGAGGATCAGCGCGATCGCCGTGAGGTAAACCACGATCAGCGCCGCCTGCGCACGGCTGCCCGCGCGGTAGGCGCCCAAGGCCATGAATACGAGGGTGAAAAGCGAGACATGGATCAAGGTCGGGAGCAAGATGCCCATGACCGCGAGCGACGGCGCGTTCGCATACATGACGGCGGTCAAGCCGACCGCGATCATCAGCAGCACCGAGCCCTGCGCCGCGGTGGTGGCGGCGGCGAACAGCGCGCACAGGACGAACGCGCTCCACATCACGAAGCCGAACCAGGAGGCGTTGTCGATGATGGCCGCGATCACCGCGATGAAGGCGAGGCCGAGCGCGACGCTGCGGTGGGGAAGGAAATAGCTGCGGTCGTGCAGCCACGAAATCTCGGTGAAGTAGTGCGCCGGCCCGAGGATGACGTAGGACAGCAGCAGGAGCTCGACCGGCACCAGGTAGGTGACGCCGAGCGCCAGCAGCATCAGGCCCAGATGAACCGCGTCGGTGGCGCGCATCGCGGCCGGCGCCACTACTTCTTCGTCTGCTTGAAGTATCGCAAGTCGGGCGGCGGCTGGTCCTTCTTGGTCGGCATCAGGAGGCCCTCGGCGCTCAGGAAGTAGCCTTCCCCGCCGATCTCCACATGATTGTTGCTCTCGGAGCAGTTATCCTCCGCCCATGTCGGGTTGCGCACGCGAAGATACTTCTTCATCACCGTCCAAGGCCGCGTCAACGCGTTGTCGAACGTCGTGACCTCGTTGTAGATGGCGTCCGGGTTGGCCTTGTCGGCGAACATGCGCTCCTTCACGACGGTCTGGTTGTCCTTGTGCAGAGGAATGCCGGAATTGTCGAAGGCGCGCGGTCCCTTCAGGTTGCGGGTCTCGACCTCGAGGGTGTCGTAGCGTCCGTCCCCGTCGGTATCGCTCCACTTGCCGATGGAATAGCCCGCGAAGGTCGGCTCCTCCTCCTTGGGCCAGTCGCGCCCATCGGTGTGGATGCGCCGCGTCGTGCTGAAGCTCGATTCGTAGAGGAAATAGGTGGTCTTCGCGCTGATGATGATCTCGATCGGAAAGCCCGACGTCGCCTGCCGCGGCATTCCGACCGGCAGGCAAGTGTAAGTCGGGTCGTTGCCTTGCCCGCCGGAGGCCTGCGCCGCGAGGCTCGCCTCGAAGATCGCCTGATATTCCGCCGTCAGCGGCGGCTCTTGCCCGCGCCCGCGCGGCTTGCTCGGGTCATAGCGGGGCGGGCCGCCTTCGGCGCGGCGCCACTTGCCGGGCCAATCCGGATATTTCGATTCGTCATGCGCCTGGGCGGCGGCGACCGGGAGCAGGAACGCGGCTGTCAACGCAATGATAACGATCAGACTGCGGTCGTGCATGGCTCTATCTCCCCATCTCCCCGCGTACTGTGGCGTTGTAGGGTGGGCAAAATCGCCTGCCGTGGTGTTCCCGCGTGGGCACGGCGCGTGCGCGATTTTGCCCACGCGTCGAGAGCGGAACAGCGCGCCTTTGCCCACCCTACACACGCGTCACTTGCGATTGAAATATCGCAGGTCCGGCGGCGGCTGGTCCTTCTTGATCGGCATCAGGTAGCCGTCCGCGCTCTGGAAATAGGCGTCCTTGCCGATGCGGATCATCGAGTTCTCGTCGGCGCAGAACTGCGTGATCCAGGCCGGCTGCGGGTCCGGATTGCGACGAGCCTTCTTGGTCACCGTCCAAGGTCCGGTCAGGGCACGATCGATGGTTGTGATCTGATCGTAAATGATGCTCGGATCGGCCTTGTCGAGGTAGATGCGCTCCTTGATGACGGCCTGATTGTCCGCGTGGAACGGAATGCCGGTGGCATCGTAGGTGCGCGGCAGTTTGAGGTGGCGGGTCTCGACCTCGAGCACGTCGTAGCGGCCGTCGCCGTCCTCGTCGATCCATTTTCCGATGGAGTAGCCGGCAAAGGTGTCCTCGACTTCCGCCGGCCAGCTGCGTCCGTCGGTATAGATTCGCCGATACGAGTCAGTGACGTGACTGATCAAGACATAAGTGACGGCGGGCGTGACCACGATTTCCATCGGGTCATAGATATTCATCATCATCGGCATGCCTTGCGGCAAGCAGTACCACGACGGCACGTTGCCCGGTCCGCCGCCGGCCATTTCCTTGACGTTGGCCTCGAACACGGCCTGATACTCCGGCGTCAACGGCGGCTTCTGCCCCGGCTGGACCCAGCGCGGGGTCCCGATGCGGATCCATTGACCCGTCAAGTCGGGATACTTCATCTCGGCGGCGGCCTGGGCTGTGGCCAGCGTCGTCGACAGCGCCGCCGCCAGCGCGACGGCACCGATGGTGCTTCGGTCGAGCATGCCCTGTCCTCCCTGCGAACGGCTTGGCGCGCGCGGCGCGGCCATCCTCCGCGCGATCGTGGCGCCGCGCTGGTCAATGCCAGGGCAGGATACAACGTTTGCGCGTAGGTGCGAAGGGCGTGCGTCGAGAGCACATTCAGTTCCGCCGGAACTGAATGCGCTCTGTTGTGCTGAACCAGATCGGGTGCTTGGCCGCCGCTTTAGTGCATCGCCGGGCCGACCGGCGCCCCTTCGGGCCGCACTTCAGCGGCCATCAATCCCTTGGGCCCAGGTCCAAAGCGCACGAGAACGGACTGGCCCGGCTGCAATTCGGTCAGGGAGAACCGGCGCAGCGTCTCCATATGCACGAAGATGTCGGGCGTGCCCTTGCCGCGGGTAAGAAAGCCGAACCCGCGCAGCCGATTGAACCACTTCACCTGTGCCCGCTCCAGACCGCTGGTCGCCGTCACGACCACATGCGTGCGCGGCGGCCGGTGCGCCGCAGGCGCCGCAGTCGATACATCCATGGAGAGAATGCGGAAGGCTTGCAAGCCACGTGGACGCCGCATCACCTCGACCACGACACGCGAGCCCTCTTTGGCCAGCAGGAAGCCGTCGCGCCGTAGGCATCTCACGTCCACGAGAACGTCCGACATCCCGTTGTCGGGCACGATGAAACCGTAGCCCTTGGCGATATCGAACCATTTGATGGTGCCCGTCAGCTCGATGACGTTCGGGAGCTCGGGACCGACGTGACCTTCGGGTTGCCCCTGAACTTGCGAGCCGACCTGCGGCCCCTCCATTTGCTGCATCATGATCCACCTCGCGCTGCCGCCGCTCGCGCCAAACGATCTTGGTCGCTTGCTCAGGTCTTGGAATACGAATGAGACTGAAGTGTCGCGAACGAAGCGTCACATACACGGAAGCTGTGCATAAGTGCCAGAAATTTCTTATAGCGCGCAGCGCGACGCCGAAAATAGTAACGGACATTTGACCTCGCACCGAAAATGCGGAGTCCGATTTGGTGCAAGACAACCTCAAACATAGATGACCGCTATCGCAGCAAACAAAATTTATCCGCGCCGCGTGGCGCGCGGCGGTATCGCGACATGGCAGGATGGTGTTTCGGTGTTGGCTTGTCCGGAATCGAAACGACAACGCGCACCGCACCGGCGAGTTCCACCAAATGCTCTATTGGCGATATTTCGACGCAGCTGCGAGAAACGCGTGGTAATCCTCTTTGATCTTCGGATTGGAGGAGAGAATCGTGGTGGCGACCGGCGTCACGGTCTCCATGTAGCGCTTGGCCTCGGCCGGCGGCAGCGTGATGAGCTCGCCGCCGTTCTTGCGCCAGACTTCCTCGGCGCGCTTGACGTCCGCCACGTTCCAATCCGTGAACAGCGCCTCGGCCTTGCGGGATTCCTCCCGCACGATCGCTTCGAGCTCCGGCCCCAGCGACTTCATGAATTGTCGATTGACCAGAACCGGCGCCACCAGCGTGGTCGCCGGCAGGAAGGTCAAGGGCTTGGCGATGTCGTAGTACTTGAATGCCGTGAACGGGGCGATGCCCGCGATCATGCCGTCGATGGTGCGGTTCTGCATCGCGGGCAACGCTTCGCCGAGCGGCAGCGATACCGGCAGCACGCCCAGCTTTTTGAACGGCTCGACCTGGATCGGCGCCCCGCCCTGGGTGCGGACCTTCTGGCCCTGGAAATCAGCGACGGAGCGAACGCCCTTGTGCGTGAGCAGCATCATCGGGCTGTAGATGTCGGGCGCCAGGATCTCCACCCCCTTGTCGGCGCCGAAGGTCGCCAGCCGGGCGCGGATCGCGGGATCGTTCACGACCCGGTTGCCGTGCAGCACGTCGTCGAACAGGCCGGGCGCGTCGAGCACCTGGAAGCGAGGCTCGAGGCTGACCCAGAAGCCGTTGGCCGCGCTGCCCGCTTCGATCGTTCCAAGCGCCACGCCTTCGACGACCGCGGGGAGCTGGCCGAGCTGGTTCGCCGGATAGATTTCGAGCTTGATGCGACCGCCGGCGCGCGCTTCGACTCCGGCCTTGAGCGCCTTGTAATATTCGTGCACGACGTCGTTGATCGTCGGCAGCGACAGCTTCATGGTGAATTGCTGCGCGTTCGCGGTCGTTGCCGCGAGAATGCTAGCGATACCGACGAGGCCGAGCCCGATCAGTGCACGCATTCGTTCCTCCGAGTTTACTTGGCCAGCAGATACCGAACCCCGACCAGCGAAATGTCCGGGATGTAGGTGATCAGCGCCAAGGCCACGAGATAAATTACCACGAACGGAATGATGCCGCGATAGATGGTCTCGAGCTTGAGGCCGAGCACGGACTGCGCTACGAAGATGTTGATGCCGAACGGCGGGTGAAACAGGCCGATCGCGAGGTTCACGGTGACCACGATGCCGAAATGGACGGTGTCGATGCCCGCGGCCTTCACCAGCGGTACCAGCAGCGGGCTCAGCAACAGGATCGCCGAGAGCGGATCGAGAAAGCATCCCACCAGCAGGAGCAGGACGTTGACGGCCAGGAGCAGCATCCAGGCCGACACGTTGAACGACTGCAGCCACTGGGTCATCGCCGCCGGGACCTGGTTCACGGTCAACAGCCAGGCGAACACGCCGGCGCAGGCGACGATGATGAGGATCTGGCCGGTGAACAGCACGGTGGCGGCGGCGGCCTCGACGATGTCGCGCCAGCCGAGCTCGCGGAACACGAAGACGGTGACGAAGGCGGCGTAGACGCAGGCGACCGCCGCGGCTTCCGTCGGCGAGAACACGCCGCCGTAGATGCCGCCCAGGATAATGACCGGCGCGCCGAGCGCCCAGAGGCTGCGGCCCGCGGCGGTGAGGAAGCGGCGCAGCTGGAACGGCTCGCCGGCGCCGAAGTTCTCGCGCTTCGCCCGAAACACCACGTAGAGCGCGAGCATCGCGGCGATCATCAGTCCCGGCACGACGCCGGCGGCATAGAGTCGCGCCACCGATTCCTCGGCGGCCGCGCCGTAGACGATCATCGGGATGCTGGGCGGGATGATCACGTCGATGGCGCCGACCGCGGTGATCAGCCCGGCGGTGAAGGTCTCGGGATAGCCGGCGCGCCGCATTTCCGGCACCATCACCTTGCCGATGGTGGCGACCGCGGCGGCGCTGGCGCCGGAGATCGCGCCGAAGATCGCCGACGTGCCGACCGCGGTGACGCCCAGGCTGCCGCGGATCGAGCCGACCCCGCCCTGCACGAAGTCGACCAGGCGGCGGGCGACGCTGCCGCGGCCCATCAGCTCGCCGGCATAGATGAAGAACGGAATGGCGAGCAGCGCGAACGCGTTGACCGACGCGAACAGGTTCTGATGCAGCGCCGCGAGCGGCACGTGCATGAAGAACACCAGCGCGACGGTCACCGCGGTCAGCAGCACCTGAAAGATCGGAAAGCCGAGCAGGAGCAGCGCGATCGGCAGCGCGACGAGCGCGAAGGTCATGGCTTGGCCTCGCCGCCGGCCGCCCGCGCCGTCATTGCCTGCGCCA
>Ga0099827_10001790_pt1 | contig 11444 bp, 8 predicted proteins | sample CZO8metaG_FD_79339 | JGI IMG/M metagenome (GOLD analysis project Ga0099827, IMG submission 79339) | Vadose zone soil microbial communities from the Eel River Critical Zone Observatory, Northern California, USA - CZOApr15con1.8 metaG | ecosystem: Environmental > Terrestrial > Soil > Vadose zone ...
GAAATCCCACCAGGGCGGGCACGCGGCCGAAGACCGGATCTTTCGCCAGCTGCGCCAGCGCGGCCTGGCAGCGATCGACGAACTCACGCAGCTCGAGGAGGTCCTTGGGCGGATACCCGCAGAGGGTCAGCTCGGGGAAAACCACCAGCTCTGCGCCTTGCTCGGCCGCCGCCCGCGCCTGCGCCACGATGCGCTCGCCGTTGCCGGCGAAAGCGCCCACGGTGGTGTCGATCTGCGACAGCGCAATGCGCACGCCCGGGTTGCTAGCGCGCTGTACCCTTGTGGTCAACCTGAACGGTCCCGGTGCGGACGAGCTTGCCCCAGCCGACGGCAAATCCGGAGAGCGCATTCCAGAGCGAGCGGATCAGCGCCACCCAGAGCAGCTGGCGGTAGGCGATGCGCTGCACGAAGAGGCCGGGCAGGAGCCCGAGATCCTCGCCTTCCAGCAGGATGGCTACCGCGGAGAGAAGCAGGTCGAGGGCGAAGAAGAGCAGGTAGTAGCCCACCGTCGCCGCCGCCTGCCCGCGTGCCAGCGAGAGCACGAGCAGGAGATCGACCACCGGCGCGATGAACGGCACGAGGAACTGGTAGATGGCGAACGCGGGCAGGATGAGCCAGCCGAGCACGCCCCCGGAGGGCCGGAAAAGCCGGCCCTTGTGCTTCCAGCAAGCCTGCAGCACCCCGTAGGTCCAGCGGAACCGCTGCTTGAGCAGCGACTTCACCGTCTCCGGCGCCTCGGTGTACGCGAGGGCGTCCTCGGCGTAGACGACACGATTTCCGGCCGCGATGAGCCGCAGCGTGAGATCGGTGTCCTCGGCGAGCGTGTCCTCGTGGAAGCCGCCCAGGTCGAGCACGGCCTTGCGCCGCCAGGCGCCCACCGCGCCGGGCACCACGGGCACCGCGCCCGCCAGGTCCCAGGCGCGGCGCTCGAGGTTCTGCGCCGTGACGTACTCCAGCGCCTGCCAGCGGGTCAGCCGGTTGACGCGGTTGCCGACCTTGGCGTTTCCGGCTACCGCACCGACGCGCGCATCCGAGAAGGGAGCGGTGAGATGGGCGACGGCGTCGGTGGCGAAGAGCGTGTCGCTGTCGAGAGCCACCACCACCTCGCCGCGCGCCTCCTCGAAGCCGAGATTGAGCGCCGAGGCCTTGCCGCCGTTGGGCTTGGCGAGAATCCTCACCCGCGGGTTGCCGCCGAACCTCTCGTGCAGGACGGCGAGGGTGCGGTCCTTCGACCCGTCGTCGACGCAAACCACCTCCAGCACCGGCGGCTCCTGCGCGAGGAGCGATTCCACCGTGCGGGCGATGACCGATTCCTCGTTGTACGCCGGCACGACCACCGAGACGGTCAGGCCGGCAGGAGCGGCCGCCGTCGCGCGCCGGGCCCGACGCGCCTGGAGCGGCGCCGCGACGGCGAGGATCACCGCCCGCAGCCCGAGCAGCGCGATGGCCAATCCGAAAAGCGGCCCCAGCGTCCGCGCCAGGCCGCCGAGAATCCAGAACACCACGCTATCCGCGCTCGCCAGCAGCGCCGAGGCCGGCGCGCGCGGCGCGGGCGGCAGGAGCTGATCGCGCGTCAGCCCGGTGATCTCCTCGGGAGTGGCGAGCTGCAGCCCGCGCGCAGCCAGGCCGTCGATGATGAGCGGCAGCGCCGCGACGGTGGCGGATCGATCGCCGCCGCCGTCGTGGAGGAGAACGACCGAGCCGCTCTTCGCCTTGTCGAGCACGCGCTGCGCGATCTCCTGCGGGCTGCGATCGGCGAAATCCTCCGGGTCGATGTCCTGTCCGAGCGTGAAGTATCCGAGGGCAGAGGCCCGCGCGATCACCTGCGCCTGGGGCGCTTCATCGAGCGCCTCGTCGGAGTGGTAAGGCGGGCGGAAGAGCCGCGGCTGGCGCCCGGTGACCCATTCCAGCAGGCGCTCGGTGACGTTCAGCTCCACCTCCATGCGCAGAGGGGAGACGCGCGAGAGATCGGGATGAGTGAAGGTGTGGTTCCCCATCACGTGCCCCTCGGCGAACTCGCGCCGGACCAGGTCGGGCCGCGCCTGCGCGTTCTCGCCGATGAGGAAGAACGCCGCCTGCGCGTTGCGCGCCTTGAGCACGTCGAGAATCTGCGGCGTCCATTGCGAGTCGGGACCGTCGTCGAAGGTGAGCAGCACCTTGCCGTGGGCCGGGCCGCCGCGGCGCTCGAGGATCCAGCCCGAAGGATATTGCTGGTAGTCGACGCGCGCGACGTGCCCCTTCTCGTCCCAGGTCACGGTGCGCATGCCGCTCTGCGGGCGCGCCTTGAGCGAGAACAGCTCGCCCTCGCCGGTGATGGTGACGTCGTCGGGGTCGTGCGCCGCGATCAGGCCGTCGAGGCGCGAGCGCGCCTGCCCTTCGTCGAAGCGGCGCGGCTCGGGGCCATGCGCGAAGAGGTCGAAGACCTTGGGGTCCTCCGCGCCCAGCCGCCAGAACGCGACGCCGCGCACGTGCAGGTCGGCGATGGCCTCGAGCTGCGCCGCGGCGGCGGGAGCGTCGAGGAAGCGCACCAGGTGCTTCTCGTGTTTCTCATCGTCGTCGTACTCGAAGAAAGAGCTCTTCGAGTCGGCGTCCCACTCGATGGGCACTTCGTTCTCGCGCGCCAGGACGAGCGCCTCGCCGAAGCTCAGCTCCTGCGCCGGCCGCGCCGTGTCGCCTTCCGCATCGACCGGCCAGTCGTAGCCGTAGGCGCCGAGCGCAAGGACGATCTTGTCCGCCGGCGCGCGCCTCAGGTAGGCCGCGGCCGCCCCGGCGACGTAGGCGGGCGTGGCGATGGGCCCCGGATTGTCCGTCGAGGCGTGCTGATCGTAGGCCATCACCACGAGAAAATCGGAGGCGGCCGCGAGCTTCTCCACGGGAATGCCGCGCGTCTCCCCCGGAACGTCGACGCTGAGCAGGAAGCCGCGCGGATGCAGCTCGTTCCAGACCGCCTCCACCAGCGCCGCGAATTCTCGCCACGACGCTGCGTCCAGGTCCTCGAAGTCGAGGTTCACCCCCGCGAATCCGCGCTCCTCGCACAGCTTCGCCAGCCGCGCCGCGGCGTCCTTGCGCGCCTTCTCGGTGGCGATCAGCGGCTGCGCCAGAGCGCGCTGAAACCCGCCCTCGCCGTAGTTGGAAACTGTGGGCGTCACCTCCAGGCGCGCCGCCGCTTTCGAGACGCGGGCGTCCTCCTCGACGAGAAAGCTCCCGTCCTTGGCGATGCGGATCCATTCCGGCATCACGTGGGTGAGCTGATCGGCGTGCGCCTGCAACGACTGCAGGCTCTGCGGGTCCCAGTTCACCGCGAAGCCCGCCAGCACCGGCTCGCGCGCATCGCCCGGCTTGCGCCGCTTCTGCGCCGCCTGCGCGTCGGCGAGCAGCGCGCGCAGCTTCCCTTCTTCCGCGCGATAGACCCGTTCGCGGGCCTTGTTCTCCAGCGGATGCCCGGCGGGCAGCTTCCCCGCAGGCGCGGGCTCCGGCGCGACCGCCTTGGAAGACCACGGCGCCGGCACGATGGAGACGAGAAACACCCCCAGCGCGGCGGCCGCGCCCGCGGCTCCTAAAACAGAGGCGATGCGCACCGCGCGCGCCCGCCTGCCCGACAAATCGCGAAAGACGGCCATTTCGAGACCCTTGGACGTTGTCAGCGGGCTAGTAATGCACGCGGTGTGCCGTCCATTTCGCTCCCCCGACTGTGTTACACCCCACCCGTGCACGACGACCTGGAACAACGCAAGTCGCAGCACCTCGATCTCGTCCAGCGCGACGAGGTGGAGACGTCCGATACGCTCTTCTCCTGCGTGCGGCTGGTGCACCGGGCGCTGCCCGAATTGGCCCTCGACGGTATCGATCTGGACACCGAGCTCTGCGGCCGCGCGCTCAAGGCGCCGCTGATGATCACCGGCATGACCGGCGGCACCGAGCGGGCAGGGCAGATCAACCGCGACCTCGCGGCCCTGGCGCAGGAGATGGGCCTCGCCTTCGGCGTCGGCTCGATGCGCATCCTCCTCGATCAGCCCGAGCTTCTGCCCACCTTCGCGGTGAAGCCGGCGCGGCCGCCGCTGCTCTTCGCCAACCTGGGCGCGCAGCAGCTCGCCCAGCGCGGGACGCCGGCGGCGCTGCGGCTCATCGAGATGCTGGGCGCGGACGGCATCGCCATTCATCTCAATCCCGCGCAGGAGCTGGTTCAGGCGGAGGGAGACCGCGATTTTCGCGGATGTCTCGATGCCATCGGGAAGCTCGCCGCCCAGCTGGGCGGGCGGCGCGTGCTGGTGAAGGAGACGGGCTGCGGCATCGGGCCCCAAGTGATGCGCCAGCTGTACGAGCGCGGGGTGCGCGCCGTGGACGTGAGCGGCGCCGGAGGCACGAGCTGGACGCGCGTCGAGCAGCTGCGCGCCAAGGCGGCCGATGCGCGCGACCTGGGCGAGCTGTTCGGCGACTGGGGCATTCCCACCGCGGCCTGCGTGGCGGCGGGGCGGGCGGCCGCGCCGGAGATGCAGATCGTCGCCTCGGGAGGCGTCCGATCCGGGCTCGATGCGGCGCGCGCTCTCGCGCTCGGCGCCGACGTGGCCGGCGTGGCGCTGCCCATCGTCCGTGCGCACCAGAAGGGCGGCGTGGAAGCCGCGCGCGCCGCGCTCAAGGGCGCCATCGATGCGCTCCGTGCCGCGCTTCTCCTCTGCGGCGCGCGCAATGTCGCGGCGCTGCGGGCGTCGCGGCCGGTGATTCTCGAGCCTCTGAAGAGCTGGATCGAGGGGCTCGCGGAATGACCCGGGCGCGTGCGCCGGGCAAGGTGCTGCTCCTCGGCGAGCACGCGGTGGTCTACGGCCATCCGGCGCTGGCGGCGGCGATCCCGCGCTACGTGACCGTCGAGGTGCAGCCCGCGGCCGAGGCGCGCATCGAGCTGCCGGGCAGCATCGAGACGGGCCCGGAAGTGCTCCAGGCCGCGGTGGCGATGGCGCGGGAGGCGATGTTCGAGGGGATGTTCCACGCGCGCGTCTCCTCGGAGCTTCCGATCGGCGCGGGCCTGGGCAGCTCGGCAGCGCTGGGCGTCGCGCTGGCCCGGGCGTTCAGACCAGGGTGCTCGCCGGAGGAGGCCGCGTCGCTGGCGATGCACCTCGAGCGAGTGCTGCACGGCGCGCCTTCCGGAGTGGACCCGGCCGCGTGCGCGCACGGCGGCATGATCTTTTTCCAGGGCGGCGCGGTGGAGCGGGTCGAGGAGCGCGTGTGGCTCTGCATCCTCCCGACCGGGATCGCCCGCGGGACGCGGAGCACGGTGATGCCTCTGGCGGAACGGCGAAAAAGCGATCCAAGCATCGACCCGCTGCTCGCCCGCCTGGGCGACCTGGCGCGGGGGGGTCTGGCCGAGCTAAGAAAAAAAAATTTTTTTTCTTTAGGGCCGGCGATGGATGAGGCGCACGGCATCCTCCGCGAGCTGGGCGTCTCCTGTCCGGAGCTGGAAGAAGCCGTCACCGCCCTGAAGCGCGCCGGCGCGCTGGGGGCGAAGCTGACCGGCGCCGGGGGTGGCGGAGCGGCCATCGGTCTCGCGCGCGACGAGGGGTACGCCCGGGAAATCGCGGCGAAGACGAGCGGCTTCGCCGTCGAGGCGGGCGCGGGATGAAAGCGACTGCCGTAGCGCACGCGAACATCGCGCTGGTGAAGTATTGGGGAAAGCGCAGCGAGGCAGCCATCCTGCCCGAGGCGGCCTCGCTCAGCATCGCGCTCGACCGGCTGCGCACCACCACCACCGTGGAGCTCGGCCCCGCTGCCGATTCCCTCGAGCTGGACGGCGCTCCGGCAGACCCGGCGCGGGCGCGCGCGGTGCTCGACGCGGCGGGAATTCACGACAGAGCGCGCATTGTCTCGCGCAACGATTTCCCCACCGGCGCCGGTCTCGCCTCGAGCGCGAGCGGATTCGCGGCGCTCGCTACAGCAGCTTGCGCCGCCGCCGGGCTGAGGCGCACGCCCCAGGAATTGTCGGCGCTGGCGCGCCGCGGGAGCGGCTCGGCCTCGCGCAGCGTCGCCGGCGGCTGGGCTGTCTGGGAGGGCGAAACGGCGCGTCAGGTACTGCCGCCGGAGCACTGGGACTTGCGCTTTTGCGTGGCTCTCTGCGCCGCCGGGCCGAAGTCGACGGGCTCGCGCGACGCGATGCGCATCTCGCGCGACACGTCGCCATATCACAGGGCGTGGATCGAGCAGTGCCGGCGCGATCTACCCCGCGCGCTGCACATGCTCTCGGCGCGCGACCTCCCCGGGCTGGGTGATCTGGCGGAGAAGAACGCGCTCCGCATGCACGCCGACATGCTCGCATCCGACCCTCCGCTCCTCTACTGGGAGCCGGCGACGGTGGGCTGCCTGCAGGCGCTGCGCGATCTGCGCCGGGCCGGAACGCAAGCCTGGGTGACCATCGACGCCGGTCCCCACGTCGTCGCGATCTGCGCGCCGCCCGACGCGAAACAAGTGGAAACACTCCTGCGCGGCGTTTCCGGAGTAAAGGACGTGCTCGTGTGCGCGCCGGCGGGGGGCGCGCGCGTCTTGCCATGAAGCTGTTTGCGCACGGAAAGGTGTTCCTCGCGGGCGAGTACGCCGTTCTCGATGGCGGGCCGGCGCTGGTGGCGGGCATCGATCGCCATCTGCACGCTTCGGCCGGGCCGGCGTCGAGGCTCCAGATCGTGCGCTCGGGATTGCTCTGGGACGGAGGGCCCGCGCCCGAAGAGCTGCGCTTCGCGGCGCGCGCGGCGCGAATCTGTGGCGAGCCGCCGGTGCGGCTCGTCTACGAAGACGAGCTTCCCAAAGGTCTCGGCTCGAGCGCCGCGGCCACCATCATCGCCGTGCGCGCGATGCGCCCCGAGGCGAGCGATGACGACGTGCTCTCCCTCGCCGTCGCCGCGCACTGGGCCGAGCAGGGCGGCTCGGGCAGCGGCGCCGACGTGGCCGCCAGCGCGCTCGGCGGAGTCATCGAGGTCCGATCGCGCATCCCCTTCCGATCGGTCGAGGAAGCGATGACCTCCCCGCCCAGGCGATCGCTCGATGTCGATCGCGTCGGCGTGCCGTCCGATCTGCGGCTGCTGCTCGCCGACACCGGCCGCGCCGCGGACACGCGCAAGCTGGTGCGCGAAGTGCGCGCCTTCGCCGCGGGCGAGCCGCGCCGGTGGAATGCGATCGCGGAAAGGCTGAGCTCTTCCGCCCGATCGTTGCGGTCGGCGCTGGAGACGGGCGCGCGCGAGGAGGCCTTGCACGCCGTGCGCAGCGCCGCCGCCGATCTGGCCGCGCTCGGCGAACAGGCCGGTGCGCCCATCGTCATCGAAGAGCTGGTCCGCATCTGCGCGCTCGCCGCATCGGCCGGCGCGGCAGGCAAGCCCAGCGGCGCGGGCGGCGGCGACTACGCGGTGATTTTTTGCTTCGGCGATGAGGTCCGCGATCGCACCGAGGCCGCCCTGAAGCCGCACTTTCCGGTGATGCGCATTTCGCCCGCATGATCGCTCTTGCCCTCGTTCTGCTCACCAAGCTGCCCCAGCTGCTCGAATTCCATCCCGCTGTCTACCCGGCGGATCGCCTCGCCCGCGGCGAGACCGCCGACGTCGCCTGCCAGGTGGACATCGACGAGAACGGCGCCGTCAGCGCCGTGACCGTCGAGAAGGGCGCCGGCCCCGACTTCGACGCCGCGGCGCTGGAGGCGATCAGGCAGTTCCGCTTCTCCCCCGCCGAGGTGGACGGCAAGCCCGCCCCGGTGCGCATCCGCTACGTCTACCATTTCGTCATCCAGCAGAAGCGCGTCGAGAAACCCCTCGGCGAGACGGGCAGAGTGCGCGGCGAAGTCTCGGAAGCCGGCACGCGCAGGCCCATCGCCGGCGCGGACGTCGCGGACGAATCGGGCCCCCAGACCGCCACCGACGCGCAGGGAAATTATGAATTCGAAGTCCCCATCGGCGAGCGAAAGCTGACCATCTCCGCCCCGGGATTCGAGGAGCGCACCATCACCGTGAGAGTCATCTCCGGCGCCGTCACCGAGGCGCGGCGCGCCTGGCTGCACCGCACCGCCGTGGGCGATCTGCAGGCCACCATCCCGGGCGAAAAGCCCCACGACGCGCCCACCCGCCGCACGCTCACGCACGACGAGCTGGTCAACGTCCCCGGCTCCCTCAACGATCCCATCCGCGCCGTGCAGAACCTGCCCGGCATGAACCGCGCGCCGTTCCTCGCCGGGCAACTCCTCGTCCGCGGCTCGCCCCCCGGCGACACCGGCATCTACCTCGACGGCCACCGCATCCCGCTGCTCTACCACTTCCTCGGCGGGCCCTCGGTGATCAACGAGCAGCTCCTCGACCGCATCGACTTCTACCCGGGCGGCTACGGCGCCTATTACGGCCGCAACCTCGTCGGCGCCGTCGACGTGGGCACGCGCAAGGGCGACCAGCAGGGCCTGCACGGGCAGGCCTCGCTCGATCTCCTCGAGGCCGTCGGCTTCCTCGAAGGCCCGATCGATTCCCGCACCCAGGCCGCAGTCGCCGCGCGCCGCAGCCATATCGATCTCTTCCTCCCGCTCTTCATCCCCAACGACCCCAACCGCGGCGTGACCACCATCGTGCCCATCTACTGGGACTACCAGGCCCGCGCCGATCACCGCACCCAAAGCGGCGACGATCTCTCGCTGCTGCTCTTCGGCAGCGACGACAGCCTCACCGTGGTGGAGAAAGGCGGCCGGCGCACGCTGCCGCTCTCGCTCGCAACTCACATCGGCTTCCACCGCGCCGTGCTCGGCTACCGGCACGCCATCTCCGACGACCTGACCCTCACGCTCTCGCCGGCGCTGGGCTGGACCAAGCAGTCGTTCGACTCGCAGGGCGCCGGAACGGGCAGCTTCGCCACCCAGCAGAACGCCGACGTCACCGTCCTCACCGGCGAGCTCCGCGGCGAGGCGCGCTGGAAGGCGCGCAGCTGGGCGGAATTGCGCCTCGGCCTCGATCTGGAGATGGATCGGGCCGCCTACAGCGTCGACATCCAGTCCAGCCAGCAGCTGCGCAACCTGGGCACGCTCGTCACCCAGGAGGAGAAGTTCCAGCGCGTCCAGCCCGCGGCGCTCCTCGGCGAGTACGCCGAGCTGCAGCTCACTTTCGGCAACCTCCAGCTCACCCCGGGCCTGCGCCCCGAGCAGATCCACTGGCGCCAGCACGAGCGGCTCGCGCTCGATCCCCGCCTCTGGGCGCGCTACGCGCTGACCACCGAGACGTCCCTGAAAGCCTACGCGGGCCTCTACCACCAGCCCCCGACAGGTCTTCAGGTAGACGACAGCCTGGGCAATCCCAATCTCGATCTGGAGTGGGCGCTGCAGTTCGGCGCCGGGGTCGAGCACCGCTTCAGCGATGTCTGGAACGTGAGCGCCGAGGTCTTCTACAACCGGCGCGGCTCGCTGGTCGTGGGGTTCTCGCCGGAGATTCGCAACGGCGTGGTCTTCAATCCGCGCTACCTGAACAACGGCATCGGGCGCGCCTACGGCCTCGAGCTGCTCATCCGCCGCGAGATCACCTCGAAGCTCTACGGCTGGCTCGCCTATACCCTCTCCCGCAGCCAGATCCTGCAAAACCCCGGCGACCCCTGGCGCGCGTTCCTGTTCGACCAGCCGCACATCCTCACCGTCGTGCTCGGCTACCGGCCCAACCCGGGATGGGAGCTGTCGACGCGCTTCCGCCTGGTGAGCGGCAATCCCACCGCGCCCGTCCTCAGCGCGACCTTCGACGCCGACTCGGGCAGCTACGTCGCCGATCGCGGCACGGTGGGAGACGCGCGCAATCCCATCTTCATCCAGCTCGACGGCCGCGCGCAGTACACCTGGACATGGACCCTCTGGCAGCTCTCGCTCTACCTCGACGTGGAGAACGTCACCAACCACCGCAACGAGGAGATCCACGTCTACGACTACCGCTTCCGCGACCAGGGCAGCATCCCGGGCATTCCCATCCTCCCCACCTTCGGGCTGAAAGCGAAATTCTGATGCGCGCGCTCCTCCTCCTCGCCGCCCTCGCGGCCTGTACGCCCGACTTCGCCGCGCCGAGCGACGTCACCGACCTGCGCGTGCTGGCCATCCGCGCCGATCCTCCCGAGGCGCAGTTCGACCTCGACGCCGGCACCATCGATCCGGTGCACGTGACGGTGCTGGCGGTCGATCCGCCGCGCAAAGACAACTTCGCCACCATGGTCTCGCAGCTCTGCGGCCAGACGGATTCACGCCGCTGCGACGGCGGCGGGGTGGCATTCCCTCTCGGAACCCAGACGCGGCAAGGCGGCGAGACTTTCTCGCTCGACATCGTGCTGCCCAAGGGCACGCTCGATGCCGGCGTCGCCGCCGACGCGCTGGGCGGCCTGGGCGGAATCCGCGTGCAGCTCTCGGTGGCCATCGACGACGGCGACCCGAACGCCCCGCTGTTTGCGTCGAAGACCATCCTCTACAGCCCCAAGGGCACGCCGCCCAACCACAACCCGCTCATGACCGGCGTGCAGCTGAGCCAGCAGGGAGCGGACGCCGGCACGCTCCTGCCGGACCAGCCTCCTTCCGACAAATGCGAGCTTCCCGGATGCCTGAAGCTCACCCCGGGCGTCGAGGTCGGGCTCCGTCCCATCCTCGCGCCCGATGCGCGCGAGGAGTACGACACCACCGATCTGCGCGGCAACACCGTGCACCTGAAAGAGGATCCCAGCTACAGCTTCTTCGTCACCGACGGCGGCGGGATCGATCGCGATACCGCCGACGAGCCCCTCGACGGCGTCGCCCCTCCGGACGGCCTGTCGCGCATCGACGCCATCAGCGGAGCCTCCGGCACATTGTGGATCGTGGTCCGCGACGGCCGCGGCGGCGAGTCCTGGCTCTCGTATCCCTGGTCGACCTTTTAGGCCGCGGGCGCGGCGGGGTGCCCGCCGCCCGGACCGCCGGTGAGCTGCTGCACCTTGCCGAGCAGCTCGTCGAGATCGAACGGCTTGGCCAGGTGCGCCTCCGCCCGCAGCTTCGCCGCGTGCCCCTGCACCGCGCGGTCGGCGCTGAGGATCAGCAAGGGCGCCTTCCGCAAGCCGCGCTTCTCGATCTCCGCCACGAACTGCCAGCCGTCCATCACCGGCATCATCAGATCCAGCAGGATGGCATTGGGCCGCTCTTCCTTGGCGAGCAGGTCGAGCGCCTCCTTGCCGTTGGAGGCCATCAGCACCCGGTAGCCCTCGGTCGAGAGGCAGAGCGCCAGCGTCTGGAGAATATCCGGATCGTCGTCGACGACCATGACCATGCGCTCGCCCATTCGTTCCAGTGCCATGGCTTCTCGGTATAGAGATGCCACCGAGCGGAAGCAATTGCCAGAAAGCCGCACCTGTCCGGAGTTGAATCGGGTGGGGCAGTGCCTTACACCAAGGGCATGGCCCGGTGCCCTACGTGTGACCGCAAGGCGAAATCGCGCGATGAGAATCCC
>Ga0099827_10001791_pt1 | contig 11442 bp, 10 predicted proteins | sample CZO8metaG_FD_79339 | JGI IMG/M metagenome (GOLD analysis project Ga0099827, IMG submission 79339) | Vadose zone soil microbial communities from the Eel River Critical Zone Observatory, Northern California, USA - CZOApr15con1.8 metaG | ecosystem: Environmental > Terrestrial > Soil > Vadose zone ...
ACGGCCACGAACCAGAATGCGTGGATCAAGTACATGAAGCTCGAGCTGAAGAAGCCGGTCTACAAGAACATGAAGCTCGTGAAGATCTACTACGGCAACGACAACCCGGCTCAGTCGCGGCAGGCGACGGTGAGCATGCTGCAGGCATACCCGAACCTGAAGGGGATCGAGTCGCCCACGACCGTCGGGATCTCTTCGGCCGCCCAGTACCTCTCCACCTCGAAGTACAAGGGGAAGGTCGTGCTCACGGGCCTCGGCCTGCCGAGCCAGATGAAGAAGTACGTGCATGACCATACGGTGACTGCGTTCCAGCTTTGGAACCCCGAAGACCTCGGGTATCTCGCGGGCTACGCGATTGCGGCGTTCGCGGACGGCAAGGTCACCGGCAAGGTCGGCCAGACGTTCACGGCCGGCAAGCTCGGCAAGTACACGATCATCAACGGCCCGGACAAGCGGCCGCAGGTGATTCTCGGACCGCCGTTCACGTTCACCATCAAGAACGTCGACAAGTTCAAATTCTAGGAGGAGCAGACGAGGGGGGCGCCGAGTCGCGAGCGCCCCCCTCACTGCGACCATTTGACGACAACGCATCCCGAACCAGTGCTCTCTCTCGAGCACGCTCAAAAGAGCTTCGGTGCCGTCCACGCCCTCGAGGACGGCGACATCGAGCTGTTCGGCGGCGAGGTGCACGGCCTCGTCGGCGAGAACGGTGCCGGTAAGTCGACGCTCGTCAAGATCCTGGCCGGCGTCCACCGCCCCGAGGGTGGGCGACTCGTGCTCGACAGCGAGGACGCCATCTTCGACAACGCCAAGCAGTCGCAGGCCGCCGGGATCGCGATCATCTTTCAGGAGCCGACGCTCTTCCCCGACCTCAGCGTCGCCGAGAACATCTTCGTCGGGATGCAGCCGCTCAAGCGCTTGCGCCGCATCGACGGTAGGCGCATGCGGCGCGAGGCGGCCGCCGTCTTCGAGCAGCTCGGCGTCCGCCTCGATCCCGACCGCCTGGCGCGCGGGCTCTCGATCGCCGACCAGCAGCTAGTCGAGATCGCCAAGGCGTTGACGGCGAACGCGCGGGTGATCGTGATGGACGAACCGACCGCCGCCCTGGCTGGCACGGAGGTCGACCGGCTGTTCGGAATCGTCGAGTCGTTACGGTCGCGGGGCAATGCGGTGCTCTTCGTCTCGCACCGGCTGGACGAGATCTTCGAGATCTCTCAGCGCGTCACGGTAATGCGCGACGGCCGCCATGTCCTGACGAAACCGATCGACGAGCTGACGATCCAATCGGTGATCCGGGCGATGGTCGGCCGTGACATGGACGCCCTGTTCCCGAAGGTGCCGACCGAGCCGGGCCCAGTCGTCCTGGAGGTCAACCGGCTGACACGGGAGGGCGTGTTCACCGACGTCTCGTTCAACGTGCGGAGCGGTGAAGTCGTCGCCCTCGCCGGCCTCGTAGGTGCCGGCAGGACCGAGGTCGCGCGCGCAATCTTCGGAATCGATCGTTGGGACGCAGGGGCGGTTGAGATCTCCGGCAGGCGGCTCCCGCCCGGATCGCCGACCGCGGCCATGCGCGCGGGCATCGGGCTCGTCCCCGAGGATCGGCGTCAGCAGGGGCTCGTCATGGACTTTTCGATCGAGCGCAACATCGCGCTTGCCTCGCTCGACAGTATTCGGCGTGCGGGACTCATTCCGCGCGGCGCCGAGCGAAGCTTCGCGAAGGACTGGGCGCTCCGGCTGCAGCTGAAGTACGGGAAGTTGACGAACCCGGTCTGGACACTCTCGGGTGGCAATCAACAAAAGGCGGTGCTGGCGAAATGGCTGGCGCGCAAACCGACGCTGTTGATCGTCGACGAGCCGACGCGCGGCATCGACGTCGGCACGAAGGCCGAGGTGCACCGCCTGCTCTCCGAGCTCGCCGCGCAGGGGGTCGCCGTGCTCATGATCTCCTCGGAGCTTCCCGAAGTGCTCGGGATGGCCGATCGCATCGTCGTGCTCTTCGAGGGCCGCGTCATGCGCGAGTTCCCGCGCGCCGAAGCAACCGAGGACGCGCTCATGCACGCCGCCACCGGGATGGTCGAGGAGGCGGCGTGACCGCGGTCGCCGAAGAGCAGAAGGTCATCCAGCCGCAGGGCAGCTCGCGCGCGTTTGCGGAGGTGTTGTTGCGCTTCCGTGAGCTCGGCATCGTGCTCGCGCTTGTGCTCGTGGTCGGTGCGACGACGATCGACAATCACCTCTTCCTCAGCGCGACGAACGTGCAGCAGGTCCTTTCGGCCGCGTCGATCATCGCTCTTCTTGCGATTGGCGAGACCATCGTCATCATCACGCGCAACGTCGACCTTTCCATCGGATCGGTGCTCGGCGTCTCCGCGTATGCGTCCGGTGAGCTCTACGTGCACCATCCGCATGTCCCGCTCGCGCTCGTCTTCCTGCTCGCGCTTGGAATTGGCGTTGTGTGCGGGATGGTCAACGGCCTGATCGTGACGGTCGCCCGCGTTCCGAGCCTCGTCGTCACGCTCGGAACGCTCTACATCATCCGCGGGATCGACGGTGCGTGGGCCGGCGGTAACCAGGTCAACGCCTCGATGTTGCCCAACAGCTTCAACAAGATCGGCTACGGCACGATTGCCGGCGTCCCGTACCTCGGAATCATCGCCATCCTCGCCGTCGCGATCGCAACCTACGCAATGCGCAGCTTTCGGACGGCCCGTGACTTCTACGCGATCGGCTCGGATCCCGATGCTGCCCGCGTTGCGGGCATCCCAGTCGGCTGGCGCGTCTTCCTCGCCTTCGTTCTCAGCGGCGCGATCGCCGGCGTTGCCGGGGCCGTCTGGCTGTCGTACTACGGGTCGGTCGACGCGATCGCCGGCGCCGGCTACGAGTTTCAGGTCATTGCCGCGGTCGTCGTCGGAGGCGTCGCAATCTTCGGCGGTAGCGGCAGCGTCCTCGGAGCCGCGCTCGGCGCCCTCCTCCTCAACACGATCAACAGCGCACTCGTCGTCGTAAACGTTTCGTCGTTTTGGAGCCAAGCGCTCGCCGGGGGGCTGCTCGTCGGTGCGATCGCCTTCGACCGGTTGATCGCTGTGCGCGTCGCGCCCGCGCTGCGGACGCGGAGGAGAGAACGTGTCTGACCTCGGCTTCCAGCCGCACGACGAGATTCCGGCGACGGAAGCACCAAGGCGCACCGGGATCGGCGTGTTCCTGCGCTGGGAAGTCCTCCTGCTCGTACTCCTCGGCGGCACGATCGCTTACGGGGCCGCTGTCTCGCCGTACTTCCTGCACTCGACGAACCTCTTCTACATCAGCTTGAACGTCGGCGAAGTCGCAATCATGGCCCTCCCGCTGACCCTGATCGTCGTCACCGGCGAGATTGACCTCTCGGTCGCGTCAATGCTCGGCCTCAGCGGAGTTTTCATGGCCGAGCTCTTCACTCACGGCTGGCCGATCTGGCCGGCGATGATCATGGCTGTTGTCCTCGGCGCATTCCTTGGTGCGGTAAACGGCTTTCTCGTCACGCGCCTGGGTCTCCCTTCGCTTGCGGTGACAATAGGGACGCTGACGCTCTATCGAGGCATCGCGCAGGGAATCCTGCCGACGGACACGATTGGCGGCTTTCCGACCGGCCTGGCGAGCATCGGCGTCGTTCCGATCCCACACACGCACATCCCGTACTCGATCGCGTTCTTCCTCGCGCTCGCTGTCGTCTTCGGCATCGTCCTGCACGCCACACCGCTCGGTCGCGCGATCTTCGCCATCGGCGCCGGCCAAGAGGCCGCCTTCTTCGCCGGCATCCGCGTCAAGCGCATCAAGTTCTGGCTTTTCGTCCTCTCCGGGACGCTGAGTGGTTTCGCGGGTGTCTTGTGGACGCTTCGTTTTGCATCCGCGCGTTACGACGCCGGCGTTGGGATGGAGCTCCTCGTCGTCACGATCGTCCTGCTCGGCGGCATTTCGATCTTCGGCGGTCGCGGCACGATCGCGGGTGTGATCGTTGCTGTGGCTATTCTCGGATCTCTGCAAACAGCGCTGACGGCCGACCTCATACCTGCGCAGGACCAGAACATCGTCGTCGGCATACTCCTGGTCGCGAGTGTCATCGTGCCGAACGGCGGCGAGCTCTACCGGCGCGCGCGCGCACGGCTGCGAAGCGCCGAAGCCCGCCGCCACGCTGCCGCCGCCGCGAAGGCGGAGGGGCAGTGAAACAGGGCTCAGCGCCGCGCGTCGGTATCTTCGGCATCGGCCTCGCCGCGTACTGGCCGCAGTTCGAGGGGTTGCGCGACCGGCTCGAGGGGTATCAGCAGGGCATCCAAGCGCGGCTCGAGACGATGGGCGCAGAGGTCGTGTCGGCGGGGCTGGTGGACACGGCGCCGGCCGCCCGACGCGCCGGTGCGAATCTCGCTGCCGCAGGCGTCGATCTCGTCATGCTCTACACGGCGACGTACGCGACGTCGTCGCAGGTGTTGCCGACTCTGCAGGCAGTCGGGGCGCCGGTTGTCATCCTGAACCTGCAGCCGACGCGCACGCTCGACTACGAAGGGATGACGACGGGCGAGTGGCTCGCCAACTGCTCCGCATGCTGCGTCCCGGAGATCGCGGGCGCACTCACGCGTGCGCGGATCCCCTACAGGACAGTGACCGGGACGCTTCTCGACGGCGACCCGGCATGGGACGTGCTGCGCGAGTGGCTGGACGCGGCATCCGCAGTGCACAGCCTGCGGACTGCCCGCATCGGCTTCCTGGGTCATACCTATCCGGGGATGCTCGACATGTACTCGGACTTCACGCAGGTGCACGCGCAGACCGGGGCGCACGTGGAGGTGTTGGAGATCGACGACCTCGTCGAGCGCGTTGAGTCGGCCGAAGCCGCCGAGGTCGAGCGCAAGGGGGAGGAGATCCGCGAGACCTTCGACCTCGCCGATGCCGGCGTCGACCCGATCGCGGCCGACATTACGCCCGAGATCTTCGATTGGTCGGCGCGCGTCGCCGTCGGCCTGGACCGCCTGGTCGAGGACTTCGAGCTCGACGGACTGACGTACTACTACCGCGGCATCGGCGACAACGCCGCCGAGCGCGTCACGGCCGGGCTGATCGTGGGCAATTCGCTCCTCACCGCGCGCGGCGTGCCCGCGTCGGGCGAGGGCGACTTGAAGACGAACCTCGGAATGCTCTTGCTCGACCGGCTGGGCGCAGGCGGCTCGTACACCGAGTTTTACGCCCTCGACTTCGACGACGAGTTCGTCCTGATGGGGCACGACGGGCCCGGCCACCTGGCGATTGCCGAAGGCCGACCCGTCGCGCGCGCTCTCAAGCTCTATCACGGTAAAGCGGGTGCTGGCCTATCGATCGAGATGAAGGTCCGCCGGGGACCGGTGACGATCCTCGGTGTCACACAGACCGCAGATGGACGCTTGAAGCTGATTGCGGCTGAGGGCGAATCGATCGCGGGGCCGACGTTCCGCATCGGAAACACGAACTCTCGGATCCGCTTCGCGGCGGCACCAACCGCGTTTTTCGACGCTTGGTGCGCCGAGGGCCCGACACATCATGTCGCCCTCGGAGTCGGGCATCAGGTTACGCGTCTGCGTAAGGTTGGCGACCTGCTGGGCCTCGAGCTGGCTGTCGTCGAGTAGCTCAGCTCGGTGAATTCGCGAATGCGCATCGGGCTCTTCGTCACCTGTCTGGGCGACACGCTCTTCCCTGAGGCGCCGAGGGCGGCCGTCACCGTGCTGGAGCGGCTCGGGCACGAGGTGGTGTTCCCGCGCGATCAGACCTGCTGCGGGCAGCTCCATCAAAACAGCGGCTATCTCGAGGAGGCGCGGGCGCTCGCACGCAGGTTTGCTGGGATCTTCGGGGATTTCGACGCCGTCGTCTCACCGTCGTCGTCGTGTGTCGGCGCAGTGCGCGAGCTGAGCCCGGAGATTGCGCCGCGCGTCTTCGAGCTGTCGGAGTTCCTGGTCGGGCAGCTCGGCGTCGAGGATATTGGCGCGTACTTCCCGCATCGTGTCACCTATCACCCGACGTGCCACTCGCTTCGGGTGGTGCGGGTCGGCGCCGCGCCGCTGCAGCTGCTGCGCGCGGTGCGCGGCCTCGAGCTCGTCGAACTTCCGGAAGCAGCCGAATGCTGTGGTTTCGGTGGGACGTTTGCAGTCAAAAACGCGGACACCTCGACGGCGATGCTCGCCGACAAGTGCCTGTCGGTGCTCGCGACTGGCGCAGAGGTTGTCACGGCTGTGGACGGGTCGTGCCTGATGCAGATCGGCGGGGGCCTTTCGCGACAGGGCGCGGGTGTCCGCACGATGCACCTCGCCGAGATCCTCGCTTCGTGACGTCGTTTCCCGAGGCCGCACGGATCGCGCTCGGCGACAGCCAGCTACGCCACAACCTGCGCAACGCCACGACCACGATTCGCAACAAGCGCGCGCGCGTCGTCGCCGAGGTGCCCGACTGGGAGGAGTTGCGGGAAGCGGGCCGCACGATCAAAGCGGAGGTCATGCGACGGCTCGACGAGTGCCTGCTCCAGTTCGAGGAGTCGGTGCAGGCCGCGGGCGGCCAGGTTCACTGGGCGCGCGACGCAGCCGAGGCGAACGCGATCGTGCTCGATGTCGCCCGTGCGCACGACGCGAGCGAGGTGGTCAAGGTGAAATCGTTGACGACAGACGAGATAGGTCTCAACGAAGCGCTCGCCGCCGGCGGAGTGCACGCGATCGAGACCGACTTTGCGGAGCTGATCTTGCAACTCGACGGCGACTGGCCCTCGCACATCCTTGTCCCGGCAATTCATCGCAACCGCTCCGAGATCCGCGATTTGTTCATGCGCACGATTGGAGACGGGCGGGAGCTTTCGGACGATCCGCGCGAACTCGCGGACACGGCGCGACTTTACCTGCGCGAGAAGTTCCTGGACGCGAAGGTCGGAGTGAGCGGCGCGAACTTCGGCGTCGCGGAGACGGGAACAGTCGTCGTCGTCGAGTCGGAAGGCAACGGGCGGATGTGCACAACGCTGCCGCCGGTGCTCGTGACGGTGCTCGGCATCGAGAAGCTCGTTCCGACGTTCGCCGACCTCGAGGTCTTCCTCCAGCTCCTGCCGCGGTCGTCGACGGGCGAGCGGATGAATCCGTATACGTCGCTTTGGACCGGCGTGACGGTCGGCGACGGACCTCAGGAGTTCCACGTGGTCCTGCTGGACAACGGACGGACGCGCGTGCTCTCCGACGAGGTGGGGCGGCAGGCGCTCCACTGCATTCGCTGTAGTGCGTGCCTGAACGTCTGCCCGGTCTATACGCGGACGGGCGGCCACGCCTACGGCTCGGTCTACCCCGGCCCGATCGGCGCGATCCTCACGCCGCAGCTGCGCGGTGTCGCGAAGGCAAAGTCGTTGCCGTACGCATCGAGCCTGTGCGGCGCCTGCTACGAGGTCTGCCCCGTGAAGATCGATATTCCGAGCGTGCTCTTGCATCTGCGAGCGCAAACGGAGAAGGATGTCGCGGAGCGGATCGCGATGCGGTCGCTCGCTCGTATCTTCGGGAACGCACGGCTTTACGAGTGGGCGCAGAGGCTCGCGCGCGCCGGCGAGCGACCGGCACGGCGTGTGCCAGGTCCGCTCGCAACATGGACGCAGACTCGCGAGCTGAAGCCGTTTGCGAAGGAGACCTTCCGGGAGTGGTGGAGCCGTGAACGAGGCGCGTGACGAAATCCTGGCGCGGACGCGCGCCGCGATCCGCGAAAGCACACCGCCCGACCCCGTCGCTCGTGCATATCGCACCAGGGGTCTGCTAGACGACCCGGGCCGCGTCGCGCTCCTGGGTGAGCGCCTCCTCGACTATCGCGCGCGCGTCGAGAACACGACGGCAGCGGCTCTGCGAGACCTGCTCGACGAGATCGCGCGCGGCGGCCGCATCGGCGTCCCACGGGGTCTCCCCGAGACATGGCGACCGGCGAGCTCGGTCGAAGACGACGGCTTGAGCACCTACGAGCTCGATGCCCTCGACGGGGTCGTCACGGGCTGCACGGTCGCGATCGCCGAGACCGGCACGCTCGTCCTGGCCGGCGGCGAGATGGAAGGCAGGCGCGCGCTCACGCTCGTCCCGGACGTCCACATCTGCGTCGTGCGCACGGACCAGATCGTGGAGACGGTGCCCGAGGCGTTCGCTGCGCTTCTCGGTTTCGAGCATCGCCCGCTCACACTCGTGTCGGGCCCGTCGGCCACCTCCGACATCGAACTGGAACGAGTCGAAGGAGTCCACGGACCGCGAACGCTCATCGTCGTAATCCTGAAGGAGGCGGGCTGAGATGACGCAACGGGTGGGATTCGTTCTCCGGGTCAAGCCAGACCGCGTTGACGAGTACGTTCTTGCGCACCGCGAGGTGTGGCCGGAGATGCTCGAGGCGCTGAAGAACGCAGGAGTCCGGAACTACACGATCTTTCGCGCGGGGAGCGAAATGTTCGGGTATTTCGAGACCGACGATCTCGCACGCGCCGAGGCCTACCTCGCCGCGGAGGGAGTCAACGCACGGTGGCAGGACGCAATGGCTGACTTTCTCGAAGAACGCGTCCAGGATCACGGCCCGGCGCCGCTCGAGGAGATCTTTCGTCTCGCTTGATCGCTAGGCGTCGAAGCGCGTGCGCGCTTCCGCGACCGCCGCGTACACGTCGGCCGGACCCGGCGCAACGCGGGGGCGAGACACTTCGGGCGCCTCGAAGGTTCCGTCGCGGACCTGTCCTGCGACGTGCTCGTGCGCGTCGCGGAACGGGATTCCTTCGGCGACCAGCGCTTCCGCCGCGTCAGTCGCTGACACCAGCGGATCGCTGCACGCGGCGGCGAGGCGTTCGTGGTTGAATTCGATGCCGCTGACGAGCACCTCGAGTGCAGCGAGCGTGCCGCCGACATCGCGCCGCGCCTTAAAGACTGGCTCCTTGTCCTCCTGCAGGTCGCGGTTGTACGCGAGCGGAAGCCCCTTGACCGTCGCAAGCAAGCCTGTGAGTCGCCCAATCGCTGCGCCGGCCTTGCCCCGGGCAAGCTCGGCCACGTCAGGGTTCAGCTTCTGCGGCATCATCGACGACCCCGTCGCCGCTTCCTCGGGGAGCCGGACGAAGCCGAACTCGGACGTGCACCACAAGACGATCTCCTCGCCGACCCGCGAGAGATGCGTCGCGAGGATCGCGCATGCGTAGAGATAGTCGAGTGCGAAGTCCCGGTCTCCCACCGCGTCGAGGGAGTTCCTGAGCTGCGCCCCCGGAGGCGGCGGTAGCTCGAGCGTCGAGCCGGCCAGCGCTCCGGCACCGAGCGGCCACGGCCGTGCTGCGTCTGCCGCGAGGCGGAAGCGGTCGCGATCGCGGTCGAGCATCTCCACCCAGGCCAGTAGGTGATGCCCAACCGTGATCGGCTGGGCCCGTTGCAGATGTGTGTACCCGGGCATGGGCGTCTCGGCTTCTTCTTCGGCCCGGGCGAGAACAGACACCACGAAGCTACGGATCGCGGTCACCGCTTCGAGGCACGCGTCGGCCACATACAGCCGCAGAGCCGCGGCGACCTGATCGTTGCGCGAGCGTCCGGCGTGGATCTTGCGGCCGACCGTGCCGAGGAGGCGCTCGATTGTGGAGTGGACGTCCTCGTCGTCAGGCTCGGTCCCTTCCTCGACTGCGATCCAGTCGAGCGCCGTCTCGACGTCAGCGAGCTCCGCGTCGGAGAGAAGCCCACCTTCATGAAGGCGACGTGCGTGAACTCGCGTCGCGAGACAGTCGTACGGGAGCAACTCGGCGTCGTCCGCGCGCAGGAAGTCCCAGACCGCCTGCGCGACGTCGGTGTCCACACGTCCGGACCAGAGCGTCATGCGACCCGGACCCGTTTCCGTGCGGCGACGAGCTCTGTCTCGAGCGCCGTGATCCCGATGAAACCTTCCGCCGCGTCATGAGGGAAGGTCTCGCCGATGCCGTACGAGGCGAGTGGCTCGGAGTAGAGCGCATGCTCGGAACGCCGGCCGGTCACGACTGCCGCGCCCGGCTGGAGTGACAAGCGCACGTCGCCCGTGACGAGCTCCTGTGTCGCCGCGAAGAACGCGTCGTACGCATTGCGGACGGGCGCGAACCAGCCGCCGTCGTAGACGAGCTTCGCCCACTTCGGTTCGAGCTCGCGTTTGGCCTCGAGCTCCCCCTTCGTGAGCACGAGCTCTTCCAGTGCGCGGTGCGCGGCGATCAGTGCCAGCGCTGCAGGCGCCTCGTATAGCTCGCGGCTCTTGATGCCGACGGCGCGGTTCTCGATCATGTCGATCCGGCCGATTCCGTACGCCCCAGCGCGCTCGTTGAGCACACCGACGAGCGTATAGAGCGGCAGCTCCTCTCCGTCGATGGAAACGGGGAGGCCCTGCTCGAACGAGACGACGACGTCGGCCGGAGTGGGTACAGCCGAGAGATCGGCCGTGAGGAGGAACGCGTCCTCCGGCGGGGCCGTCCACGGATCCTCGAGGATCCCGGCCTCGATCGCGCGGCCGAACAGGTTGTCGTCGACCGAGTACGGCGACTCCGCCTTCGCCTCGACGGGGATGGAACGTTCCTCGGCGTAGGCGATCTCGGCGTCACGTGTCCACACGCGGTCGCGTAGCGGCGCGATCACCTTCACACCCGGGTACTTCGCCTTGAAGGCAAGCTCGAAGCGGAGCTGGTCGTTTCCCTTGCCCGTGCAGCCGTGCACGACCGCGTCGGCGCCCAGCTCGAGCGCGACCTCTGCGACAGCCTCGGCGATCACGGGCCGCGAGAGCGCGGAGACGAGCGGGTACTTCCCTTCGTAGAGGGCGTTCGCAAGCAGCGCCTTAGCGACCTGCTCGTCGGCGAAAGCTTCCTTGCGGTCGAGCAGCAGGACGTCGTCTGCTCCCGCGAGCTTGCCGCGCTCGACGGCAGGGTGAAAACTCGCTTCCTGTCCGACGTCGACCAGGACGGCGACCACTTCCTCGAAGCCGTAATCCTCCTTCAGCCACGCGATCGCGCAGCTCGTGTCGAGCCCGCCCGAGTAGGCGAGCACGGCGATGCCGTTCACTGGCTTTCTCCTTCCAGGTGATGTTGCAGCTGGTCGGCAAGTGCGTTGCCGCTGCCTTCGCGCGCGGCGACGAAGATCGTGTCGTCGCCCGCAACCGTGCCTGCGACGTCCGCAAGGCCTGCGCCGTCGATTGCCCGGGCGAGCGCGTTCGCGTGGCCGGGCGGTGTCTGGATGACCACGATGGTGCCGGTCGGGACGATGGAGAGCGCCCAGCGGCGCAGAGCCGACGCGAGCTCGCCGAGCCGCGAGAGATCGGCCGCCCCGGGAGGCGCGTACACGAGCCGGCCTTCCTCATTGCGCACCTTGACGAGCCCGAGGTCCGCGATGTCGCGCGAGACGGTCGTCTGGACGGCATCGAAGCCTGCTTCGTGGAGCGCATCGGCCAGCTCCGTCTGCGTCGAGAGCTCCTGTTCGGATA
>Ga0099827_10001793_pt1 | contig 11430 bp, 8 predicted proteins | sample CZO8metaG_FD_79339 | JGI IMG/M metagenome (GOLD analysis project Ga0099827, IMG submission 79339) | Vadose zone soil microbial communities from the Eel River Critical Zone Observatory, Northern California, USA - CZOApr15con1.8 metaG | ecosystem: Environmental > Terrestrial > Soil > Vadose zone ...
ACCTGGGCCGCGGGCGGGCAGCTCTGGCAGGTGCGGGAGATGGGGCAGCTCGCCGAGGATTACCGCGATCGCTTCGCGCGGGTCGGTGCCCGGCCAGGACCCCACGCCGGTAGCACTGGCCGCCGGCCAGGGAAATTCGTGTCCGTCTGAACTCACCGGGACATCGTAGCCGTGATGGCTGTCAACCCTCCGGGACCTGCCCCTACGCCCGGTGCGCGCCCGGCCGCGGGGCCTGATCGCACTCGTTGCGATCATGATCGTGGAGAGTTTCCGCCTGGTGGAGAGTTGACCGCGGATATCCGCGGCAAACACTCCCCGGAACGGAAACACTCCACCGTAAATCAGACATTTCCTGGCATATTTCATGATCTGCAATGCCGTTTAGCTTAAGTTGATCTTGAATCGGGCCTGGCGCCTGCTGCTGCGACCATGGGCGGACGCGCGCCTGGTCCTCGCCTGGCCCCCGCCTGGCCCCCGCCTGGCTCTCGCCTGGCCCCCGGCCGGGGGCACAGTCGCGACCAGCCGCGCCGCAACACGGACGCGCAGGTCACGACCATGATCAAAATGACCTAAACGGCATTGCATGATCGTGGAGAGTTTACGGCTCCGATGCGGCAAAGACTCGACAATCCGAGCCTGCGGCCGGGCGCCGCCGGGCCGACCTTTGGCCGCGCCGAGGCTTTATTCGCCGGTCAGCGCCGGCTCGGTCACCCGTCCGGTCGATGCGATGGTGCCTGAGCCGAGGACTACCGGGCCGTCGTAGAGGACGGCGGCCTGGCCGCGGGCGACGCCTCGGGCTGGGGCGTGCAGCCTGATCCTGATGTCGTCGCCGTCGGGTTCGCAGGTCGCGGGGAACGTCTCGCCGTGCGCGCGGAGCTGGACTAGAGCCTCGATGGGGCCGGTGAGAGGCTCGCAGCCGGTCCAGACCGGGCGGGCGGCGGTGATCTCGGTGACGTCCAGCGCGGCGGCCGGGCCGACGCGGACAGTGCCGGATACCGGCTCGATGTCGAGCACGTACCTTGGCTTGCCGTCGCTGGCCGGAGTGTCGATCCGCAGGCCGCGCCGCTGGCCGACGGTGAAGCCGTAGCTGCCGTCGTGGCGGCCGATCTCGTGGCCGTCGTGGTCGACGATCGGGCCGGGCGCCGAGCCAAGCTTGCGGCGCAGGAACGCCCTGGTGTCGCCGTCGGCGATGAAGCAGACATCGTGACTGTCCGGCTTGTCGGCGACCGCTAGCCCGCGCCGGGCGGCCTCGGCCCGCACCTGGTCCTTGGTGCTGTCGCCGAGCGGGAACATTGCCCGGCTGAGCTGGGCCGGGGTGAGCACGGCGAGCACATAGGACTGGTCCTTGCCCTGGTCCACGCTGCGGACCAGCCGGGGCGCGCCAGCGCTGCGGTCGATGCTGGCGTGGTGGCCGGTGCAGACGGCGTCGAATCCGAGAGCGACGGCCCGGTCCAGCACGGCGGCGAACTTGATCTTCTCGTTGCAGCGCAGGCACGGGTTGGGAGTGTTGCCCCTGGCGTACTCGGCGACGAAGTCGTCGACTACGTCGGCGGCGAACCGCTCGGCCATGTCCCACACGTAGAACGGGATGCCGATCACATCGGCGGCACGACGGGCGTCGCGAGCATCTTCAAGCGTGCAGCAGCCTCGGGCGCCGGTGCGGTAAGAACTCGGGTTCTCCGACAAGGCGAGATGAACGCCGGTGACTTCGTGTCCGGCCTCGGCGGCCCGGGCGGCGGCAACCGCGGAGTCGACGCCACCTGACATGGCGGCGAGAACCTTGAGCCCGGTGGCTGGATGCCCGGTAGCTGGATGCACGGCCTCGGTTGCTGGGCTGGTCATCGGCCTGCCCTCCGGGCGCGCTCGACAACCTCGCCGATAACCTCGCCGAGCGCGTCAATGTCGTCCTGGGTGTTCGTGTGCCCAAGCGAGAACCGCAGCGAACTCTTGGCCCGCGCCCGGTCGGCGCCCATCGCGAGCAGCACGTGGCTCGGCTGGGCGACGCCTGCCGTGCAAGCCGATCCGGTCGAGCACGCGATGCCCTTGGCATCGAGCAGCATCAGCAGCGCGTCGCCTTCGCAGCCTGGGAACGAGAAGTGAGCGTTGCTCGCCAGCCGGCTCGGCCCAGGCTCTGGGCCGTTCAGGATCGCGTCCGGCACGACCGCACGCACCACGTCGATCAGGCCATCCCTCAGCTTGCCGATCCGGGCCGCGTGCTCGGCCTGGTTGCGCGCCGCCCACTCGACCGCCACCGCGAACCCGGCGATCGCAGCCGTGTCCAAGGTGCCAGAACGCACGTCCCGCTCCTGGCCGCCGCCGTGCAGGACCGGCACCGGGTCCTGACCTCGGGCGAGCAGGAGCGCGCCGGCGCCGACCGGTCCCCCGATCTTGTGCCCGGTGATCGTCAGTGCGGTCGCGCCGCTCTCGGCCAGGCTGACCGGAAGCTGACCGGCGGCCTGAACCGCGTCGCTGTGGAACGGGATTCCGTACTGCGCCGCGACGGCCGCCAGCCCGGCGATCGGCTGGATCGTGCCGACCTCGTTGTTGGCCCACATCACGCTGACCAGCGCCACGCCGTCCGGGTCGCGCTCGATCGCCTCGCTCAGCATGGCCGGGCTGAGCAGACCATCGGTGTCCACGCCGAGCCACTCGACCTCGGCATCCTCGTGCTCGCCGAGCCAGCGGACGCAGTCGAGGACAGCATGATGCTCGGTCGCGGTCGCGAGGATGCGATTGCGGGGCTTGCTCGCCGAACCAGCCCCGGCTGCGCGAGGCCCGGCTGCGCGAGGCCCGGCTGCGCGAGGCCCGGCTGCGCGAGGCCCGGCTGCGCGAGGCCCGGCTGCGCGAGGCCCGGCTGCGCGAGGCCCGGCTGCGCCGCGGCGGGACCAGAACAGGCCCTTGATCGCCAGGTTGTCCGCCTCGGTGCCGCCGCTGGTGAAGATGACCTCGCTCGGCCGGGCACCGTAGGCCTGGGCTATCTGCTCCCGCGACTCCTCGATGACGCGACGGGCGCGGCGGCCCGCGTTGTGCAACGAAGATGGGTTTCCGGTATGTACTAGTTCAGCCACCATGGCGTCGAAGGCTTCTGGCAGCATCGGCGTGCTCGCCGCGTGGTCCAGGTAGACCTGCGACCCGTCACCGGCACGGCGAAGCACCCGAGCCGCCAGCGCAGTCTCCTGCCCGTCGAACGCGGGGGAATCGCCCGGCAGCGCTGCGTCAGCCAGCCGAGCCGGGCCAGCCAGCCGAGCCGGGCCAGCCAGCCGAGCCGGGCCAGCGGGCAGCCCACCACCGCTACGGGATTCAAGGTTTGCCATGGTCTTACCAGCCTAACGGGCACAGGTGGGAGCAATCGCGCCGCCGAGTAACCGCGAACGACAACACCGCCCACCGCCCCCGCCATCCCCGACCCCTAGATTCTCTCCCGCCCGAGCCACCCCCGCCACGCGAATTCCCGCGCCATGAGCGCCGGGAAACCGTCTGGTCGCGCTGACCCGAACATCGGGGAAGGATTGATGTAGCTAGAACGACATCGTTCTTTCCCCGATGCGGTCGCGTCGGCGCAGGACGGGCCGACGGGCCGACGTGTTAGCTAGTGCGCTTTTCGATCTCTTCGACTAGCTGGGGGACGACCTTGAACAGGTCGCCTACGACACCGAAGTCGGCTAGCTCGAAGATCGGAGCCTCAGGGTCCTTGTTGACGACCATGATCGTCTTGGAGGTCTGCATACCGGCCCGGTGCTGGATCGCGCCCGAGATCCCGACCGCGACGTAGAGCTGCGGCGAGACGGTCTTACCGGTCTGGCCGACCTGGAACTGGTGCGGATACCAGCCAGCATCGGTGACCGCGCGCGATGCCCCAACCGCCGCGCCAAGCGAGTCGGCCAGCTTCTCGATTAGCGCCATGTTCTCGGCCGAGCCGACGCCCCGGCCGCCGGACACCACGATCGAAGCCTCGGTCAGCTCGGGCCTCTCACCGCGCTGCTGCACAACCCGCTCGAGCACCTGGGCCATCTTCGCCTTGTCTCTGATCGGCACGCTTACCGGCTCGAGGCGCGCGGCCCCGGTGGCGGGTTCCAGCGAGATGGCGTTCGGCCGCACCGCGATGATCGGCGTCCCGGTGCGAACCTTGGCGCTCACGTTGATCGCGCCGCCGAAGATGAGCTGTTCGGCGATGAAGTCATCGCTCAGACCCACGACATCGGTCAATATGCCCGAGCTGGTCTTGACCGCCAGCCGACCGCCGATCTCCTTGCCTTCGGCCGTGCTCGCCAGCAGTACCGCCGACGGCGCCTTCTGCTGCACGAGCTCGGCGAGCAACTCGGCCTTCGGGGCCACGACGTAGTCGTCGAACTCCCCGCCATCAGCCACATATACCTTCGCCGCGCCGTACTCGGCCAGCTTGGACTGGGCGGCCTCCGCACCAGACCCGGTCCACACGACGGCCGGATCACCGAATTTGCGCGCGAGCGTCACCAGCTCGAACGTGACCTTCTTGACAGCCTCGCCATCATGCTCGGCGAGTACCAGGATCTCAGCCATTCTCGGCAGCCCCTCAGCCCTTGTCGTTTGCTGCTCAGTCGTCGTCGTTGCTCAGAGTCATCGTTGCTCAGATCAGCCTTGCGCCGGTCAGATGAACTTCCTGCTCGCCAGGAACTCGGCGGCCTTGGACCCGCCGTCGCCCTCGTCGGCCACGACCGTGCCCGCCTGCCTCGGCGGCCGCTTCGCGAAGCTCACCACTTCGGATCCGGAGTTGGCCAGGCCGACCTGGGCGGGGTCGAGTTCGATATCAGCCAGACTCCAGGTCTGCACCGGCTTCTTCTTCGCGGCCATGATGCCCTTGAACGACGGGTAACGCGGCTCGTTGATCTTCTCGACCACGCTCACGACGGCCGGCAGCGTCGCCTCGACCCGGTCGTAGCCGTAGTCGGCCTGGCGGTGGATGGTGATCTTCGAACCGTCGATCTCGACCTTGCTGGCGTAGGAGAGCTGCGGCACGCCGAGGCGCTCGGCCAGCATCGCCGCCATCACTCCGGTCCTGGCGTCGGTCGACTCGCTGCCGAGGATGATCAGGTCGAAGCCGATCCGCTCGAACACGTGCGCCATCGCGGCCGAGGTGCCGAGCACGTCGGACCCGGCCAGCGCGTCGTCGACCAAGTGCACCGCCTGGTCGGCGCCCATGGACAGCGCCTTGCGAATCGTCTCGGCAGCCCGCGGCGGACCCATCGAGAAGATCGTGACCCCGCCCTCGTGCGCTTCGGCGATCCGCAGACCTTCCTCGATCGCGTACTCGTCGAGCTCGTTCGGTACGGCGTCGGCCGCGTCCCGGTCGAGGGTGGAGTCCGAAGCCTTGAGCGTGCGCTCCGACCATGTGTCAGGCACCTGCTTCACACAGACGACGATGTTCATGTCCGGCGTCCGACCTCCCTGGTAACTACAATCCACGCTTACAGCAGATGCAAGCCTGCCAAACGGCTCGCGCGATCCGAATCGCGGGTCCTCGCAGAGTACTAGTGAGCTATGTTACTCACAAGTAGCTTAGCCCTCGGGAGGGGGTGGGTCAGTGCCGCAGGCGGGCGACCAGCGCCGGAGGCGGCGGGTGGCCGGCGCCGTGCGCGCGGTCAGTGCCAGAAACGGCGGACTCCCGCCGGAGGAGGCCGGCGCCGTGTGCGCGGTCAGTGCCAGAAGTGGCGGACTCCCGTGAAGTAGAGGCTGACCCCGGCTATCTCGGCTGCTTCGACGACTTCGGCATCGCGGACGGAGCCACCTGGCTCGGCGATCGCGGTCACGTCGGCGTCGGTCAGCACTTGCAAACCATCGGCAAAGGGGAAGAAAGCATCGCTCGCCGCGACCGAGCCTGCGGCTCGGTCCCCGGCCCTGGCAACTGCCAGCCTGGCCGCATCGACTCGATTGACCTGGCCCATGCCGACCCCGACCGAGGCGCTACCCGAAGCCAGCAAGATCGCGTTGGACTTCACCGACCGGCAGGCCCGCCAGGCAAACTCTAGGTCGGCGAGGGTGTCCGGACCAGCCGGCGGCCCCGCAGCCAGCTGCCAGCCACTGGCGCGATCCCCTGGCTCCGCCGCCAGATCGGTCGTCTGCATCAGCAGACCACCGCCGATCTGCCGCCACTCCACCGCCGGGGCTTCTCCGTCGACCCGAGCGGCCGGCCGAAGCGCGCAGCGCAGCAGGCGCTGGTTCTTCTTCTTGGTCAAGATCTCGAGCGCGGCCTGGTCGTAGCCGGGCGCGATGATCACCTCGGTGAAGACCTGGGCGATCTGAGCGGCCAGCTCTGCGGTGACCGGGCGGTTCGCGGCTATCACGCCCCCGAAAGCCGAGACCGGGTCGCAGGCGTGGGCCTTGCGGTGCGCCTGCGCGATGTCGGCGCCGAGCGCGATCCCGCACGGGTTGGAGTGCTTCATGATCGCCACGCAGGGCTCATCGAACTCGCGCGCGGTGCGCCACGCCGAGTCGGCGTCGACGTAGTTGTTGTAAGACATCGCCTTGCCATGCAACTGCTCGGCCCCCGCCACGCCTGGGGTCGGCCCGCCCGCAGCGGCCGGGACGTAGAGGGCGGCGCGCTGGTGCGGGTTCTCGCCGTAGCGGAGCACATCTCGTCTGACCCAATTGGCGGCTGCGACGTCCGGCCAGCCGGTCTCGATCGCGGTCGCGTCCGGCGCATAGGCCCCCGCGAACCAGTTGGCGACGGCCGCGTCGTAGCTCGCGGTGTGGGCGAAGGCCTGCGCGGCAAGCCTTCGTCGCTGCTCAAGCGTGAACCCGCCCTCGGCCACCGCCGCCTCAAGCTCTGGGTAGGAGCGCGGGCTGGTCAGGACCGCGACGTTGGCGTGGTTCTTCGCCGCCGCGCGGACCATGGCCGGCCCGCCGATGTCGATCTGCCCAATGGACTCCGCATCGGTAGCGCCAGCGGCGACCGTCCGCTCGAACGGATACAGATTGGACACCAGGAGCTGGAATGGCGCGATGCCGAGCCGGTCAAGCTGCGAGACGTGGTCGGGGTCACGCAGGTCGGCCAGCAGGCCGGCGTGCACGGCCGGATGCAATGTCTTGACCCGGCCCGCCAGGCACTCGGGAAAGCCGGTCACGTCCTCGACCCTGGTGACCGGCACGCCCGCGGCGGCGATCACCTCGGCGGTACTACCGGTCGAGACGATCTCGACGCCGGAGTTATGCAGGACGGCGGCCAGCTGATCCAGGCCGGTCTTGTCGTACACGCTGACGATTGCCCTGGTGATCGCGACCTTGCTCACCGTGCGATCCTCCCATGCTGCCGCTCACGCCCCGCCAATCGCACCCCGCCAGGAGTTCGTCGCCGGCCTGTCCTGGACCAGTTGGAAGTCCGCCGCCTACGGGAGCGGAACGCTCAAGGTCAGCAACTGCACTCCGAGTTGCGCGTCTGGGCATTTCATCAAGTATCCGATTCTGGTCGTGCTGTGGCGGGCGGCGCCGGTGCCGCACCACGCGGGCCAGCGGTACTTCAGCCGGCTCACCTGGATTTTTACCGGCAAGCGCCCGTCGAGCGTCCACAGCCCCGCCCAGACGCTCACGTTGCCGTCTGGCGCTCAGCCGTAGCCCGCGTTCTGCCTGGTACCTGGCCGCCCGGTCCCGGGCATCCGCCCCGGGCGGGTGGCTGGCCGGGCGGTCACCGGTTTGCGGTCCGGTCGCGTTTGGTTCGGCGCCACGCCACGGCAGTCACCAAGTCAGGCGAACGTGGCGGTAACCTAGCCGAGCCAGGCGGTCCCGGTCACTTGGTCGGCGGCTACGGTCTCACTAGTAGTAGCCGCTTGTGCATTGGTGATGGAATGGGATCGAACGCTGCTCGTGAGTTACCGATAACCGGAGGAACGGCACTGCCCGCCGACTTCAGCCCGCATCCCGCGCCGAACACCCCAGATGAGCCTGGCAACTCCGGTGGCGGTGGGGGCAGTGCTGGCGACGGCGGGGGCGCTCGGCCGAAGCCGTTCTTCGCCGAGCATCCGGAGCAGTTCGAGTTGGGTCAGTCGGCCGGCTCTGAGTCACCGGCCGAACGGCCGGGTCAGCCGGGTCAGCTGGGGCAGGGGCCACCGTACGGTCAGCCGGGTCCTGGACCCTTGTACGGGCGGCCGGGCGACCAGGCTCCAGGTGGGCTAGACCAGCGGGATCAGCGGGATCAGCCGGCTGGATGGCGACCGGCTCAGCCTCAGCAACGGCCGCGGCGTCCGACCGAGCCGCCAGGGCGTGAGCTTCGGCAGCGTGCGATCGCCTCGCTGGTGTTCGGCGTGATCAGCCTGTTGGCCCTGCTCGGGCTCGGGACTGACCTGCGCAAAGGCGTCTACCTGCTGGCGTTCAGTATGGCGGTGGGCCTGGCGGCCTGCGTCATCGGCATCACGGCGCTGGTCAAGGCGCGCAGGACCGGCACGTATCGGCCACGGGGGGCGATAGGCGGCATCGTGCTCGGCGCCTTGGCGACGCTGATCTCGGTCCCGATCCTGGTGACCTATCTGGCGTTCCCGACCCAGGTAGACGACTATGTGAACTGCCTGAGTCAGGCGCAGAACTCTTCTCAGCAGCAAGCCTGCATGACCAGGTTCTACCGGTCGATCCACCTTGGGACTTCGGCCCTTGGGGCTTCTTCCTTGGCCGGGACTTCTTCCCCCGGCCAAGATACAGCGGAGCGTTAGGGCAGGTCGGCCGGGCCGTGGCGCCGTCTGGCCTGGTCGGCGGCATCGTGGTCGTCGGCCCACCGGTCCATGAAGATGACGTGCCCGTCGTCGGCGGCACCGTCCCGGCGGCCCGGTTCTGGACGCGAACGCATGGGCGACACGGCGGGGGTGGTCTGGCTGGACTCGGCCCCAGCGCGTCCCGGGCCCGGCGTCGGGCCCGGGCCGGGCGGGCGGATGGGCAGCACCGGCAGGCGGGAACGGCCGTACCACCAGCTGGCCGCTCCGGCGGTGACCGCGGCCGAGATGCCGAGTTCGAGCGTCGCCACGACCGTGACCTGCCAAGCCGAGGGGCCGACCGCCGAGAGACGGCCGTTGCCAAGCGGGCCGCCGGCGAAAGCGGCGAGGATGCCGAGCACGATGGCGCTGACCGCGCCGCTGCAAAAGCCCCGGATGGCAGCGGCGTCGACGACGGTCTGCGGCACTAGCCGCACGACGAGCAGGCCGCCGAACGCACCGGCCAGATAGGGCATCGCCAGCATGATGGCGGCCAGCCAGCCGGGATCTGAGCTGTGCGGGCCACCCGGAAGCGCGCCCAGCAGCGGGAACGCTGGGACCGGGCCAAGCACCGAACCGGTGGGTGATACGACGGTTCCGACTCCAACCGCGATTCCCGGACCGAGCATGTAGGCGATCGCCCAGACGAACGCGTTCGGGAGGTAGGCGAGTTGGGCCAGCAGCAGCAGACCGGCTCCGACCAGGCCTGGGTTGAGCAGGCCGTACACCGCTTTGATCTGGTGCACGTGATTGGCTATCGCCACGGCCGTGGTCAAGGTGGCCGCGGCCGCTAGCAGTGCGAGGGAGCCGGCCGAACCGGCCAGGATCGACCTCGACCTGGCCGACATGAACACGCCGAGCTTTTCCCACGGCACCAGCGTCCGGGCGGCCCCGCACCCGGCGGCCACGAACGCTACCGCAAAACCGGCCAGCACCGCCTGCGCAAAGGAGGCCTTGGCCAGCGTCGACTTGCTCACGATCGCCAGCACGCCGGCGATCACCGAGTACGGCACGGCCACGGCCAGCGCGGCCGATAGAACCTGCTGAGGGCCGACTTGCTGGGGGGCGGCTTGCTCGGAGCCTGCCTGCTGTGCCCCGCCTTGCTGAGGACTGGTGTCGGCGCTTGTCCGCAACACTGACCGGCCGGCCCGCCACAGCAGGGCGCCGGGCAGCAACACCAAGCCGAGCGGCAACATCCCGATCCGGCCGGCGCCGTGCACCTCAACCGCGACGTGGTGCCCGACCAGCCAGAGTACGGCCGCGGTGCGCAGCACGCCGCCGAGCCCTAGCCCGGGATGGGGCGAGGCGATCCAGCCGATAACCGCCAGTGTGGTGAGCGTCGCCAGCCCAGCCAGCGCGGCTGTTGCGGCTGCCCGGATGCCGTTGAACGTCACCGAGCTGGAAAGACCCTGCCGCCGCCCGTCGTCCGGTGAGTCCTCGCGACCAGAATCGGTGAGCCGGACGCGTTCGGCGGAAGTCGTCACAAGACCCCACACTTGCAATGCCGAGGCGAACCCTGGTGGAGGCGCGCCGGATCGGCCGCAAACAGCCACGGTGCTCTTAGCTGCCGGCCTGGCTACGGCTTAGCGGCCGGCACGGCCGGCACGGCCGGCGTAGCGGCCGGCCTAGCTGTCGGTCATGAGCTCCCTGACAAGCTGCGCGGTCTCGCTCGGGGTCCGCCCGACCTTGACGCCGACCTTCTCCAAGGCCTCTTTCTTCGCCTGGGCGGTACCGGCCGAACCCGAGATGATCGCGCCGGCGTGTCCCATCGTCTTGCCTTCTGGCGCCGTGAACCCGGCCACGTACGCCACGACCGGCTTGGTCACGTTGGCCTCGATGAAGGCCGCGGCCCGCTCTTCCGCGTCGCCGCCGATCTCGCCGATCATCACGATCGCGTCGGTTTCGTCGTCAGCCTGGAACGCCCGCAGGCAATCGATGTGCGTCGTCCCGATGATCGGGTCTCCGCCGATGCCGACCGCCGTCGAGAAGCCGATGTCTCGTAGCTCGTACATCATCTGGTAGGTCAGCGTGCCGGACTTGGAGACCAGGCCGATCCGCCCCTGCGTGGTGATGTCGGCCGGAATGATGCCGGCGTTGGACTTGCCCGGCGAGGCGATGCCGGGGCAGTTCGGGCCGACGATGCGGGTCGCGTTGCCCTTGTCGCTGGCGTAGGCCCAGAACGCGGCGGTGTCGTGCACCGGGATGCCCTCGGTGATGACGATCACTAGCGGCATCGCCGCGTCTACCGCCTCGATCACCGCGGCCTTGGTGCCCTGCTCGGGAACGAAAACGACGGAGACATCGGCACCCGTCTGCGCCATCGCCTCGCTGACGGTGCCGAACACCGGGACGCTCGACCCGCCAAGATCGACGGTCTGGCCGGCCTTGCGCGGGTTGGTGCCGCCCACGACCTTGGAGCCGGCTGCGATCATCCGCGCGCCGTGCTTGCGTCCTTCGGAGCCGGTGATGCCCTGAACGATGATCTTGCTCTCGCTGCTCAGGAAGATAGCCATCTCATGCTCCAGTCGCGGCCAGGCTGGCCAGCTCGGCGGCCCGCCGGGCCGCATCGTCCATCGTGGCGACCTGCTCGACCACGGGAATGGCCGCTTCCGTCAGGATCCGGCGGCCCTCGGCAGCCTTGTTGCCGTCCAGACGGACCACGATCGGCCGGTCGACCGGCTCACCGCGCTCGGCCAGCAGCCCGATCGCCGACACGATG
>Ga0099827_10001796_pt1 | contig 11425 bp, 12 predicted proteins | sample CZO8metaG_FD_79339 | JGI IMG/M metagenome (GOLD analysis project Ga0099827, IMG submission 79339) | Vadose zone soil microbial communities from the Eel River Critical Zone Observatory, Northern California, USA - CZOApr15con1.8 metaG | ecosystem: Environmental > Terrestrial > Soil > Vadose zone ...
CCCGTAGGTCGTGTAGCTCGGATCGACGTACGAATGCACGATGCCGGCGCGTCCAATGAATCCGCTCTGGGAGCGGAAGTCATCCGAGATGCCGGCGAACACGCTGCGCAGTCCCCAGATGCGATGCTGAATCGTGAACTGCGCGAGCCACAGAGGAGCGGTCGTGGTGACGCCACCGGCGCGCGTCCGGCTGGCCGCGAGCTGCAGGTTGAGTCCGTAGATCTCCTTGAACACCAGCCGGCTGTCCACCTCGGCGACGCGATTGTAGTTGCCGCCCTCGATACGATCGGTATAGGCCATGCCGATGCGCGATCCGTGGCCCAAACTCCGTTGCGCGCGTACGATATTGAAGATCGGATTGTCGTTGCCGCTCGCGGATGCGAACGTCTGATCGACCGCGGACAGGAAGCCGATGTCGGTCCCGCTGGCGTTGCCCGTGAGTTTGATCGCCGCGACCGGCTGCACGATGCGCCGTGTGTAAATGAGGCCCTGCGGCACCTGAAACAGTTCGCTGCCCTCGAGGAAGAACGGCCGCTTCTCGGAAAAGAAGAGGGCCTGGCGCGGATCGAACGCGAGCTGGCCGGCGTCCGATTCAACCTGCGAGAAATCGGGTTTGATCGTGCCGTTCAGATTGAGATTATCGGAGACGCCCCAGCGGACGTTCCCGCCGATCTGCGGATTCCCCATGTCGTAGTTGTAGCCCCCCCCGGTCGCCGTCGGTGCACCGGTGGCTTTCCCGGTCGCTTCGGGGTTGAGATCTACGACCAGGCCGCGGTGCATCCCGGAGAGGCCTACCAGATTCCCCGACTGGCCGATGAAGGTTGCGCTGGCGCGGCGCGCCGGGAACCAGGAATCCTCGAAGCCCGAGTGTTTGATTTGCCGCACGATGTTGAGGCTCCAGTCCTGGGGCTGCTTCGGCTGATAGCGGAGACTCTTGAACGGGATGCGCACCTCGACTTCGTAACCCCACGGCGTGACGCGTCCGCGCGACTGGAAGACGTAGTCCGGACTCAGGTCGGGCTGCTCGCGGCCTACGACCGCACTGCCGATGAAGCCGCTCGCGGTTACGTTGGCGCCCTCGATCAGCGCTCCATCGCCCTGCACGCCGAGTGGGTTCACCGCGAACATCAACGCCTTCTTGCCGTCGTGGAACGTGCCGAGCAGGATCTGCACGTTGTCGTCGCGGAAGATCTGGTCGCGATCGGCCAGGGTCGCTGTGGGCTGGCCATGCAGCTCGTAGGCGCGGATCCCGAAGTAGATCGCGTTCGCGGAGTACCACACCAGCACCTGGGTCGAGTCAGCCGCTGAAACGCCGTCGTTCGGGGCGTATTGCGAAAAGCCCGTCAGCAGCGCCGCGTGTGCCCACGTCGAGTCGCTGAGATCGCCGTCGATCACGACATCGCCGTCGAATCGTGGAATCCGCACGTCCAGCTGGCGCTGGCGGCCCGAGTAGATTCCCAGGGAATCGGGAGCAGCGCAGCCGAGCAGCAGGCACAGTGTCAGCAGCATGTCCGATAATTATGGCAGCAAAACGGCATCGTCACCTACCAGTGGAGGGTTAGGAACGTGTCACAACTCGCACTGACGTTTGTAATCCTGCTGCAGGCGCCCGCGGCGCCTCCCCCGCCGCGGCGTGAGATCTCCGATCCCGGCACCATTGCCACCACCCAACGCGTGGCGCCGGCCGGCGTCCAGAGCGTGTTCACCGATCGGGTGTTTGGCGTCCGCTTCGGAACGCGCCCCGGTGAGATCTGGGTGTCCATCCATGGCGCGGCCTACCATCTGGGCTGGCGCGATAACACGGTGCTCAGCAGCGCGACGTTCGACGGGCGCGCGGGAGTACAGGGTGTCGTCATCGATCCCGTGACCGGCCGCGCACTGGTCACGAGTGTCGGACTCCTGCCCGCGGATCTCGCCTTGAGCCGGATCCCCGGGTCCACCCTCCTAGCTCGCACGAAATCGGTCGCGCAGCTCTCCGCCTATGACGGCGGCGACAGCGCCGTCGTCCGGTGGACATCACCCGCGCTCGGCGACTACATCGCCGGCTCTCCGGCAGTCGCTCTGCGCGCAAACTCTTCTGGGCATCGCGTGGTGGTCGTGCCGCTCCCGGCAAACGACGCGCTCGCCGTCTTTGACGCCGACAGCGGCGGACTCCTCAAGACCATTCCGCTCGGCGTCCTGCCGGTGGCCGCCGTGATCAGCGAAGATGGATCGGTCGCCTACGTGTCGGTCATGGGCGGGCGGAAGCCAACCGCGCGAGACCACGCCGCCAAACAGTGCTGCGATCCGTTCGCGGAGCTGGTGCGCGTAGACGCTCGTGGCATCGCGCAACGCGGGAACGTCACACGGGTCGATCTCGTGGCCGGCACGGCAGGAAAAGCGATTCCGGTCGGTCGCCATCCAACCGGTCTTGCGTGGAATGAGAGCGGCGCGCGGCTGTACGTCGCCAACGGCAACTCGGATACGGTGAGCGTGATCGACACGCGCGGCGACAGTGTCATTCAGTCCATCGCGATCGCCCCGTTCAAGGAGCGCAAGATCGGCCTCGCGCCTACCGCTGTGGCCCTGTCTCCGGATGCCACCACGTTGTTTGTGGCGCTAGGCGGCGTGAACGCCGTCGCCGCCTACGGTCTGCCGCGCGGCGAGCTGCGCGGGCTCGTGCCGACTGGATGGTATCCCACGAGCATCGACGTCAGCCCTGACGGCCGCGCCATCGCGGTCGGGTCGTTGTTCGGTGTAGGATCGGGCGTTGGACGACCGTTGGGCTTGACCGGTCGCTACGTCCACTCCTACCGCGGCTCGGTCAACGTCATTCCCGAGCCGTCTGGTGCAGAGATCGCCGCCTATACCACTGCGGTCGCGCAGAACAATCGCCTCACGCTGCGGACCGATAGCGCCGGGCCGGCGCTCACGCCGCGTCGCAACGTGGCCGCTCGCGCGGTCCCCGAGCGTCCGGGCGAGCCGTCGTTGATCGACCACGTCGTCTACATCGTCCGAGAGAACCGCACCTTCGACCAGGTCTTCGGCGACATCGGTAAGGGCGCGAGCGACAGCTCGCTGGTGCAGTACGGCCGTGACGTGACACCCAACGCCCACGCCCTCGCCGAGCAGTTCGTGCTGCTCGATCACTTCTTTGCCACCGGTGGGAATTCCGCAGACGGGCACAACTGGCTCACGCAGGCCAATGAGACCGAGTATCCGATGTGGCCCCTCTATACTGGCCGGAGCTATCCCTCGGAGGGCGTGGATCCGCTGGCGTACTCGGCAGGGGGATTTCTCTGGGAGGCGGCGCGGGCGAAGGGCAAGACGGTAAGCGTGTTCGGAGAATACGCGCCCTCGCCCACGTGGGATAGCGCGTCTTTCCGCGTCTCGTTGCTCGCGCAGTACCGTGATTCGCAGCCGCACAATCCCGCGTTCTTTCGCTGGCTCGTCGCGCAGCGCTACAACACGCGGTCCGACATTGCGTCGCTCGATCGTATACTGGTCCGCGAGTACCCGGGGTGGACGCAGACGATTCCCGACGTGGTGAAAGCGGACATAATCCTGGAGCATCTGCGCGTTTGGGAATCGAAGCACGCGATGCCCAACCTCGTGCTCGTCATTCTGCCAAGCGATCACACGGAGGGAACGAGTCCGGGATGGTGCACGCCCAAGGCGTGCGTGGCGGACAACGATCTGGCGTTGGGCCGAATCGTCGAGGGACTGTCGCACAGCTCGTTCTGGAAATCGATGGCGATTCTCGCGGTCGAGGACGACGCGCAGAATGGTGTGGACCACATCGACGGGCACCGCACGGTGGCGCTGGTCGCCAGCCCGTACGCCAGGCGGGGCGTGATCGATCCGACGTTCTACAGCCAGCCGAGCATGGTGAAGACGATCGAGCTGATGCTCGGCCTGCCGGCGCTCAGTTTGTTCGATCTCGTGGCCACCGACATGCGCGCGAGCTTCATCGGACCCGACGAAGCGCCCAACTTCGCGCCGTACAGCGCGGTCGTGCCGCGGCAATCGCTGTATGAGATCAACCAGCAGGTGGGGTCGATCACCGGTCCCAACGCCGCCGAGCGCCGGCGAGCCGCCCTGGCATCAGCGCGCATGAATTTTCGCGATCCGGATGCCGCGCCGTCTGAGCTGCTCAATCGGATACTGTGGCATGACGCACGAGGGTGGGGAGTCCCCTATCCGGCAGTGAAACGCTCCTTGTTCTTCCCGATGGCGGTGGACCTCACTGACGAGGAGCGGGAGCAACAGAAACGGGAGCCCTGACCGGCGCGACTCTGCGCGCGATGGAGACTCCAACCAGGCAGAGCGCGCCGCCGAGTACCGCGATCAGGCTCGGCGCTTCGCCCAGAATCAGCCAGCTCATCACGATGGTAATCGGCGGCACAAGGTAGGCCGTTGCCGCGAGCCGCCCCGCCGATCCGCGCGCTAAGGCGTACGCCCACGTCGTGAACGCGATGGACGTGGGGAACACGCCCAGGAAGAGCAGCCAGCCGATCCCGCTGGTAGGGGCGACGCGCCATTCGCGCACCAGCTGCGGCGCGTAGGGCAGACAGAAGAGCGCGCCGACGGCACAGCACGTCCAGGTCGCCTGAAGTGCGGCGATGCGATTCAGAACCGGCTTCTCCGCAACCATGCCAATGGCGGAGGCCAGCGCCGCCACGAGGCAGAGAATCACACCCACGAGCGACGCACTGCGCGACGACGTCGCGAGCCCGATGACCACGACACCTGCGAACGCCAGCGCGCCGCCGAGCAACAGATTCGGAGTCGTGCGCTCCTTCAGGAATGCCGCCGCCAGCGCCACGATGAAAATCGGAGCGACCAGGACCAGCATCGACGCCGTCCCCGCATCGACACGCCGCTCGGCCTCGTTGAGGACGACCTGATAGACGCCGAACCAGAGCACGCCGGCGAGCACGAGGAGCGCGAGCTCGCGTCTCGTCGGACGAATCGTGGGCCGGGACAGTACCAGTGCGCCGAGCAGCACGCTGCCAATGGCCAACCGCCCGAACGCCAACGGACCCGGGGAGAATGAACGGCCGGCAGCGCGAATGCCGACGAAGGCGGCGGCCCAAAGAACGACCGAGACGAGGGCTGCCGCGAGTGGGAGGTGTTTCGCAGACGGTGCGGTGTTGGAATTCATGCGCAGTATGATAACTGCGCAGTCACGTGGTCGTCTTAACGCTCCTGCATGGCGCCGCTCGCGACCGCAGTCGCGCCGATCGCAATCAGCGCCCCGTCACGTCCCAGCGACTGAACGCCGAGCACGGTAGCGATCGGTGCGTTGGCGCCCAGGAACGCCGCACCGGCGTTGCGAATGGTCTCGAGGTCGGCCGAGCGATAGTTGACGACGTAAATGGTGAGCGCCGTTACGTCGCGCCGGCTTGCCCCTGCTGCCTGCAGTACCGCTGCCAGATTCGCGAACGCGCGCTCAGCCTGCGCGCGCAGGTCCGTTCCGACAAGCGCACCCGCGCTATCGATTCCCAGCTGACCGGTGACGTAGAGCGTTCGACCGACCCGCACGGCCTGCGATCCGAGCCCAGGGGCAGCCACAGCGGACGGGCTGGGAAGTGCCGTTTTGATCTCCGGGGCGGAGGCCCGCGGGCCCCCGAACTCGCCGCGGAAGCCTGCTTCGTCCCAGCGCAGCTGGTCTGCGCGCCGTTTCCGTTCTGTGGCCTGGTCTTCGCCCTCGCGCCACTTGTTGTAAGCCTTTACTTGATCGCCGCTCAGGAAACGGTGCAGATTGTCTTCGAATCGGTCCTGCCGATCCCGCAGATACTTGCCCAAATCCTGCAGTTGCTCGGCGTAGAACATCGCCGCCGCGCGGTCGCCGCCGTCGAGTCGCTCGTTCATTCTGCCGATCGCCGCCTGCGCGCTGTCACGCTGCGGACGCGTCGCGACCATGAACGAGTCGTACGCTTGCCCGTAGCGGGCCGATTGATCGGCTGTGAGGTTGAGCATCACGCGGGCGAGTGCCGTGTCGAGCGGTCCGGTGAGCTCGACGCCGGGCAACCTCGGCGCAGTCGGCCCGTACCGACCGACGGGACCGGTTCGACCGTACCCGCCCTGTCCCCACGCGACATGGGGTGCGAGGAGGAATGTCGCGGCGAGGAACAGGTATGAAAACGAGCGTTTCATAACGGCTTTCTCCAAGGGGACATCGGAGTGATGCATGAGACGAGAGCGACGTCGCACTACTTGAGTCGCGGGAGTTTGGGGGGCTTGGGCCCGTGCCGGACGGCTCCTCGTACGGGCACGCAATCGAGCGGCGTCCCGCTCTGCGCGCAGCGGAGCAGCAACCCGCCGCGGCTCATATCGCCGCGGCCGGCGAACGTGGCAGGGAAGAGCAGACGGTCACCAAAGACGTCGAGGAGTGGGCCGACGTACTTGTCGGTGGCGACGCTGCCAAGCAACACGACGCGGTCGTCCGGACCGATTCCTCGGTGGAGCGCGGTCGCATCCCGAACGAGGGGATCGCGAAATGCGGGCTCGGACTCATCAACCGGCACCGTCGCCATCTGCTGCAGATCTTCGACCCGAATCAACACATCCGCTGGCAGGAGACCGCGTCCCGGCGCAATGACGAATGCCCGGCCGAATCGACTGGCATACGCGAGCTTCCCGCGGAAGTAGAGGCTGCTCATGAAGGTGAAGACTTCGCCCAGCGGGGCGCCGCCATTGGCGAGTCGCGCGGTCAGCGGGCTCGTCTGACTCCTGAGCAACATCTGCGCGCGCCTGCCGGCGCAGCTCGCCGGAGAAAGCAGGAAGACCGTCGGCACGCTACCGCTCCATGTAACGACGCAAGAAAAACATTGCCGCGCCAAAGATCACAATTATCAGGACGATCCAGACAATGCGGGGCATTCTGCCATCCTCCTGAGCAAGTGTCTGCGCAAAAAAATATTGCATCCCAAAACCTGCTCTCACATATTAACCCATGCTCGGGTTCGGTGGTGGGCTCTTCTCCATCGCGGCGCTCTTCTACTTCGCCGCGGAGTACGAACACCTCTCGGGCTGGAAATGGGCCCTGGCGAGCGTTGCCGTCTCGGCGACCGTCAAAGGGTTGTTCCCCGGCTCGTTCATCTTCGTCCTGCCCGCGCAGTTTGGGCTCTTCCTGGTGATGTGGTGGGCGCATGTCAGGAACCAGGCGCAGCGGCAGGTTGACCTCGCGAAGCGGGAGGCCGACTCCCGGCGCGAGCGCCAGGAGCGCGTGACCCGCGCCCGTCAGGAGGCAGCCGCTCATACCGATTTTGACGCGCAGGAGCGTGAGCGGGAAGCCGCTGCTGAGGCCGCGCAGAAAGAGCGGCAGGAGCGGGTGCGAGTGGCGCGTGAACAACGCGAGCGCGAGGAGCGCGAGCGGGACGGCTGAACCTGGCTAGATCAATCCCTGTCCCAGTTTCCACGCCGTCGCTATTCCCAACCCCATCCACAGCAGATCCAAAGGCCCGAACGACATCAACAGCAGCACCCAAAAACCGAACTTCGACATCAAACTGCTGTCGTAGTGACCGCGCACGAGCCGCTCCCGTTCTTCGAGCGTCGAAGCCTTCGCTCGAGCCACGACTTCGGAGTCGATTCGCGACCGTAACTCCCACCCTGCGCCCATGAAGGATGTATCGCGCAGCAATTCGGGACGGGTGTCCAACGTGCGCTGCAGCTCCGGCGAAAACGAGCGGTTCTTCGACATGTCGAGCAGGAACAGCCCTGACGTGGCCCGCCAGTCCTGAACGAACTCGTCGCGCAGCGCGGGTTGTAAGGCGAACACGACTACCGCAAACTTTGCAGCCAGCAGCGTCGCTGCCGTCAGAATGGCCGCGAGCCATCCCGTTCCCCTGGTGGCCGGTCGCGCCATCTTGGCGATAACAATTCCCAGCAGGCCGCCCACGCCCCACGAGGCGAGTCCTACGTCGTTGTGCGTGATACGCGCGAGCGCGACCCACACGATGATCAACGCGATCCCCGTCAGGATGCCCGCCATCAGCGGCGAGCCTTCCTTCGGCGCGCTCGCCGCTTTGGCTGTCCCGCCGCCGTAGACCCGCACGTTCGCCATGGCACCTACTATAGCAAACGCCGTTTCAATTTGCTCTATACGCTCATGACCACCGGAGCGTGATCGCTCGTGCCGACGTCGGCCTGCACCACGCAGCCGGTCGCCCGTTCCGCGATCGCCGCGGAAGCGAGGACATAGTCCAGCCGCCACCCGATGTTGCGGGCGCGGAGATTCCGCCACGGCGCCCACCACGTAAACAGATTGGGATTATCGGGATCGAACCGCCGGCCCACGTCCACGAGGTGCGTGCCGAGCAGTGTTTCGAACAGCGCGCGTTCCTCGGGGCGCTGTCCCACCGCATTCGGCTTGCGCTCCTTGGGATGCACGTCCATCTCGGCGCGCGCGATGTTCATGTCGCCGCAGAGAATCAGCCGCCGGCCATCGGCCGTCAGCCGCGCGGCCCAATCGCTGAGACTCTGTACGAACGCGAGCTTCGCGGGGTAATCCTTGCCGCCGTTGGGAACGTAGATCGACGCGATTACCAAATCGCCGTGCTCCACCTGCACGATGCGCGATTCCATGTCGAACGGCGGATGGCTGAAGACGGGATCGACGGCGAACAGGTCTTTGCGGACGTGTAACGACACGCCCGAATAGCCCTTCAGGGTGTGCCAGTACGCATGGTAGTCCGGGACTTTGGACTCAGCGGGGATCTGCGCGGCCGTGGCCTTGAGCTCCTGCAGGCAGACGATGTCCGGTCGCTCGGCCTGCAGCCAGTCGCGCAGCTGCGCCGCGCGGGCGCGAATGCCGTTGACGTTCCAGGTGGCGATCTTCACCCCGGAACGATAAAGCCTTGACAGCACGAGGGGGCCGTCTTTACATTACCGCTAAGTTATGAAACCAACTGGTTATACTCTGGACGCCACCTTCGCGGCCCTCGCCGATCCGACCCGCCGCGCCATCCTGGCCCGCCTCGCGACCGGCGAGGCGTCGGTCGCCGAGCTGGCGGAGCCGTTCGACATGACCCAGCCCGCCATCTCGAAGCATCTCAAGGTGCTGGAGGGCGCCGGTCTGATCTCACGCAGCCGCGACGCCCAGCGCCGGCCGCGGCGCCTGGAACCCAAGCCGCTCGCCGAAGCGACGGATTGGATCGAGCGCTACCGCCGTCTCTGGGAGGGGAATTTCAAGCGGCTCGACGCCGTGCTGCAGGAGCTGAAGGCCAAGCAGAAGAAGACCGTCGATGCGCTGTTAGACGAGGTTAAGCCCAAACCGCACAAAAAGAGGAGAACAAGATGAAGACGGCGGATCTCAAGGTTACTACTCCAACCGAGCGCGAGCTCGTCATGACGCGGCAATTCGCCGCGCCGCGGGGTATGGTGTTCGACGCCCTGACCCAACCCGAGCTGGTGCGGCGGTGGCTCCTGGGACCGCCCGGCTGGACAATGCCGGTCTGCGACATCGATCTGCGCGTTGGCGGGAAGTACCGCTACGTCTGGCGCAACGCCGATGGCCGTGAAATGGGGATGGGAGGTACGTTCAAGGAGATGGTGCGGCCCTCGCGCCTCGTCGCCACCGAGACGTATGACGATCACTGGACGGGCGGCGAGACGCTCGTCACCACCGAGCTCGCCGAGACTCGTGGCAAAACTACGCTCAGCACGACAGTCCGCTACGCGTCGCGCGAAGCACGGGACGCCGCCCTCAAGATGGGAGCGACGAAAGGGTTGGAGGCGAGCTACGTTCGATTGGATGAGCTGTTAACCGCGTAACCTGACGACGAAGGAGAATTCGTATGCAGAAGATCACGCCATTCCTCTGGTTCGATAACAACGCCGAAGAGGCGGCGCAATTCTACACGTCCGTCTTCAAGAACTCGAAGATCCTCAACGTCAGCCGCTACGGCGACGCGGGACCGGGTCCCAAAGGCTCCGTGATGGTCGTCAACTTTCAGCTCGAGGGCCAGCAATTCACCGCGCTGAACGGCGGCCCGCAGTTCAAGTTCAGTGAGGCCTTCTCATTCGTCGTGAACTGCGAGACGCAAAGAGAAATCGATGAGTACTGGAACAAGCTCACATCCGGCGGGGGGAAAGAGAGCGCGTGCGGGTGGCTCAAGGACAAGTTCGGCTTCTCCTGGCAGATCGTGCCGACCGCGCTCTGGAAGCTCATGAGCGGAGACCCCAAGAAGGCGAACCGCGTGATGCAGGCCGTGCTCCAGATGAAGAAGCTCGACATCGCCACGCTGGAGGAAGCGGCCGAGGGCAGGGTACCGGCTACCTGTTGACGGTCCGCATCCCGCCCTCGGCGTAGCGCGCGCCCGCGGCGGTTCCCACGCCTTCGATCTGCGCGAGCTCGGCGCCCGACAATGTCAGGTTGAGGGCGCCGACGTTTTCTTCCACGTATTTGCGATGCTTGGTGCCGGGAATCGGCACGATGTCGTTCCCCTTGGCGAGCAGCCACGCGAGCGCGAGTTGGCCGGGTGTGCACCGTTTCTGACGCGCGAGCGCCTCGACCCGCCGGACGAGATCGAGATTCCTCTGGAAGTTCTCTCCCTGAAAGCGCGGATGGTTCTTCCGCCAATCGCCCTCGGCAATGTCTTCCGGACGCTTGATCTGGCCCGTGAGGAATCCGCGGCCGAGTGGACTGTAGGCGACGAAACCGATCCCCAGCTCGCGCACGGTGGGCAGGATCTCGTCTTCCACATCGCGGCTCCACAACGAGTATTCCGTCTGGAGGGCGGTAATCGGGTGAACCGCGTGCGCGCGCCGCACCGTTTGGGCGGACGCCTCTGACAGCCCGAGGAACCGCACCTTTCCTTCCTGCACCAGATCCGCCATCGCACCGACGGTCTCCTCGATAGGCACGGCGCGATCGACGCGGTGCTGATAGTACAAGTCGATGTGGTCGACGCCGAGGCGTCCCAGCGAGGCATCGCATGCGGCCTTGACGTACTCAGGCCTGCCGTTCTGGCCGATGAATTTGCCGTCAGGAGCCCGTACGTTGCCAAATTTCGTGGCCAGGATGACCCCGGGGCGCTTCCCTTTGATCGCCTTCCCGACCAGGACCTCGTTGGTAAAGGGGCCATAGACATCGGCCGTGTCGAGAAAGGTGATGCCCAAATCCAGGGCCCGGTGAATTGTCGCGATGGACTCTTCGTCGTCCCGGCTTCCGTAGAAGTCCGACATCCCCATGCATCCCAGGCCCAGGGCAGATACCCGCAGGCCCCTACTCCCGAGTTCACGCTGTTTCATGGCTCCATCCGGTTATGACGTTTCGTGCGCCTCCGGTGACGCGACGGGGGCCTGGCTTGGTATCCTTTCCGAAGGGACCCTTCTCCGTCGAGGTGCCTATGCCGCCCTCCGGCCTTCGGGCCGTTTGTCTCGTCGTTCCGCTCATCTGTCTCGTCAGTCCCGCACGTGCGCAGCTGATCCCGATCAA
>Ga0099827_10001807_pt1 | contig 11410 bp, 8 predicted proteins | sample CZO8metaG_FD_79339 | JGI IMG/M metagenome (GOLD analysis project Ga0099827, IMG submission 79339) | Vadose zone soil microbial communities from the Eel River Critical Zone Observatory, Northern California, USA - CZOApr15con1.8 metaG | ecosystem: Environmental > Terrestrial > Soil > Vadose zone ...
CATCCTCGAGCGCGAACAGGCGCTGGGGATCTCGCGGAAGTCGGTGCTCGGCGTGGCGCACCACTGCGCCGTCCCGATGTACACCTCGTCCCCAGGGGACTCGTCCATCGGGATGAACGTGGCCGAGCAGGCGCTGACGGGATCGCTGCTGCGCTTCGATCCCAGCGCGGACGTGAACGAGACGTCGGCGATCGTGTTCGACGCCAAGACGCATGGCGGGAAAAGCGGCATCCTGATCATCGGCGGCGGCAGCCCCAAGAACTTCGTGCTGCAGACGGAGCCGCAGATCCAGGAGGTGCTGGGTATCAGCGAGAAAGGGCATGACTACTACCTCCAGATGACCGACGCCCGCGTCGACACGGGCGGCCTGTCCGGAGCCACGCCGGCCGAAGCCGTCAGCTGGGGGAAGGTGGACCCCGACAAGCTGCCGGGTACGGTGGTGTGCTACCTCGACAACACCATCGGCTTCCCCATCCTCGCCGCGTACGCGCTCGCCAAACGGAAGAAGCGGCGGCTGCGCCGGCTGTACGACCGGCGTGAGGAGATGATGCGGCAGCTTACCGAGGCATACCAGGAGGCGAAAGCGGACCGCGACGCCCGCGCGGAGGCGACGACTGTCGGGCGCAGACCCTGAGCGCGCCGGCCCCGCGGGCACGTCCCGGGCGTACGCGGCGTACGCCCTGGGACTGTTGACGCTCATCAATCTCCTCAACTACATCGACCGCAACGTCGTCTTCGCGCTGTTCGAGCCGCTCAAGCGGGAGCTCTTCCTGTCGGACCAGCAGCTCGGTTGGCTTGGCTCCGCCTACGTGATCGTCCTGTCGCTCGCGGCGCTGCCGCTGGGGGTGCTCGGGGACTTGAAGTCCCGACGGGCTGTGATCGCGTTCGGCGTCGGGCTGTGGAGCGCCTTCACGGCGCTGGGGGCGACGGTGAGCCGGTTCTGGCAGCTCCTGCTGTGCCGCTCGCTGGTGGGCGTGGGGGAGGCGGGCTACGGGCCGGCGGCGCAGGCGTTGCTCGCCGAGTTCTTCCGGGGCAAACGCCGCGCGTTTGCGCTCGGGATCTACTCCGTCGGGATGGCGTTCGGCGGCGTGCTCGGGATCTGGCTCGGTGGCGTGCTGGCCGAGCGCTACGGCTGGCGCGCCGCCTTCGTGGCCCTCGGCATCCCCGGTTTTCTGCTCGCGCTGCTCGCGTCCCGGCTGCGCGAGCCGCGCCGGCGGCCACCGCCGACGATCCGCGTCACGGTGGAGAGCTGGTATGCGCGCGGGCGCGTGGGGGCCCGCGCGGCGTTACGGCTCGGCGCGCCGCTCATGTGGCTCACGCTCGCGGGCGCCGCCCTCTCCGGCCTGCTCGATCTGTTCGCGGGGCAGCCGCGCGGTATCGATACGGCGGTGTTCTCCGCCTGCGTGAGCATCGGCATCGTGTGGACCGTGTTTCGGCTGGTGCCGGTGGCTGTCCGCGGCACCACGGAAGCGACCGAGGTCGCGGCCACGGCCTTCGGCGATTTCCTGCAGGCCGCCGGGACCGTGCTTCGCACGCCGACGTTGATCTGGATGTTCGTGGGCGGGGCGCTGGTGACCTTCGCCGTGAACGGCCTGATCGCCTGGGCGCCGAGCTTCCTGGAACGCACCCACGGCCTGCCAGTCGCCGCCGTGGGGCGGCAGTTCGGTGTGTGGGGACTCGCCGGCGGCGCGCTGGGCGCCCTGTTCGGCGGACGGACAGGGGATTGGCTGCTGTCGCGCTGGAGCGGCGGGCGGGTCGTTGTGTCGGGCGCGGGGTTCGTGTTGGGCGGGCCCGTGTGCGCCGCACTCCTCCTGATCGATGAGCTCCGGCTGTTCGTGCCGCTCCTGTTCGGGACGTTCTTCCTCTATTCGTGGTACAACGGACCGCTGTCGGCCGTGATCCTCGACGTGGTGCCGGGGGCCGTCCGCGCTTCGGTGCTGGGCGCCTACGTGCTATTCTCGCACCTCGCCGGCGATGCGATCGCGCCGCCGCTCATCGGCTATCTGTCTGATCGGTTTGGCCTGCGGCCCGCGATGCTGCTGCTGCCGACGGCCGGCGCCGTGGGAGGCTTGGTCATCCTGATTTCCCTCAGCACGGTGGGGCGGGACATGGCGCGGGTGAGAGCATGAAGATCGCCGTCGTGTTCGACACGCTCCACCCCGACTGGGAGGACGCCGAGTACAAGAAGGAAATCGAGGCGAAGGTGGAGGAAGCGGAGTACGATGTCGCCCGGGCTCTGCTGGCCCAGGGACACGACGTCCTGATGGTCGGCGTCGCCGATCAGCTGGCACCGGTGCTCGAGCGGTTGGCCGCGTTCCAGCCGAAGCTCGTGTTCAACGGGTGCGAATCGTTCCGCGGGCACGCCCGACACGAGTACGCGCTGGCCACGGTGCTGGAGATGCACGGCTACCGCTACACGGGGTCGTCTCCGACGGGACTGCTCGTCGCGCGCAACAAGTCGCTCACCAAGAAAATCCTCGCGCACCACGAGATCCGGGTGCCGGCGTTCGCCGAGTTTCGCCCGGAGGAGAAGCCGGTACGCCCGTCGGAGTTGCGGTTCCCGCTCATCGTGAAGCCGCTGTTGGAGGACGCCTCCGTGGGTATCGCGCAGGCCTCGGTAGTGAAGGACGATGAGGAGCTCGAGGTGCGGGTGAAGTTCATCCATGAGAAGTTCCATCAGGCGGCCATCGTCGAAGAGCTGATCGAAGGCCGGGAGCTGTACGCGGGACTGATCGGGAACGGCACGCTCCAGGTGCTGCCCATCGTCGAGCTGACGTTTGGCGAGGCCGATGGGGAGCATCGCATTGCGACGTACAAGGCCAAGTGGGACGAGGAGTACCGCAAGCGGAAGAAGATCAAGAACGTGTTCGCGAAGGGACTGTCGGACGAAGTCGCGGCCAAGATCGCGGACACCTGCACCACGGCGTTCCATGCCCTCTGGCTCCACGACTACGGACGCGTCGACCTGCGGCTGACGCACGACGACGCCGTCTATGTCCTGGAGGTCAACCCCAACCCGTTTCTCGCGCAGGAGAATGAGATGGCGGATGCGGCCGAGAAGGCGGGCATGAGCTATAACGCGTTCATCCAGCGGATCGTGGACGAGGCACTGGCACGTGGCCCCGCGTAAGCGCGAGACCCCGACGCCCGAACTGCGCTGTCCTACGTGCGCGGCCGAAGTGCAGCGCTTCTGGGCGAACTGCTCGAACTGCGGCCGCCGGCTCGAGTGGCGCGACGCTACCAAGGAGACGGGCGCGGAGTGCTACTACTGCGGCTGGGTGGTGTCGGACAGCTTCTCGTTCTGCCCCTGGTGCGGTCGCGACATCGCCGACCGGGCCTCGAGCCTGGAGCCGCTCAAGGCCCCCAAGGGGTTCAAGTACCACCGGCGCTGTCAGTGGGGCTGCGGCGGTGGTGTGATGTACCCGATGCGTTCTTGTCCCTGGTGCGGACGCCCGCAGAAATGGCGCTATCAGGAGTTCCACAACATCTGCCCGCATTGCAACAAGGGCGTGAACGACTGGATGGACGTCTGCCCGTGGTGCGGCAAAGATGCCACCGGACGCGACTTGATCCGCCAGGCCCTGCGGCGGGTACGGCAGCTCCTCGTCGTCGGCCGTCTCAAGGGTTGGAACTACCGGGTGCTCTTGCGGCCGGGCGTTTCCGGCGTGACCCATCGGACACCCAAGATCATCGAGATCGAGCGCCGCTACGTGACCAGCAAGCGGCGGCGCCGCGACGAGATCTCGTGGAACATGCTGAGCGGCCTGATCCTGCACGAGCTGGGTCACTCTTTCCTCTATCACAACTGGTCGTTCACCCGGACCGGGCGGTTCCGGCGGGCGTTCGGGGAGGTGCGCAAGGCATACCGCGTCTCCGACTCAAAGTGGGTGGACTTCGAGCGCCGGGGCGTCACCACCACGCTCCCGAACTACGTCACCGCGTACGCCGCGACGCATCCGCAGGAGGATTTCGCCGAGACGTTCCGGTTCTATGTGTCGCGGCGTGGGCGACTGCGCGAGCTGTTCGCCGAGTTCGGGCGCAAGCGTAAGGGCGTGCCGGTGTTCGAGAAGTTCCTCGTGCTGCACGACTACATCCGGAGCCTCAGGGGATGGAGTTGAGCATCCGAAGGAACGTCGAGAACTAGGTTAAATTGAAGGACCGCACTCGAGCGAAAGAGGAGCCATGGCTTTGATGCGTACGTCGAATCCGGCCCTGAATGCCAAGACCTTCGTCGATGTCCGGCGCGACCCTAGCGCGCCGGCGATGACGGTCGAGGGCACGGTAAACCGGACGGCCTTCCTGTTGTTCTTGGTGGTCGTCCCTGCAGCGTGGGTGTGGGCACAGGTCCGCACGGCGCTCAACCCGTCGGTTGCAGGCCCGTGGATCCTGGTGGGCGCGATCGGCGGCCTGGTGGTCGCATTCGTCACGATCTTCAAAAGGGAATGGTCGCCAGTGACCGCTCCGATCTATGCGGCGCTCGAGGGCTTGGCGCTGGGTGGGTTGTCGGCCGTGCTCGAGACCAAGTATCCGGGGATCGCGATGCAGTCGGTGGGCCTCACGTTCGCCACGCTGGCGGCTATGCTCCTCGCCTATCGCTCGGGGCTCATCAAGCCAACCGAGAAGTTCAAGCTCGGCGTCGTCGCGGCCACGGGGGCGATCGCCCTGTTCTACCTCGTGGGATTCGTACTTTCCTTCTTCGGGATCGCCCTGCCGTTCCTCCAGGGGAACAGCACGGCCAGTATCGTGGTCAGCGGGATCATCGTGGTCGTTGCGGCGCTGAACCTGATCCTCGACTTCGACTTCATCGAGTCAGGCGCGGCAGCCGGAGGAGTGGTACGGCGCCTTCGGCCTGATGGTGACGCTGATTTGGCTGTACCTGGAGATCCTGCGGCTGCTCGCCAAGTCTCGCAGCCGGCGCTAACCTTCCTTGGCGAAGGCGCGGGATCGCTCCACCAGCTCCTGGTACCCGGTCACCTCCTCCGCACGGCGGGTTGCGTCCCAGCCGAGTGGCTCCGCTAGCCATTCCGCAACCGGGCTCGCCGCCGGCACCCCTTGGTCGCTGGTCGCATAGAACAGATGGAGCCGCCGCACCAGCACGTCCGACAAGCGAACCGCCATCTCGCGCTCCACCGCGTGCGCCACCTCGGCCCATAGGGTCGGCCGCCCGGCGACGATGGGCCGCCCCAGCGCCCGGTCGCGGTCCACCAGGTTTAGAACCGCCGCCGACTCGCTGCCGTAGCGGGCCACCAGATGGCGGGCCGTTCGGTCCGATGCCCCCCGCTCCACGGCTGCTTTGATGAGTCCTTCCAGGTCGGCCGTCTCGCCGCCCGGGAGCGGTAACCGATCGGTCGGCACACGGGGGGCTCGGGGGCGGCCGTCCAGTTCGCGCAGGCGGGCGGCGACCCGATCCACCACGTCGCGAGCCATGACACGGTAGGTGGTGAGTTTGCCGCCGGCGATCGTCAACAGGCCGCTCGGGCTTTCGACCACGCGATGCTCGCGCGAGGCCGCGGATGCCGTGACGGCCCGTGGCGGCCGCAGCAGGGGTCGCAACCCCGCCCAGCTGGCGACGACGTCCGCCGGCGAGAGCCGCGCGTGCGGGAAGAATGCGTTGGCCGACCGCAGCAGGTAGACGACGTCGTCCGCGGTCGCGCGTACCTCATCGGGTGACACATCGTCGTCACTGTCCGTCGTCCCGATGTAGCTCAGATCGTCCCAAGGCAGCACGAACATCACCCGCCCGTCGATCGGGGACGTGAGCGTGACCGCGTGCGTGTGCCCGATGCGTTTGCGGGGCACAGCCACGTGCACGCCTTTGGTGGGTCGGAGCAGAGGATCCGCGCCGGCGTCGTCGAGGCTCCGTACGCGGTCAACCCACGGTCCGGCCGCGTTCACGACCACGAGTGCCCGTATCGTCGAGGCCTGGCCCGTCAGCCCGTCCCGGACAGTCGCGCCGCCTACCCTGCCGTCCGGTTTGAGGAGCGCCGTGGCTTCTGCGTAGTTCGCAACCAGCGCGCCCGCCTGCGCGGCGCTGCGCATGGTCGCAATCACGAGGCGGGCGTCGTCGGTCTGCGCGTCGTAGTACAGGGCCGCGCCCTTCAACTCTTTATCCCGCAGCCCGGGCTCCAGCCGCTGGGTCGCCTTGCGTCCCAGCCAGCGGTGCCATTTCACATTGTGGAACGCCGCGAGCAGATCGTACAGCCACATTCCCGCGCGGAGCTTCCAGGCGGGGAGCCGCGCGCCGCGGTATACCGGGAAGAGGAAGGGCAGGGGGTGCACCAGATGCGGCGCGATGCCGAGCAGCACGCGACGCTCGTGGCTCGCCTCGAATACCAGGCGAAACTCGCCTTGCTCGAGATAGCGGATCCCGCCGTGGATCAGCCGTGATGAAAGCGACGACGTCCCACCCCCGAGATCGCCCTTGTCCACCACCGCCGTGCGAAAGCCTCTAAGCGCCGCGTCGCGCGCGATCCCGGCGCCCGTGATCCCGCCCCCGATGACCAGGACGTCCACTGGCTCGGCAGCCATCGATGCGAGCGCGGTGGCGCGCGTGCGATGCGAAAACGGTGTCTCGCTCGTCGACGTTCTCCAGCTTGGCCCAGCGGCGGGCCCGGGGTAGGTTTCGAGACTTCCGGGAGGAGAATGTAATGCCGGTTGCCAACGGACGGCGCGTGGCGGTGATTGCCGGTTGCCGCACGCCGTTCTGCAAGTCGGGGACGGTGCTGAAGGACGCCCGGGCGGTGGACATGGCCCGGTTCGTGGCGCGCGAGCTCCTCGAGCGCACCAATCTGGACGGCACCGAGGTGAACGCCGTGATCTTCGGGCAGGTGGTGCCGTCGGCGCTCGTCCCGAACGTCGCTCGCGAGGTGAGCCTCCTCCCGCAATTCCCCAAGGAAATTCCTGCCTACTCACTCAACCGCGCCTGCGCTTCGTCCGGACAGGCCGTCGCCAATGCGTACGACGAGATCGTGCTCGGCGATGCCGACGTCGTGCTCGCCGGCGGCGTGGAGTCGCTCTCCGACATCCCGATCCTCGCCTCGCGCCGCCTCGCCGACATCCTGGTGGAGGCGAGCAAGTCCAAGTCGCTGGGCGCGCGGCTTCGCACACTGAGTCGAATCCGGCCGCGCGACCTCGTTCCCGTGTCACCCGCCATCGCCGAGCCCTCGACCGGCGAGTCGATGGGCCAGTCGGCCGAGAAGATGGCTAAGGAGAACCACATCTCACGCGTCGCCCAGGATCGCTGGGCACTCCGCAGCCACGAGCTCGCGGCCCGGGGGACGGACGACGGCCGGATCCCGGCGGAGATCGTGCCCTGGTTCGGGCCGGGAGGCCGCGCGGGCGACGGCGTGGTCACACACGACAACGGGATCCGCCGGGATACGTCGCTCGAGCAGATGGCCAAGCTCAAACCGGTCTTCGACCGCCGCTACGGCAGCGTCACGGCCGCCAACTCCTCCCCGCTCACCGACGGCGCCTCCGCGGTTCTCTTGATGAGCGATTCGGCGGCGCGCGCGCTCGGCTATACGCCGCTCGCCTACGTCCGCTCCTACGCCGTCGCGGCGGTGGATCCCGGGTGGCAGCTGCTGCAGGCACCCATCTTCGCCGTCCCCAAGGCGCTCGAGCGGGCGGGTATCGAGTGGAAGGAGCTCGGCCTGATCGAGGTGCATGAGGCGTTTGCGTCGCAGGTGCTCTCGAACTTCCAAGGCTGGGCTGCCAAGGGCTGGAAGATCAATGAGGACATCATCAACGTGATGGGCGGCTCCATCGCGATCGGGCATCCGTTCGGGGCTACCGGCACGCGGATTGTCACCACGCTAGCGAACGAGATGGTCCGGCGGGACGTGCAGTTCGGTCTGCTGTCGATTTGCGCACAGGGCGGCATGGGCTTCGCCATGGTGCTGGAGCGCCGCTGATGGCTCCGGGCGCGGCACTCACCTGGGAGCTCGCCGACGCGGGCGTTGCCGTCGTGACCTTCGACCTGAAGGGCGAGCCGGTCAACAAGCTCTCGGCCGCGGTGAAACAGGACCTGCTCGCGACGTTCGATGCGCTGGAGCACGACACCGCCGTGCGAGCCGTCGCGTTCTTTTCGGGGAAACCCGAGAACTTCATCGCGGGTGCGGACATAGAGGAGTTCGTTCGGCTCACCACCGCCTCGGAAGCCGAGCGGCTTTCGGCCGAGGGGCAGGAAATGCTGGGGCGGGTGGCCCGCTTCCCCAAACCGGTCGCCGTCGGGATCCATGGAGCGTGCCTGGGCGGTGGACTCGAGTTCGCGCTCGCCTGCGGGTACCGCGTGGCTTCCGATCACTCCCGGACGCAGCTCGGCCTCCCGGAGGTACAACTCGGCATTCTCCCGGGCGCGGGCGGTTGCCAGCGGCTCCCCCGGTTGATCGGCGCCCGCGCGGCGCTCGACATCATCCTCGCCGGCAAGGTCGAAGCCGCCAAGAAGGCGTTCCGCCTCGGCATCGTCGACGAGCTGGTCCATCCGGCCATTCTCAAGGACGTCACCATCGCCGCTGCGCAACGCATGGCTGGCGGGTGGCGCCCACGGCGCAAGCGGCCGGGCGGCGTCCGCGGATGGCTGCTCGACGGCAACCCACTGGGTCGGGCGTTGGTTTTCCGCGGCGCCCGAAAGCAGGTCCTGGCCCAGACGCGCGGCAACTATCCCGCGCCGCTCGCCGCATTGGAAGCGGTGGAGCACGGACTCAAACACGGCATGGCGGAAGGTCTGAAGCGCGAGGCGCAGCTGTTCGGGCAGCTCGCCGTCACCGACGTCTCGCGTAAGCTGGTCCAGATCTTTTTCGCTACGACCGCTCTCAAAAAGGACTTCGGAATCCCCAACCCACCGCAGCCCGCTGTCGTGGGCCGCCTCGGGGTCGTGGGCGCGGGGTTCATGGGGTCGGGCATTGCGGGCACCGCGGTCGTGCAAGCGGGGGTGGACGTGCGCATGAAGGACGCCGATCTCCCGCGGGTTGCGAAGGGCCTCGCTGCGGCGCGCGACATCCTCGACGACCGGCTCAAGCGGCGCCGCATCACCCCCTACGAGCACGCCCGGCTCGTCGCGCTGCTCTCCGGGAGCGATCACTACAGCGGGTTCGGCCGGGCCGAGCTCGTCATCGAGGCGGTGTTCGAGGACCTCCAGGTCAAGCAGCAGGTGCTGCGCGAGGTCGAGGCGGCGACTGCCCCGGACGCGGTGTTCGCGTCCAACACGTCGACGATCCCGATCCACCGGATCGCCGAGGCCGCGAGCCGGCCGGAGCAGGTCGTCGGGATGCATTTCTTCTCACCGGTCGCCCGGATGCCGTTGCTCGAGGTGATTCCGTCGGCGCGCACCGCGGCGCAGGTCGTCAGCACCGCCGTCGGGTTCGGCCGCCGCATGGGCAAGACGGCCATCGTCGTGAAGGACAGTCCCGGCTTTTGGATCAACCGGATTCTCACGCCTTACATGAATGAGGCGGGTCATCTTCTCGTCGAAGGCGTGGCGATCGAAGAGATCGACCGGCTGATGGTCGAGTTCGGCTTCCCCGTCGGGCCCATCACGCTGCTGGACGAGGTCGGGATGGACGTGGGCGAGAAGGTGGTTGGCGTGATGCACGAAGCGTTCGGTGAGCGGTTCGCGCCCGTGCCCGCGTTCGCTGGCATGGTCAAGAGCGGGCGGCTGGGTCGCAAGGCGGGGAAGGGATTTTACAAGTACGCGGGCGGTAAGAAGGGCAGCGTCGACCCGGCCGTGTACGAAGTGATCGGGGCCCATCCGAATGGAGGCCCGAGGCCCGCGGAGATCATCCAGCGGCTGATTCTCGTGATGCTGAACGAGGCCGCGGGCGCCGTGGGGGAAGGGATCGTGCGTACACCCCGCGATGGCGATGTCGGCGCCATCTTCGGCTTCGGGTTTCCGCCCTTTCGCGGCGGCCCGCTGCGGCACGCCGATGACCTCGGCGCAGCGCGTATCGTGGGAGAACTCGAACGGCTCGCCGAGCGCTACGGCGCCCGGTTCACGCCGTCCGATGCGCTCCGCGACCAAGCGCGGCAAAACGCGAAGTTCTATCCCTAGCCGAGCTCCGACACCTCGCATTTGATGCTGCGCGCCGCCTTGCTGTGGCTCAGCGAGCAATCCCGGGTCTTCCGGTTCATCCGCGGCAACGGCTTGGCCCGCCGCTTCGCCTCGCGTTTCGTCGCAGGCGAAACAGTGGACTCGGGAGTCGCGGCGTTGAAAGACTTGAACGGCGCTGGGCTCACCGCGAGCCTCGACCTGCTGGGCGAGTCGGTTCACAACGCCGCTGAGGCACAGGTTGCTCGTGACAGCTACCTCGAGACGCTCGACCGGATCAAGGCCGCCGGGGCCGATGCCAACGTCTCGGTCAAGCTCACCCAGATGGGCCTCGACATCGACGAAGCGCTGTGCGTCGAGAACGTGCGCGCCATCATCGCCCGGGCGAAGGCCCACGGCTCCTTCGTGCGCATCGACATGGAGCAGTCCGACTACACCGATCGCACCCTGCAGCTCTTCAAGCGCACGTTCTACCCCGAGTTCGGGAACGCGGTCGGCGTGGTGCTGCAGTCGTACCTGCGGCGCACCGAGCAGGACGTGGAGCAGATGATCGCGCTCGGCGCCCGTGTGCGGCTGTGCAAGGGCGCGTATCAGGAGCCCGATACGGTCGCCTTTCCCGACAAGCGCGATGTGGATGGGACCTACGTGCGCTGCATGGAGCGGCTCATGCTCAAGGGCAACTATCCCGGCATCGCGACGCACGATGCGCGCATCATCGAGCACGCCAAGATGTTCGGGCGCGACAAGGGCATCCAGCCGCCGCGCTTCGAGTTTCAGATGCTGTACGGCGTGCGGCGCGACCTGCAGCACGGGCTACGGCGCCAGGGATACAACGTGCGCGTATATGTCCCGTTCGGCACCCAGTGGTATCCCTACCTCATGCGCCGGCTCGCCGAGCGGCCGGCCAACGTGGCGTTTCTGGTCGGCAATATGGTGCGGGAGTCCCTACGGCGGAGCTGACGGACGGTACTCTGGGCGGCTATCAGCGGGTGCACGAGCGCGCGCCCGCGTTCTCCGGGAGCGACGGCCAATCGTACTCCGTGGGAACGTACGTCGACGATGCCCCGGACGCCCAGGGCCGCTACGGTGCGGCCCTGTTGTTCGTGCGGTGGTCTGACGCGGGCGATCGTCCGATCGGACACGTCGAGACGGACTACCTCTTCCGGGGCGTCACGCCCGCCGACGCCCTTGCCCCGTTGCTGGCTCTGACCCTGCAGGAGGTCAAGCGGCATCTCGACGCGTGCATCCAGGGGAGGGTGTGATTACCACCGGCGTCGTGCTCGTGCGCATTGGCTCCGCCTATCGCGTGCACACCGAGGGTGGCGAAGTCGTCGCGGTGCTGCGCGGCAAGCTCAAGCACCGGAA
>Ga0099827_10001808_pt1 | contig 11408 bp, 8 predicted proteins | sample CZO8metaG_FD_79339 | JGI IMG/M metagenome (GOLD analysis project Ga0099827, IMG submission 79339) | Vadose zone soil microbial communities from the Eel River Critical Zone Observatory, Northern California, USA - CZOApr15con1.8 metaG | ecosystem: Environmental > Terrestrial > Soil > Vadose zone ...
ATGATCAGGAATCGGCGGTCGTCGCTGACGCGCGCGTCGCTGTGCCAGTTTGAGTCCTCCGGGCTGGCGAAAATGAACTCGTCTTCGCTTTGATCGGCGCCGATCTTGTGAAACATGATGCGCCGCAACCCCATTTTGGCGAGATATTCCTCGCCGGCGGGCGGGCGCTGCGGCGCCGAGTAATAGAATCCTGACCCGTCCTTGCGCCAGGCAGCGGTCGAGAACTTCGACCACTCGACCAGGTCGCCGGTATCCTCGCCACTCGTCACATCGCGCACCCGCCAGGTCTGCCAGTCAGAGCCGGCCACGCTGAACGAGTAGGCGAGCAACCGCCCGTCGTCGCTGACCGCGGCCGAGCTGACGGCGGTGGTGCCCTCGGGATCTTCGGCGTTCGGGTCGAGCAGCACCGCACCAGATGCGTCCGGGGCTTCCATGACGTACAGCACCGGCTGGTTCTGCAGCCCGCTGTTACGGAACTGGAACCACCGACCGCCGCGCTCGAACGGCACGCTGCCACTGCCCAGCCGATCGTAGACAATGATGATCGGAGGTACCAGCTAGCACCCGGAGGGAGTTCAGTGACAAGCGAACAGGCGGCCAGCGAACCGGCGCCACATCAGCTCGCGAGGGTCTACCAGGCCCCCCGCCAGGACAAGCCGTGGGGCTACGAGCAGATCTTCGCAGGCGAGGACGGCAAGTACGTCGGCAAGATCATTCACGTCAACGCCGGGCAGTCACTGAGCCTGCAGTACCACGAGCAGAAGGAGGAGACGATCTCCCTGATCTCGGGTACGGCGGAGATCCAGTACGGCGAGATCGGCGGTGAGCTGGCGCACGCGACCTTCGGGCCAGGCGACACCATCCATCTGCCGGCGCTGGCGGTGCACCGGGTTACGGCCGTCACCGACATCATCTTCGCCGAGGCGTCGACCGCGCCGCCTGGCTGGCGCGAGGATGTCGTGCGGCTCCAGGACTCCTACGGGCGAGCCGGGACTAGCGCTCCCTAGCCCTCCTTGGCTAGCCCGCTACTTGACCAGCCCTGCCAGCAGCGGTCGGTAATGCTCGAACGGCGGGGACTGCGCGCTCGGGTCCTTGGCCGCGTCGTCCCAGCGGCGCAGCCGGCAGGCGGCTTGGGCGCAGGCGTTGGCAGCGAAGTTCGCGGCGTCCTGTTCGTTCATCGGGCCGCCCTGAACGCCGAGGGTGTAGACCGAGGCTGGCGACAGAGTCGCCGCGTAGGCGGGTTCGATCGCGCACAGATAGCGCTTGGCGGCGACGTGCAGCCGTACCGGCTCGGTGACGTCCGGGCCGAACCATTGCGCGAGCCAGCTGCCGCCGACGTCGCTGTGCCGGTTGTCGGTGCCGGCCATGAGCTGGGGCCCGGTGACGGTTCCGGTGAAGTGCCCGACGTCGTGGAGCAGGGCGCCGCCGGTCAGGCTGTCATCGGCACCGTCGCGCTCGGCGAGCGCGGCGGCCTGCAGTATGTGCGAGGCCTGGGTGACGGCTTCGCCGAGGTACTCGCCGGCTCCTTCGCGGGCGAAGAGGTCAGCGATGAGCTGGACCGGGTCGTCGGCTGTCATCGGCTCCGATTCCCTTTCGATTCGTGTTCATCCTTGACCGGCCCGCAGCCCGGCCCGGGCAGACCCCCGCCACGGGCCTGCCCTTCCCGGCTTGGTCCAAAGCCCCGCGATGCTTTCTCGCTGAATAATGTTTTCCGGTCAGACGGCACCTGACCGGCTAATCGCCACAACGTCGGCATGATCATTGATAGCGTCGCCTCACACGCCCACAGGTCAGATCGAGGAGGCATCGGTGAAGGGCTTCAGGGAGTTCTTGCTTCGCGGCAATCTGGTCGACCTGGCGGTCGCGGTTGTTGTGGGCGTGGCGTTCAACGCGGTGGTGCAGTCGTTCGTCAAGGACATCATCACGCCGCTGATCTCGGCCATATTCCACCAGCCGAACTTCGCCAGCCTGTCCGTACACATCGGCAAGGCGAACTTCACTTACGGGCTGTTCCTCAACGCCTTGATCTCGTTCCTGCTGATCTCCACCGTCGTCTACTTCCTCATCGTGGCCCCGGTCGCCAAGTTGCTGTCGATGTTCGACCGCAAGAAGGCGGCGACCGAGCGGGAGTGCCCAGAGTGCCTGAGCCAGATCCCGGTCGCCGCAAAGCGGTGCATGTACTGCACCTCGCAGGTTCCGCCGGTGGGGACGGTTAAGCCCGCTGCGGTCTAGGCGTCCGCTCGGCCTGGTCAGGCCTCAGCTCGCTCAGCTCGGCGGGGTCCAGATGTAGGGAGTGGTGACCGCCAGTCGAGTGAAGCCGATCCGTTCGAGTATCGGCCGGCTGTCTTCTGAGGCGTCGACGGTCAGGTAGGCGTAACCCCGCTCGGCGGCTAGCTCGGCTCGGTACCGGACGAGCGCGCGGTAGATGCCGCGCCCGCGCCACTCCTTGACCGTGCCGCCGCCCCACAGGCCGGCGAACTGCGTGCCGGGCACGTATTCGATCCGGGCGGCGCAGACCGGCACGTCACCGGCCATGGCGAGGACCAGCGCGACCTGATCTGGTGTTGCTTCGAGCTGGGCGAGGATTCCTTCCCGCACTTCCGATTTATCGTGACCGAAAGCCTGTTGCTCCACCTGGGCCATCAGGGCTACCCCGGCCGCGTCGGTGACTCGCACGACGGTCACGCCCTCCGGCAGGTTCGCCGACGACAGGGCTTGCGTTACCTCGGCGATCTCGGCGACCATGAACGACTCGGGGTCCTCGGGCTCGAAGCCTGCCGACAGCAGCCGTTCGGCCAGGTCGGGCGGCTGGTCATAGTCGTACAGCTTCCACTCGAACTTCTCGCCCCTCGCTCCGATCAGCGCGACCTGCTCGGCGATGACGGCGTCGGCGTTGCCCGCGTCCAGGTCCGACCAGAAGACCCCCGATCCGTCCTGTCCTGGCGGACCGAGGCGCCTGATAACCGGGCCGTCCACCTCGAATGTCGCGCCGGTCCCGTCGGAGGCTGTGCTCTGCCGCACCTGCCGGTTGTACGCGGCCACCGCCGCCATGCGATCCATACGCCGAAGATCATCACGACGGTCGGTGAGGCCGCAACCCGATTACCCCTGGCCGTCGGGGGTCGGAACTGGGCCTGGCCGCTTGGACCGTGACAGCCTCGGGATCGGGTAGGCCCGTGACAGCCGGTTCCGCCTGGTCAGGCTCGCCGCTGAACCGGTTGACTGATCGCCGCCGGCCGTCGGCAGGTCACCGGCCGTCGGCAGGTCACCGGCCGTCGGCAGGTCACCGGCCGTCGGCAGGTCACCGGCCGTCGGCAGGTCACCGGCTGCGAACTCGGTGTCGTGATCATGGTCCCCGTCCAGCTCGGGCTCGTCGGCGAAGGGGTCCGCGATCGGCGAGAACGCCCCTGATGCGACCTCTGGCCGGGGCAGCGGTTCGAGCACGTCGGTGGCGTAGATCTCTGGCATGACCAGGCCGGTGGATGTGCTGCGCGAGGTGCCGGGCGGTGCCGAGCCAAGTCCGGAGGTTAGGTCAGACGCCGTCTCCTCGGGCGTCAGTGCCGCTGACGGCTGCGGGATTGCTGACGACTGCTGGTCCGCTGACGGCTGGGACGCCTTTGCTGACGGCTCTGGCTCCGCTGACGGCGGTGGCTCCGCTGACGGCCGCAGTTCTGGTCCGGATGCGGGGGTGTCGACCTCGTCGTCGTAGTCCGAGTACGGATGCCCATCGCCGACCCGGCTACGGTACTCGGTCAGCGCGGCCTTGATCCTGGCCTCGGCCGCCGCCCTGGCTGCGGACGCGGCTTGAGCGAGGGAACCCATTGGCTCCTGATCCGTCGACCGGTCGAAATAACCCTCTGCTCCAACCGCTCGATCTGCCTCGTCGGTGGTCGTCCGGCTCCGATCTGGCGTCGCTTCTTCATCGAACTGACGGCTCTGGCCGTCCAGTCCACTCTGGCCAACTAGCCCGCTCTGGCCACTCCGGCCATCCAGTCCGTCCTGGCCACTCTGGCCGCTCCGTTCGCTCTGACCGCTCAGTTCGCTCTGACCACTGAGCCCGCTTTGGCCACTCTGGCTATCCAGTCCGCTCTGGCTGCCGACGGCGGCCGGGTCGCCAACATTGCCGTCGCTAGCGGCCTTACGCTTCAGGGCGGCGTCCCGCATCGCCGCCGCCGCCTGCCGAAACACCGGCTCGTCGTAGCCGCTATCGGGGCCAGGCCGATCAGCCCGGTCGGCTCGGTCGCGTTCGTTACCCCAGTCACCAGGCCGGATTGCACTGATTTCCGTCGATTCATCAGGCTCGTCCGCGGCGAGCGGAGGGGCCTGACGCGGCACCGGAAGCGGCGCCACCCGGCCCGATCGCGACGACACGTCGCTTGCCCCGGGCAAGGTCGCTACGGCCGCATAGACCGGGCCAACGCAGTCGTGCCGTTCAAGCAAGCCGGCGAGTTGCTCGGCATCCTCCGCGGCCAGGCCGAAGACCACCCTGGGCTGACCCCAGGGCTCATCAAGCGAATAGCCCACGTAACTAGAGACCGTCGGCATCGGATCGGCTGCCAGACCATGCACGACTCGCCATCGATGCCACGCGCTTTCAAGCGATGCCGCCGCAAGCTGAGCCCTGAAAACCAAATCCGGATCCCGCATGGCGATCCCTCCCTCACCCCGCGACTGCACGCTGCCACCAAGTGGCGGACCCCCAGGCGTGGCACGCCGCACCCATCCCCCTGTCGTGTTCGACGCCGTACGCAGTTGCGCGGAGGCGCACAGACACCGACAGACACTTGGTGCCGCAGCTGCAACACCAGCCGTCGGCACCGCGACAAGTATGGTCCGGCCACACCATCGAACAGGCACGATTACTTAAAGTTGCCGTTCGACTGCAGTAAGCGATGATGAGGAATGGGACCCGCCGTCGCAGTCGGCGGATCGCCTAGAGAGGCGCGAAGGGACTCCAGCTTGGCTTGGCCAGACGCGAAGGGACTTCAACCTTGACTTGGCTGACCAGAGTGGGGCGCGGGATGGGCCAAGACGACGAAGTGGCCGCCTAGATCGGAAGGATGTCGACTCAGGTCACGATTTGATTACCAGAAGACCCCGGTTGACCGGCTGGCCAGATCCAATGGGCATCCGGCCGACGTCCCGGTCATCCACTGGACTTGCCTATCGTCCGTGCGGTTCCGCTAGCGACCACTTCCCACCCGTTGCGACGACTTCCCACCTGTTAGGCAGCACTTCCCACCCGTTGCGACGACTTCCCACCCGTTAGGCGCAAAATTTGTCACGTTTATGGCGATTCGAGACGGCGGAATCACTGGGAAGTCGTCGCAACGGATGATAAGTGCCGCCCAACGTGTGGGAAGTGCCGTCTTCGGATGAGAAGTGCCGGGCTCGACGAGGCCAATGCTCAGACCGGACGGCAAGGGCCAATGATCGTGTCAGATGCCGGACCGGACGGCAAGGGCCAGTGATGCCGGCACGGATTCGATTCGCGAGCGCACCGGCTGACCACGCAGGCTGGCGTCCCTGCGGTCGTGATCTTGGTGAACGCGTCGCCTAACTCAGGGCGCGGGCACAGTTAGACGGAGCGTCGTCGCACTTCCGGATCGGGTTCCTAACTGGCGACTCCACGCAGCGGCCCGCCCCGCCCGCTCGATACGGTGCGGCTAGACCACATGCGCTCGCGTGCCGCCGAGACACGTGCGCGTCACAGGCCACATGCGCTCGCGTGCCGCGGAGACCTGACTTGATGTTGGCGGTCATTGGAAATTCCAGGTAGGCGGACACGAAGCCAGTGATAACCCAAAGTGACGGCGGGAGGTGCCGGCGACCCGCAGGCTCCGGGACCGTCCCAGCCGACATGCTCAGCCACCGACTGCAGAACCCAAGGTCATCCGGTGGCAAGCCGATCCGGAGCGCAGGGCCGCTCGCGGCCCGAGCACCGGAAGCGGCGCGGCAGGATCTCTCAGATGGCCGGACGGACGGTCACATTTGGCGGCGACGTGGCCGCAGGCCTGGAGTCGAACTGGCCGCCGATCAGGAAGGCGTGTCCGCGTACCGGGATTTTCTGATGGCCGCTATCAGGCTTCCGCGCGGTCCGGGACAGCCTGCGTGCACCGCGCAGGCTCGGGGTGGTGCGGCCGCCTGCCGGGTTTCCGGGTTCACGGCCGGGCCCCGGCTCGACCGGGCACCGGCTCGACCGGTCCGGGTCAGGGGTTACTGCATCAGAGCCGCTCTGATGCAGTAGCTTCCTGGGACGGAACTACATCAGGGGGGCAACGCTGTAGTAGCTTCCGGGGACGGAACTACATCAGGGGGGCGGCGATGCTGCCAGTTGCCGGCCTGTCCCCTGAGATACGCCCCCGGAGACGAAAGCCTGAGTCCAGAAATCCATGATCGCCTTAGATCGCGCGTTCCTGACATCGGGGCTGGTGATAGCGGGCACCAGAAAATCCGGTACACGGACACGCCTTCCCGATCGGCGGCCAGTTCGATTCCAGAGCTGCGGCCAGCTCATCGCTGAATGTGACCGTCCTCCTGTCCAGCAAAGAGATCCTGCTGCACCGCTTCCGGTGCTCGGGCCGCGAGCGGCCCTGCGCTCCGGGTCGGCTTGCCACCGAATGACCTTGGGTTCGGCTGGGTTGGTCCCGAAAGCCTGCGGGTCGTCTGCACTTCCCGCCGTCACTATGGGTTATCACTGGCTTCGTGTCCGCCTACCTGGAATTACGAATGACCGCTAACAGCCTGGCGGCGCTAGTAGGAACATGTGACTTATGTGACACCCGTGGCTGTAAGGCGAGCGGGTTTTGGCAGGCGTGCTCGGTCGGCGGGCTTGCGCGTCCCGTGGCGGGCTTGCGTGGTGGGGCTTGGTTGTGGCGGGGGTCGGAGTCGGCTGGCTCCCGTGCGCCGGGAGCGTTGAGGTTGGTTAGAAGGTGATCGACTGGTAGGCGGTGGCTAGGGCGCGGTCGCCGAAGACCTCGATTGACTCGTGGTTGGCTGGGAGCCGGCCGAGCAGCACGAGCAGCAGGTTGCCAGCCTGGCCGGACAGTGCGGCATCGCCCTTGGCGTGCCCCAGCGCGACGTGAATTCCGTCAGCGGCGTGCGTAATCAGCCACTCGCCGCCGACGGCGAGGCCGGGGTCGGTGGCGTGGACGTGCAGGGTGCAATCCAGCGGCAAGGCGGCCAGGCGCGGATCTTCCTGGTCGCCGTACGGAGTGCTGAGGATCGTGAACCATTCATCGATGGCATCGGCGGCCAATTCGGGGACCATTTCGACCGGCTCACTGGCGGCGAACTGGGCGTCGGCGCAGTGCACCGAGGTTTCGTGTGCCATCCGCCGGGCCCAGAATCCGGCCGGAGCCATTCCCTCGAACGTCCAGACGTGGGTGTCCTGCGCTTCACGCAGCGTGTCGATCAGGCTGGCGGAACCCGCGGTCAGCCAGTGGCAGCGTTCGGCCTCGTCGGCGGGCAGCTTGCCGTCCGGGACGTCGCGGAACTCGATGAAGTGGTCCGATCTGGTCCGCACGATCTCGGCCGCCCAGCGGTGCGCCCGGCCGACATGGGTGGCGAGCTGGCGCAAGGTCCACTCCGGGCAGGTCGGGATGGGCAGCTCAGGATCGTTGTAGTCCAGCAGCGCCGCCAAGTGCGCGGTGCTCGCGTCGATCCCGGCGTAGTACAGCTCGGCGGGCAGGGTCGGCATGGAGATCCTCCGTCGCTCGGGGGTGGGCTCGGGGTGGGCTCGGGGGGTACAGCTATGCCCAGCGGTTCAACCTAACCGGTGCGGCCGGTCAGCTTGTCGAGCATGGCCCGGCCAGAAAGGCCGGTCCGCTCGAAGTCGACGATGCCGAGCACGATCGCAATCACCGTATCGGCGAAGATCCCGGCGCCCTCCCACCGCGTGGTGAATTCTTCCGGCTGGATCCGGTAACGCAGCAGGTACCCGTCCAGCGCCGCCTGGAGTGCCTGCGACATACGCTGCGGAGTCCAGTCCGGCCGCAGGACCACATCGAGCTCCTCGAAGAGGGCGGCGAAGCCGTCGGCCCAGACGGTGTTCGCGTGCCGCATCGTCGGCAGCAGCGCGTCCCAGAGCACCGGATGCTGGGGGAGCAGCGGACCGATGTGCAGCGTCAGGTAACTGCGCGGGTGCCGCCGCAGCGAGTCAAGGACGCCATCGGCGAGGCCCGTCACCATCTCGGAGAGCGATTCCGCCTTGGCAGCCTCCGGCGGGAGTTCGGCGGCGCGGTCCTTCGGGTCGTCCGGGACCTGGGCGTAGACGAGTGCGTAGACCAGGGCATCGGGCAGGAACTCGTCGCGGGTCGGCCACCGGTTGAAGAACGCCTTGCGGCTGGCGCCGGCCTTGCCCTCGGCGGCGGCCAGCCTGATGACGTCCTCGGTCCGCAGCCAGTCGAGCGCGGCCGGAAAACGGATCGACTTGAGCCGGGCCGGGCGCGCCTCCAGCGGCTGGTCGTCCAGGTAGGCATCGATCAGCTGGACGGCGGCGGACAGGAACTGCCGCGCGGTCGCGTCATGCCGGGACGGCGCCGGGCGCGGGCTCACCGGCCTTTCTCCGTGTTGTCGCGCTCCGCGCTGGCGGGCTGCCGCCTGGCGGGTTCACATCCACTGGATTCAGATCTGCTGTGCTGCACGAGCCGAGCTTTCTTTCTGCCGTCTTCATGAGCGGTTTAAAAACCACTCATAACCCCCATTGTTGCGCCGATAGGGGACTCAGTTAGCTCCCTACTGAGCCGTGCTCCAAGCGCTTTGAACTGTATCGTCGTGATGATCGGCGATGAGGCAAATCGGCGGAACGTCAGCTTGACGGCCGGCTCCTCGTCGTGGCTGGCGTCCCTGGGGAGAGGGGAACATCCCTGGGGACGTTCACACTTCTGCCGCACTGGCGACCCGGGGGGGAGCCCGAGCCCGGCGGAGCGGTTCGGGAAGTGCGTGGGCCCTGAGCTGTCGCTAGCCGCGTCAGCTCAGGGCCCACGTCATAGATCCCGCCGTTCGTGACCGACCTCAGGGTGGCCGGACCGGACCCGCACAATGCTTTCTTCCATCAAATGACTGCCACCGGTAGGTCACCGGCGTGATCGAATGCACGCCAGGCCGGTTGTGGTGCTCGGGCCGGTCAGCCTTGGCCAGCGGTGAGGAAAAGCTGGTCGCGCAGGCCAGCGTCAGGGCGCCGAGGACCGCGGCGATCGCGGTCGGCCGGGCGGGCAGGGTGCCACCTGGGCTCCAGTGGACAGTCATCGGCCGTCGTCCGCGGCAACTGACGGGCAGCGCATCGGCAGGTTCCGTTCCGTTGGCGCCTTACTGGCCGAAGTTGGCCGTAATGCGAGCCTGAGCCGGATTTCTGACTTCTTAGACGCCAAGCTCGGCCGAACGGTTTACTGGAACTTAAAGCCTTCTTACCAGGTCGACTTAGTGACAAACCCTGACCTGGGCACTCACGCCAGGTGCCGTCTTGGCGCCCCAGGTCAGGGTCCGGACGCTGGGCTAGCGGCAGCCGCAGGCCCCGCCGCAGCAGCCTCCGCCGCCACCGCCGGACTGGGTCCCCGTGGCGCGGCCGCCGATCGATACGGTCGACAGCAGGCGCACGGTGTCGGCGTGGCCGGCCGGGCAGCTGCAGGGTGCGGAGGAGTCGCTCATCGGACGGGTGAGCTCGAAGGTGTCTCCGCACGCCCGGCAGCGGTACTCATATCTGGGCACGCCGTCATCCTATCTCAGGGGGTTGCCCACAGGTTGATCGTGCGGTGCTTGTGAAACCCGTGCGGCACCTTGCCGGTGTACGTCAGCTTCATCCGCGTGACGGCCCCGCGGCCAGCGCTCCTGGCTAGGCCGCCGCCGGCGCGGTGCTTTGCCCAGCTTCGGCGGCCGGCGCCTCGGCGGCCGGCGCGTCGTAGTAGAACTGGCCGCCGCGCAGCAGCGAGGCGAACGCGCCGAGCACCGACATGGCGATCGCGACCGTGAACACGATGACCAGGCCGTGGTGGAACGGGCCTGAAATCAGGTGCGGGAAGTACTCCTTGCTGGTCAGCTGGGTCGCCTGGGTTTTGGTCAAGCGATGGAGGACTCCTGAAGGGCGTAGCAGGCTGCCGATCGGGTTGTAGCCGAGGAAGGAGGCGAACAGCGTACTGACCGGCGGCAGGGTGGCCAGATGATGGGCCGCCGCCGCGGGCACCCCGTGCGAGCGCAGCCCGGCGGTCAGCGTCTTCGGCAGCGTCGCGGCCAGGCCGGCGATCATCAGCGAGAAGAAGATCCCTATCGACAGTGACATCCCGGAGTTCTGGAACGTCGATCGCATGCCAGAGGCGGAGCCGCGGTACCTGGCGGGCACGCTGCTCATGATCGCGGAGGTGTTCGGCGAGGCGAACAGGCCGGAGCCGAGGCCGTTGCAGAAGATGATCAGCGCGAACATCCAGTAGGAGAAATTCACCGGCAGGGCCAGCAGCCCGCCGAACGCGGCGGCCGAGACGAGCAGGCCGGCGGTGGCGAACGGCCGCGGGCCGTACCGGTCGGACAGGATGCCGGAGATCGGGCCGGCGATCAGGAAGCCGGCGGTCAGCGGCAGCATGTAAATGCCCGCGAGCAGAGGGGTCTGCACGAAGTCGTAGCCGCGCTCGGGCAGCCAGACCCCCTGCAGCCAGATGATCAGCATGAACTGGAGCCCGCCGCGGGCGATCGAACCCATCAGGCTGGCGATGTTGCCGGCCGCGAACGCCCTGATCTTGAACAGGCCCAGCTGGAACATCGGCTCGGCGATCCTGGTCTCGATCAGGCAGAAGATCGCCAGCAGGACGGTGCCGATCACCAGGCCGCCGATCACCCGCGGGCTGGTCCAGCCGGTCGCGTGACCACCGTAAGGCTGAATGCCGTAGGTGATCGCGACCAGCAGGAGGCCGGCTCCGACCGCGAAGATGATGTTGCCCCACCAGTCGATCTTGGCGCGGTTGACCGTCGCGATCTCGCGCAGCGACCGGTAGGACCAGATCGTGCCGAAGACGCCGATCGGCACGTTCACCCAGAACACCGAGCGCCAGTCCCAGGCGGCCAGAACACCGCCGAGCATCAGGCCGATGAACTGGCCGGAGATGGCCGAGATCTGGTTGATCCCGAGCGCCATTCCGCGCTGGCGGGCCGGGAACGCGTCGGTCAGGATCGCGGCGGAGTTCGCCATCAGCATCGCGCCGCCGAAGGCCTGCGCGATCCGCCACAAGATCAGCCAGAGTGCTCCGCCCGGGCCGTGCAGCGGGTCAAGGGACAGCGCGATCGAGGTGAGCGTGAAGATGACGAAGCCGAGGTTGTAGATCCGTACCCGGCCGAACATGTCGCCGAGCCGACCGAGCGTGACCACCAGCACAGCGGTGACCAGCAGGTAGCCGATGATCATCCACAGCAGGTAGGTGATG
>Ga0099827_10001809_pt1 | contig 11403 bp, 6 predicted proteins | sample CZO8metaG_FD_79339 | JGI IMG/M metagenome (GOLD analysis project Ga0099827, IMG submission 79339) | Vadose zone soil microbial communities from the Eel River Critical Zone Observatory, Northern California, USA - CZOApr15con1.8 metaG | ecosystem: Environmental > Terrestrial > Soil > Vadose zone ...
CCTGCGCGATGCGCGTCTCAGCCACGGATCGCGTCGGGCTCCAGCCCTTCAAGCTTCTGGTCGCTGAAGATGACCGGTTCGCCGAACGAGACGTAATCCTTCCGTAGCGGATGGCCTTCCCAGGTCTGCGGCATCAGCAGCCGGCGTAGGTCGGGGTGCCCATCGAACTTGATCCCGAACAGGTCCCAGGTCTCCCGTTCGTGCCAGTTCGCAGCCGGCCAGACCTCGGTCAGGCTGGGCGCATGCGGGTCGGGCATCGCGGCCGTCGTCTTGATGCGGATGCGGGTCTTGTTCGCCAGGGAGCGCACCTCCCAGACCACCGTGAATCGCGGATCGCGGGCCGGCCAGTCCACCGCGGTGGCGTACAGGAAGTAATCGAAGCCCTCTTCATCCCGCAGGTAGCGGGCCACCTCGACCACCGCGCTCGGATCCACCACGATGCTCAGGTCGCCGCGGAACTCCGAGCTCTCCCGCAACGCTTGCTTGAAGCGGTTGCCCAGGCTCTCGACGAGCATCAGCGGGCAGTCAGGCAGGGCGCTTGACCAGCGGTTCGCCGCGGATCTTGCGCTGGAGCTTGACGACGGCATCGATCAAGGCTTCCGGCCGGGGCGGGCAGCCGGGGAGATAGATGTCGACCGGCACGATCTTGTCCACGCTCTGGACGATCGCGTAGTTGTTGAACATGCCGGCGGACGAGGCGCAGGCACCCATCGCGATCACCCACTTGGGTTCCGGCATCTGGTCGTAGATCTGGCGGAGCACCGGCGCCATCTTGATCGACACCCGCCCGGAGACGATCATCAGGTCGGCCTGCCGGGGCGAGGCGCGGAAGAGCTCCGACCCGAAACGCGAGAGGTCGTGCCGCGGGCCCACCGTTCCCATCATCTCGATCGCGCAGCAGGCGAGCCCGAAGAGCGCCGGCCAGATCGCGCTCGACCGGCCCCAGTTGATCACCTTGTCGAGCGTGGTCGTGAGCAGGTTGTCGCCCAGCGCGTTGAGCGGTGTGGGTCCGGCCGCGCGGCCGGTCGGCATCGGGCCCGGGCGAAGCGTCAGTTCCCCCATTCGAGCGCTCCCTTCCGCCAGACATAGATGAGGGCGACCAGCAGGATGGCGGCGAAGACCGCCATCTCGGCAACCCCAAACCAGCGCAGACCCTTGACGATGACTGCCCAGGGATAGATGAAGATCGCCTCGACGTCGAAGATGATGAAGAGCATGGCGGTTAGATAGAAGCTGACGGCGAATTTGCGCCGGGCGCCGGAACGGGGCACGATGCCCGACTCATAGGGCAGGTCCTTGGCCGCCGAGTCCCTGTGGCCGGCCAACCAGGGCGGGAAGAAGAGCGCGATGAGGCCGAAAACGAAGACCGCGGCAAGAAAAATGAGCAAGGGAAAGTAATCGCTCAGCACGGTACGCGGCTAGTCTAACAAAGAGGTTTCTGAATACAGACCGACGGGTGCAGCTCCGGCGCTCGAATCAGGTCAACGCCCTATGGGCGCAGGTCCTCCAGCTCCCAGAGTGCGCCCGGGTGGTGTGGTGGCGGGAAACGACCATCGGGATTTTCCTCCCGAAACTGGCGGGAATGCTTGCGGAAACCGCAGACGGTGCACAGGTACTGGCCGTCCACCGGGATCGGATCGCCGGGCTTGAACCGGTCACCGATCCGAAACTGCTTGCCCGGCTCGGACCGAGGCGCGGCCTCACCGGGCGACCAGGCACCACTGTCCACCAGAGCGCGGGGTGGGACGCCGCCGTTGGCATCCGGCTTTACCGGGGCGGCCGAGGGGGGTTTTGGGAAGTACGGCGCAGCAGCCGTCCCAGGTTTGCGTGGGTCGCGCGTCCAGCCGAGGGTGTTGATTTCCCGCAGCCAGCGCTTGAGATAGACGCTCTGCTTGACGTCGCTGACGTCGACGATTTCCTCGAAGGGAATGAAGAGGTCGGGCTGGCCGGGGTGGACCACCCGCATGTAGGGCTCGCTCGAGACGAAGAGCGCTTGGGCGGACTGAGGCGGCCCGTCAAAAATCTCGCGCACGACGCCGAGCTCGCCATCGCGCGCCTCCACCGTGTCACCAATCTTCACGACCCACTGGACTACGGGCATGAGGAAACTCGCACTGTCATGGAATGGCGCGTATTGTAATTTACGTGGCCGACGAGAGGTTCGGGCCCAACACCGCGGAGGTCGAAGCACTGTTTGACCGGCTCCGTCGGTTGACGCCTGATGACTGGGAGCGGGTGGCGAAGGCCGCCCCCGGGGTGGGGGCGGTCCCCGACCTCGAGGTCAAACAGTCGCCGGAGTACTTCAAGGCTCTCGAGGCGGCGACCCGGATCGCCAAGAGTGACGTCTTCTCCGGATCAGAGTCCGCCTTTTACGATGCGATGCGCACGGCCCAGCTGGTCGCCGATGCGAGCGCCTTTCAGCCGTCCACCCGGCCGGAGCCCGCGAGCTCGGCGGTCGTCGATGAGCGGCTGCCCCCCGATGCCGAGGCCGAGGCCATCATCCGGATGATGTCGACCGCCTACGAAGAGGAGTCCTGGCGCCGCGTGATGAACGCCTGCATGGTAGCCGCCGGTGCTCTGGTGGTCCGCGACTGGATGACGCCCGGCCTCTACCAGCTTCTCTGGCAGCCGATGCAGATCGATCGATAGGCAGCGTTCCTACGGGTTGACCGTCTGCGTCAGCGTCCCCGCGGCGGTGCTGTTCTGGTAGTTGCCACCTGACGCCGTGTAGACCGCGGTGATGATGTGGCTACCTACAGGCAGGGTGTTGATGCTGCAGGCCGCTTGGTTGCTTGCGCTCCCTGATCCGAGGGCGGCGGTGCAGATCGTGGTGGCGCCCTCCATGAACGCGACCGTGCCGGCGCCAACGCCCGGGTTGGCGAATGCCGAGGTCACTGTGGTGCTGAGCGTGATCATCTGGCCGGCGGTGCTCGGGTTGTCGTCGCTACCGGCGGTGGCCGTTGTCGTTGACGCCGGGTTAACCACCTGGCTCAGTGTGGCGGCGGCCGTGCTGTTCTGGAAGTTGCCGCCTGACGCCGTATAGACGGCGGTGATCGTGTGCGTCACTGCAGCCAATGTGCTCACTGTGCAGGCCGCCTTGTTACTCCCACCCACTGTTCCCAGGCCGGCGCTGCAAATAGTGTTGGCACCTTCTGTGAACGCGACCGTGCCCTCACCCATTCCCGGATTGAGGTTTGGCGAAGTCACCGTGGCGCTGAGCGTGATCAGCTGGCCAAAGGTACTCGGATTCTGGTCGCTGATGGCCGTCGACGTCGTAGTTGGCGCAGTGCTGACCGTCTGGCTCAGGGTGCTGGCGGCTGTGCTGCTCTGGAAATTGCCGGCGAATGTCGCGGTGAAGACCGCCGTGATGGTGTGCGCGCCAACCTGTACCGTCTTCAGGGTGCAGGCCGCCTCGTTGGTCGGGGTCCCCGTCCCAAGCGGAGCCGAGCAGATCGTGCTGGCGCCCTCCGTGAACGCCACCGCCCCATCGGCTGCGCCGGGGTCGATGCCGCCGGCGACCGTCGTCGTCACCTTTGCGCTCAGGGTGATCGTCTGGCCGTAGACGGTCGAGCTCGCCGTCGTGGCAGCCTGCGTTGTAGCGGTGGGTGCTTGGGATACTGTCAGGGCCGCGGTTATCGGGGTCCCCAGTGCGGCTGGCGCGGGAGTGTAGAAGAGGTCGGGATCACCTGCGTAGCTCGCCTGGAAACCGCCAGGGTACGACCCGGCGTTGATCGTTCCGAGGCTGGCCAGTACTGTCGCGTTACCGTTGGCTCCCGTGGTGGCGGTGCCGGCCGCCGATCCGTTGAGCTTGAAGCTGACGGTCTGGTTTGCAGCGTCCAGGCCGTTGGCGGTGAGATGCGCCACAAGCGTCGCCTTCCCACCGTAAACGCCGGTGGCGGGCGAGGCAACCAGCGTCGTCGGCAGGATGGAGGCGCTGAAGGTCTTGCTCGCAGGAGTCAAGAGGTTGCTGTCGGGGTTGTTGACGTTGGCAACCGCGTCGTCGACCTCAGCCGGGACGCAGTCGCGGGCGCCGGTCAGGTTGAGGGTGTTCAGCCCGGCACTGGCATGCGCCACGTCAAACCCGAATGGTTTGGGCGACCAGTTGTGATCCGTCGTCCAGCCATTGTTGAGCAGACCCGTCGTCACCGTCGGCGGACCGGGGTTGGGAGTGAACTGCGCAAGCGGCACCACCGAGGTGTCCATCTGGCGGTTCGTTGCGGCCGCCAACGTGATGTTGCCGATCCCGAACGCCGGATTACCGAACTGATCAGGCTTCGCCAGCGGGTTATCACTCGTAAGGGTCAGGGTTGCGGACGGCCGTTGGGCGGCGAGAGCGCCAGTCACCGTCACCGGGCCGGTGATCTTCGGTGCGGCCATGAGCCAGTCGGAGTCGGCGTGAAGGTTGGCGTTTCCGGAGAGGTCAGCGACGGAATTGTTGTAAACATCGCTCTGACTGACGGTTCCCGTGTCGGCGGCGACCCCGGTACCGTTCCCTCGGATGCTCGAACAGGTGATGGTCAATGGCTTTAGGCCTGAACTGGAAAGGGCGGTTCCCGCCAACTTGTAGAAGGTCGCCCCACTGACATCGAGTTTCGCGTCGGTGATACTCAGGCCGGCGGTTGCGTAGAGCAGCTTGCTGTTCTTGAACATGCTGTCGGCCGCGTCGATATTGATGCCGCTCCAGTCGGACGCGGTTGCAAGCGTCGCTGGCAGCGTCGGGCACGCGTCCGGGATGAAGACGGAATGACAGGCTGGCAGCCCCGGATTGTCCTTCAGGCTGGTGAAGGTCGTGCCCAGGGACTGCAGGCTGCCGCCGTTGATCTTGATTCCGCCATTCATGATCTTGACGATGCCGCCCTCATTTGTGGTCAGGTCACCGTCCACGGTCAGCGGCCCGTCGAGGAGATAACCAAACGTGACGTCGGTCCCGGTCGAGGGGATGGCGGTTATCCATGTCAGGTTGGTTGTTGCCTCCCCGTGGAACACGATCGCGTCGAGGCCGTTCCACTTGCCGTCGTTGCCCTGGATGATGGCTCCCGCGCCGCTGAGCTCGAAATCGGCCTTGACACTGCTCAGGTAGATGGCAGGGTAGCGCAATGCCGCCGACGGCGCCGGAGCCGATTTCCGAACGTGGTTGGTCGTCAGCGTGAGCTTATCGGCGCCGACGAGACGAACGCCGTAGGTGCCGGCGTCGGTGACTGCGTTGCCGGTGATGACCGTTGGTTGCCCCGAGAGACCGTTGGCGATGATGCCGTCCTTGCCGGCGCCGGTGATCTTGGCACCCGTGACGTTTAGCCGGACGCACGTGCCCACGGTCGGAATCGTCGAGGGACAGTTCGCCGGGCTAAAGAAGCTCGCGATGATCCCGTTGGCTCCAACGTTTTGGACCAGGGTGGAATCGGTCACCGAAAACGGCGTATCGAGACTATTGATGCCGTCCTTGCTGGCATTGCTGATCGTCGTATTGGCGACGGTCAACCTGAAGTTGGCCGGCACCGGCTCTGGATTGGCGGGGATGGGCCCACTATCGATCGAGATCCCGGTGTTGGCGTAATTAATGAGCCCGTAGGTGATGTCGCCGCGCCCCTTATCGCCGGCGGCGTTGCTCGTGATCACCAACCCAGCCCAGTCGCCTGGCCCCGGGCTGCAAACGGTGACCAGCACGGAAGGACACGAGACGGCCGCCGCATCTGAGATGTCAACCGCCGAGGCCGGTGCGATCGGATTGTCTTTCAGGCTGGTGAAGGTGGCGCTGTTGCTGGGCGCCGTTGGGACGAGCGTTACCGTGCCGCTCGCGGTCACCGCGCCGCCATTGATGGTGATCGGTCCGCCCAGCGATTTGACGACGTCGCCCGGACCGACCAGCAGGTTTCCTCCCTGGAGCGTCACGCTACCATCCAACAGGTACCCCAGGGCATGCGTCGACGCAGCGTTGCTCGGCGTGATCCAGGTCAGGTCGCGGGTGACCTTGCCGTCGAACACGACGGCATCCAGGCCGTTTCCGCTGCCGACGTTGCCACGAATGTTCCCGGCGAAGTCAGCCGATACCGCTGGTAAGTAGATGGCAGGATAGCGACCAGCCCCGGCGCCCGGGCCGCCGCCGCTGCCGGCGACGTTGTTGTTCCGAAGGACGACCTGATCGGCATTGAGCAGCCGGATCCCGAAGGTTCCGGCGCCCTGGATCCGGTTATCGGTGATCCACACCGGCTGTCCAGCGAGCGCCTGGCCGAGGATGGCCTCGGCGCTCGTGGACATGAACCGGTTGCCGCTGAGACGCAAAGGCGTGCTCGGCATCGTCGCGGTGAAGTCGACGATGATACCGTGCGTGCCGCCGCTGAACGAGGAGGTGGTGACCGAAATCGCCGTTTTCGCGGCATTGATGCCGTCGATGGCGGAGGGCCCGATGCTGCTCCCCGACACTACCAGGCCGAAGACCGACGATCCCGATGTCGCGGTCGCCCCGCTCGAGATCAGAATGCCGGTGGACGCGTAGCGAACCGAGGCGTTCACGAGGGCGCCATTGGCGGTGCCGCCCGTCAGGAGGATGCCTCCCCAATCGCCGGGTTGGGGCGGCGGTTGGACCACGCCCGTGCACCCGATCACGACGGCCGAACGGCAGGTGGCGACACCCACGCTGTCATCCGTCAGGCTGGTGAAGACCTTTTGGCCGCTGGACCCGGTGTCGTCAGCCAGGAGGTTGACACCCTGCAGGTTGAGCACGCCGCCGTTGCCGACCTTCACGATGTCGCCGCCGTTGACCGTCAGGGTATGCGGCGATTGCATTGTCAGCGTGTTGTCGAGGATGTAGCCGAGCAGGCGGGTCGGGTCGCCGCTCTTGCGGGCCGTCTGCCAGGTGAGGTCATCGGTGACGGTGCCATGGAAGGCGATCGCGTCCACACCGTTCAGGGCGCCTCGGTTGCCGCTGATGTTCGCGAACAACCCGGAGAAGCCGTTCAGGTAGATCGCCGTGAAGGTGGCCGCGGAATTGGTGACGGTGTTATTCGTCAGCGTGAGATGGTCCGCGCCTTCCAAGTTGATCCCGTAGGCACCGGAGCGGTCGACGCTGACGTCCTGTAGCTGGACCGTCTGGCCAGTGAGCCCTCTGGCCAGGATGCCGTCCTGTCCGCTGCCGCCGATCGTGCTGCCCGAAATCCATAGCGACTGGGCCGGCAATGGCGTCACGCCCGCCAGGTCGATCTTGACCCCGTGGGCGCCATTGTTCATGAAGGAACCACCGGTGATCGAAACCGGGGAATGCGCGCTGAGCCCATCAGCGACGGTGTTGGTAATGCTGGTGTTGCTCAGCGTGAGGTTGCGGCTCCCGGTGGGGGTCGTCATCGAGATCCCGGTCGCCGCGTAACGGACCACAGAATCTGTGAGTTGATTGGCCTTGCTGGAGTCGAGGGCGAGGCCGCCCCAGTCGCCGGCGGTCGTTGGCGCACAGACGCCGGATGCTTTCGGCACAAAGACCGAGCCACAGCTTGGAAGCAGTGGCGACTGCTCCTTGAGACTGGTCACGACGGCGCCGGTGGCGGTCAGGCTGCCGTTTTGCACGGTGATCGTGCCGGCCAGCACGGGGGCGTAGTCACCACTAACCAGCTTGAGATCGCCCGCGACGAGCAGGTTTCCGTCGACGATGAAACCGAGCGGGCCGCCGGCCGCGACGGTTTGCCAGGCGAGCGTCTTGCTGTCGCCGTGGAAGGCGATCGCGTTGAGGCCGTTGCGGGAGCCGGTATTGCCGCTGATCGGGCCGCTGAAGTCGGCGTGGCTCACCCCATCCAGCCAGATGGCGGGGTACTTCACGTTTCCGGTGCCGCTCCCAACCACGTCGTTGCGCTGCAGGGTCAGGTTGTCGGCTCCCTGCAGGTAGATGCCGGCGCTTCCGGCCGACCCCATCGCGCCCGCGTTTTGGATCGCGTTGTGTTCGATATCCACCGGTTGGCCGGCGAGGCCGACAGCGCGAATCGCTTCGTTGACGCTGCCCTGGAACGTGTTCCCGCTGACCTTCAAGCCACCAGTGGGCGGCCCGGAATTGCGAAAGTCCGCGAGGATGCCATGATTGCCGCTGCTGGGCCCGCTGCAAACCCCAACCGGGCAGCCAAAGGTCGTGCCGCTGACCGCGAGCGGTGTGCCTTCCGTCAGCACGCCGTCGGCGAAGGTCGGGCCGATGGCGCTGCCGGTGATGGTCAGCGAATTGCCGTTCAGAATGTGCACGCCCGTGGTCGCGTAAAGGATGGCGGCGTTGGTGATTGTGCCCTTCGTCGCACTGCGCATGGTGGCGTCAGTCCGTGAACCAACCAGGTTGATGCCCCCCCAATCGCCGGCCAGCAGAGACGACGGGGACGCGCACACCTGGATGAAGACCGAACAGCCTGCGTCGACGCCGACGGTGCTGTCACGCAAGCTCGTGAAGACCTTGGCGCCGGAAGTGGTGGTGTCGCTGGCATCGAGCGTCGCTCCGGTGAGGTTGATCGACCCGTTCTTCGCCTTCACGACGCCGCCGGCCGGCACTTTGAAGGTGCCGCCGACCATATTCAGGTCTCCATTGAGCAGGTAGCCCAGCGGCAGGGACGCGTCGGTCGTGGCGGTCTTCCAGGTGAAGGTCCCCGATGTCACCGTGCCGTTGAAGACGATCGCCTCGAGGCCGTCCCTCTGCCCGAAGTTCTGGGTCATGTTGGATTCGAGATCGGCCGTCGCGTTGTTCAGATAAATGGGTGGGAACTTGTTCGGCAGGTTGCTCAGGCAGGTTACTTTGGGCTGTGTCGAGCCCGTCCCGTTGCAGTCGAAGGTGTTCTTCGTTACGACGGGGTTCGAGGCATTGGCGAGTTCGAGCCCGTAGGATCCGGCGCGAAAGAACTTGTTGTTGCTGATGAATGCGGGTTGCGCGGCGTTCGCGATAAAGGTCCCCTGGATCGCGTCATTCCCAATCGTGCCTGCCGCGCACGGTTGAAGCGGAGGGCAGCCGCTTTCCGCAAAGGGGACGGAACTGCCGAAGGTCATGCCCTCGACGTCCAGCGCTTTGCTGGTGATCGTCGGCGCGCTGCCATCGAAGCCGACCTTGATTCCAAACGAGCCAATATTGTTCAGCGTTCCGAATCGACCATCAGCCTGGCCGGTGATGGAGATCGGCGTGTTGATCGCGTCGATGCCATCGAAGTACGAGACGACGATCCCGCTGTTCCGGAGCGTGAGCCCGTAATGGCTGTCATCCGGCGACGAAGTCGCACCACTGGTGATATTGATGCCCGTCAGCGCATGCTGAATGGTCACATAAGAGAGCGACCCATCACCCTTGCGGGTGGCTCCAGCGAAAATCCGGATCCCATCCCAGGACGCCACCTCGGGTTCCGCATCAAAGGTGATGGAGTTGGCGGCACTCGTCTTGATGGTCTGCAGCTCGCCGCCCATGACATCAATCCCGGCGCCATGGGAGAAAATCTGCACCGGCCCTTGACTCGCATCGATCACGAGGGTCGAGGCATCGCCAACGACGACACCGGGCGCCGTGATCGGCTCCGGGTGGCCGGGAAGCGGAAACGCCGGGCACGGACTGGGTAGGTTGAGGTCTGTGGCCGGCAGGATGTAGGGGCTGCCGGCCAACGACCAGGTGGTGACACCGTCGGGAAGCGGTCCACACGGCACGATCGTGGGCCCGCCACCTACCGCGAGGGTGTGCTGATCCATGTGGATGGGCGCATCGGTGGCGCCCCGCGACGTCAGCAACGCGACCGCGACGATGCCCAACCCCAACTTCCACGCGTTGCGGGCAAGGTAACTGGCGGGCGAAGCCGGCGGCTTGCGCCGGCGTAGTACGTCTAGCCTCACACCCTCCCTCGGCACGGAGTCATTCCGCCCGTAGGCGGTCAGTCGGTTTCAGCGGCGAGTTTTGACGTTAGGCGACCTGTTTTGGACCGTCAAGCAAATTGCGCGAAACTCCGAGCATCCTGCCCATTCGGGCGCAGCCCCTTGCCCCAAACGTCAGGCGGCGACGTCGTCCCGCTTGGCAGCCAGCGATTTGAGCCCCGCCGCCAGCAGATCCTGAGCCGTAAGGGCATCACCGTGGTACTCGGCGGTTCCCCATCGAATCGAGACCCGATCCGACTGCAGCGCCGCGTCGATGCGTTTGGCGAGGAGGTCCGCCTGGCTGGCATAAAAGCCAGGGGCAAGGATGGCGAAGTTGTCGCCGATCCAACGGGACGCCACGTCTTCGCTGCGGATCGACGCTCGAATCGCCCGAGCGATACGCTTGAGCACGGCATCGCCGGCCCGGTGACCGTAGGCCTCGTTCACGTCGCGGAGCTTCTCGACGTCGAGCATCAGCAGGGTCCCCCACGACTGCGGGCGCAGCATCAGCTTGTTGACCGCCTCCTCGAACGCCGCGCGGTTCATCAACCCGGTCAGCGCATCGATCGTCGCCGCCGAAGCCAGCCGGTCGATCAGCCGCGCGTTGGCCATCGCCACCGCCGCCTGGTTGGCGAGAATCGTCAGCAAACGGAGCTGGTCCAGCGAGTACTGATTCAATCCCAGCTTGATCACGACGATAACCGCGAGGATCTCGTCCTCAAAGACAACCGGCACCGCCAGCATCGATTCATCGATCATCTCGGTGCCGGGGACGTGCATCGCTTTCGGATGATGCTCGGTATCGCCCAACACCACGCCTCGCCGCGACTCCGCCACCCAGCCGGCGATGCCCTGCCCCACTTCGACCGCCGCATTCTGCCTCGTCACGCCGCGATATTCTTCGCGGTCGGTGCCCTGCAGGTAGACGACATCCAGCCGGGTGCGGTCTTCGTTCATCAACAGCACCCGGCACTGATCCTGCGGCACCAGGGCCGCAATCGTCGCGCCGATGCGATTGCAGATGTCCTCGATGCTGGTTGCCCGGGCAAGCTGTTGCCCGAGGGCCTCCACGGTCTGCATGTGCTGGGCCCACCCGCGCGGACCTGAAACCGTCGCGTCCGGCACCGGCTGGCCGGACGCCTGGGCGGCGGCGGCGATGTGCGGTGGTTCGTGCTCGATCACCTCCAGCATCACGTCGACCACTCGCGGGTCGAACTGCTTGCCGGTTTCCTTTTGGAACTCGGCGACGATCTCCGCGAGGGGCAACGCCTTGCGATAGGCGCGGTCGGAGGCCATCGCGTGGAAGGCGTCGCAGGCGTGGATGATGCGCGCCTCGATCGGAATCTCCTCGCCCTTGAGGCCGTCTGGGTAGCCGGTGCCGTTCCATCGCTCGTGCTCCGCCCGAACGATGGGGCCCAGCGGAGCGAGGAACGGGACGGAGGCGAGGATGCGCTCGCCGATGACCGGGTGCTCGCGCATGATGGCAAATTCTTCGGGCGTCAGCGCACCGGGCTTCTGCAGGATGTAGCCGGGGATGCCGATCTTGCCGATGTCGTGGAG
>Ga0099827_10001810_pt1 | contig 11400 bp, 12 predicted proteins | sample CZO8metaG_FD_79339 | JGI IMG/M metagenome (GOLD analysis project Ga0099827, IMG submission 79339) | Vadose zone soil microbial communities from the Eel River Critical Zone Observatory, Northern California, USA - CZOApr15con1.8 metaG | ecosystem: Environmental > Terrestrial > Soil > Vadose zone ...
GCACTACGGGCCAGCGCGGCACCAAGGCGGCATCCCCCGCCCCCGGCGCCGCAATCCCGCCCAGGGCCAGGTCACCGCCCCCGGCCCGGCCGATACCCGCCCCTTCCATGCCAGAACCCGCGACACGCCGCAAACTCGATTAATTTTGGAATTCTTACCATCGCAGATCAATATGCGGATTCAGTCGGTTTTTGAGGGATGAATAGGCGGATTCATCAGATGACTCTCTCGGATGAATCCGCGCATTCATCCGAGAGACCCCCGCGCTCTACGCGGATTCAGGGCGCGCGGGGGGCATCGCAACGGCGCCGAGTGCGTGCTCCCGGTGCCGGTGCCGCCGTATGCGCCAGATCCCCTCAGCCCCAGGTGCGGCCGTTCCAGTGCAGGATCAGCGTTTTGCTGCCCGCCGAGCCGACGGCCCAGGCGTTGGTCGGCGAAGCCGCGGACACGCTGAGCAGCGTGCAGTAGCTGGCCGGGTTCGGGCTGGGCACGCGCTTCCAGCTACGGCCGTCCCAGTGCACGATCAGCGTCCTGCCGCCGGCATAGCCGACCGCCCAGGCGTTGCCGAACGAGGTCGCGGTCACGGCGGACAGCACGCTGAAGCCGCGCGGACTCGGGCTGGGCACCCGGTGCCAGGACCGGCCGTTCCAGTGCAATATCAGTGTCTTGCCGGTGTTGGACAGGCCACCGACCGCCCAGGCATTGGCGGCCGATGATGCCGCGACGCCGTTAAGTACCGGCGAACCGCCCGGACTAGGGCTGGCGGTCCGGTGCCAGCCGTGGCCAGTCCAGTGCTCGATCAGCGTGTGGTCAGAGGTAGTGCCAACCGCCCAGGCGTTGGTCGGCGACCTGGCGGCCACGGCCTGCAGATAGCTGCCGGACGACGACGGGCTCGGGCTGCGCACGCGCCGCCAGGACGAGCCGTCCCAGTGCATGATCACGGTCCACCGGGCGTTGCCGCCGACCGCCCAGACGTTGCGTACGGTGATCGCTGCCACTCCTGAGATGCTGGTGTTGCCGCGCGGGTTGAGCGCGGGCACCTGCTTCCAGCCGGACCCGGTCAGCCGCTCAGACAGCGGCGCGGTGCCGAAGCGCCCGGTTCCGACCGCCCACGCGCCGTGCGCGGAGCTGGCCGAAACGCTCAGCAGCCGCGCGTAGGCGCCGGGGCGCCGGCTCTCGACGTGCCAGGAGTTCCCGTTGAAGTGCATGATCAGCGTGGTCGTGGAGGTGTAGCCGACCGCCCACGCGTTCCGCTGGCCGACTTCGGCGACTCCGGCCAGCGCGCCGCCGGTAGATAGCCAGGCGGGGCGGTTTGGGCGTGACTCGTGGTGCGGGGCACTGGCCGCGGTTGAGACGAGAACAGTGGCAACGGCCAGGCTCAGGGTTCCGGCGACTCGCACAACGCAACATCCCTTCGTGGCGGCCCGCGCTTCGGGGGCAGCAATCGGGGAGCCGGGCCCGCCTGCGTGTCGATTATTACTCACGTGCGCTAGCCGGCATCGCCGCTAAGCTCAGGCCGTCCGAGCAACCGGGAAGGGCAATGACGCATCTAGCGCGATGGCGGAACATTACCGGCTTCGCCCTGCTGGCATCCGCGCTCGCCGTCGCGGGATGTTCCGGCGGTCAGGGACAAGCCAGCCCGGCGACGACTCACCGCACGACGGTCACCAGGCACACCGCCGCGCCGTCGCCTAGTCAAACGCCCTCGGCGACTCAGGCGCCTCGTCCCGCCGGCCCCACCCCGGTGCCAGTCGACCCTGGCGGGGCGGTCCGGCATCAGACCATGGCCAGGCCCAAGGCCTCCGGGCGGGCATTCCGGGCGATGATCACCGACCTGTGGCTGGCGGTGCGGACCGGCAAGGCCAGCCTCGGCCGCCAGGCGTTCTTCCCGGTCGGCGCCTACAAGCAGGTCAAGGCCATCGCAGACCCGGCCGCCGACTGGCGCACCCGGCTGTGGGATGACTACGTGGTTGACGTGCACGCCGCGCATGCGCTGCTCGGCAGGCACGCGAAGTCGGCCCGGCTGCTGCGGGTGCTCGTGCTGCCCGCCGCCGACGACTCCTGGATCGGCCCGGGCGCCTGCTACAACAGCGTCGGCTACTGGCACGTCGCGAACTCGCGGGTGGTGTACCGGCTGGGTGGCCAGGTCCGCTCGTTCGGCATCGCCTCGCTGATCTCCTGGCGCGGCGTCTGGTACGTCGTGCACTTCGGCGGAGTGGTAAGACCGGCCGTCGGCATGGTCGACGAGCCGACGACCGGTCCCGGTACACCTGGCCCGCAAGGCGGGTGTTAAACCGCCGGAAGTACCTCAGATGCGATCAGCTCAAGGTGCTCGAGGTCGGAGAGATCGAGGACCTGCAAGTAGATCCGCTCGGTTCCGATCTCCTCGAATTGCTTGATCTTGGCGACCAGCTCGTCGGGCGTTCCGACCAGCCCGGTCTCGCGCATCTCATCGTCGATCTTCCGGCCGATCGCGGTCGCGCGCCGCTCGATCTCGGCCTGGTCGCGACCGCAGCAGACTACCTGGGCCGTGGAGTAGATCATGGAGTCGGCGGCCCGCCCGGCCTTCTCGACCGCGGCCCGTACCCGGTCATACGCCGCCAGCGTGCCCCCCACCCGGTCGAACGCCGCGTTGTACTCATCGGCGTAGGCCGCCGCCAGCCGCGGCGTCCGCTTCTGCCCGCCGCCACCGATAATGATCGGCAGCTTCGGCTGCTGCACCGGCTTAGGCAGGGCCGGGGACTTGGCCACCTGGTAGTGGCTACCGGAGTAGGAGAACTCTTCCCCGGTCGGCGTCCCCCACATCCCGGTGATGATGGCGAGCTGCTCTTCGAGCAGGCCGAACCGGTCGCCTAGGCCTGGGAACGGGATCGCGCAGGCCTCATGCTCGGCGTCGAACCAGCCGGTGCCAAGCCCGAGCTCGACCCGGCCGCCGCTCATCTGGTCCACCTGGGCCACCGAGATCGCCAGCGGGCCCGGGTAGCGGAAGGTGACCGGGGAAACGAGCGTGCCGAGCTTGATCCGCTCGGTCTGCACGGCCAGCCCGGCCAGCGTGATCCACGCGTCGGTCGGGCCCGGCAGGCCGCTGATGTTGCCCATCTTCACGTAGTGGTCAGAGCGGAAGAACGCGTCGAAGCCGAGATCTTCGGTCGCCTTGGCGACCTTGAGCAAAGTCGTATAGTCCGCGCCCTGCTGGGGCTCGGTAAAGATTCTCAATTTCATGGCAGAAATTTTGCCGCAGGTGGCTTCCCTCCGGTCAGCCGACTGGCTCGATCAAGGCGAGACATTCGACGTGGTGCGTCATCGGGAACACGTCGAAGGCAGACAACTCGGCCAGCTGCCAGCCGTGCCGGGCGAACGCGGCCAGGTCGCGGGCGAGCGTGGCCGGGTCGCAGGATACGTAGGCGACCCGGCGCAACCCTGGGATGGCGCACAGCCGGTCGATGAGGTCGCGGCCGACTCCAGCCCGGGGCGGGTCTACGACCGCGATCGACGCGCCGGCCAGCCCGATCCGCCCGAGCACCTCGGCCGCGTCCCCGCGGTGTACCCGCGCCCACGGGGTCGGACGCAGGTTGTGCCTGGCGTCGCGGACCGCGGCCTGGTCCTTCTCGACACCGATCACGGCGCCTTCTGGCCCGACGGCGTCGGCCAGCACGCCGGCGAACAGCCCTGCCCCGCAGAACAGGTCGAGCGCCGTCTCGCCCGGCTTCGGCGCGAGCCCGCTGAGCACGGCCGCCGCCAGCGTGTCGGCTGCGGCCGGATGCACCTGCCAGAACCCGGTCGACGCCACCCGCCAGTCCCGCCCGGCGGCGTGCTGGACCAGGAACTGGGGCTGCTGGCGGCCGTTCACTACTACGGCTCGCTGACCGCTGGCTGGGGCTACCGCGACCTCGACTGATCTGGCCCCCGGCCAGGATCGTCTGGTGACCTCGGCCTGGGTCACCAGCGGATGCGCGATCAGGCAGTCACCAACCGGGACGATCTCGGTCGACCGGTGCTTGTGGAAGCCCGCCTGGCCGTCGGGGGCAACGGCGAACCTGACCCTGGTGCGCCAGCCAAGCCCATCGGCTTCTTCAGACAGGGCTTGCACGGTGACTTCGCGTTCGATTCCGGCGATCCGGCGCAACTGCTGGCTGATCACTGCGGCCTTGAACTCGCGCTGGGCGGTCAGGCTGGCGTGCTGCCAGTCGCATCCCCCGCAGCCGCCTGGCTGGGCATACGGGCACGGCGGCCTGACCCGCTCCGGCGCTGGTTCGATGATCTCGACCGCATCGGCGCGGGCGAACTTGGCCGTGAGCTGAGTGACTACCGCCCGCACCTGCTCGCCCGGCAGCGCGTGCCTGACGAATACCACGAAGTTCCCGTCATCGGCCAGCCGGGCCACACACCAGCCACCGTGAACAACTTCACCAACCCGCAGGTCAAGCACCTGATCGAGGTCAACCGGCGCATCTGTCCTATCTGTCACCGCACTATGGTGCGCCCACCAGTGCCGCTATCGCGAATCGCGCCGGTACCATCATCAGGTTGGGCAGGGAGGATAGCGTCGGCGACCTGCTGCTGGAAGGGCGATCATGCACATCGTGATCATGGGATGCGGGCGCGTGGGATCTACCATCGCGCACATCCTTGAAGTTCAGGGCCACTCGGTGGCTGTCATCGACCAGGACGCCGAGGCTTTCCGCAAGCTCAAGCCCGGCTTCCGCGGCACTAAGGTGACCGGTGTCGGATTCGACCGTGACGTGCTGATCGAGGCCGGAATCGAGAACGCCGATGCCTTCGCCGCGGTGAGCAGCGGCGACAACAGCAACGTGATCGCGGCCCGGGTGGCCAGGGAGTCGTTCGGCGTAAAACAAGTGGCGGCGCGGATCTATGACCCGCGCCGGGCGGAGGTCTACCAGCGCCTCGGCATCCCCACCGTGGCGACCGTCCGCTGGACCGCCGATCAGATGCTTCGCCGGCTGCTGCCAGAGGGCGTAGCCACCTTGTGGCGGGACCCGACCGGCTCGGTCGTTCTCGCCGAGCTCACCTGCTGCGACGACTGGCTCAGCGAGAAGGTGAGCACGCTTGAGCAGGCGGCCAACGCGCGGATAGCTTTCATCTCAAGGCTTGGCCAGGCCTTGGTGCCTGGGCCGAATACCGTGCTGCAGCAAGGTGACGTGCTGCACGTTATTGCCAAGGAATCCGACCTCAGCCACATCGCAGAGGTGTTCGCGAAACCGGTTGCGCCAGGAAAAGGAGCACACTAGTGCGCGTCGCAATCGCTGGCGCTGGCGCCGTCGGCAGGTCCATCGCCAACGAGCTGCTCGAAAACGGCCATGAGGTGCTGCTGATCGACAAGAACTCCAAGGCGATCAAGGTCTATAGCGTGCCCCGCGCGGAGTGGCTGCTCGCCGACGCCTGCGAGATCAGCTCGCTCGACGACGCCTCGCTCGAACGGTGCAACGTGGTGATCGCGGCCACGGGAGACGACAAGGTCAACCTGGTGGTGTCGCTGCTCGCCAAGACCGAGTACGGGGTGCCGCGGGTGGTGGCGCGGATCAACCACCCGAACAACGAGTGGCTGTTCAACGAGTCGTGGGGAGTGGACGTGGCGGTCTCCACCCCGCGACTGCTCTCCGCGCTGGTCGAAGAGGCGGTCAGCGTCGGCGACCTGGTCCGGCTGATGACGTTCCGGCAGAGCGCGGCCAGCCTGGTCGAGCTGACCATGCCAGAGGACGCGCCGCTGGCCGGCCAGCGGATAGGGTCGATCGCCTGGCCGGCCGACACCGCGCTGGTGGCGATCCTGCGCGACGGGCGGGTGATCGTGCCGAACAGCGACGACCCGCTCGAGGCCGGCGACGAGCTGCTGTTCGTGGCCAGCGAGGATGTCGAGGACGAGCTGGGCCAGCTGCTCGCTACCGGGTCTCGGTGATCTCCGGGCCCCTGGTGAAGGGTTCTTCCAGGTACCAGTCTGGACGGTCCTCGCCCTCGGCGGCCAGCTGTTCTTCCAGTGCCTGCCTGGCCTCCTCGGGGAGCCGGATCTCGAGCTGCTCGCGCGGCGGTGCCGGGTAGTCGCCGCGAACCACGACCACGTCGCCGAACAGCGCGTTGAACGCCTCGATGAGTTCGGTATCGGTAGCGGCGGCACCGGAGATCACCCCGCGCAGGAACCAGCGCGGGCCGTCGAACCCGAGGAATCGCACCGGCTGCGGCGCGGTCGCGGGTTCGTCCTCGGCGCCGATCGGCACCTGGGCGATCAGCTCGGTGCCGAACGGGCCGTACTCCTCGGTACAGCTGCCGCCGGATTCGGCGATGTTAGCCGCGATCTCGGTCCTGACCTCATCCCACAGCCCGCCGCTGCGCGGGGCGGCAAAGGCCTGCAACTGCATGCCGCTGTCCTCGTGTACGACCGCGACCCAGGCGCCCTGCTCCTCGGCGACGTTGATCTGGACGTCGAAGTTCTCACGCACTGGGATAAGCAAACTGCCGCAGTCGATCCGGTCGGCGGCCGGAAAGTTGTCGGCGATGTCCCAGGGGCCGCCGGGTCCCTGGTCGGCCTGGTCCTGATCGGCCTCGTCGGCTAGATCGTTCTCCTCGCCGCGGTTGTCCCGCCCACCCTGATCGCCAAGCCCGGGTGAGTCTTCGCCTTCGCGGCGGCGACGTCGCAACACGCGCCCGCTCCTACCTTGTCCGATTGCCCTGATGCGTACTTGCCATTGCTGTACTTCCGGAATGGCCGCCGGTCGAGCCGTGCCCGCCTCCGCCCCGGCCAGAGCCTGGCAGCTCGGATACCTCGTGGAAGACGGGGCGCTCTACTCGCTGGATCACCAGCTGCGCGATCCGGTCCCCGCGCCTGAAGCGGACCGGAGCGCTGCTATCAGTATTGAACATGATCACCTTGATTTCACCGCGGTAGCCCGCGTCTACCGTCCCGGGCGTGTTGACGAGCGTCACGCCGTGCGCGGCCGCCAGGCCAGACCGGGGATGCACGAACGCCGCGTAGCCGTCCGGCAGCGCGATCGCGATCCCGGTCCGCACGACCTCGCGTTGCCCGGGCGCCAGCTCGAAATCCTCGGCCGCATACAGGTCTACCCCGGCATCGCCCTGATGGGACCGGCTCGGCACGGGCAGATCAGGATCGAGCCGCTTGATCAGCACGTCGACCGGACTCTGGCCGCTCACCGGCCCAGTCCTTGATCCGGTTCTTGGCCTGGCTCTCCGGTCTCGTCCGGCGCCGGCCTGATGCGCCGCGGCTGTTGCGGCGGGTGGTTGCTGCGCCAGGCGGCCGAGAGGACGGCGGCGGTCGGGACGGCGATGATCGCGCCGGGAATCCCGGCCACGATGCCGCCCACCGCCAGCACGACGATGACCTCCAGCGGATGCAGCCGGACGGCGCGCCCGATCACCAGCGGCTGCAGCAAGTGGCTTTCCAGCTGATTCTCCGCCAGGAACACGATCAGCAAGATGATCGCGGCGACCCCGCCCTGGGTGGCCAGCGTGACCAGGATCGCGATCGCGCCGACGATCAGGATGCCGATCAGCGGCACGTAGGCGGCGATGAACACCAAGATGGCGAGCGGCATGATCAACGGCACCCCGAGCAACCACAGCGCGATCCCGATCAGCACCGCGTGAATCAGCGCGATGATCGTGGTGCCGCGGATGTAGTTGACCAGCGCTGTCCAGGCCGCGCCGCTGGCCCGGCCAGAGCGCTCGATCGCCGACTGGTACGCGTCGCTGTCGCCGGCGTGCCGGAACTTCTCGAAGCTGACGACCAGGCCTTGCCAGCGCTCCCGTCCGTCCTTAAGCAGGAAGAACGTGATGAACACGGTCAGGATCAGCCCGGCCAGCACCTCGGCGGCGTACTTGCCGCCGGTCAGCACCGTGCCCGCCACGACGGTCTTGTGCTGGGCGAGGTAATCGACCAGGTTCTTGGAGACCTGGGTAAGTTTGGTGCCGTTGAGCCGGAAGGGCGGGCCGGCCAGGTACTTCTGGGTCACGTGGACGGTGTGCAGGACCTCGGCCGACAGTTTCGGGTACCCGGCCTGCACCTGGTTGGTGATCAGGATGCCGACGCCGGTCAGCACCCCGATCGCGACCAGCAGCGTGACCCAGGTGGCCAGCAGGTTCGGCATGCTCAACCGTTCCCGCAGCAGCGAGGCGAGCGGCTGGAGCAAGGCGCAGAGCAAGATCGCGGCGATGAACGGGAGCACCAGCAGGCGCAGCGCCACCGCGACCTTGAACGCCAGGTAGACCACGGCGGCGACCAGGAGCAGGCGCCAGGCCCAGGCGGCCGCCTGGCGCAGCGGAGCCGGGACATTCTGGTCCGCCGCCCGGCTGATCGCGCTGCCGAGGCCGGGGCTGCGGCCTTCGCCGTCCTGGCCGCCAGCGCCGGCATCGCCCTGCGGCCGGTCCTGCTGGTAGCGCTTGTCCGGCTTTTCGCGCTGGTCAGGCGGCGGCACGCCATTCTGGCCCGAAGCGGCCATCGGCCTGCTCCGGAGCAGCGCTTGAGAGCGCCGGGCGCTTTCGGCGACGACGGAGCGCAGCCGGCTCTTCGGCCGGCTGCCTATGTCGGCCGGCCCGGCTCCTGCGTCCGCCGCTTCCTCACCGTCGGTGCTCATCCCTGGCTGCCATCTCTTCGGTGTTACCAACTACCGTGTGCTAATGCGTTTGTATCGCGAGCGGCTCTATCACGAACGACTGCGTGTGCCGGTTTCCTGGTGGCTGGTAAGCGCTACGTGCGTGCTCATACTCGGAACCACGCTATGGGCAGGCTTTAGCGTAGCCATCGGGCTCCTTGTCTACCTCGTGATGGGCGGACTACTCGCGCTGGCGCTGCTGACCTTTGGCGCGGTGACCGTGGAAGTGACGCAGAGCGAGCTGGCGGTCGGCTCGCGGAAGCTGCCGCTGCGCCAGATCACCGAGGTCTCGGCGATGGATGGGGCGCAGACGACCGCGCTGCGCGGACCCCGGGCCGATGCGTCCGCGTTTCTGCTGATCAGGCCCTATCTGCCGGAGTCGGTTTACTTCGCGGTGGCCGGGCAACCCTACTGGCTGATCGGCACGAGGCACCCGGCCGAGCTGGCCGCAGCCGTCACGCAGGCCAGCTCGCCCGGACACGTCGGCGAGCCGGGCGCGTGCGATGATGATGACCCTGACGATCATGTGACGCAGGCCGGTACCGGCTCATCGGCCAAGACCGCTGGACAGCGGAAGGACGGCAATGCCTGGTAAAGGCGGAGATTACGGCAGCAAGATGATCAATGCGCTGGCAGGCGTCGCTGCCGCGTACGTCGCCCGCAAGGCGATCGGCTTCGCCTGGACCAAGGCCACCGGACGGCCGCCGCCCGACTCCGAGGAGCGCGAGGCCGGCCTCGGCGAGGCGCTGGCCTGGGCGGTCGTCATCGGGGCGGGCGTTGGCATAGCCCGGGTGCTGGCCGCGCGCCTGGCCGCCAGGCAGACGGGCAAGCAGCTGACCAGTCCGGCCGATACCGCGCTTGACTGACGTCCCGAGGCCGCCGCAGGAGCCGGCCGGTTTAGCCATAGGCTGTTTCGGTGCACTCTAACGACCGTTCCGCGCTCACGTTCAAGATTGGCTACGCATTGCGGCATCCAGGCCGGATCGCGGGCTATGTAAAGCGTCACTCTCGCGACGCCTGGCTGCGGATGAAATCTACCGATCACGTCAGCTATTACCGCGCGGTGATGCGGTCAGATGCGGCCCGCAGCCGCGAGGGCGCCGTCGGCAGCCACAGCCACGAGTCCTGGCTGGAACTCGGCAAGCTGCAGTTCGACTACGCGACCAGCCACGGGCTCAAGCCGGAGATGCGGATGCTCGAGATCGGCTGCGGCAACCTGCGGGCCGGCCGGCTGTTCATCGACTATCTCGAGCCCGGCAACTACTACGGCCTGGACATCTCCCCCGACATCCTGCTCGGCGCGACCGACGTCGTGGCCCAGCACGGCCTGGCCGCCAAACTGCCGCACCTGACCCTGGTCAAGAACCTGAACCTGGCGTTCCTGCCAGATGAGAGTTTCGACTTCGTGCACGCGCACAGCGTGTTCTCGCACTCGCCGATCGAGGTCATCGAGGAGTGCTTCGCCCACGTCGGCCGGGTGATGACCAAGGACGGGTTCTTTGACTTCACCTTCGACCAGACACAGGGCGCCGAGCACCACGTGTTGCGTGAGGATTTCTACTACCGCACGCAAACCCTGGTCGACCTCGCGGCAAAATACGGGCTTGCGGCAACATTCATGGATGACTGGGCATCCACCGGGCACGATCAGTCCAAGATCCGGGTTACCAGGCCACTGCCGCGTTAAAAACCGGGAGGGCACCGATGGCCGCGCCGCAAGTCCTCGCAATCGTGCTAGCTGGAGGGGCGGGCAAACGGCTCGCCCCGCTTACCGATGACCGAGCCAAGCCGGCGGTGCCTTTCGGGGGTTTGTACCGGCTGGTCGACTTCGTCCTGTCCAATCTCGTCAACGCGGGCTGCCGACGCATCTGCGTGCTCACCCAGTACAAGAGCCACAGCCTGGACCGGCACGTCACCACCACCTGGCGGCTGAGCAGCCTGCTCGGCAACTACGTGACGCCGGTGCCCGCCCAGCAGCGGCTGGGCCCGCACTGGTACACCGGCTCGGCGGACGCCATTTACCAGTCGTTGAACCTCATCTTCGATGACCAGCCCGACATCGTGGCCGTGTTCGGCGCGGACCACGTGTACCGGATGGACATGATGCAGATGGTGGCGCAGCACACCGAGCAGGGCGCCGGCGTCACCGTGGCCGCCATCCCCGTGCCGCGGGCCGACGCGACCGACTTCGGCATCGTCCAGACCGCGGCCGACGGCCGTACCATCGAAGCCTTCCTGGAGAAGCCCGCCGATCCCCCGCCGCTGGCGAACGACCCGAACATGTCATACGCGTCGATGGGCAACTACGTCTTCGACACCGACGTGCTCATCGAGGCGCTGCGCAAGGACGCCGCCGACGAGGACAGCCGGCACGACATGGGCGGCGACATCGTGCCCATGCTGGTCTCGCAGGGCGCGGCCCAGGCCTACAACTTCCTCGAAAACGAGGTGCCGGGCGCAGAGGCGCGCGACATCGGCTACTGGCGCGACGTCGGGACGCTTGACTCCTACTTCGAGGCGCACCTTGACCTATGCGCGGTGCACCCGATCTTCAATCTCTACAACGACAAGTGGCCGATACTCACCTACGTGCCATCCCAGCCGCCGGCCAAGTTCGTGCACGACAACGGGGACCGGATCGGCCGCGCGATCAACAGCGTGGTCAGCAACGGCGTGATCGTCTCCGGCGGCCTGGTGATGGATTCTGTGCTGTCTCCTGGTGTCCGTGTCAACAGCTGGTCACGGGTCGAGCGCTCGGTGGTCATGCACAACACGAGGA
>Ga0099827_10001812_pt1 | contig 11398 bp, 10 predicted proteins | sample CZO8metaG_FD_79339 | JGI IMG/M metagenome (GOLD analysis project Ga0099827, IMG submission 79339) | Vadose zone soil microbial communities from the Eel River Critical Zone Observatory, Northern California, USA - CZOApr15con1.8 metaG | ecosystem: Environmental > Terrestrial > Soil > Vadose zone ...
CTCTGCGTGACCCGATGTCACCGCGGAGAGCGGGCATCCATAGCCCTGCAGTCGCCACCCATCGGTGGTCTTCTTCACCTCGACATCGGCGCCGAGATCGCGAAACACGTCGGCGGCTGCTTCCATCCGCTGCTTGGGACTGGTGCCCGTCCGGGCGCCGGCGGCGGACTGGGCGCCGACCGCACGCAACAGCTCGATCGCACGCGTACGGCCGCGGGTGCGCACGATTTCCGTGACGAGCTTAGCGAGGACGAGGGCGTAAGCCTTGGGGAACAGCTCCTCACCGTCGCGAGTGAGGCCGTAGAGACGAGCGGGCTTCCCGCCAGTATCGCGTTGGCTGCCCACCTGCTCGACGATGCCGTCGCGGTGCAGGGCGGCGATGTGCATGCGCACCGCGTTGTCGGTAAGCCCCAGCGCTGTGGCGAGATCTGTGATGGTCTGGCGCGACCGCCGCAGCAGGCCGAGCAGCCGCACTTGCGTTTCTCCAATCAGCCGTTCAAGCCAGTTGGTCATTGGCTCAGAATAGCTTGGAAACATTGATTTGTCCAGTATTCACAGCAAATACTTGACAAAGTGTGATTAGCTGTCCAAGTTCAGCAAACCTACACCACCACGGACCCTTTTTTAGGAGGTTGGGATGTCTCGCTCCGGCCATCGACTACTCCCGCTCGCCCTGACGCTCGTTTTCACGAGCGCGCTCCACGCCCAGAATCCGGCGCCGGCACCCGCTGCGGCGCCCGACCTGTCGGACCCCGAAGTCGCCCATGTTGCCGTAACTGCGAACAGCATCGACATCGACGCGGCGAAATTCGCGCAGACGCGGACGCGTAACGCGGCCGTGAGGCAGTTCGCCGCAACCATGATCACCGATCATAGCGCCGTGAATGCTCAGGCCGCGGCATTGGCCACGAAGCTCGGTGTCACTCCGGCGGACAACGCCATCAGCCAGTCACTCGAGAGTGGCGCCAAGCAGGCGCGCACGACGCTCGAGTCGCTGCACGGTGCGGCGTTCGATCGTGCTTACTTGGACCGCGAGGTCGTGTATCACCAGGCGGTGCTCGATGCGATCGATAAGGTGCTCGTGCCAACCACGGAGAACGCCGAGTTGCGGAAGCTGCTCGTGGATGTTGGCCCTGCGGTCGCGACGCATCTCGAGCACGCCAAGCAGCTCAGAGCCCAGCTCGGCGCACCGGCCAGGACCGGGACGTGATCGTCTGGCTGGTGTTGCTCCTGGCAGTTCCCACAGCGCCACCGATCACGCACACAGTCGAGATCCGCGGGATGGAATTCCATCCAGCGGATCTCACGGTGGCGGTGGGCGACACGATCGTCTGGATCAATCGCGACATCGTGCCCCACACAGCCACGGGCACGCGTCGCAAATGGGATAGCGGCCAGCTGCAACAGGGCGATTCGGGACGCTATGTGCCAAGGCGAGCCGGTCGCGCACCATACACCTGCACGCTGCATCCCACCATGCAAGGCATGCTGATCATCCGAAAGGAGTAACCGTATGAGGTTCGCTGTTTCAGCGGTCGCCTTCCTCGCACTCGTAGGTCTCAGCGTAGCCGCGCGACGCACAGTTCTGCGACCGCAGCCGACATTCGACCGCATCATCGAGGAGAACGCCGACCGCATGATCGCGGACGGCCGCCAAGTCTTTCGGTTCGACACATTTGGTGACGAAGCGTACTGGGGCGATGCGCTGGAGCTGCACAAAGCGATCGCCGGCGAGCGCAATGGCGGCGTAGGACCGGGCGTGAGCCCGAAGACGGCGTTGAGCGTCGGTCTCAAAGTCGATCTCGATGCCATTCCCGCGGCACTCCAGGAGCAGCTCAAGGCGGGGCAGGTAAATCTGGACGACCCAGCGACGACGCTCGCGCTACTCAAGCTCAATGCGGTCGTCGGGGTCACGGGCTTCTTCAACGCGGATGGCATCATCAAGTCGATCGGCGTCCAGTGCGCCCTCTGTCACTCGAACGTGGACGATGCCTTTGCCCCCGGGATCGGCCGGCGGCGCGACGGTTGGGCGAATCGCGACTTGAATGTCGGTGCCATCGTTTCCCTCGCCCCGAACCTCAAGCCCTTCACCGATCTGCTCGGCGTCGATGTCGCTACGGTGAAGAAAGTGTTCGCGAGTTGGGGTCCCGGCCGCTTTGACGCCGAGCTGGATAAGGACGGCAAGGCGTTCCGGCCCGACGGCAAGCAAGCGGGTACGCTGATTCCCCCCGCGTTCGGCCTGGCGGGTGTCAATCTCCACACATGGACGGGGTTCGGCTCCGTGCCGTACTGGAACGCGTATGTCGGCGCGACGGAGATGCATGGTTCGGGCACGTATTTCGACGCCCGGCTGAGCCGGCGCATACAGTATCCTGTGGCCGTGAAGAGCGGCTCCTATGACACACGCGGCACGCCGGACCGGCTCACGCCGAAGCTTGCCGCGCTGCACTTCTATCAGCTCTCGATCCCCGCGCCAACGCCCCCCGAGGGTTCGTTCGATCAGGCCGCGTTCGATCGAGGGAAGACACTCTTCACCGGCAAGGGGCGGTGCGCCACCTGTCACGTCCCGCCGCTCTTCACGGAGCCAGGCAACAACCTGCATGCGCCGGCAGAGGTGGGTGTCGACGCATTCCAGGCCAATCGGTCGCCGACCGGGATGTATCGGACGGCGCCGCTCGCGGGTCTCTGGTCTCACCAAAAGGGCGGCTTCTATCATGACGGCCGATTCGCGACACTGCTCGACGTGGTCAACCATTATGATGCGTTGCGGAGGCTGGGGCTGTCCACGCGGGAGAAGGCCGACCTCGTCGAGTACCTGAAGGGACTGTGACGTTGCCGCGCACTATCGACGGCTTAATCCGTCAGCGGGATTCTTCGCGCCCGATCCCACAGGCCCGGCACGCCGAGCTGCCCTGCGACACGCTCGAATTCCGCCGTTGGGCCGCGCCAACGCAGGTCATCCACCGTGGCGAACACGGGCACGTCGGTCCGCAGGGTGGCCAACGTGCGAAACAGGATCGCCAGTTCCCGGTGCTCGTCCAGCGCGGCCGCGAGGCGCGCGGCGCCGCGGACCGGCACTTCCCATTGCGCGTGACTGGTGGGGATTCGTTCGAGATGCGCGTAACGCCCGAGGATCGCGCCTGACGCCTTTTCTCCCCACCCAGGAACGCCGGGGAAGCCGTCGGCGGAGTCGCCCACCAGCGCGAGGTAATCCGGAATCGACCCCGGGCCGACGCCGAAGCGCGCGACGACGCCGTTCTCGTCCCGCAGCTCGCGCTTGCGGCGGTCGAATTGCACGACGCGCTGGCCCTTTACGCACTGGCTCAGATCCTTGTCAGGCGTGCAGATGATTACCTGTTCGACGTCACCGGACTCGGCGGCGAGCCGGGCCGCGGCCGCGAGCGCGTCGTCGGCCTCGAATTCCTCCATCGCCCAGACGGTCACTCCCATGGCACGCAGTGCATCCTCGAGCGGATGGAACTGGGCCAGCAGCTCCGGTTCGATGCCGTCGCTCGTCTTGTAGCCGGCCCACAGGTCGTTGCGAAATGACTCGATGACGTGATCGGTGGCGACGCCGATGTGCGTCGCGCCGCCTTCCAGCATCCCGAGCACGGAGCCGAGGACGCCCACGATCGCGGCGACCTCGTGACCATCGCGGTCCTGCTGGCGCGGCATCGCGTAGAAATGCCGGAACAGCTCGTACGTGCCGTCGAGGAGATGGACTCTCACGCCGGGACTCTTCATTGCCCCGTGGTTTGCTGGCGACGCAGATCGAGCGTGAGCTGATCACGCAGTGCGCCAATGGCTCTGCCGCGAATGTTGAGAATGCCTCCGGGCAGGTTATCGAAGCGATAGCGACGCAGCACGAGGAGATAGATCCCAGGATTCCGATCGACGATGCATGTCAGCTCGACCGCCGTCTCGAAATAATGATCGGCATAGATCTGCTTCGCGGCCGCCAGGGTGACGGTGGGCAGCTCCGGTGGCGTGTACACGATCAGGTGCGTCACGCTCAGAATCGGGCGCAAGCGGGGTAGCACGTCCTCTGACCAGAACAGAATCTCGGCGGCTCCGGCGGGCAGGGAACCGCTTGGATAGGTGGCGAGGTAATTCTGGAGTGACGGCACTGTCTCATAGACATACGGCGACTCGGCGAGCTGCGCGGCGAACGCTTCACTCGAGCGCACGTTCAGGTTGCCGCGATCGTCGTAGATCGCCATCGCCGAGTCGCCGCGCCGGCGGTAATCGGTGACGTACTCGACGAGACGGCGTCGCGCGTAGGCGCTCAGCTGTGCTTGTAGATCGGGCGCCGACCAATTCATCTGCTCGTGGATGCTTCGCATATCGGTGGCCGGCAGCTTCACGACGCAGTCGCCCGGCTTGCAGTTCTTCATGTCCCCTACGTCTCGGCTATTGACCGTGACGGCGGCGACATCCGACTCCGTGGCGGGATTGCTGAAGATCCCCAGCTGCGTGCGGTTGGGCGTGCGCAGCGAGGTCGGAAAGTCGCGCAGCGCGCGCACGTACTGCTCGTGCCCAATCGGCGCCGTGATGATGCCGAACAGGGCGACATCGCGACGGTCCCGAGTCTCCAGCACCTTCACCACCGGCTCACTGCGCTCGACTGCCGCCAGCTGCTTCGCATCAAACCCGATGCTGTGCTGCAGGAATTCCGTCAGCCGGGGCGGTGCAGCTGCCTGAAGTAGAAGGACGAGCGGGAGCATGGTTCTCCTCAGATCAGTGATTCGATCGGCAGGTGCGAGAAGAATTTCGCGCCGAGCGGGCGCCAAAAGCCAGCCTCCGGCTCATTGGTGAAGCCGCCGGTCCATTCGAGCCGCCCGCCCGCGTTGTACGTGACTTCGTACGAGAGGGCAGGGCTCGCCCAGTGATCGAACAATCGCACGACCTCGGCGGCGAGCTCGGGGCTGTTCACGAGCACTCCGACCTCGGTGTTCTGCTCGAGCGAGCGCGGATCGACGTTGACCGAGCCGATGAACACCGACGTGCGATCGAACACGAACGTCTTGCCGTGCAGGCTCGCCCGGGAGGAGCCTATCGCCACGCCGGAGCGGCGCGGCCCGTTCGAGCCTGCGGCTTCCGGCCGCAGCTCGTAGAGCCTCACGCCCTCGGCGAGGAGCGGCCGCCGGTATTTCATATAGCCGGCATGCACGAGCCACACGTCGGTCGCGGCGAGTGAGTTGGTCAGTACTCTGACGCTGACGCCGCCCCGACGCCGCTCGCCAAAGAACGCGACACCCTCTTTGCCTGGCACAAAATACGGCGACACGACCAGCAGGTCCGAGCGCACGGCGCGCGCGTGCGGCGAGATCTGGGCGCCGAGAAACGTTTCGCTGCGCGTCCCGACGGGCTGAGTCAGTTTCTCGGGGGGATCGGCGATGATCCGGGCATCCGCCCAATGCAGATGCAGGGAATGCGCCCGCAGGTCCTTGGCGAGATCGGACTCGGCGAGCGCCCGCGCGTAGGCCCCGTCGCGCAGCTCTTCGCAGCGATCGTGCAACCGGCCGCGGGCCGCGGTGAACCCGGCTTCGTCCAAGCGAGAGGTGGTCAGCTCTGAAATCGGCACGGCGAACGGACTGTTCCAGTACGCCGTGAAGCTGTCGGTCGATTGGCGCGCGAGGGGCCCGAACGAGACGACGTCCACGTCTTGGAAGTCGAGCTCGCCGCGGCTGAAGTATTCGTCGCCGATGTTGCGCCCGCCGAGCACCACGGCCGTGCCGTCGGCGATGAGCTGCTTGTTGTGCATGCGGCGGTTGACGCGCGTGAAGCTGGTGAGCAGCTCGCCGAGCCGCCCCAAGCCGGTGCGGTGCCGATACGGATTGAACACGCGGATCTCGATGTTGGGATGCGCGTCGAGTCCCGCCACGGCTTCGTCTTTCTTCTCCAGCGTTCCCCAGTCATCCAGCAGCACTCGCACGCGCACGCCACGATCCGCGGCGGCGATGAGGCGTTCGATGACGAGCGAGCCGGTGTGGTCGGCGTGAAAGATGTAGTACTGCAGGTCCAACGTGCGCTCGGCGAACTCGATCAGCAGCCCCCGGGCCACGAATGCGTCGAGGCCGGTGGGCAGGAGCCGAAACCCAGAGCGGCCGCCGTTGGCGGCGACGCGCGGTTCAATCCAGCGTTCGAGGCGAGTCAAGTCTTCGGAAGGTTCGCATCGTAATCGAGGAACGCAAGGTGTCGAGTGCACGACGGTCGAGGTACTTGAACTCGGATTGCTGCGCCATAGTATCTCAGCCACCCCATAGCGATATCGAGGTGAAGCATGAAAACGTTGTGGCTCGCAGTAAGCGCTCTGGGAGCGCCTGCAGTTCTACTCGCCCAGAAACCGCAGCGAACTCCCGCGCAGCATGTCGTCGTGGCCGTTCCGGATTCGATGAAATGGAATGCGGCGCCTCCCGTGCTCCCCGCGGGTGCCAAGCTTGCAGTCCTCGACGGTGATCCCGCCAAGCGCGGCCCGTTCACCATGCGGCTGTCGTTTCCGGACGGGTATACCATCCCGCCGCATTTCCACCCGGTCGCCGAGCATGTGACCGTGATCCGCGGAACCGTGCTGGTCGGCATGGGGAATCAACTCGATCCCACCAAGTTCAATGAGCTTCCCGAGGGAACGTTCGCCGTGATTCCACCGCGGATGCGGCATTTCGCGCGGGCGAAAGGCGACGTCATCATCCAGCTGCATGGCACCGGTCCGTGGCAACTGATCTACGTGAACCGAGCCGACGATCCGCGGAGAAAACCAGTGAGCTGACGGTGGGATTGCCGCTCACATAGGCATCGCGCTGCTCGGAAATGCATGCGAACCGTGAAGGGGGCGGATGCGTAGGAACAGCATCCCCCCTAGCGGCGTTCGCCACCGATAGACTGAATTGAGCGCACTGGGCACAACGTTCAGGGTCGCCTGAAATCCGACGCCGAGCGTTGCTTTCGACATCCGAACCACCTCGCGAATGTATCCGCCGGACATAGCTGCAACTGTGAATGTCGACCCAGATACCGCGAGGTCCTCGGCGGTCTTTTGCACGAGCTCCAGTCGTCCCAGGATCGTGTTGCGGTGATCCAGCACCGCCTCGCTTTCGGCAAGCACGGAATGCGTGGTCCTTCCAGAATGCCGGTTGGCCCCCCAGATGACCGCTGTCGCGATCTGACCATCCATGCCCAACTTCCGCCCGTGCAAGACGGACGCCGTGACGCGATGCACGGGCTCGGACGGATTCAACGCCTCGGGACTCTTGAGGAAGCCGTACCCGGCCGAGAACACCCAGCTCGAATCCATATGCATCGTGAACCGTCCGGAGTAGGAATCCAATCGCAGACGATCGAATCCCCACCGCTCCTCATTTGGTTCGCGGCCGTTGAAGACCGAACCTTCCAGTTTCCAGTGCCGGCCAAAGAGACCGCCGGTGAGCACGCCGAAGCTGATATGCGTGGCGTCCTGCCAATGGTGCGACAACGGCGCCGCGAGATTGTCCATGGCCGATGGCCGGTGCATGAAGGCGACGGGACCGAGCGCCGGCTCCCCGGACGGCGCGGCGTAGACCGTCACGCCGATGCTGCGCGAGAGCGCACGCTCGTACATGAGCGCCAATTCCATCCAGAAGTCGTGCGGATGCTGTCGGTCAACCAGCGGCTGGCCGCGGTAGGTTTCGCCGCTTTGGAGCAGCAATGGATAGCCTCGATTGGAGACCGTGGCGGGGTCGAGACTCAGCATCGTCCGCGCCTGGAACCGGCCGCCGAGCAGATCGCGGCTCGCCATGAGCATCGCCCAATTGAGCGATCCGAATTGGTCATCGCCCCGCGGCCCCCCCTGCTTGTCATACTGCACGAAGCCAAAACCGTGCAGCATGAGCAGCCACGACCCAGCCATGACGTGCCGGGCCGGCAATGGCACGGCGTCGGGGATCCATGTCGTCCCCGACCCCATTCGTTCCATCGAGACGCCGAGCGGATCGATCATCATCATCGCCATCGGTTTCGTTGGAGCCTGCTGAGGCATCGGATGTGCGGGATGCTGCGCAGAGAGCGTTGAGTGAAGCAAAACGGCCGCAAGCAGGTAACGGACCATGTACGCCTCCAGACAAGAGCAAAGTCTCGAGCGTCGCAGCACGCGGTGGCCGCTGCGACGCATGACCGCCGACGGGTATCGAGACCTAGCCTCTGGGAGGGGGTGCTTCTGGAGCCGTGTTGCGTGAGAGCGCAGGATCAAACGCCGCGCTGGCGCCGCAGCCAACGGTCGAGCCGCCGAGGGGAGACGTGTCGGCTCTAGTCACATCGACCACGATCGGGCAAGATGTCAGTGCCTGACAGCACACCGGGACGTTCGGAGCGGTCGGGTTTTCTGCGTGTTGCTTGTGATGCTGCGAAGGGATCGGAGTCTTTCCCGCATCATGCCCAGGGATGCATCGTGATTCCCCGGCGACGAAGCCGAGTCGTAGGATGAGGATGGTCGCGGTGAACGCGACGGCGCGCCGGAACGTCACAATCAAAATCTAGACAGGGGGGGTCTCGTGCGGAAGCAATTCGTCGTCGTGGCGATTCTATTGATGATCACCGCCGCTCGCGGTGCGGTGTCTCGTGGATGGGAAGCCGGTTGGCCAACAGCTCGTCATCGCCGGGGGAGAACGCGATACCACGCCGATTCCGGAAATTCGGGTACGGACCGAGGCGAGCGGGGTCGCGCGATTCGTCATTGGCACGGCAGGGACGTGGTACGTCAAGTTCATTCACATGGTACCGGTGAGCGGAGCTAGCGTGAACTACGAATCGAAGTGGGCAACGCTCACGTTCCAAGTGCGCTGAACGCCCTTCGTAGCGGAAACCGGACGGGTGGGGCAGTTTTGTGACCATGGAGCCTTCCGCGCACTCCATCCTCTCGCAGTGGGAAAGCTTCTACGTCATCGTCGGCTCCTCGGCCGGCGGCCTCACCGGCCTGATGTTCGTCGTGGTCGCGCTGGTCAAGGAATCCGCGCTCCCACGTAGTCCGGATACGATCAACGCGTTCGGGACGCCGAACGTCATCCATTTCGTCGCCGTGTTGCTTCTCGCCGCCGTCCTCAGTGCACCGTGGCAGCGATTGCAGGATCCCGCGCATGTCGTCGGTGCGACGGCGCTCGCCGGCATCGTGTACCTGCTCATCGTGCTGCGACGCATGCTCCGGCAATCGGGCTACAAGCCGGTACTCGAGGATTGGATCTGGCATCAGGTCCTGCCGATGATCGGCTACGCCCTGCTGTTCGTGGGCGCGGCCGGCGCGGCGCACGACCAGACGTGGGCACTGTTCATGATCGGCGCCAATGCCTTGTTGCTGCTGTTCGTCGGCATCCATAACGCGTGGGACACCGTCGCCTACGTGGTGGGCAATCCGGACAGCTCAGGAAACCAGGAGAAGCCGAAATGATCCAACGTCGCCAGGTCCTGAAATCATTGCTGGCTGCCTCGCTGTTTCCGGCGACCACGCGACTCGCACCGCCGCTTCCACGGACACGACCGCTGCGAAGCGGCGGAGAGCCCGACTGGCTCGCGGTGCGCGATCTCTTTCCCCTCGCGGCTGACTGGACCCATCTCTCGAGCTTCCTGTTCGTGTCGCATCCCAAGCCCGTGGCCGAGGCGATCGACCATTTCCGCAAGAAGCTCGACTCCGACGCGATGTGGATCGAGATCGCGGCGTTCACCGACGCCGAGGGACGGCCGTTCGCCGCGGTGAAGCGTGCGCTCGCTGAGTACACCGGCAGCACTCCGGCCGAGATTGCCTTCACGTCCAACACCACCACCGCGCTGGCGATGGCGTACCACGGACTGCGGATCCGCCGCGATCAGGAGATCGTCACCACGGAGCACGATCATTATTCGCACCACGAATCGATCCGCTATGCGGCGGCGCGGTCGGGGTGCGGCGTGCGCTACATCGCGCTGTTCGACACGCCGGCGTCGGCACGCACCGACCAAATCGTCGACCGCGTGGCGCGCGCGATCACGCCCGCGACCCGTGCCGTCGGCGTGACGTGGGTGCAGTCCTCGACCGGCATCAAGCTGCCGATTGCGGGCCTAGCCGAGGTGGTGGCGCGGGCGAATCGCGGGCGCGCGCCGGCCGATCGCTGCCTGCTGATCGTGGATGGTGTACACGGATTTGCGAATCAGGACGTGGATGTCGCGCGACTGGGTGCGGATTTCTTCGCCAGCGGCACGCATAAATGGCTGTTCGCCCCGCGCGGTACCGGATTCTTGTGGGGCCGGAGCGATGCCTGGCCGGAGCTGCGCCCGACAATTCCGAGCTTCGATCCCGACGCCATCGATACGACGTTCGGCGCCTGGGAGGACCGGAAGGAGCTGCCGCCGACGCAGGCGGCCTTCGTGTCGCCCGGCGGCTTTATGGCGTACGAGCATCTGCTCGCGATACCGGCCGCTGTCGAGCTGCATCAGACGATCGGACGCGACCGCATCGGTGCTCGGATCGCGGAGCTCAATGCGGCATTTCGGGAGGGTGCCGCGCGCATTCCTGGCGTGACGCTGCATACGCCGCGCGATCCCGCGTTGAGCGCGGGCATCTCCTGCTTCGAGGTTCGTGGTCTGACACCGGACCAGGTCGTGTCGCGCCTTGCGGAAAAGAAGATTCGGACGACAACATCGCCATATAAGGTCTCGTACGCCCGCGTTTCAGCGGGAATCATGAACAAGCCGGAAGAGATCGAGCTGGTTCTCAGGGAAATCCGAACGCTGATCTAGAGGAGGGATTGTGCAGTCACAGAGCTACGATGCCATCGTGGTCGGGTCGGGTATCTCGGGCGGTTGGGCGGCGAAAGAGCTCACGGAAAAAGGACTCCGGGTGCTGCTGCTCGAGCGGGGCAAGAATATCGAGCACATCAAGGATTACGTGAATGCCACCAAGGCTCCGTGGGACTATCCCCATCGCGGCAGGCGCACGAAGGCGATGGAGGCGGCATACCCGGTCCTGAAGCGCGACTACCCGCTGAACGAGACGAATCTGGATTGGTGGGCTTCGGACCAGGAGTCGCCCTACACCGAAGTCAAACGATTCGACTGGTATCGCGGCTACCATGTCGGCGGCCGTTCGCTCATGTGGGGGCGCCAAAGCTATCGCTGGAGCGACTTCGATTTCGAGGCCAACGTAAAGGACGGGATCGCGGTCGATTGGCCGATTCGCTACGCGGATATCGCGCCCTGGTACGACTACGTCGAACGGCATGCGGGGATTTCCGGATCGCAGGAAGGGATGGCGCAACTTCCCGACGGACAGTTTCAACCCGCCATGCCGCTCAACTGCGGCGAGGAGTTGATTGCCGGCCGGCTCAAGCAGCATTTCGACGGCCGGCGGCGGATCATCCCGGGTCGCACCGCGAACCTCACGCAGCCGCTGCCGGGA
>Ga0099827_10001815_pt1 | contig 11390 bp, 11 predicted proteins | sample CZO8metaG_FD_79339 | JGI IMG/M metagenome (GOLD analysis project Ga0099827, IMG submission 79339) | Vadose zone soil microbial communities from the Eel River Critical Zone Observatory, Northern California, USA - CZOApr15con1.8 metaG | ecosystem: Environmental > Terrestrial > Soil > Vadose zone ...
AGCAGAGCGGCAAACGTCAGCAGGGTCATAATCCGGCTGATGGAGAACAAAAAACCGAGCGCGATCGCCGAGGTAAGCAAGCCGCCCGCGAACTCAACCAGCCCGGTCCCCAGCAGGTTGCGAACACCTTCCACGTCGCTCATAATGCGCGAGACCAAGGTCCCAGTTTTGTTGGAGTCATAAAACGCAACCGGAAGCCGTCCAATATGTTCCTGCACTTTTCTGCGCAGATCGGCGATCAGGCGCTGTGCAGCCTTCGACAGCAGTTGCGTCAGCGTAAACGACGTGACTCCCTGAATCGCGGTTGCAATCATCACCACGAACACCAGGGGTCTTAGCAACTCAATATGATGTTGAATGGCAACTTTATCGATCACGAATCGCGACGAATAAGGCAGCACCAATCCTGAAATACGGTTGATGACCATGAGCAGAAAACCCAGCGCAAGCAGGCTGCGGCGCGGCCGCACCAGCTCCCACAAGAACGGTGCGATGGCACGCAGGGTCTTTCGGCTGACTTTCGGCTTTGCTTTGGGCTTCAGTTCAGGACTCATTTAGCTTTAGACTCGCAATCAATGTGCTTTGCTTCATTTTCTCATGCGCCTTCCTGCAAAACGAATTATGTAAATCAGAAATGACGAGGTAGATTGCAGGGCCCTATAGCCGTGAAGACGTATCGGAGTACATATTTATTGTGTCCTTTTATTGTGTCAAAGTAGGATGGCGGGCGTCGAGCCTTTAGATAAGAAATAGATAAGAAGCAAAAACAAAGGCGGCTTTGCAGCCGCCTCATTTTCGGGCGCATATGTTGGTCGGGACTAAAAACGGATACTGGGGCCAGCAGCAATCCGGAGGTTGTTATGCACACCATCGCGGAAATACATCAGGTCACCTACTTCGGCACGGATTCCAAAAGGTCCGGCATAGAACTCAACGCCCGCAGCCGGATACACGACGCCGTTCACATTATTCCGGCGCAAACTATCCACCGAGCTGGTGAAGGTGCCGAATGTTGCCGGACGATTATCGAGACGGAAGTTCACAAAACCGCCTTTGATCGTTCCGAATGCCCGGATTGCCTCTCCGCCGGTCTGGAACTTAGGACCGAACAGACCATGCAAGATGCGTATGCTAGTGCGGCTGAAACCCGTCGATCCCGTTGCCCCTCCGGTACCCGGAAGGGTAAATCTCTCGGTAAAATTACGCGCGAAATCGTAGGACATCTCTCCTTCAAGCTGCACGTTGGGATGCACATTAACGGAAAGCCGGCCTCCCACTCCGAGGTTGTTGGTATCAGTTGGTGATAGCCGGACGAAATCAGCAAAAACGCCAACCTCCCCATGATTTTGCGCAAAAGCGCCAGGAACCACATAGGCTCCTAACGCTAAAACCATGATAAATACAATGTTCTTCATTGCTTGCTCCCTGAAAAGTCTTGCTGCACCCACCCCTAAACCTGCTTACTCGGCCGAGAGCCAAAAAAGGTTTTAAATGGGGGGCACGAATGATGGGATGTCAGCTTTGCTTTTCGGGTGGGCTGCCGCTGGAAGAACCTGGTGGCACAACTTGGCGCACGATACCCGGGAGTGACAAACGGCGTCTACGATTCCGTGATCGCGCTCAGCATCCGGAAAAATTCTGGAAACGAAATACGTGCCGCATCGGCGCCCAGGATTTGAGTTTCACCCTCCGCGCGCAGAGCAGCGACGCTGAAAGCCATGGCGATACGATGGTCTCCATGGGAGTCAACCTTGGCGCCGTGCAGCCTCTGATTTCCGGGCACGCGCAAACCATCGGGGTATTCTTCAACTTTGGCACCCATGGCCCTGAGGCTCTGCGCCACAGTTGCAATGCGGTCTGATTCTTTGACTCGCAGTTCGCCGGCATCTCGGATCTCGATTCCTTCCGTGGTGTAGGGAGCGATGGCTGCCAGAACTGGAAGCTCGTCAATCAGAGCTGCCGACTGGCCGCCCGAGATCGTCGTGCCCTTCAGCCGTCCGGCTTCTACCTTCAGGGAGCCACGCAATTCCGAGTTGGCTTCTTGCAAATCAAGCACGTGCACGCGGGCGCCCAGGGCCGCGAGTACATCGAGCAGCGCGGAGCGGGTGGGATTCAGGCCTACGTTCTCAAGCACCAGGCCCGATTCAGGAAAGAGCGCAGCGGCGCACATAAAGAATGCCGCCGAAGAGATGTCTCCCGGGATGGTGGCCCGCAGCGCATGCAACGGCTGCCGACCTCGGATGCTGGCCCGGTTCTTCTCCTGCTGCACATCGGCGCCAAAGGCCCGCAACGCCAGCTCACCATGATCGCGGGTCCGGACCGGCTCCTCAACCGAAGTTGTTCCCTGTGCCAGCAGACCGGCAAATAGAATGGACGATTTGACTTGAGCACTGGCAACCGGGGTCTTGTACTCAATGGCATGCAGCGTGCCGTTCGCCCCGGTAATACGCAAAGGCGGGCGCTCACCTTCGGCAGAGGAAAATTTTGCTCCCATCAGGCTCAAAGGACGAATCACACGACCCATCGGACGTCGCGAGAGCGATTCGTCGCCCTGCATCTCACAGCTAAAACCCTGTCCGGCGAGAATGCCGGCCAGCATGCGTATTGTCGAGCCAGAGTTCCCACAATCCAGAGGCGCTTGCGGCGGATGTAACTCCAGCCCAAGCCCCTCGATCTCCACAGTGGTCTCGGTTTTCGTGACCTTGCAGCCCAACCCCTGCATGCAACCCAGCGTGCTGGCACAATCGGCGCCCGTCGAAAAATTTTCCAGGACCGTTTTTCCCCTGGCCAGTCCAGCCAGCATAGCGTAGCGATGCGAAATGGATTTGTCACCTGGAAGCCGCACCGTTCCCTGAACATTCTTTGCCGGGGCCACAATCACGCTATTTTGATCGCTCATGTCTCCTTTTCATCCTCTGTAAATTCAAGATGCAGTGTTGCCTCTGGTTCCAAAAAAATATTGCACAGTATGAAGGCCAACTCTGGTTGTCTGATTTCATCCTACAACTACAGCAAGGATTGAAGGAAAACGGCTTTCAACCGCACGCGCCACCGTACCCCAGATCCCATAAGGACTAAGACACATGCTTCATCTGCTTTATCTATCCATCATACGTTCCTTTCTGATTTTTGTGGTGTTTGTTGGTGGCGCCCTTGCTCAAATGGGTGTTGACGGCGGCGCCGGCACCATCGGGGATCCATCCGCGATGGGCCGGGGAATGATGCCATCCATGCTCTCCCGCAAAATGATACACAACTGCACCCTCAGCGGATCGATCCGCGATTCCAGCGGCAAGCCGGTCAAAGATGCCCGTATTGAAGTTCAAAACCGCGAAAATGGGCAAATCGTCTTTTCCGGATATGCCAGCCCCAGCGGTTCGTTCGCGGTTGCGAACCTTCCCACTGGCAACTACGAAGTCGTTGTCTCTTCCGGTCTGACGGAGACCCGTGAACCTATTACCCTGGAAGGCGCCGACCAGGAGATCTCTCTCCATCTGCCAAACTACAACTCAGATCCCGGCGGCGATAAGAATTCGGTTTCTGTCGCCCAAATGCGCGTGCCCGAGCGCGCCCGGAATGCTTTCCGCAAGGCGCAGGAAGCTATGCGCAAGCAAAAGACCGAGGATGCCGCAAAATATGTGAGTGAGGCTCTGCAGGCCTATCCACGATATGCCGATGCCCTCACCTTACGTGGCATTCTTGAGCTGGATGCAAAACAATATGAGGAGGCCAGCCGCGACCTCGAACAGGCAATTCAAGATGACCCCAATTATCCTCTGGCCTACGTTGCGTTGGGTGCGACCTACAATCTTCTGTCGCACTGGGATGATGCGTTGCGTGTACTCTCCCGCGGCACAACTTTGAACCCTACCGCCTGGCAGGGGTACTTCGAGATGGGCAAATCATTTTTGGCTAAGGGAAATTACCAGGCCGCCCTGCAGCAATTTGACAAGACCCAGCAGTTGCAGCCGCAATATACTCTGGTTCATCTGGTCAAAGCTCACGCGATGTTGGGCCTGAAAAATTACACCAATGCCATGGCAGAGCTGGAAACCTACCTGGAACACGAACCCAAGGGTTCGCAATCAGAACGGGCTCGCGAAACATTGGGCAAGGTTCGCGCCTTTGCAGCAGCCAATAACCTGAAATGAAAGGAAGCAGGTAAATCAGCGTTTATCCGCGTTCATCTGTGTCCGAGTTTTCGGTTTTTCTTTTACCAGATGCTAACTGCCGAGCGCCGAGTGCTGTTTTTCCAGGAACCCGCGCATGAGCTGCACGGCTGACTCCGGCTGTTCGAAGGGCATGTAGTGTCCAGCCGCGGGGACTAACGCAAACTGGCTTCCAGGGATCGCGCGATGCATGAGTTCTGCATCGGCAGGCGGGGTAAGCGTGTCTTCTGTGCCCGCTAATATCAAGACGGGAACATTGATAGTCCTCAACGTCGGAACGGAATCCGGCCTTGCGGCCATGCCACGCAAGGCAGCACTGATGCCGGCCCGGGTCATGCGTCCCATCATACGCCGGGCTTCGCTCACGCGATCTTGCCGGTTCCGGCGGGTGGTGTCTCCCAGAAGCTTGGGCACCATGCCGTCCAGGTATTCATCTGGTCCGGAGCGCTCAACCTCTTCCGCCGCTTTCAATCGCGTCTGGCGGCCTTCTTCTGTGTCTGCCTGGGCACGAGTATCGCACAAGATCAGTGCCTCGACCCGCTCACGATGACGGCGCCAGAATTCAAACAGGATATATCCACCAATGGATACGCCTGCGAAACATGCGCGCCGAATACGCTCAGCCTCCATGATTCGCAGCAGGTCAGCCGCGTGTTTCTGCATGGTTGCTGGACCTGCTCCCGGTTTGGAGTCGCCATAACCTCGCAGGTCCGGCAAGATCAGCCGATAACGCGCCGCAAGCTGTGGAGCGATCGGGTTCCAGAAGTCCCGGTTGGTGGGGAAAGGATGCAGCAAGACCAAGGGCGGTCCCTCTCCCCTCGTGTCGTAGAAAATCTCTGTGTCTTCAGAGTAGACGTGCCCGGGCATAGCCATCCGACAGAAAGTATTTTACGCCGCGCAAACTCTAGCTTCCGCCCGCCGAGGAACTGGTCTGAGGCGCGCTGCTCTGAGGCGCAGGAGATTGCGCCGCTACCACCTGCACTTCGGCTTCGGAAGGAATGACAATCCAAGCAATCAAATAGGCCAGCACTCCGGCCCCGCCAGAAAAGATCGCCACCAGCAGCCACACCACGCGGATCAGCGAGACATCCAGGTCGAAGTACTCGGCGAATGCCTGGCACACACCGGCAACCTGCCGCCCGCGCAGCGGACGCATCAGTCTGCTGCGCGCCGAAACCGCTCCCACGCGCTTGCCGCAATAGGCGCAGAGTTGGGCATCTTCTTGAATGACCTTGCCGCAGTAGTTGCAGTACATATCACTCCCCTTTTCATAGATATTACGCTTACGGGCGGCAAAAAGTTTCATCCACCCATAATTTTATTCCATCCGATAAGGGTCCTTCAGATACCTGCGTGCCGCTTCGGCGATATCCGAATTGGCGTTTTGAGCAATCACGTCCTGATATTTCTGCCGCGCCAGGTCGCGTTTTTGCAGCAAATCGTACATTTCCCCCGCGCTCAACGCGGCACGCAACCGCAGGTCCGCATCCGCATGCGGCAAGGCTAAAACCTGTTCATAGGCCTCGGCCGCGCCATCAATCTGGCGCTGTCCGCGCATGGCTTCTCCCATGCCGTAATAAAGAAACTCCAGGTGGGGATCGTGGTATTGATTCTTTTTCGCGTTTTCTCTCACAGATCTATAGGTAGCGATGCACTCCGGACCGCGTCCTGCGTCCCTAAGGATATTGGCCTCTTCCAGGGCAAACAGGAAGTTCCCCGGATACGCCTTTGCCAGCGAGTGCTGCACTGCCAGCGCGTCATCATAGCGCTGCTCACGGCGCAGGAACAGGGCGAGCACGGTCTTGGCGTCCACACTGGTCTCGCCTCCACCGTTGGCCGCCTCATAGAGCTGCCGGATGCCGGTGGCTTTGTTTCCACTCTCACCAACAATATGGGCCAGCAGCCGCACGGCCCAAGGCAAACTACCCACGATATAGGAATGCATGCCAACCACGAGCTTGGCGTCGTTGTAGTTGGGATTTATCTCCAGCACCTTTTCATGATCATGGCGGGCATCTTTGGCGCTGCCCAGCGCCGCAAACCATGATTTTTCCACCAATGCGATGTAAGTAGACTGCATGCCGCGAGTCACACCACGGGCGTAGTAAGCATCCGCGTCTTTGGGATTGGCTTTGATTTCTGCGTCAGCCAGTTTCAGCGCAATTTGCTCGAGTTCCTGGATGCGGGCCGCGTTCTTAGAATCCGGATAAATGCGCTTGCGGTTGAGAAAGCTATTGTTGGAGTACAGTCCGGTATCCAGTGCTCCATTGCGGTAGAGCTCGCGAAAAAAAATTGCGGTTAACAGATGATTCGTGGCAAAGGGGTCATCGGGATGCGCTTGTTCCGCGAGTTCAAAATCATGAATGGCATTGCCGTAATCGAGTTGGTACTGATGTTCAAAACCGCTCCGCGTAAGCGCATCGTTTTGCGAGTTTACATGCAAGGGGGCGGCCTTCGCCTCTTCATTCTGCCCGCTCAGCGCAGTAACTAAAGCGGCAATAAGGAAAAGCAGTAGAAATACGGAGTTACTGCTGCGTAACCATCCAGTAAGCATGTAAGGTGTCATGGCAAGATTGTATGGGCAGTTTACCCGATATCGCATCAAAGCCTGAAAGAGATAAAACCTGCTTTCCACGTGGAGAATTTTATACGGTAATCTGGCAGAACGGCAGTTATGAAAAATTCTAATCAACCACTTCGCAAACTCTATACGGAACAAGAGGCCGCGCAGGCCCTCGGCATTTCCCTTCCCCATTTACACATCATTCTGGACGAAAATGTCTTTAATGACGGCGGGCCTCGTCCAGCAAATGTCATGCTCGAGCCATGTGACCTGATATTGCTGGAGTTTTGGACCCAGACTACTCCCAACCCCAAGGTGGTTCGTATGCCGCGGCGGTCTAGGTAATAATTTCTAGCTGAGGCTTGGTTTTTGCCGTCAGAATATAAATAAATTATTGATAATAATGGACTTGTGTTCTTTACCCTTTGGCCTCTCACTTGCCTATATAGATGTTAAGAACCCCAAAACCAGGGAGGACCTAATGTCGCAGGTGATGAGAAACACAGAAGCCCGAGCTGAATTCTGGCGACCTCCAGTGGATGCGCTCCATAAGACCGCTGCTGATGCCACAACCGAGGTGTGTACTCGTTGCAATTCAGAGTTCGTAATGGGCTCACGCTACTGCCATGTTTGCGGAATGGATCGTACCCCCCAGGTGCAAACCAGCCGCAAGCTCTGGCTGCAAAAAACGGCCCGGGTATTGGATATTGCCCGCATCCGGCAATCCCTTGGCATGAATACCGCTTCCCTGGTGGCTTTTGGGTTGGGAACCTTTTGCATCATGGCCACCCTCATGGTCGCCATTGTCTATTCCGACGTAAAGAGCTTTTCCGATTGGCAGGCCATTCAACTATGGCGCATCGAGTGGCTGCTGGCGGCGGCGGTCGCTTTCATTGCCGGCATACTGTTGAAGAAAAGTTCCTAGGCAACATTGACAACAAAAGCGCTGGCCTGCTCGCCAGCGCTTTTTCTTTCCTGTGGGAAATCTTGTGCGTCTTCCACAAACTATTCGCTTGAGCGAACCTACGGATTTGCAGCGATCGTTTGTGCTCTGTATCCCTTTCCTGTAAAAGTCGCCGTTACCTGAACCTGGGAGCCGATAGTAATGTCATCTTGTAGCTTGTTCTTAGGATCGAAAGATATGTCGTAGGTCTGGTGATCACTCATGTTGTCCACGGCGATCACACCCGTGCGGAGATCCAGATGCGTCACTTTACCCGCAAAAGTGAACGTTGTTCCCGGGGTAGCCAGAACTGCTATCTGTTGCGCTGTGCCATGGTGTCTGGTTCCGGGTAAAAACTTCACCGAAATCAGTGCTCCCTCTCGCAGGTCTGCAACCGATCCCGAGGAGTGATCTTCTTTAGTCACAACCGTCTGCGGCCCTACCGTGAAGCTCACCGGCCCGGCTGAAAGTTGGTCATGAACGGTCATCGCTCCGCTGCGCCGATCGTACGCCATGATCTGCCCGCTCGCGTCGGCCGGCAACAGTTGCGTGACCACCCGAATATTCTTAGCAAAGACACGCGGACCATCCAGCAGCGTATCCACATAAACCCGATCTCCCTTATGGATGTTGGCCTGCGTCGTCTCTGTTCCATCACGATAGATGTGCGTACGCTCGTCGAAGAAAACTTTCATCTTGTCGCCGCCGCCAAATGGCTCAACGGTGATGCGGTTGCGAATCGGATCAATTTTTCCCACAAGCCCGCCAACCAGTGTCGCTTTGCCTTTAGGAGGAGGAGGAACGTCCAACAGGGGATCACCAGGATTGCTTTGTCGGTCCAGAACATCGCTGGAAGCCACAGAGGGATTCTCATTACCGGAGGCCGGGGCGCCTGAGTTCGAGGGGTTGGCATTCGAGTTCGGACTTCTGGCAGCATCCTTGCTATTCTTGCCTGCACCTGCTGCTCCCGCCGGTTTTTCCGCCGGGTTCTGTGCAGCCGCTAGTCGAAGACACGACAGTAAAATTATGAGCAATGCCTGGGGAACAAAACGCTTCATGAAATAACAGCTCCTGTTTTCGCAACCAGTTCTAATTCAACTCACGGTTGGATGCCCGCTCAGCTTGGCGAGTGGCATCCCTGGTGCTCACGTTCCCATATACCATCCAACCTCTGGCCGCCGTTTGCATTCCAATTACAAGCTGCTGCTCTGCCCGTTTCGGCAGTGGAAACCGACCATGCGTCAACTAGCTGATATCCCACATAGCGCCGGCACATCACCGGTTGTCCCGCAGGCATCTTGCCCGCATGTTTCCGAAACCTGCCTTGAGAACCGGGGATTGAGAGAAGTGACAACGGCCCTTGGCGTGAAACACTTCTTTTGCGCACTCCTGCTCTGTCTTCTCCTGCCTGCGCTGGTTTCGGCCGACTTCCGCATTAATCTTCCCAAACGGACCAAGCCGACTAAGGTACAGCAGTTGAATCGCGACGGTGTAAAAGCCGTCCAGAAACACGACTACGACGAGGCCAGAAAACTCTTTTACAAAGCCTACCTTCTCGACCCCGATGATCCCTTCACGCTCAACAATCTCGGGTACATGGCGGAGTTAGATGGCGATCTGGACCGCGCTGCGCGTTTCTATGACCTGGCCCAGCAGCAAAACTCCGATGCCATGATTGACCGCGCTGACTCGGAAAAAGTTGTCGGCAAGACCGTCGCCCAGGTGGCCGGACATGCCGAGCAAGGTAACATGCAGGTCAACCAGCTCAATATCCGCGCGCTGCAACTGCTGAAGCAGGACCGCGCCGCCGAAGCCGATACGGTTCTCACCAAATCGCTTGCTCTGGATCCGAAGAATCCCTTTACCTTGAACAATCTCGGCTTTGCTAAAGAAAAAGAGGGCGAATTGGAAGCCGCGCTCCGGTACTACAATCAGGCCGCCGCCTTACATTCCCAGGAACCCATCATCGTGACCGTTCATAGGGATTGGCGCGGTCATCCCATCAGCGATGTGGCCGCCGATAATGCTCAGAAGGTGCGGATGCTTATCCGCCAGGAGCAAGGCGCCGACAGGTTGGCGAAAGTAGCACGCTTGAATCTACAGGGAGTCTCGGCCCTCAACCGCAACGACAAACGCGCGGCGCGTGGATACTTTGAGGAAGCCTATAAGCTCGATCCCACCGATGCCTTCACCCTCAATAATATGGGATACGTCGCAGAGATGGAGGGTGACCGCGAAAGTGCCCAGTTCTTCTATGCCAGGGCGCAGCAAGCCGATCACTCCAGCCAGCTAGTCACTGCGTCCAATCGCGCTGAGGCCGAGGGACACAAAGTTTCGAGCGTCGCTGACAACAGCCAGACCCAGGTAGAAGGCAAGATGGAGGCTGCCATTCAGCAACGCCGCGCCCAAGGGGTAACTCCAACTTTGAAGCGCCGGGGGGCAGCCGCCTCGGAACCCCAGCCTACACAAGACCAAAACCAGTGGCAGCAACAGCCTCGACCACAGCCAGATCAGGATCAGCCTCAACAAGCCCCACAAGACCAGAACCAGCCGAAACAAAGTCCGCCATAATAACTCACGTGACTTTATTTGTGCCGGGCTGCCATCTTTGACAGAATGGCGGCCTCTGGCTTCAGTAATCCTGGGTAAGATGTCGTTGGCTAGTGCTCTTTCAACGCGTGGTGCAGGCTTTCCTGCTGCACTCGAGGGGTCTCTTCCAGCCGATAGAGGTGGTTCAGCGGTCCAATCCCTTTGCCTAAGGGGTGCGCATGGGCAATTGCCTTCTTTACAAAGGCCTTTGCGAGTACCACTGCATCGCTTAACTGCTTACCTAAGGCGAGGTTTGCCGCCAGCGCAGTGGCAAAAGCGCATCCTGTCCCATGCGTTGAGTTCGACTTCACCCGTTCTGACGAAAACTCCACCTGCTCGCAGCCGGCCTCAGTTTTCATGCTCAGCAGGTCAATTGCCTTCTCTCCCAGAGTGCCCGACATATCGCCGCCCGTTACTACCACGTTCCTTGCGCCTAACTCATGCAGTTTGGAAGCAGCGGCCTTCATCTCTGCCAGGCTTCCGACCGGAAGACCAGTCAGAGCAACCGCTTCGTCAGCGTTCGGGGTAATGACCATGGAAAGTGGCAGCAGCTTCTGCCGAAGCACGTCGAAGCCTTTCTTTTCCAGCAGCGTGGCCCCAGACGACGATTTGAAGATAGGGTCAAGAACGACATTCTGAAAGTTTGATTTCTTCAGGGCCTCTGCTACAGCCTCTACCACCTCGCCGGTGCCCAGCATTCCGATGCGTACGGCCGCAATTGCAAAATCCTGGCTCAATTCACGCAGCGTATCTGCCACCAGTTTGGCGGATACGGGTTGCACCTGGGTTACGCCCGTGGTTGATTGCACGGTAAGCGCGGTAACGCAGCTCACGCCATAGCAGCCATGGGCTGAGAGAGTTTTGATATCGGCCGTTACCCCCGCACCGGATGAGGGGTCATAACCGGCAATGCTGAGTACAACAGGCTGTGAATTTGCCATTTTGGCTCAATCTAACGCATCGCCAGCAGAATGCAAGCAGAAAATTGAGGCGCTCTGGCGGTGCCCGAGCCGCCAGCCGAAATCCTGCCCCCGAGCTTGTCGAAAGCAAAGCGTGGGGTTGACTTGATGGGGTGATGAGGCCGCTGCAGCCGGATCAGAGAGTCCATTGCCGCACCATGTAGGAT
>Ga0099827_10001817_pt1 | contig 11390 bp, 7 predicted proteins | sample CZO8metaG_FD_79339 | JGI IMG/M metagenome (GOLD analysis project Ga0099827, IMG submission 79339) | Vadose zone soil microbial communities from the Eel River Critical Zone Observatory, Northern California, USA - CZOApr15con1.8 metaG | ecosystem: Environmental > Terrestrial > Soil > Vadose zone ...
GCCGTCCGGGCCGAGCACGGCAACCAGCACGCCGCCGGTGGGGACGGTGCGCCGCAAGGGCCACGCGACTCGCAAGGAGCGCTTCGCGAGGCCGCCCGCGATCCACGCGATCCGTCGCGCCCAGCGATGCGCCAAGCCGCTCACGCGGCCGTAGCGCCGAAACGGGTGCAAGGCGCCGCGCGCCAGCCACGCGAGGCCGATCGCGCGGCGAGGCTCGTCGAGGTGGTCCAGGAGATCGAGGAGCCGCGCGGCGGGGCGCGCACCGAGCAGCTCGACGCACAACGCGCGACTCCTTGCGCGGTTGGCGCGCGGGCGCAGGCGCTGCACCCGCGCACGAACCTCCGCGCCGACGGGCGATCGCCCGAGCGCAGGCACCAGGTCACGCAGCCGTACCTTGGCCGCGAACTGGAGGAGCAGCAGCGGGAGCTCGACGTCGGGGTCCGGCACGTACACGCCCGTGCGGGCGTCGAGCTGACGCGTGGTGAGCAGTAGCTCCTCCCACGGCAGCCGATACTCCTTGAGGTTGGCCCTGCCGATGAGCAGGCGGTAGTGCGCGTGGCAGTGCAGCAACGCACCCGATACCGGATCCAAGGCGAGATAGTCCTCGACCCCCGGGTAGGCCTTGCCGGCCGTCGCCGTCAAGCGCTTGAACCCGGAGCGGGCAAGCGCGTCCTGCGCGGGCAGGCTCTGCGCGCGATCGATCAGGATGTCAAGATCCGACGCCCCGTGCAGCCCCCGCTCGAGCTCGTCAGGATCGCTCTTCCAGAAGCAGTAGCGTATCCCCGCGGCGTGGAAGGCGTGGAACAGCTCGGCACCGGTCGCCCGCTGCGCGCGCGCGTCGACGCGGGGGACGACCGCCAGCCGCGGCGCGTTGGTCATTCGGCCGACCGGGACGCGCTCTCCGCGGTCCATGGACTCCGCACGGCCGCCTGTCGGTCGGTGGTGCGGGTGGCGGGAGCGACCCCGAGCCGTCGCGCGGTCCGCCGGGCCAGATGGTCGAGGATGATACGCTCTACGTCCCTGACCACTTCGTCGACGGGTTGGGAGCCGTCGACCACCCGCGCGGCGCCGCGCCCGCGCACGAGCGTCAAGAACGCCGCCCGCTGCCGGGCGGTCTCTTCCGGGGGTACGTCCCGCTTGCGCGCCTGCGTGATCGCGGTGGGCGCATCGAGCAGGATGCACAGCTCCGGTTGGGGGACCAGGCGGCTCAGGCGTTTGGCCAAGGCCATCGGACCGCGGCGGCGGAGCCGAACCGGGTCGATCCCCAAGTCGTCGAAGTAGCGGTCGAAGACGACCAGGGCGCTGCGCACGACGCGCGGCCACACTTTCCAGCCGTAGCCGACCCAGTAGTCGAACAGGTAGTAGACCAGCTTGGCGAGCGGTATGAGCGACCAACCGGGGCGCGGACCGGGCAGCGTCCGCCCGGATCCTGCCGGGCCAGGAAGCGTGACCCCCAAGACGTTCGGCTTGAAGTGGTGGCAGTAGGCTCGCCGGAAGATTGGTGCCAGCCGCGGCACGCAACGCTCCATGAGGGTGGTCTTGCCGCTGCCGTCGGGACCTAGCAGGGCGACGACGAGACCCGTCGGGTCGGACAGGCGCCGCCACACCCGCGCGAGATCAGCGGTGCGGTGGCGCACCTGCCGGGGCATGCGCGAGCGCAGCGCCCGCCGCAGTCCCGGGAGGCGCGCGCGCACCCGGTGCCAGTCGCCCGTGGCCGCGGCGCGAGCCACGAGCTCCAGGTCGGGGCCTGCCCAGAAGTGGGCGGCCTGCGCGGCTGCACCGGCTGCGTCGCTGTGCCATTGCACGCTCAGGTGAGCCGCTGTGCGGTGGTTGAGGACTTGCTGATCGACCTTCTTCACGAGGAGGGACGCGAACTCCCGGGCCGGGGCCGGGACCCACGCGGTTCCCGCTGCGTCCCGGACACGACCATCGAGAATCTCGTCCGCCCGCATCAGGCGCCGGCCACCCCGGATGCAGTCGCCTGAGATGTCCAGACGTAGGCAGGCCAGCGTGTCCCCATCGCTCCACGCACACACGAAACAGCGAGCGCCCGGAGCATGCTCCAGCACATTGACCAAGAGCCCGTTCTGCTCCTCGCAGAACCGGGACACGAGCCGCCCCATCTGCGGCACCGCGTCCGCCAGTACCACGATGTCCACGTCGTCGTCGAGGTCTTGCGGCCGAAGTCCCGCGGGACCCGTCACGGCGTAGGCGATGCCCTGTGCGTCGAGCAGGGCCACGAACCGCGCCGCGTACGACGCTGGGTCGCTCACGTCATCCTGCTCGGGCGACAGCGGGAGCGCGAGCGACGCGGCGGATCGCGTCGATCACGCGTTCGAGGTCCACCATCGTGAGGTTGGAGCCGGAGGGGAGGCACAGCCCCCGGTCGAACAGGTGCTCGGCGACCTGCCCGCCCGTGCGCCGGCAGCCGGCGAAGACGGGCTGCAGGTGCATCGGCTTCCAGAGTGGCCGCGCCTCGATGTTTTCCGCCTCGAGCGCGTGGCGCAACGTTTCGCAATCCGCCCCGAATTCGTTGGGATCAATGGTCACGCAGGTGAGCCAGCGCGTGTGCTGTCCCCAAGGAGGCTCAGGCATGAACTCGAGGCCGGGGAGGTCGCCCAGGGCCTCGGCGTAGAACTCGAAGTTGCGGCGACGCGCCGCCACTCGGTCCCCCAGCACACGCAGCTGCCCGCGGCCGATCGCGGCGAGCACGTTGCTCAGGCGGTAGTTGTAGCCGATCTCCGAATGCTGGTAGTGGGGAGCCGGGTCGCGCGCCTGCGTCGCCAGCTTGCGGGCGTGGGCGACGATGGCGGCGTCGTCGGCAACGAGCATGCCGCCGCCGGAGGTCGTGATGATCTTGTTGCCGTTGAACGAGAATACTCCGATGCGCCCGAAGGTGCCGGGGGCCCGCCCGCGGTACGTGGTGCCGAGCGCTTCGGCGGCGTCCTCGAGGAGGGGCACCGCATACCGCTCGCAGGCGTCGAGGATGGGCGCCAGGTCGGCGCTCGACCCGTACAGGTGCACGACCACGACCGCCTTCGGCAGTCGACCCGCGCGCGCGCGCGCCTCCAGCGTCTCCGCCAGGAGCGCCGGGTCGACGTTCCAGGAGCGCCGCTCGCTATCGATGAAGCTCGGTTCGGCGCCCAGGTAGACGATGGGATTCACGCTGGCGACGAAGGTGAACGTCGGAACGAGGACCTCGTCCCCCGGCCCGACGCCGAGGAGCGCGAGGCCTAGGTGCAGGGCCGCGGTTCCCGAGCTGAGGGCCGCGGCGTGCTTGGCGCCGATGACTTCGCAGAACTCGTGCTCGAAGGCATCGACGTGCGGGCCGAGCGGCGCGATCCAGTTGGAGGCAAAGGCCTCGGCCACGAGCCCCTCTTCCAATCCCCCCATGTGAGGCGAGGACAAGTAGATCTTCGTCGGCGGCACCGGCGTCCTTTCGTTCTGCGGCATCAGGGCGACTGGGGCTCCAGGCGGCTGCTGATGGCGAGGGCGCGGCTCGCAAGCTGCGCCCGCTGGCTCTCCGTCAGCAAAAACGAGTCGTCGAATCGGGTGACGTACAATCCGGTCTGGTAACTCCCCAGCGCCGGGATGTCGATCGGGAGCCCCGCCGTGCGGGCGAGGAGCAGCAACGGCGCATCCATACCGGCCGCGATCGCCAGCGGAATGCCGCCTCCCAGCCGAGCGTTGATCTCCGTGTAGTGCGGGACGCCGTCCCGCATCATGCACTGCACCGTGATCGGGCCGACCGCCGGCAGCGCAGCGGCGATCCGCGCACACGCGGCCAGCACCCCGGGGTCACGCACGGTCACCCCTTTGGCGACCTCGCCGGCGCGGACCTCGATGCGCTGACGAGACGCGATCCCGAGCAGCGTGCCGTCGAGGTCCGACACGACGTCGTTGGTGAGCTCCGGGCCGGGCAAGAGCTCCTGGATCAGCGGGTCGGGCACGTGGTCCAGGAAGAACTCCAGCTCGCGCGCGTTGTCCACCCGGTGGGTGTCCTTGCCGCCGTTCCCGCCGCGCGGCTTGAGGAAGAGTGGGTAGCTGGCGCCGGCCGGGTCGAAGTCGCGCGGCAGCCACGTCGCGGGCGTGGCGAGGCCCAGTGACCGGAAGAACTGGGTCGTCTGCCACTTGTCGGCGGTGAGCTGGGCGGCCTGTGCCGAGACCACGCTGATCCGGGCGCCGGTGGCCTCGATCAGCTCCCGGTGGCAGACCAGCGGTGGGATGTTCTCGTCGATGAGCGGGAAAATCGCAGCGACGCGTTCACGCTGGCAGATCTCCACGAGCGTCGGCACGTAGTCGGGCGACGACAGGCGGGGCACGAGGTACGGCCGGTCGACGACCTGCAGGGCCGGGGCCAGGGGGTCGACGTCCACTCCCACGATGTTGCCGGCGAGACCGAGCGTGTGGTAGGCGCGGCGGAAGCAGCGCATCAGCTCGACCCGGCGGCCGACGCTCGCGAACAGGACGTTGATTGCGCTAGCGGGCCGACGGGCCATGAAACTCCTCCATGATCGCGCCGTGCGCCGGGCTGATGCCCTCTCGCTTGAGCACTCGTGCGAGCGTCCGGCTCAGGATCTTCACGTCGAGCCACAGGCTCCAGTGGTCCACGTACCAGACGTCCAGGGCGAAGCGCTCTTCCCACGTGAGCGTGTTGCGCCCGTTGACCTGCGCCCAGCCGGTGATGCCGGGCCTCGTCTCGTGCCGCCGGGCCTGCGTCGCGGTGTAGCGGTCGAGGTACTTGAGCAGCAGCGGCCGTGGGCCCACGAGACTCATGTCCCCGCGCAGCACGTTGACGAGCTCGGGGAGCTCGTCGAGGCTCGTGCTTCGCAACCAGCGACCGAGCGGGGTCAGCCGCTCGGCCGACGGCCGGAGGGTGCCGGCGCTGTCCCGCGCATCCACCATCGTGCGGAACTTGTACAGCGTGAACGGCTTTCCTCCGCGCCCCGGCCGCGTTTGGCGGAACAACACCGGCGATCCCATCCCGACGCGCACCAGCACCGCGGTCAGCGCGAGCAGCGGTGCGAGCAGCACAAGGCCGAGGAGCGCACCGGCGACGTCTACGCCCCGCTTCACCGCGCGCGCGATCACGATGCCTCGGACGCTGGCGCCGCCGCTGAGCTGGCGCGCCGCCTGGCTTCGAGCCCCAGCGCATCCACCAAACGCGTGTAGGCGGCGTGCACCGCGCGCCAGATCGGCTCCTGCCGGAAGTGACCCTCGACCCGCGCGCGCCCCGCGGCGCCGTGGCGGCGCCGCAGGTCGCCGTCTCTCAGGTAGGAGCGCAGCGCCGCCGCGAGCGCGGTACCGACGCGTGGAGCGATCAGCGTTCCCGTGACGCCGTGCTGCACGGCATCCACGGAGCCGATGACGCACGTGGCGATGACGGGCAAGCCCACGGCCGCCGCCTCCATCGGCACATTGGGGAACCCTTCGGTGCCGTGGGACGGAAATACGAAGACCGACATCAGTCGGTAGTACGGGACGACGTCCTCGACGCGCCCCGGGAGGTGGACGCGTGGGTCCCGCTCGAGTGCCGCGCGCCAGGGCGTTGAGATCGGGGCTTCGATGTCCCAGGCACCGACCAGGAGCAAGTGGACGCTCGGGAACTCGGCACGAATCGCCTGCCAGGCCTGCGCGATCTCTTCGATCCCCTTGTCTCGTGCGAGCCGGCCGACGAAGCCGACAAACACGGTCTCAGCATCGGCGGCGGCACGCGCCAGCGTCGGGAGCGGGAACGCCGGCGCGGCGCGATCGCTCCCGCCCGGCGTGAACCGCGTGACATCGATCCCGTTGGACATGCCGTCGTTCAGGACGACCCCCCGCGTGGGGGGGAGGATGCGCTCCGCCCGGAGGAACTGGAGCAGGGACGGCGCGACGCAGATCGTCTCGTGACACAACGCGGCGGTGAGGCGTTCCAGCCGGCGAAACAGCGCGCGCTTCACGCCCCTGGCCGGCTCGGTGATCGATCCACGAGCCAGGAAGACGCGGACGGGCACGCGCGCGGCCCACGCGGCGATTGCGCCCAGCAGCGCCGCTTTCGGCGTGCTGAGATGCACGATGTCCGGCTTGATCCGGCGGAAGGCGAGCACCAGCCGGGCGAGCGACACGCAGTCGCGCAGGGGCGTGATCGCCCGGGAGATCGGGATCGCATGCGTGACCGCCCCGTCGCGCTCGGCCAGACGAGGTAGGTACGGCCCGGGCGATGCGATGGCGTGCAGCTCGAAGCCCCGGGCGGCCAGGTACGCATTCTGGCCGCGCAGGAACGCCCACTGCGTCTGGGCGACGGTGGTGACGTAGACCAGCCGGATGCGGGGCCTGCCTGTGGTGTCGGTCATGGAGCGACAGAGGACGTATAAGAGCTCGGTACGCACATCACGTGCGCACAGCCAGTGCCACTCAACATAAAGCGGCGTAAGGTGTTATAGGCCACGGCAACGCTCAGCGCGGGACCGGGTGACACGTTCCCGTTACAGAAGCGAGGGGGGCCTGCGACGTTGCGATGCGGCACGCTCAATCCAGGCGACCCTGCTGCTCGTCGAGCTCAGCGAACAAGGCGGCGAGGCTTTCCCGCGCCGCCCGCGCCAGGGCCGGCGCCCCCCACCCGCGGTACGCGGACCGGGACACGCGGACCGAGTAGGGGCCGCCGTACCCAAGCCCGTCGAGCAGGCGCACCAGTGTCAAAAGGGCGATCGCGCCGTCCCCGGGCAGCAGGCGGTCGGCCTCGGTGAGGTGATCGAGCGGCACGGCCGGGGCATCGGCCAGTCGCACGAGACACAGCGATGTGGGATCGAGCCCCTCCAGCATGGCCCAAGTAGAGGCGCCGGCGTGGAGCTGGAATGCGTCGATGATCAAGCCGACGGCTCCATCGCCCGCCCCCGCGACGATGTCGCGTGCCGCCGCCACCGTGCGGACGGACGAGCCGCAGTGCCCGGCCAGCTCGAGCCCGATGCGCGCGCCGTAGTCGCGGGCGACCGCACCCATGGCCTGCAGCGCTCCGGTCACGGCGGTGGCATCCACGCCGAGATGCGCGGCCACCAGCGGACATCCAATGCCGACGGCGCTCGCGCAGAGTGCGCGGGTGCGCTCGAGCAGCGCGTCGCCGTCGAAATCCGCGCCGATCACGAGGGTCGGCTCGGCGGCACCGTAGAGGCACAGTGGTTCGAGGCCGGCCTCGGCCAGCGTGGCCCGAACGTCCGCGAGGGTTCGTCCCTGCGCGAGCTGGAGCGCGAGTTTCTCAGCGGGCAGCTCGAGGGCGTGGAACCCGGCGTCTCGAGCCACGGCCATGTCCGCCCCCAGTGTCGCGCTGGGGAGCGCCGCGCCCGCAAGGCCGAATCGGCGCCCGCGCGCCGGCAACGTCACTGCTCACTCAATGCGCCGCGTCGCCAGCGGGGCGCAGGTGCTGTTGATGCAGGCGCCCGACTCGAGATCGAACTCGTAGTGGTGGGCGAGACAGCGGAGAATGCCGCCGGGCAGCACTTCACCGGTTTCCAGCAGGTCGTTCCCGGCGTGCGGGCAGTAGCGTTGCACCCGGTACGCCTTCCCGTCGGCGTGGATCGTAATCCGTTCTTCGGAGACGCCGGCGGTCTCGAAACGCTCGACCGCGCGCAGCGCTTCGGGCTGCGCGAATTTGAGCAGACCCAGCAGGTGATCGTTGTAGACATCGGGGTCGCGCCACACGTGGAAGCGCAGCGACAGGAAAAAGTCCTCCCAGGGCACCTCCCCGGAGAGCAGGGGAGGAGCCCAGCGGGACGCGAACCGGTACCGTTGGCCGCAGTCCGCCGTCCCCTCCACCACGCGGCGTGACCCCGGACGGAAGTCCACGGACCACGCTCCCCCCCCGGGCCCGGTGAGCTCGAAACCGACCCGCATGGCGATCTTGTCGTTGAAGTAGTCGCTCATGGCCAGCAGGCGCTCGAAGTGGTCGCGGAACGGCTCCCACAGGGATTCGGCCGGCTCGGGATACCGTGCGACGACCGCCTGGAGCTGGGCGCGCCGCCGCCCCGCGTAGGCCTCCAGGTAGGGCCAGCGATCCGCGGGCGAGAAGTCGTTCCACGCGGGGTCGCAATCTTTCCGGCGGGCGCCGAGATCCCAGCCGTCGCCGGGGAGCAGGACCACCGTGTTCTGAATCCCGCGGTGGGCGAGCCACTCGGCCACCTGCTGCTGATCGGGGAAGATCCCGAAGTCCATCTCGCGGTTGTAGCGGAAAATCTCGGGGTCGAGAAAGCATGGTGGGCCGGCGAAGGGCAGCACCGCAACCGGCTCCACCACGCGGATGACTCTCGACACATAGGCGAGCTTTGCGAGGCGCTTCTGGCGGGACAGCTCTCGCTCCCGCTCCTCCGGATACTCGTAGCACATCGGATACCACGACGCCCCGGCGCCCTGGAGGGCGAACAGGTCGACGACCCCGCCCACTCGGGCGCGGATCTCCCGCAGCTGGATCGGCGAGAGGCGGGCGTCATTCATGTCGAGCAGCGTGTGGCCGTCCGCCTGAATGACGATGGCCGTGTCGTGGTTCATCGGGGACAGCTCCGGGACGAACCACACGCGCGCGCCGTCGCCGATGTCCACCGGGGTCCAGGCGTCCACTTCGATGATCGGCCGCTCCCCGCCTGCGAGGATCTTGCGGCGCAGCACGGGGGAGGGGAATCGATGAATGATCGCCGGCACGTGCGCCGGGACCCGCGCGAGGAACCACGGGTCGACGTGGTCGAGGTGCTCGTGGGAGATCACCACGGCGGTTGGCTCGCACAGAGACGGCGTGAGGACGTGCGAGTTCTCCGGGTACTGGAACCAGGCGGCCTGGAAGGCGCCTTCTGGTGAGAACCACGGGTCGCACAGCAGGGTCGCGCGCGCGGTTTCGACCTTCAGACCGGCGTGCCCGAGATGAGTGACCTTCATGCTCCCCAGTCGGTGACGGGGTGTGCGTGCACACGTCCCGCAACGGCGGGACCTCGCCGGCGGCCGGGCTCACGGTCGCCGCGGGGGAGCACCATGCACATCACGTGCGCACGACCTAGCAGGGCGCCAACACCCAGTGTTGCAATCAGGTACGCGCTCTAGGCCGGTGCGATGCGCCGCGCGGTGCCACGTTGTCGCTACACATGCGAGGGAACCGTGCGACGCTGCAAGCGCCGCAAGGGGCGCCAATCCAGACGCCCCTCGCGGTCCTGCGGTTGCGCAGGCGGGTCCTGCCGGGGTGGCTCAGTGGCACTTCCCCGCGCCCGAGTCGGTGAAGGGGTCCCCCGGGACGGGGACGAAATCCCACGTATAGCTCTCGTCGTCGTACAGAGTGAGCTTCAGAACGCCGTGCGGTATGCCTTGGACTTCGCTGTTGGGCGCGAGGGCGGCGTAATTCATCCCGGTGCCGACCCCGCCCGTGCCCGCGATGATCGCGCGCAGCCCGCGATCCCGGTCGAACACGGCGGTGGGCGTTTGCGGCGCGAACCGCTCGTAGTTGTGCTGATGGCCGTTCAGCACCAGCTCCGCGCCGGCGGCGTACAGCGCGTCCCACAACGGTTTGATCGCCGTCTTCGAGATCGCGTCCGAGCCGCTGTAGAAGCGCGGGGCATGCCAGTAGCCAATGGTGCAGCGCTTCGTGCTGGCGGCGAGATCGCTCCGCAGCCACTGCTCCTGCGGCGACCCGGCGCTCATCGGGATGTTGCTGTTGAGCACGACGATGTGCCACGCCCCCAGGTCGTAGCTGTAGTAGCCGCTGGTGGGGTCGCCGGCGGCCGCGCCGAAGTAGTTGTAGTAGGCCGGAGCCCCCGCCGTCATGTAATCGTGATTGCCCGCCGAAGGATAGGTGCGCCACTTGTGCCGGCCCCAAGTCGGGTCATAGCAGTTGGCGAAGTCGACATCCGCCCCCGCGGGATAGGCGTTGTCCCCCAGCGTGTAGACCGTCCCGGGGATGTTGTCGAGCAAGCCGGCGGTCTGCTCGTCGTACTTGCTCTTGCAGTCGGCGATGTCGCCGGCGCCGACGAAGGTCTGCGAGGCGCTCGGGGCGCGCACCATAGCCGTCACGTGGTCTGACCCCGCGCCGCCACGGGCATCGGTGACGGTGACGTTGACCACGTAGTCCCCGAGAGCGGCGTACGTATGGGACGGCGCGGTGGGGATGGACTGGCTGGTGGTGCTGCCTCCGTCGACCGACCCGTCTCCCCAGTCGACCGAATACGACCAGGGCGCGTCGGTGCCCGGGTCGGTGAACGTCGTGTTCAGCGTGACGAGCTCGCCCAACCCCACACGCTCGTCCGTCCCGGCATCGACGGTGGGCGGGAAGTTCCGGATGGTCACGGTCGTCGTCGCCGGGTCGCTCGGGTTCCGCTTCGAGTCGGTCACGACGAGCGTGACGGTGTATACGCCGTCGGCGGCGTAGCTGTGGCTGGGGGTCGCGCCGGTTCCGGTCGTGCCGTCCCCGAACGTCCAGGCGTAGGTGAGCGGAAGGTCCCCTTGCGGGTCGGACGACGCCGTCCCATTGAAGGTGATGGACCACTCCCCCTGATACGGACCGGCCGGATTGGCGATCGGGGGCGTCCCGCCGTGGCAGACACCTGAGCCCGAGTCAGTGAACCCGTTGGCGGCGACCGGAATGAACTGCCACGTGTAATCGGTGTCGTTGAGGGTGAGCTTCAGTACGCCGTACGACGTGGCGTCCCGCACCTCGCTGTTGGGGGCCACGGTGCCGAACGCGCCGTGACTGAGGCCGCCGGTGCCGACCACGATCTCCCGGATGCCGCGCGTCGGATCGGGAGTGCCGTCCGGCTTCTGGGGCGCGAACCGCTCGTAGTTGCGTGTGTGGGCGTTAATCACCAGCTCCGCGCCGCCGCCATAGAGGTCGTTCCACACCGGTGTGAGATACGACTTCGGGCTGCCGCTGCCGGAGAAGAACCGCGGGTGGTGCCAGAACGCGAGCGTGCATTGGTGGGTGCTCGCGGCGAGATCGGCCTTGAGCCATTGCTCCTGCGGGGAGCCGGCGCTGCTCGGGACACTGCTGTTGTTGCTGTTGAGCACGATGATGTGCCACGCGCCGAGATCGAAGCTGTAGTAGCCGCTCGCCGGGTCGCCCGCCACGGCGCCGAAATACCCGAAGTATGCCGCCGCGCCGGCGACCAGGTACTCCTTGTCCCCCGGCGTCGGCTGAGTGCGGGCCTTGTGCCGGCCCCACGTCGGGTTGTAACAGTTGTTGAATGTGTTCGCGGAGCCGTCGGTTGCCTCGTCGCCCAGCGCCATCACCACACCGGGGATCGTGTCGAGGATCTTCGCCGTGGCCTCGTCGTTGGCGTTCGAGCATGTGGCGATGTCGCGGGCGCCCACCAGAACCACCGAACTGCCGCCGGTCGTGAGTGCTTGCGGTCGAGGCGGCATGGGGGCCGTCGGCGCCGTTGAGC
>Ga0099827_10001825_pt1 | contig 11375 bp, 13 predicted proteins | sample CZO8metaG_FD_79339 | JGI IMG/M metagenome (GOLD analysis project Ga0099827, IMG submission 79339) | Vadose zone soil microbial communities from the Eel River Critical Zone Observatory, Northern California, USA - CZOApr15con1.8 metaG | ecosystem: Environmental > Terrestrial > Soil > Vadose zone ...
AAGCCGCGGAGCCCGAGCTGGCGGTTCAACGCCGGGCGCCGGAGGTCCATGTCGATGAGCAGGACCTTGGTGTCGCGGGCCTGGGCCAGGGCGCCGGCCAGGTTGATGGCCGTGGTCGTCTTCCCGTCACCGATGCTGGGGCTGGAGATGCCGACCACCGAGACGCCCGTGTCGGTGTGCATCTTCTCGACGAGGTGGCGCAGCGTCCGGTACTGCTCACCGGCGAAGCTGTTCGGCGTGAGCAGGGTCACCAGCCGGTCGTTGACGCTCTCGGCATCGTCGTCCTTCACCGTCGGCACGCTCTCGGTGAAGGCCGGCGCCTCCGGCGATCGCATCGCGAACGGGGTCGGCGTCGGCGCCACCGCGGTTTCTGTCTCGACCGCGGTCTCGAACTCCGTCTCGACTTCGGCCTCGACCCGCGCCTCGACCTCCGCGTGGAGCCACGGCTCGACCTCCGCCTCGATCTCCGCCTCGACCTCCGTGTGGAGCCACGGCTCGACCTCCGCCTCGATCTCCGCCTCGACCTCCGCGTGGATCTCCGGCGCGACGTCCGTCTCGATCGCCCTCGCGATCGTTGCCGTGACCACCGCGACCTCCGGTTCCACGTGCGCGAGCGGCTCGGCTGCCACCGCTGGCCTCGGCTCGTTTCGCGGCTTGCTCGTCACCGCGACCTCGGGCTCCGATTTCGCTGAGGGCTTGTCGGGTCTCGGCTCTTTTCGCGGTTTGCTCGCCGTCGGGACCACTGCGACCTCGGGTTTCGGTTGCGCTGGCGGCTCGGCGGTCACCGATGGCTTCGGCTCGTTCCGCTGTTTGGCCAGCTGCTCCTGCCGATCCCGTCCCGCCTGCTCGAGTGCTCTGAAGAATTCGCTCATGGGAGTAACCACGCCCTTGCTGCGCGCGCCATCTCAAAAATGGGCGCGGCGATCGAACCGCCCACTGCCGAGTGCATCGTGAGGACCGTGGCCGCGGCCGCCGTGCTGGCCGCCATCGTTCCCACGACCCACCGCACCAAACGCCGGCTATCGCGCGACTCCGTGGGCGCGCGCTCCCCTTCCTCCAGGTACTCGACGGCCTTCTCGACGATGGCCCGATCGATCCGCCGCTTGCGGAGCGCGTAGCCCGAGAGCAAGCAGTGGTCGCAGACCATGTTGATCACGCGCGGGATCCCACCGGCGTACTGGGCGATGCGCTCGACGGCCCGGTCTTCGAACAACCGGAGGTCGCGGGCGCCCGCGATGCGCAGGCGGTTGCGGATGTAGTCCCGGACCTCGTCGCCCGCCAGCGGATGGATCGTGCAGCGCAGCGCGATGCGCTGCTTGAGCTGGCGCAGACTGGGCAGTTGCAGCTTCGTCTTCAGCTCGGGCTGGCCGATCAGCATGATCTGCAGCAGCTTCTCGCTGGGCGTCTCGAAGTTCGAGAGCAGGCGAACCTGCTCGAGGATGGAGGTCTCGAGGTTCTGGGCCTCGTCGAAGATCACCACGCTCTTGCGGCCGGCCCGCCGCTGCTCGATGAGAAACGCGTTGAGGGCGATCAGTCGCTGGACCCGGGTGCTGGCCTCGGCCTTCACCCCGAAATCCTTCAGCATGTACTCGAGGATCTCGTCGAAGGTCAGGGTCGAGTTGTAGATGAACGACACCGCCGTCGATCCCGCGTCGAGCTTCCGCAGCAAGGCGTTCAGCAGCGTCGTCTTCCCGGTGCCCACCTCGCCGGTGAGCACGAGGAAGCCCTTGTCCTCCTGGACGCCGAACACGAGGTGGGCCAGCGCCTCCCGGTGGCTCGGCGTCATGAACAGGAACTTGGGATCGGGCGTCGCGTTGAACGGCTTCTCTTTGAGGCCGTAGAAAGCTTCGAACATCGCCGTCTCCCTACGACCTGCCCCGCGTCATGAGCGACACGAGGTACTCGTTGCCGTGGGCGATGAAGTACGAGCTGCCGACCAGCACGGCCATGGCCAGCACCACCCCGGCCGTGGCCCAGCGCACCTGGCGCCGGCGACGGATGTAGTCCCGGCCCGTGATGATGGCGGGGATGCTGAGCAGAACGGGCACGTTGGCGAAGACGCGCAGGGCGTCGACCGAGTGGAAGGCCGGGCGAATGCGCTCGGCCAGGACGATGGCACCGGCGGCGAGGCCGACCGAGAGCGCCACGGCCAGGATCGCCAGGCGCACACGGTTCGGCGCGATCGGGTCTTCGGCCGGCACCGCCGGGTCGAGGATGCGGAACTGCTCGCCCTTCTGGCGCTGCTCCATGCTCTCGGCCAGGAGCGCCTCCTCGTACCGCTTCAGCAGCGAGCCGTACAGCTCCCGCGTGGAGTCGTAGTCACGGGTGACCTCGATCAACTCTTGCTCCAGCTTCGGCGCGTTCTGCAGGCGTCCGACGTAGGTCGCGATGTTGCCGCGCAGTCGCTGCTCCTCGGCCCGGAGGGCTCGAAGGTCGGCCTCGATCTCCTCCTGGGCTTGCCGCAACGGCTGCAGGTACGGATTGGGCACCATCGACGCCATCGACGGGGCCGGCGCCTCGTTCTTGACCTCGCCCTTCGCTTCGGTCCTGGCTTCGGCCTTGGCCACGGGCGCCGGAGGCCGCTCGCTGATCTCTTTTTCCAGGGTGGCGATGCTGGACCGCAGGCGGATGACGTCCGGGTACTTGTCGCTGAAGCGGCTCCGCATCGCCCGGAGCTCCTGCTGCAGCCGGAGCAGCGCGGCGGCGGCCGGATCGACCAGCACCGGTGACTGCACCGGCGACGGCCCGACCAGGGGCGCGGACACGCCGTCACGCGTCACCACCGGCGCCAGAGCGGACGGCCCGGGAATGTACTCGGCCACCTGGGACGCGCGCTTGGCCAGGAGCTCACGGCGCTCGGCCAGGCGGGTCTGACTGTCGACGTTCGCGCGCAGCTGGGTGTCGAGCCGGTCGATCATGCCGAGGTTCACCGCGGCTTGCTGCGGCAGCTCCACCAGGTTTCGCTTCTTGAACTGGCTGACCTGCTTCTCCTGGGTGTCGAGCTTGATCTTGATCTCGGCCAACTGGGACTTGAGGAACTCGGCGGTCCCGGCGGCCTGCCGCTCGCGGACCTTCAGGTTCTCCTCGATGAAGAACGACGCCAGCGTGTTGGTCACCTGGGCGACGGTGAGCGGATCCTTGCCCCGGAAGCTGACCGCGAAGGCGATGGTGCCTCGCTGGCCGGCCCGGTCCACGCCGCGATACTCGAGCTGGATGTCCGAGCGCATGCGCTCGATGACTTCCTCGGCCGCGACCCGCTTCTTCAGGTCGTCATAGAGCTGGAAGCGCGTCATGATGGCGTCCAGGCGCGCGCGGCTGAACACCTCTTGACTGATGGTCTGCAGGCGCGTCTCCAGGCCGCTGGTGACCGTGGGTCGCACGAACGCCTCCGGCACCTGCTGGCGGTCGACCAGGACCGTCGCCGTCGAGCGGTAGATGCTGGGGAGGAAGGCGATGACGCCGACCGCCAGCGTGAAGGGCAGCAGGAACGCGACGACGCCGAGCCACTTGCGCCGCTTCCACACTGCGAGCACCAGGTCGAGAACCGATTCTTCGTTGGGCTTCATCATGGTCATGGCACCAGCACGATGTCGTTGGGTTGGAGGAAGAAGTTCTGGCTCTCGCCACCGGGCTCGATCGCCTTGTTGTAGTTGAAGGGGATGCGCTCGGTCTTCGGGCCGTTCGGTCGCAGGACGACGATCTTCGACTTCTTCGAGAAGTACGTGAAGCCGCCGGCCTGGGCCACGAGGTCGAGCACGGTGGTATTGCTCTTCAGCTCATAGCGCCCCGGCTTCGCGATCTCGCCCATCACCGACACCTTGAAGCTCCGCACGTCGGTGACGATGACGGAGACTTCCGGATCGGTCATGAACTCGCTCAGGCGCTTGGTCAGCGCGTCCCGCAGGGCGTGCGGCGTCAGCCCGGCCGCCTGAACGTCATGAAGGAGCGGGAGCGAAATGAGACCGTCCGGACGGACGGGGACGGCCCGTGTGAGGGTCTCGTTCCTCCAGACGATGATCTGGAGGACATCCTCGGGCCCGATGATGTACGTCGAGGGCTCCACGGCGCTCGTGGTAGTCGGCTTCGCGGTGTCGGCCCCCGCATAGCCTGCAAGGAGGACCAACAGCAGCGCCCAGGTGACAGTCAGTGCTCTCATGCTTCCTCCATCCCGCGATGTCGTAGCCGCATGTGGGCTTGTCTGAGCCCCAAGGTCGGTGAGTGCATGCCGCGGCACTGTAGGTGACCGGGGGCGAACCCAGCAATATCTCGGGGGATAGAGTTTTATCTATCGCTAGATATAGATCAAAACGGGCCCGAATCCGGGCGAGCGGACGGTTGGGAACTACCTGTCAGGATTGACGGACTTCAGGCTCGACTAGAGCGAGTAGGAGTGCAGCTGGACGGCCACGGCGTAGGCGTTCCTGACCTCCTCGATCCGGACCACCTCCCCGGAGCACCGGACCCGATAGCTCCCCCCGGGATCGAACTCCCCCAGCAGCAGGGCGAACTCGATCACGTCTCCCAGCCGGGGGGCGATGGTGGTTTCGAAGAGAACCCCGATTTCGCTGACGTCCCGCGTCACACCCGGGCCGTGGTCGAGATCGACGGGGACGACGACGTGGTAGCGACGCGCCCGGCGGCGGTCAGGCTGGTGGGAGGGCCTCACGCCCACGGGACTCTAAGCGGTCAACGTGGTGAATGCAACCTCGGACATCCGGGGGCCTCGGGGGAGCGTCGCGGCATTTACACGAAGCCCCGCTTCTGAGCGTAGAGGGTGAGCGCCATCCGACTGTTGACGTTCAGCTTGCGGTAGACGTTGTGGAGATGGATCTTCACGGTGCCTTCGCGGACGAACAACCGCGCGGCGATCTCCTTGTTGCGAAGGCCGGTGGCCACCAGGCGCACGATCTCGAGCTCACGTCCGGTCAAGTCGAGCGCGAGCTGGCGCGAGGCGATCTCCCGGCGCAGCAGCTTCTCGAGGAGCCGTCCGACCGAGCGCTTCTCGACCCAGGGCTCGCCGCCGTGCACCTTGCGAATGCACTGGAGCAGGAGCGCCGAGGGCATCTCCTTCAGGACCACGCCGCGCACGCCGAGGCGGATGGCCTCGCCGATCTGATCCTCCTCGAGCGCCGAGCTGAGCAGGACGATGCGGGTGGGAAGGTTGTCGCGCTTCAGCTCCCGGATCACGGCCAGTCCATCCTTCCGGGCCAGCCGGAAATCGAGGACGAGGATGTCGGGCCGATGCGTCCGGACCGTGCGCATCGTGTCTTCGCCGTCGGTGCAGCGCGCGAGGACGGCGAACTCCTCGCCCCGGAAGAGCTGCTCGAGACCGTCGAGCGTGACGGGATGGCCGTCGGCGAGAACGAGCCGGATCGGCTGAGGTGTGGTGACCGCATGGGTCAGCATGGGCGGTCCTCGACTTCACGGTTCGTCACGACGTTCACCATGGCCATGTCGCGCTCTCCATCGATCAGTTCTGAAGGCCCGGGACGGGCCCGTGCTCCTCTACGACAGTGACCCGCCAAGCGTGGCGAGACGATGTTCCCGCCGCCGGCGTCGACTCGACCCGCGGTGCTCCGCTCGACTCACGGCGCCCGTCGCCGGACATCTCGTGAGCCGACCGCCCGGTGAGACCACGCCACGTCGCGATAGCGCAGTCACCAGGCAATTCTGTTCCGCCGAGTCAGACGACGTCGTACCATTCCCGCCAGTCCGGTGAGGCCGGTACCGACGAGCAGGAGCATCGAAGGCGGCGGCGTGGCCGCCGTAATGCTGGCCTGGGGCGATGCATCATCGTGATTCGGCGACGGCAGTGCCAGGTCCAGCGGGACGCTCGTGAGCTCGTCGATCACGCCGCCGATCTCGACGAGACGGAACTTCACCTCGCCGCTCGACGACGGATCGGTCTGGGTGATGACGACGTCGTCGCGCTCGACGTCGAGCGAGCTCGTGGTCGAGTACGTCACCTTCGTGGCGTGCGCGAGAGCCCTCGCTCCCGTCAGCATCACGGCCATCGCGCCGGCGACGACAAGCAACCGCCTCATCACTGCACCTCACCGCGCGAGCTGGATAGGCAAGCTCGTGGGCAAGCGAGGGAGCAAGGAGCATTCCAGCGCCGTAAATCGTTGCGGGTCGCCCTCTTACGACACGCCGTGAGTCGCGGGGGGCGAGCGGACGTAAACATCCTCGACGGACATCGCCGCGCCCGCGACGTGTCGAACTTCCTCACAGTTCGGCGACATGCTGCGGCGACGCGCTCGTAACGCCGCGCGGGGGTTGGATTCCACCGCTGGCATCACCTGCGCACCGGAGTTCATGCGATGAGGGCGTGGTGCGCGTGGTGTCAGGAGGAGGGCAAGCCGGGGTTCCTTGGCGAGCGTCCGCCGCTGGACGATTCCAGCGATACGCACGGCATCTGTGATCACCACCGGACGATGCTGCTCGCCACGCTCCCGCCGCGTCCGCCCGGCGGGCCGGCCCGGCCTCTTCGCCGGATGGTCCTCGTGCTGGATCCCGACGCGGTCGAGCTCTACCGGTATCTGACGCGATCGTTCGCGGGGCTCAAGGGGGTCGAGGTGATCCTCGACCGCCGGCACCGAGGACCGCGCGAGGACTCGGCCCCGGTCGATCTCCCAGTGCCGAACCGCCGCGTCAACGCGGGCGAGCGGCACCCGGTGGGCTATACGATCGTTCGGCTGCCTTTGTCGGGCGACGGCGGATAGCTGCCCGCGCAGGAAAGCTCTTGTTCTCGGGGGCTTCCATGGTATAGAAGCTGAGCGATGCCTCTACGCCGCCACCTATCGTCGGTGGTCGTCGGGCTGATTTGTGTCGCCTGGCCCATGGCCGCCGGCGCGCAATATGCCGATGAACCTCCCATCCTCTCCGGCCCGGGATTCTTCGCGACGTCCGTCGCCCGGGGTCCCTTCGTGCTCATCCCCACGCTGACGCTGGCCGAGGAGTACAACGACAACATCTTTCTCGACAATACGCGCCGGCGTTCGGACTTCATCACCCACGCCAGCCCGGGCGCGCGTCTCGTCATGGAGAGCCCGGGTTACCGGATCAGCGCGGGCTACTTCGTCACCGCCGAGAAATATGCGCAGCAGACGCAGCTCGACAGCCTCTTCCACACGCAGGCGCTGTTCGCCGACACCCGCTGGCTGGTCACGCCGCTGGTGACGCTGACGTTGGGCGACATCCTCACCGCCAGCGACTCCACCAACGCCGCCAGCGCCGAGGGGATCGCGACGGGGCGGACCCGGTCGCTCAGCAATACCGTGAGTCCAGGCCTCGCGTGGCAGCTCACGCCACGCACGTCGTTCCAGCTCCTCGCGTCGTACACGCTCGAGCGCTTCGACGGTGTCAATGCGCGTGATTCCGACTCATACCGGCTCGGCGGCAACCTGGGCTATGACCTGACCCGCCGACTGCGAGGTACGGTCGGCTACGAGGGGGCGTATCTCGACATCCAGGGACAAGTCGGGACGACGACGCACACGCCCCGCGCCGGCCTGACGTACCAGATCACGCCCACCCTGACGGGAAGCGTGAACGGCGGGCCCACGTTCGTCTCAGGGAGCGAAGATCGGGTCAGTGGCTCGGGGACGGCCAGCCTCGTGCAGCGCCTCGAGTTCGGATCGGCGTCGCTGACGTACGACCGGAGCATCGCCGTGGCGGGCGGGTTGGGGGGACCGACCGAGAACCAGTCAGTCAGCGCGGCCCTGCGCGTGACGACGATCGCCCGAGGGTTGACCCTCGAGTTCTCGCCGTCCTACACGACGGCGACATCCGTTGGTTCACAGAGCATCGACGTGAGGGCCGTCCGGCTCGTGCTGCGAGCCGCCTACCAGATCACGCCGTGGATGGGTCTGCTCACCAGCTACAACTTCTTCCGGCAGCGGACCGATACCACGACGACGGCCGCCGGCCTCACGGTGAACGACGTCGATCAGAATCGGGTCTTCCTGGGTCTACAGTTCGGGTTCCCGATCAAACGGGACTAGCGGAGCGACGGACTCTTAGACGAAGCCCTTGTTCTGAGCGAAGATCGTCAGGGCCAGGCGGTTCCCGACGTCGAGCTTCTTGTAGATGTTGTGCAGGTGGATCTTCACGGTGCCTTCTTTCACGAAAATCCGCTCGGCGATCGCCTTGTTGCTGAGGCCCACCGCGACCAGGCGGAGGATGTCGAGCTCGCGCACGGTGAGGTCCTTGGCGAGCTGGCGGGCCGCGACTTCGCGCTTGAGCAGCTTCTCGAGCAGGCGGCCGGCCGAGCGCTTTTCCACCCAGCGCTCCCCGCCGTGCACCTTCCGCAGGCAGTTGACGAGAAGATGCGGGGGCATCTCTTTCAGCACCACGCCCCGCACGCCCAGCCGGATTGCTTCGAGGATCTCGGATTCCGGGGGCGCCGACGTGAAGAGCACTGCCTGCGTCGCGAGCTGATAGCGCTTCATCTCACGCAGGACGGTCAGGCCGTCCTTCCCCGACAGCCGGAGATCGAAGACGAGGATGTCGGGCTTGTGGGTCTGCACGGCGCTCAGACAGTCCTGCCCGGCGCCGCAGCGAGCGACGACACTGAAGCCAGCGTCCTCGAAGAGCCGGCCGATGCCCTCTAGGATGATCGGATGAGTATCCGCTATGACGACCGTGATCGGCCGTGGTGCCTCCGAAACGACGTTGACTGCGGCGGTCACAGCTCCAGCTGCTGGCATTCCTTCGCTCACCTCGCCCCGTCGTCGATCACGAACGGCTTCGGGGAACCGGATCGTAGCCAAGTCCAGCGAGCCGGGCAATATAATTAAAGATAGATACGCCTATAACTCCTGATATAGATCAAACGGTGAGCGAATAATAGGTGCTTGCTGGTCGGCCGGCTGGCCTCCCGGCAGCCGTCAGCCCCTCTGGCCGTGTCCGAGCGGGCGACAGTGCAAGGATCACTCCAGCCGGAACACGCCGCCCGAACGTCCCGAACCCGCCCCGTCAGCCACCGGACACGATGATGCGGTGACCGTCGGTGTCATAGCTAGGGCTCGCGCCGGGCTTCCCGGCCGGCCCCAGCGCTGGGGGGCGAAATCCGGTTCGCTTCTTGCTGTTGGCCGGGCCACACAATGTCGGAAGCTCGGGGGACGGGGCGATGGCTGAACCGGAACGAGAGTTGTTATACGCGAAGCCGCCGCACGAGCGGCGGCGAGCCAGGCGCTACCGCGTCGATCTTCCCGTGGAGTTCGAGGGTGGGGCGGGCGTGACGCGCAACGTCAGTCAAACCGGGGTGCTCTTCGCCACCGATCGAGCCGCGAAGGTCGGAGACGTCGTCGACTTCAACTTGATCCTCGGAGAGCACGATGCCGGCTGGAAGTGCCGGATCGCGTGCATCGCCTCCGTGGCGCGCGTCACTCCCCAGGGTCGGGGCTGGCTCATCGCTGCGGACATCCAAGCGTATCGCAGCGTCCAGATCTGAGTCGCCGCCCAGTTTCCGGTCTCCTCCGCTTTGCCCTTCCTCGAACGTGAAGGGCCCGCATATAATTTCTCCGCCTGTGCCGCAGCCCGTCGCATCCTCGAACCCTTGGACTCCTCGCCGGGAACGTTTGCCGTGGACCGGACGCGCCGGCCGCTAGCCAGGCTCGCCGTGGGCGGCCCCGGTGGCGACACGAACGGCGCGGAGGCCGCGAAGCCGATCGCGGTGCTCATCGCCGACAGTCAGCCGATCGCGCTCGACGCGATGGCCCGCGTGTTCGACCAGCCCGGCTTCAGCGTGATCGCCGGCTGCTCCACCTGTGACGAGACGATCGCCGTGCTGCGACAGCATCCCCCGGACGTCCTGATCTTCGACTTCGACGTGCCGCCCGACGGGCTGGCCCTCGTGCGCGACATCAACCGTCACCACCCGGGAACGCGCGCGGTGCTGTTCACGTCGGCGACTGGCGACTCCCGGGTTCAAGACGCCCTGGATCTCGGCGTGCGTGGCGTCGTCCTCAGGGAGATGCCGCCCGAGGCGCTCCTCCAGTGCGTGAGAAAGGTGCACGCGGGCGAGCAATGGTTGGCCGCGGGGCCGCGCCGGCTCGTCGAGAGGCGGCGTCAGCCGCACGACCCCGACCGCCGCCGGCGGCGGGCCGGTCTCACCGGACGGGAGACCGACATCGTCAAGCTCGTCGCCCGTGGTCTCCCGAACAAGGAAATCGCCAAGCGGCTCGACGTCAAGGAAGGGACGCTCAAGATCCACCTGCACAACATCTACCGGAAGCTCAACGTCGAGAGCCGTCTCGCGCTGACGTTGTACGTTCAGGGCAAGGGCGTCCTCTAGGCTCCGCCTAGCGCTTCGCGCGCGGGAAGACGAACCGCTCCTCGGCGACGTCCCTCGGCCACACCACCCGCGGCTTCTGCCCGAGGACCTGGATCATGGCGGTGCTGGCGTTGGGATTGTCGCCGACCTCGTTGAAGACGACGGGGCCGCTGGCGATGGTGATGCCGCGGGTGAAGTTGGTCGTCTTGATGGCGGCGACGAACGCGTCGGGATCCGTGGAGCGCGCGCGCTGGAGCACGTCGGCGATGACCAGCACGGCCTCGTAGGCGTAGGCGCCGCTCGCGTCGAACATCCTTCCTCCCGACCGCTTGGCAAAGTCGGCGGCGACCCGCTGGACGGGGGCGCTGCGGTAGTTCGGCCAGGGCGCGGCATCCATGACGTGCTCGATCTTCTCCTGGAGCTGGCGGATCTGGCCCGACTCGTAGAGCCCGGGCGCGCCCGGACTGATCACGCCCATGAGATCCACGCGCTGCTTGGCGATCTCTTCAAGCAGCAGGATGGCCGTCACCGGGCGCGTGACCGGCGCGATCACGTCGGGCCGGGCCGCCCGGGCGCGGCTCACCTCGGTCGAGAGATCGGTGGCGTTCTCGGGGTACGGGATCACCTCGACGACGTCGAAGCCGGGGCTGGCGGCCTTGTGCCGGCCAGGAAATTCTCGCTCTGGGTCTTGCCGAAGAGGTCGTTCGAGTACATGACGACCATGCGCTTCGGGCTGTACCTGACGGCGTTGCGTCCGAAGGTGACCGCGCTCGGGAAGTTCCGGTAGACGTACTGGACCTTCTGCTGTCCCTCGCGCACCGAGCGGGCCACGTTGGCGGTGATGCTGTCGGCGCCGGAGATGTCGATCAGGTAGGGCACGCGGCGCTGCGGGGCCAGCGAGCTGATGGCGGCCACGTGCGCCGAGTGAAAGCCGCCGGTGAGGATGTGGGCGCCGGCTCCCACCATGCGGTCGGCCTCCGACCGGGCGACGTCGAGCTTCGTCTGGCTGTCCGCAAGCAGCGTTCAGCGGGTCCATCGACGCCCGAAGGCGTCCTGGAACGCCAGCTCTTCGAGCGGGCGGCGGGAACGGGCCGGCGAC
>Ga0099827_10001830_pt1 | contig 11367 bp, 10 predicted proteins | sample CZO8metaG_FD_79339 | JGI IMG/M metagenome (GOLD analysis project Ga0099827, IMG submission 79339) | Vadose zone soil microbial communities from the Eel River Critical Zone Observatory, Northern California, USA - CZOApr15con1.8 metaG | ecosystem: Environmental > Terrestrial > Soil > Vadose zone ...
CGCATCGGCGCGGAACGGCTGCGGGCCGCCGGCGCACCCGATCTGGCCGACGTCGTCGCCGAGCACCATGACCGCGAGCCGCGATTGGAGGTAACGCGACGCTTGCAGCGAGCGGACCGACGCAATTGAGCCGAGAGGTCGCGCCCGAGCTCGAGCGTGACCCCATCTACCTGGTGCGCACGGCCGCCTTCGACGGACCGATCGAGCTGCTGCTGACCCTGGCCCAACGCGCCGAGGTCGACCTCGCGGCGATTCCGCTGGCCAGCCTGACCGATGACTACCTCCGCGCGATCGAGCACGAGCGACCGCCGCTCGACCGGCTGGCAGCGTTCCTTGTGATCGGCGCCCGGCTGGTCCAGCTCAAGGCCGCCGCCTTGATGCCGCAGGCGCAGGTGGGGGAGGAGGAAGACTTGCAGGCATGGGAAGACGCCATCAAGGGACGGCTGGAGGAGTACAAGCGGTTCAAGGAGCTCGCCGAGTCCTTGATGCGCCGCCATGCCAGCGGCCGGTTTACCTTCGCCGGTTTGCTCGAGCCCGACGTGATCCCGCAAGCCCGGGTGCAGGTGAGCCTCGACGCCCTGGCGAGCGCCTTCCAGCAGGTGCTCGACCGCTTGCCGCCGCCCGGACCGGTAACGGTCGAGATGGAACAGGTGTCGCTCGCCGACAAGCTCGACCAGCTCCGTCAGATGCTGGTCCACCAAGCACAGCTCAATTTCAGCGCCGTGTTCCGTCACGCGCGTACGCGCCTGGAGGCAGTCGTGAGCTTTCTCGCGCTCCTCGAGCTGATTAGAATCGGTGAGGCCCGTGTAGCGCAGGCTTCCGCGTTCGGCGAAATCAGTGTGCACAGAATGGAGAGGAAAGACGAAGCATGAGTTCAATGGTGGAGACCGCGACCCAGGTGCGTGACACGGCCGGCCTTACGGCCGCGCTCGAGGCGGTGCTCTTCACCTTGAACCGTCCGGTCACCGTTCTCGAGCTGCAAGATATCCTCCAATCGACGCTGCCGGACATCGAGGCGGCGGCGCTGAGTCTCGGCCAGGCGCTCACCGGTCGCGGGCTGTTTCTCCAGCGACACCAGGATCAGCTCCAGCTGGTCACCGATCCGGCGCAGGCGGACGTCGTCCGTCGCGTCTTGCGTCCCGAATACCCGTCGCGACTCTCGCCGGCGGCCTACGAGACGCTCGCCATCATCGCCTACCGTCAGCCGCTCACCCGGGCCCGGATCGAAGAGATTCGTGGCGTCAACTGTGAGGCCGTGCTGGAGAGCCTCGAAGAAAAGGGGCTGATCGAGGAGACCGGCCGGCTCGATGCGCCGGGCACGCCGCGGCTCTTCGGCACCACGATGAAGTTTCTCCAGATCCACGGACTCAGCAGCCTGGACGAGCTGCCACCGCCACCGCAATCCGCCTCAACCAGTTCCTAGCACGCGCCGGCGTGGCGGCCCGCCGAAAGGCCGACCGCTTGATCGCCTCGGGAACGGTTTCGGTGAACGGCATCCCGGCGATCGCCGGCCAGCAGGTGACGCCCGGCGTGGATACGGTCTTGGTCGACGGGCGACTAGTCGAGCCTGCGGGCGAATGGACCTACCTGATGATGAACAAACCGGTCGGCGTGCTGACCAGTGTGGGCGACGATCGTGGGCGCGCGACCGTGACCGATCGCCTGCCCGAGCGGTCCCCGCGCGTGTTCCCAGTGGGCCGCCTGGATCTCGACAGCCGGGGCCTGGTATTGCTGACCGATGACGGCGAGCTCGCCGGGCGGTTGATGCACCCGCGCTACCATGTCGAAAAGGAATACCGCGTCGTGATCGCGGGCCGGCCAGGTGAGGATGCCTACCGGCGGCTTTCCGAGGGGATGGTTGTGCGAGGGGAGCGATTCCAACCGGCCGAGGCTCGGCTGCTCGAGAGCAGCCCGAACGAGACGCGACTGTCGATGGTCCTGCGTGAGGGTCGCAAGCGCGAGGTGCGCCGGCTCTGGCAGGCGCTCGGCCATCGCGTCCTCGATCTGCAGCGGGTTCGCATCGATGGACTCCAATTGGGCGACCTCCATGAGGGTGGCGTCCGGCCGCTCCACGCCGATGAGGTGGCGCAGCTCAGGGCCGCGGCAGGACTTTGATCATCGCTATCGACGGTCCGGCCGGATCCGGGAAGACCACAATCGGGCGGTTGGTTGCGGAAGCCTTGAAGTTTGCCCTGGTCGACACCGGGCTCTTCTATCGCGCTGTCACCGTCGAAGCCCGGCGCCGGGCCATCCCCATGGATGATGTCGCCGGCCTCACCCACATGCTCGAGCAGCTCCACGTCGAGGTCAACACCTCGCCGGCGAGCGATCGTCCCGGCCCGTTGCTGGCGATCGATGGACGGGATGTCAGCCTCGAGGCGCAAGATCCTGCGATCGCGGCGGACCTCTCGCATATTTCCCAGATTCCCGAGATCCGTCGCGCGCTCATCGAGCCGCAACGGCGCGCGGCGCGCGGCGACGCGGTGGTGCTGGGCCGCGACATCGGGACGGTGATCTTTCCGGAGGCCGACGTGAAATTCTTCTTCACCGCCCCAGCGGCCGAGCGGGTGGCGCGGCGCCGCCGCGAGTTGGACCGGGCGCGGGGCAGCGCGACGCCGGATGCCGTGCTCGAACAGGAAATCGACGCCCGCGACCGTGCCGACCAGGGGCGAGAAATTGCGCCGTTACGGCCGGCAACCGATGCTATAATCGTCGCGACTGAGGGTAAGTCGGTCGGTCAGGTCTTCGATGAGGTGATGGCCCGGCTTCCTAAGCACTGATCTTGAGCTATTCCTTCCTCACTGGTCTTGCACGGCTCCTCACCCGGCTGCTTCTGGGTTCAAAGTTCCACCTCGGCGGCACCTCGAACGTGCCCCGCTCCGGTCCGGTCTTGATCGTGTCGAACCACGTGGGCGCCGTCGATCCGGCGCTCATCGGCGGCTGGGCCCCGCGGCCGGTGTGGTTCATGGCCAAGGCGGAGCTCTTCCAGGGCGCGTGGGCCTGGCTGATGCGCGGCTATCATGCGTTTCCGGTGGTGCGCCATTCTCCGGATCGGACGGCGCTGCGCCGGGCGTTCGATTTACTGAAGCAAGAATCGGCGGTCGTCTTGTTCCCGGAGGGCCACCGGTCAGAGAATGCGCGCCTGCTGCGCGCGGAGCCGGGCGCTGGGTTCATTGCTCGCCGATCGGGCGCGCCGCTGGTGCCGATCGCCATCACCGGGACCCAGCACGTGCTCGGCAGGCACCAGAGGTTTCCCCGGCCGGCGGAGGTGTCGATGACCTTCGGCGAGCCGTTCCAGTTACCTGAGCGGAATCAGGACGGCAGCCCGATGGATCATCAGCAGAGCGCCGACTACCTGATGGCAAAGATCGCGGCGCTACTGCCGTTGGAGTACCAGGGGGAATACACGAGCGCGCCGATGCCAAAACAGGCGCAAGCATGAGGCTTTAGATTTGAAGAAGATTTACGTCCTCGACACCAACGTCCTCTTGCACGATCCCAATGCGATCTTCTCCTTCGAGGACAACGAGATCGTGATCCCGCTCACCGTGATCGAGGAGATCGATGGCCAGAAGCGGCGTCAGGATGAGGTCGGCCGGCACGCCCGCCTGATCGCCCATCATTTCGACGACCTTCGCGCCACGGGCAAGCTCTCCGAGGGCGTGGCGCTCAAGTACGGCGGCACCCTGCGTGTCGAGCTGACCCATGAGAACACCGAACATCTGCCGCACGACCTCGATCCGCACAAGGCCGACAACCAGGTGATCGCGCTCACGCTTCAGCTGAAGGCTGAGAGCGACGGCACACCGGTCATCCTCGTCAGCAAGGACATCAACGTTCGGGTCAAGGCCGACGCCCTCAACCTGCAGGCGCAGGATTACGAGACCGACAAGATGGTGCTCAACGAGGAAGACCTCTACGACGGGATGACGACACTAACGGTGTCGCCCGAAGACATCGAGACGTTCACCAAGACCAACACATACCAGCCGTCGAACGGCCAGCTCTATTTCAACCAGTTCGTTCATTTCAAGTCCCAGAACGGAACCAAGTCGAGCGCCCTCGGCCGCTACGATGCCACCGCGGGCCAGGTGGTGGCGTTGGGCCCCATCAAAAAAGAGATCTGGGGCATCCAGCCCAAAAACCTGGGGCAGCGGTTCGCCTTCGACATCCTGCTCGATGACCGGATCCCGTTTGTCACCTTGACCGGCCAGGCGGGCACCGGCAAGACGCTACTGGCGCTGGCGGCCGGCCTGAGCAAGGTCCTGGACCAACATCGCTATCGGCGGCTGCTCGTCACCCGGCCCGTCATCCCGATGGGCAAGGACGTGGGCTACCTGCCGGGGGACAAGGACGAAAAGCTACGTCCCTGGATGCAGCCAATCTACGACAACCTCGAATACCTGATGGGCTGCATCTACAAGGAACAGATGGCCGCCGACATGATCCGCCACATCCAGGACAAGGGCATCTTCGAGGCCGAAGCCCTCACCTACATCCGGGGACGGAGCATTCCGCAGCAGTTCATCATCGTCGACGAAGCCCAGAACCTTACCCCGCACGAGGTCAAGACCATCGTGTCCCGTGCCGGGGAGGGGACCAAGATCGTGCTGACCGGCGATCCCAACCAGATCGACCATCCTTACCTCGATTTCCGCAGCAACGGGCTCTGCTACGCGATCGAGAAGTTCAAGAACAATCCGTTGGCGGGGCATGTCACCTTAACCAAGGGACAACGGTCCGAGCTAGCGGAATTGGCCGCGAAACTCCTGTAGGCGGCGCGGCGGCCCGAGGGCCGCTGATTCTGCTGAGGTAAGTTAAGGTCTGATGGACCGAACGCTGGTCGCCCTTGATCTCGAGACCACGGGCCTCACACCGAGACTGGACCGGATCATCGAGGTCGGTGCCGTCCGCTTTCGTGGTGACGAGGTCCTGGCGACCTTCCAATCGCTGGTCCGGCCGGAGGTCGCAATTCCGCGAGCGGTCCAGGAGCTTACGGGGATCCGAGACGCCGACGTGGCGGCTGCGCCACCCCCGGAGGAAATCCTCGCCCAGTTGATCGACTTCGTCGGTGACAGCGGTGTGGTCGCGCACAGTGGCAACTTCGACCTGTCCTTCCTGGTTGACCCGGAGGGCGGCCCGGGCTATGAGCTTTTCGACACGCTCGACCTCGCCCGGATCATGCTGCCGATGGCGCCCAGTCACAGCCTGCCGCACCTCTCGCGCCAGCTCGGATTGAGCCATCGCCATCCACACCGCGCGCTCTCCGACGCCGACGCGGCGCGACAGCTCTTCCACCACCTGTGGCGCTATGCCCGCGGCTTTCCCAGTGACCTCCTCGGGCGGATGCTCGAGCTGGCCGAAGGATGGCCGCATCCATTGCACCATTTTCTCCGCGATGCCCATGCGGGCGGTGCGAGTGGTGAGGAGAGTCTCCCGCGCCGGCCTGCGGCGCAGGTTCGGACGACGAACGGGAGCGCCCCCACCACGGATCCGAAGGCGATTTCTGCCCTGCTCGGACCCGATGGGCCGATGGCTCAGCTGCTCGAGGACTACGAGCTTCGCGAATCACAGCTACAGATGTCGCTCGCCGTGGCACAGCTCTACGCGCGCGGCGGCCGTCTGTTGGTAGAAGCTGGTCCCGGCACGGGAAAGTCGCTCGCCTACCTGGTTCCGGCTGTCCATCACGCGGTCGCGAGCGGTGAGCGGGTGGTGATTGCCACCAACACCATCACGCTGCAGGAGCAGCTGTTCTCCAAGGACATCCCCTTCATGCGCAGCTGGCTGCCGTTCGACTTTAAAGCCTCACTGCTCAAGGGCCGTGCCAACTATGTGAGTCTGCGGCGCTGGAACCGGTACCTCAACGCCCCCAGCCGGCGCGCCGATGGAACCTGGTTCGACGAGGAGCTGACCTTCAAGTTGCGGATGCTCGTTTGGCTGGCGCAGACGCACAACGGAGACCGCGCCGAGATCAAGCTCAACGGGTTCGAGGAACTCTTCTGGCTGCGGGCGGCCTCCACGCCCGATGATTGCCTGGCCGCCCACTGCGAGAACTACAAGACCCAGCGGTGCTTCTACTGGAACAGCCGCCGGGGGGCGCAGGACGCGGATGTGATTGTGACCAACCACGCGCTACTGCTGGCCGACGCGCTGGCCGGCGGCTCGGTGTTGCCGCCGCACGAGCACCTGGTCGTGGATGAGGCCCACCAGCTCGAAGAGACCGCGGTCGACGCGCTGACGGTCCGGGTGGGGGAGGAAGAGCTACTGGAAAGCATCGACGGCACCATCACCTGGTTTAAGGCCGCGGTCGGACCGCCCGACGAAGCCGTGCGGACAACGGCCGCTGACTGCCGCCAGGCGGTGACCGACTTCTTCCGCGAGGCCAGGGCGATCATCCGGGCGCGGCAGCCGGAGGTCCCCGTGCGGCCGTCGCGCGACGAACCGGTCATCCTTGACGCGATCAGCCGCAGCCTCTCGGACGTCTCGCAGCTGGTGGCACTCGCCAGCGGGGTGGCCGCGCAGGCGGGCGCGCTGCGCGTCGCGCTCGACGGTGCCGGCGCGCGCCTGCCGCTGGAGGCCAGCCCCTATGCCGAACGCGAGCTCGACTTGTTCAAGGCGCAACTGCACGGACGCGCCGATCTCGTCGTCCAGGCGTTGCTGCGGCCGCGCCCCGACCGGCTGTACTGGGTCGGCACGGAACGGCGCTCGGGGCGGCCGGTGCTGCACGGGGCGCCAACCGCCGCCGGCCGGGAGCTGCAGGCGCGAGCCTTCCAGGGCAAGGAGACGGTGGTTTTCACCTCCGCGACACTGGCCGTGGCCGATTCCTTTGCCTACTTCAAGCGCGGGGTCGGCCTCGAGGCGCTCGCGACGCACGAGATGGTGCTCGCCTCGCCCTTCGACTATCTCTCGCAGGCGCTGCTCTGCCTGCCCACCGACTTGCGCGATCTCACGGATCCGGCCTTCCTCGACCAGGTCACCGACGTCGTGGGCGAGATCGCCGAGGCGATCGGCGGACGGACGCTGGTGCTCTTCACCTCGCATCAGCAGCTCCGCGATGTAGCCGACCGGTTGCGGACGCGCAGCGCGCGCAGCGGTCTCACGGTGCTGGCCCAGAACCTCGATGGCACGCGGCGGCAGCTACTGGCCCAGTTCCAGGAGCGTCCGCGCAGCATCCTGCTGGGCAGCAGCAGCTTCTGGGAGGGAATCGACGTGCCCGGCGATGCGCTGTCGTGCGTGGTGATCGTGCGCCTGCCGTTTCGGGTTCCGAGCGACCCGTTGCAGCTGGCCCGCAGCGCCTCGCTTGCCGATCCCTTCGGTCAACTGGCGCTGCCCGAGGCGGTGCTGCGGCTGAAGCAGGGCTTCGGCCGGTTGATCCGCCGGCAGACCGATCGCGGCGCGGTGCTCCTGATGGATCACCGGATCGCGAACCGGACCTATGGGGCTGCGTTCCTCGATGCGTTGCCGCGAGCCGCCGTGCACCTCGGGTCGTCGGCGGAAATGGCGCCGGCCATCGGCCAGTGGCTGGCGCGGGGCGGTGGCGTCCGCCTGCCGGCGCCGGTTCCGGCATGACGGACGATGGTCGCCTATCGGTCGCCCTGGCGCAAATCGATCCGGCGCTGGGGGACCGTGGCCGCAACCTCGAGCGGCACCGCCAGTGGGTCAAGCAGGCCGCCGAAACAGGCGCGAGCTTGCTGGTCTTTCCCGAGCTCAGCCTGACGGGCTACTTTCTCAAAGACCTGGTGCCGGACAGCGCCATCCAGCTCGACAGCAAAGAAATGCGCGACCTGGCCGCACTTTCGACCAAACTCGACGTGGTCCTGGGCGCGGTGATCGAGTCGCCCGATCACCGCTACTTCAACGCCAGCCTGTACTTTTCCCGGGGCGAGCTCCTGCACGTGCACCGCAAGGTCTATTTGCCAACCTACGGCATGTTCGACGAGCAGCGGTACTTTGCGCCGGGTGATCGTTTCCGCAGTTTCGCGACGCCGTTCGGCCGCGCGGGGATGCTGGTATGCGAAGACATCTGGCACCTCAGCAGCGCCTACATCCTGAGCCTGGAAGGCGTGGACATGATCATTTGCCCGTCGTCCAGCCCCGGTCGTGGTATCACGACCGACGAGCGGTTGGGAACGGCGGAGTCGTACGCGCTCGTGTGCCGAACCTACGCCCAGTTCCTGACGACCTTCTTCCTCTACTGCAATCGCGTCGGTTTCGAGGACGGGGCCAACTTCTGGGGCGGCTCGCTGGTGATCGGGCCCAACGGCGACATCATCGCGCAGCATCAGGACGCCGACGAGGCGCTGGTGCTCGCCACCCTCGACCTCGCCGACGTCCGCCGCGAGCGGCTGGCCAACCCGTTACTGCGTGACGAGCGGCTCGAGCTGACCATCAACGAGCTGCGCAGGGTCTCGCATGAGCGCACCCGCAAGCCTTACTGAACCGGTCTTCCCGCCGCTTCAGATCAACCCGGAGTTGGTCCGAGGGATCCTGGTCGGTTTCATCAAGAACGAGGTGCGGAAGGTTGGCTTCGAACGCGTCGTGCTAAACCTGAGTGGCGGCGTCGACTCCAGCCTTGTCGCCTTCCTTGCGACTGAGGCGCTCGGCAAGGACAATTTGATGGCGCTGATCCTGCCTTACAAAGACAGCGATCCGAAAAGCCGGTCGGATGCGCTGGAGGTGGTTGCCCAGCTCGGAATCCGTCATCTCGAGATCGACATAACCCCGCAGATCGATGCGTACCTCGCGCGCTTTCCCGAGGCCGACCAGGTGCGGCGCGGCAACAAAATGGCCCGCGAGCGGATGACGATCGCATACGACCAGTCCGTAGCCTGGCGGGCGCTCGTGATCGGGACCAGCAACAAGACGGAGCTGCTGCTCGGCTACGGCACGATCTACGGGGACATGGCCAGCGCGATCAACCCGATCGGCGACCTGTACAAGACACAGGTCTGGCAGCTGGCCGACGCCCTGGGAGTCCCAACCGCCATCGTGCAGAAGGCTCCATCGGCGGACCTCTGGACCGGGCAGTCCGACGAGACGGAGCTCGGCTTTCAGTACCGGATGATCGATCAGCTGCTCTACTACCTCGTCGAGCGCCGGTACACGGAGGAGGAACTGAAGCGGCAGGGATTCGACGAGGCATTCATCACCGAGATCATGCGACGGGTTCGTGAGAACCAGTACAAACGGCGCCTGCCGGTGATCGCCAAGCTGTCGTCGCGCACGATTGATCGCGATTTCCGCTATCCCCGCGATTGGGGACGCTAAGACGGATCGCGGCTGAGATTGGGAACGCTCTACCTGGTCGCCACACCGATCGGCAACCTCGACGACATCACGCTGCGCGCCCTTCATGTGCTGGAGTCGGTTCCGCTGATCGCGGCCGAAGATACCCGCCACACGGTGAAGTTGCTGACCCACTTTGGCTTGCGCAAGCCGCTGGTCAGCTTGCACGCGAAGAACGAGGCACGCCAGCTGCAATCGATTCTCGGGCGCCTGGCGCAGCACGACCTGGCCCTGGTCTCTGATGCCGGGACTCCGGCCCTCTCCGACCCCGGGGTGCGCCTGGTGAGCGCCGCCGTCGCCGCCGGCTACCCGGTGGTGCCGATCCCGGGACCGTCGGCGGTGCTCGCGGCGCTGATCAGCTCCGGCCTTCCCACCAACCAGTTCACCTTTCTCGGCTTTTTGCCGCGCAAGCGCGGCGAGCTGGAGCGGACGCTGCGAGACGCGGCCGACGCGAAACGGACCTTCGTCTTCTTCGAATCGCCCCATCGCATACTCAAGACATTGGATATAATGGCGTCCGCCCTCGGCCCACGCTCGCTGGTCGTGGCGCGGGAGATCACCAAGCTCCACGAAGAATTCCTACGTGGGACAGCGGCAACGCTCCTCGAGCACTTCTCAAAGGTCCCGCCCCGCGGCGAGCTGACGGTCGTTGTTGCCGGCAGCGATTGGAAACCGCGAGATGAGTAAGTTCTACGTCACCACCGCCATCGTCTATCCCAACGCGGCGCCGCACCTGGGCTTCATCTACGAACTGGTGGGCACCGACGTCCTGGCACGCCACCACCGGATGATCGGCGATGACACGTTCTTCCTGACCGGCACGGACGAGCATTCGCAAAACGTCCGGCGCCGCGCCGAGGAAGAAGGCGTGTCGACCGAGGAATTTACGGCCCGCATGGCCCAGCTCTATCGCGACATCGAGGCCCGCTTCGGCATCGCCTACGACCGCTTCATCCGGACCGAAGACGCCGACCACGTGCGCGGCGTCCAGGCGTTCATCGCGAAGATGCAGGAGAAAGGGGATATCTACAAAGGCCACTACGAAGGGTGGTACTGCGTCTCCTGTGAATCCTTCAAGCAGGACGCCGACCTCAAGGATGGATACTGCCTGATCCATCCGACGGTCAAGGCCCAGTGGCTGAAGGAGGAGAACTACTTCTTCAGGCTGTCGAGCTACCAGGACCGCCTGCAGCAGCACATCGACAAGCACCCCGATTTCATCCAGCCGGAGACGCGCCGCAACGAAGTCCTCGGATGGCTGCGCGCCGGTCTACAGGATTTCAGCATCTCGCGCTCGACCATCAGGTGGGGCATCCCCTTCCCGGGCGACCCCAAGCACGTCGTGTATGTCTGGGGCGACGCCCTCGTGAACTACGTCACGGGGGTCGGCTACGGCACCGATGAGGCGATGTTCAAGCGCTGGTGGCCCGCCGACCTGCATGTGATCGGCAAGGACATCACACGCTTCCATTGCCTCTACTGGCCGGCGATGTTGATGTCGGCGGGGGTGGCGGTGCCCAGGCGGGTGTACGCGCATGGGTTCCTGACGGTGCGCGGCGAGAAGATGAGCAAGAGTGTGGGCAACGTCATCGACCCCCTCGAAGCCGCCGATCGCTTCGGTGCCGATGCCGTTCGTTACCTGCTCTTGCGCGAGCTTCCCTTCGATCGGGACGGCGACATCAGCTGGGAGACGATGGTCGATCGCTTCAATGCGGATCTGGCCAATGATCTGGGTAACTTCGTCTACCGCACGCTCTCCATGCTGCAGCGCTACTTCGACGGCAAGGTGCCGGCGCCCGATGGCGACGAGGCGCCGCTGGACAAGCAGCTGCGCACGGCGCTCGAGCGGGCCGTCAAAGGCCAGGAGAAGCACCTCAAGGCGCTGGACTTCACGGGCGCCCTCGAGCTGACCTGGCAAGCGATCAATCGTGGCAACAAATACATCGAGGAGACGGCACCCTGGGTGCTGGCGAAGCAATCGGATCAGCGCAAGCGATTGCAAACCGTGATGTACAACCTGGTCGAAGCGATCCGGCTGACCAGCTACCTGATCGCGCCGTTCCTGCCCGAGACGGCCGGCAA
>Ga0099827_10001831_pt1 | contig 11367 bp, 7 predicted proteins | sample CZO8metaG_FD_79339 | JGI IMG/M metagenome (GOLD analysis project Ga0099827, IMG submission 79339) | Vadose zone soil microbial communities from the Eel River Critical Zone Observatory, Northern California, USA - CZOApr15con1.8 metaG | ecosystem: Environmental > Terrestrial > Soil > Vadose zone ...
GAAGGAGGCAGCTGCGGAATAAGTGTCCGCGATTGGTTGTAGGGATTATTAAAAGAATTGTTGTAGAGATTGCCGGCGTTTGTCCCGCCGCCGCCGCGAGTTCCGCCGCCCGTGCCTCCGGTCCCACCCTTGCCACCTGTTCCGCCCGTGCCGCCCGTGCCACCGGTGCCGCCGCGACCGCCAGTGCCACCGGTTCCTCCCGTGCCTCCGGTGCCGCCGCGACCTCCGCCGCCTGTTCCGCCGGTGCCACCCGTCCCGCCGGTGCCGCCGCGGCCTCCACCGCCAGTGCCACCACCGCCCGTCCCGCCGCCACCACCGCCGCCCGGACGTTGTGGCTCACCCATTGCATAAGACGTCAGCACCAAACGCGGGCGTGCCGAAGAAACCTTCGCTGGCCTGGCTTGCGCCACATCGCGCAGTTTCCCTGTGCCCATCCCATTGCGCGCGCTGCCGCCCCCAATAGGCGCCGCCGCAACCAGTCCGCGCACGTCCAGCGAATAGATCGCTACGTTGGCCTTGTTGCAGGCGTCGATGGTCGCGGTAAGCTCGGATTCATTCTCCGGCGTGAGAGCAAATCCCGCGGAGAACAGCACCAGCATCTTGCGGCCGGGTACCGCTCTCAGGTTTTTGGCCAAGCTGCGCACCGCAAGCAGCATGGTGCGCGCACCGAAATCCGCCTCGGCGTTGCTTAGCGACGACAATCCTGTCGACGCTACCGTGACCGGCGCCAGCGGATCGCTCGCCGCCGAAGCATTGGAGTCTATCGAGGAGTATTTCACGCCCTTGACTGCCGCTTGCAGCAGGTCCGCATTGGCCGTGAAATTCTGCACGATGCGCAGCGCTCCTCCGAAGTCCACCACGGCCATCAGTCGGTCTGGGCCAGCGTTGGCTTCCACAAACTTCCTCGCGGCGCCGCGCGCTTGAATCTGGTCCGGCGCGGCCATCGTGGAGTTGTCGAAGAACAAAATGAGATAGTGCTTCTGCGCGCTGCCCTTGGCCTGAATGGCTGCGTCGGTCCCCGATGAAAAGCTAGCCACCGGCTGTTCTTTATTGTCCTCGTAGACCTTGAAGTCCTTCTGCGTCAGGTCGCGGACGTAATTTTGCTTTTTGTCGGTCACTACCGCATCCACCAGCACCAAGCGCGATTCTTTTCTAATAACGACGCCAGGCTGCTGTTCCGCGGGGGCCGCTGCCGCGGGAGCTGCTTGCTCCTGCGGCGCCGCTTGGGCCGCGAGTCGCGGCGCCCAACACGACAGCGCCAGCGCCGCGCACAGAAAAAGATTTGTCGTCATTCGAGGTGTGTTCATGTGCTCCCCCAAAAACTAATACGGAATACTCACCGCTCCATTGCGCGCCGCCATCTGCGATCCTTCCGTGTCGCGCACCACCAATCTCACCAGATAGGTTCCCGGCTTGATATCAAAACTGGATTTCAGCGTGAAGCCGGAATGACCCAGGCGGTCGAACGTTTTGTCGAGCAACCGCATTTCCACAATCTTCTCTCCGCCGGTCACGAAATTCCCGTTCTCATCAAAGATCGCCATGGCCACAGTCAGGTTGTCCCAATTGCGGCCGTCCGCCTTGCGAAAGCGAATCCCTTTGATGTCCACGTGCGTCAGCACCGCCAACCGCGCTTGTGCTTCGTCCCTCCTGAAAAATTGCGTTTGCAGTTCCACCGGCAAGTCGTGCATTTCATCCTGCGAGAACAGCGCTTCCTGGATTTCTTCCTTCGCCGCTTCGACGGGATCAGCGATCGAGCGCGGCGCGTAGTAGCCATGCCGCGCCTGGAGCGTGTATTTTTGCTTGCTCGTCAGCGCCACTTTCAGCGTGTGATAGCGTCCGTCAATCTTCAGGTTCTGCGGCGAGAAACCCAGAAGATAGGAAACCGCAGGAGCCGCCGTGGCTTGCCGCAAGCCCTCGTCCACATCATTGCGATTATGGAAAAAAGTTCCGCCGGTTCCGTCCGCGAGCTGCGCCAGAATGTCCATCTGCGCGCCTTGCGCCGCGATGCGGTAAGTGCCCTTGAATCCCGCAGCGCGCATGGAGTCATGCGGGGGATCACTGATGTCGCCAAGCAAATCAGGTGCGTACAATCCGCGCGCGTCAATGGTGTTGATAACGATGTTGGCGCGATTGGCGCGGTCCACCAGGTCGGAGGATTCCAGCGTCAGCGTGGTCACGATAAAGCCAGGCGAGACCAGCACCAGGATGCGCTGACCGGGCATCACCGAGAGGCGTCGCATGGTTTCTTCCAGGTGCCGGTAGACGTATTCGATTTGCGCGTCACCGCTCGCCAAGGCACGGCCACTGGCCATCTGGGCCAACTGTTGCGCTTGCTGCACCATGCGCGAATCGCCTCCGAACGCGCAGACCAGAGCGTCTTCCGTGGCTACCGCCAAAGCTTGTGCGTCGCGCTTGTTCTCGATCAGATCTGCCTGGTAATAGCTGATCTCCGGGCAATCGTGAAACCCCGCATTGCCCACCGGGCGCGGCACGATTCCCAGCAACGACTTCTTGAGCGATTCATGGTCCTGCGTGAAATCCTGCGTGAACTGCCCCGAGGTACTGAACATTCCCACGCGGTCCGTGGGCGCCAGCGCTCCAAAGAGCCGCGTGGCCGCATCCCGCACGAAGACAGTGTCTGGCATCGCCATATTGCTATCGTCAAAAACAACGGCAACAAAGCGTTGTGGCAGGGCGGCGAGCGCCGCCGAAACGTCGCCATCGGGCTCCGCCGCCGGCTCGGCTGCGCTGCTCGGGGTTATCTTGTGCGACTCCGGCGTCTCTACGCTGAAGCTCGAAATCACTTGCGGCTTGCGATTGTCGGAAAGCTGGAAATCTTCCTTTTTCAAGCCGGTGATCACTTTTCCTTGGCCGTCGCGCACCACCACGCGCACCAGAACCAAATTGACGCGCACCCGGAAGGTCGCGGGATTGTCGTGCGTGGAGACTTCCGAAGTATTGTTCGCGTCAGGCGGAGACGCCGCCGGTGCTTGCGGTGTCGAGTCGCTTTTCGCTGGCGAATCCTGCGTGGCAGGCGCTTGCGCACTCGAGCTCCTTGGGGAGATTACCGCCAACATGGCCAGCAGCAGAAGGGCAGGCGTGCGCCGAGTTAGCGGGGATTGCAGTGGGTGCGACATCCCTTCCTTTTCCACTTTCTCCCCTATGCCAACGTTCTGGAGGCACACACCAGGAGAGCTACTCGACACGGACCGGTAGCACGACTATACGCTGCGGTTAATTTTGATGTCAACGAATGTCAGGCGCCGGTTGCACATGCCCGGCAGCTCGCGCGACGGAGGCTGTCCGAATCTGGACAAAGTATCCCACAATCGCGCAAATGCGAAGCATAAGACAGCCTGGCGTTTTGGCGTAACATGGTCATAGGAAAGAGTTTAGATTGAATGATACGGTGGATTGCCATGTGCTTTGCTCTCTTCGACATTCGTTTCGTTAATCAACATGAGGCAAAACGGATGCAAGCTAATGGTTGCTTCTGTGGCTTGGGAGACTGACTTCCGGGAAGGAAGAGCAAAATTATGTCTTTCGTTAACGATCTGAGAGTTGCGGTCCGCTCGCTGGCGCGAACGCAAGGGCTTGCGGTCACGGTGGTGCTGACGCTGGCGCTGGGCATCGGGGCCAACGCCGCGATCTTCAGCCTGGTGCGCGGCGTGCTCCTTCGTCCGCTGGTCAACCGCGACGAGGACCGGCTGATTTACATTCGCCAGAGCGCCCCAGGCATCGGCGACGAAAACGAAACGTTCTCCGTGCCCGAAATCCAGGATTTGCGCGCCAGCGTTAAAACCCTGAACGCGTTCGGCGATTTCTCGACCTTCGGTTTCACCATGATCGGCCTGGGTGAGCCTCGCGAAGCGCAAGCTGGCGTCGTCAGCGGCACGTACTTCGACGTCATGGGCCTCCATCCGGTTCTCGGTCGTCTCATCGGACCTCAAGACGACGGTCCCAAAGCTGCCGGCGTGGTCGTTCTCACCTATCGTTTCTGGACCACCACTCTCAGAAAAGATCCCTCGGTCATCGGCAAAACCGTGCGACTGGGCAGCGGCCTCATGGGGAGTCGATCCGCTACTATCATCGGCGTTCTCGAACCCTGTGTCCCCTATCCCCAGGAGACCGAAATCATGGCCAACATCGTCACCAGCCCGCACCACCTCTCCGCAACCATGGTGACCGGCCGCGTGCACCGCATGACGGAGCTCTTTGGCCGTCTCGCTCCCGGTGTCACGCTCGAGCAAGCGCGGGCCGAGTTGCGCTCGGTCTACGGGGCTATGACCAAAGCACATCCCGAAGCCTATTCGGCCAAAGGGGACTTCCAGATCAGCGCCAAGCGTCTTCGTGACGAGCTCACCTCGGGCGCCCGGACCGTGCTGCTGGTGCTGCTGGCAGCGTCAGCGCTGGTCTTCATCATCGCGTGTTGCAACGTCGCCAACCTGATTCTCACACGGACGGTTCGCCGCGAAGGCGAGCTGGCGATGCGTGCGGCGCTCGGCGCAAGCACAGGCGCGCTGCGCCGCATGCTGCTGGCCGAAAGCCTTCTACTGTGCGGCGCCGGCGCCGCGCTGGGCGTAATGAGTGCGCAGCCGCTAGTGGCCATCCTGGCCCGCTACGCCTCGCGCTTCTCGGTGCGCGCGCTGGATTTGACTGTTGACAACAGCATGCTGTGGGTGGGAGCAGCGCTGGCCATTGTTGCCGCGATAATTTTGGCGTTTGTCCCGCGCCTGCCGTTGCCGGAAACGTCTAATGGCCTTAACGTATCGAGCGGCAGCGTACGGATCACCAGCAGCACGAGCCGCCGCCAGCGGATTTTCGCGGTGACACAAATAGCCGCATCTTTCGTGTTGCTGGCCGGCGCAACTATGTTGATCACTACGCTGATCGCACTGCAAACGGCGCGTCGAGGTTTCGACACGCGCCACGTCCTGGTCGTCAACGTTCCCCCGATGTCGTACGGAAAAACGCCTCAGCAAGTCGTCGATTTCTACAGGGAATCGATTCGTCGCGTGGATGGGCTACCGGGCGTGAACACCACCGCTTTCGGCATGGCTGCTCCCTGGCGCGATGCCGGCTCCAGTTTCGGTCTGCAATTCTCAGCCGATGGTCATGTTCATGTGCCCAATGAAGACCCGCGCGCGCATATGCGCGTCATCTCTCCAGGATTCTTTGCCTCGCTCGGCGTTCCCATCATCGCTGGCCGTGACTTCAACGATTCCGACGGCCAAAAGAACGATCCCGTCGTGATCGTCAGTCAGACTCTCGCGCAGCGCATGTTCCCCAATCAGGATCCTCTCAATCGGCATGTCTATTGGACCGATCCCGTGCTGCAATTCGCACCCGGGGTCAGCGCCGCGCCGCATCGCATCATCGGCGTCACCGCCGATATTGACGATATGCATGTCATTCCCGAGCCCATGGTCACCGTTTATACGCCCTTTCAAGAGGGTCCCATTTTTGGCGGCCGCCTTTTCATCCACGCCGCCGCAAGTCCTTATTCGCTGGTCGCGCCGGTCACGCGCGTGATTCGCGAGATGTCCGCCGATCAGCCCATCGAGCACGCTGCGACCCTCGAAGACGTCCGCGCGGAGGTGCTCACGCCGGATCGTTTGAACTCCCTGGTGTTCGGCGTGTTCGCAGCCGTGGCGTTGGCGATTGCGTTGGTTGGCGTCGCAGGCGTGCTGGCGTTTTCGGTCAGCGCGCGGACGCGCGAATTCGGCATCCGACTGGCGCTTGGGTCGCAGCCGCGGCATCTCCTGAGAGGGGTCGTCGCAGAAGGCGCGGTGATGGCTGCGGCGGGCATCCTCGCAGGCGCGGCATTCGGGTTCGCGGTGGCGCGTTTGGCGGGCAGTTATTTCCTGGAGGTGAAGATGCCGGGCGCCTTGCCCGTGGTCCTCTCTGCGTTCGTGCTGCTGACAGCCGCGGTCGTTGCGTCGTGGCTGCCCGCCGCACGCGCCGCGCGCATCGACGTCATACAGGCTCTTCGCGCCGAGTGAGATGTACAGGGCGATCCGCGCGTCACTGACGCAGGGATTCAAGCTGCTTCGCGCCAGTTGGTGAGCGGAATCAGCGGCTTTAACAAATCGTCGGCCAGGCGCGTCGATCCAATAGCAGCGTTGAGATACGAATAGTCCTTCGCACGGGAAGCCGTGATGGTCCGCAAATCTGACTCGCGGACATTCCTGGCAAATGTCCCCGAATAACGGCGTACTCGGAAACTACTTCGGGCCAGAAGTCCGGTTGTGGGAAGTTGCAAATTTCAGTGAGGCTTGCGCGATTCAGGCCGGATGACGGCGGACTCGGAACTTAAACTTCTACCCGGGCGAGCGGTAGGCTTCCAGAGTCCAGCGGTCCTGCGCATCCTCGCGGCGCAAGACGTAGCGTTCACCATTGCCTAGCAAAACTCGAAAATAGGTCGCGCCGGGCGAGTACCAGCGGTCCTCCACCTCCGCGACGTCCACCATTTCGCCGCCGAGTTGCAGCCTCACCGGCCGTTCGTCGCCCTTATAGCCGGCGTAGCTTTCCACGTGCAGAAGTTTCTCAGCCAATCGCCCGCGCTCCTTTGCGGCTCTCCGCCAGCTCTGCATTCCACGCCGCGCCTAGAAAAATAATCACCGTCGAGAGTTCCATCCAAATCAGTAAACCGATCACCGCCGCCAGTCCGCCATAGATCAGTCCATACGGCATTTTCCGCACGTAAAATCCGAAACCGATGTCCGCCGCCCACCACAGCAGCGTCGCGATCATCGCCCCCGGAAGAACGCTGACCAGGCTCTGTTGCCTGGGCCGCGCCCAGCGGTAAATAACGGTCACCGCAATCATCGCCAGCAGAATGGAAAAGCCGTGAAAGAAGACGCCCCACCACGTTTGCATCGAAGGCCCTTTCCCGAGCTCTTCACCAAGCCAACGCCGCAAAGGACGCCCGAACACGCCCAGAATGGCCGCCACCAGCAGCGGCGCGATCGTCAAGAGTAACAACGCGAGCGCCCGCAACTGCCGGGCATAAAATCCCGGCCGCTGGCGATCTCCATAAATCGTGTGGATCCCTTCCATCAGTAGCTTCATCACCTGCGTGCCCGCCAGCAGCGTTCCCCCTAAACCCACTAAGGCCCACTTCCACGCCTGCGGCCCGCGCTTCACCATAAACTCCGAAACAATTTGCTGGCTTCCCGGTGGGAGGAGACTCGTCAAATCCGAAATCAAATCGAACAGCGCAGTGCGGCCTCCGATCGGGCTCGTCGCCAGGCCCACGGCAATCAGCAAGGCAGGGAAGAACGCGAGGAAAAGATTAAACGCGATGGCTTGCGCGATCATGCTGCAGCGCGGAAACACCCTCCCGAACAGGCTCAGCGCGCGCTTGGAGAGGGCCGCGGATGCAATCATCTCTCGGCATTATACGCGGGCGGCCGATTTTCCCAAGACTCCGCTGCTGCCCGCTGAGGATAGATATTGGTGGCAGGGCTTCCGTACGCATGTAGAATGGCGGCTCTGCGGTTCCGGGCGTTTACTTCAGAGCTTGCGAGGAACACATATGAAGGCGATTCTCTGGGCTGTCGAACAACTGCGCAGCAAACGCTGGCACTCATCCCTGATTTCCGTCCTGCTTCTCGGTTTGGCGATGTCCCTTGCGGCGCAAGCCCCCAAACCCGGCATCGTGCGCCAGCTCGCCGACGTGAAATTCCCGCCCGGCGACGGTCCCGATTGCCTTCAGTTCTTTCTGGAGAACGGTGACTTGAACACCGGCCCCAGCACCGCCATCATGAAAGCGACTCCGAAGTGTGTGGTTCCCCCGCACTACCACACCGCGGAAGAGCAGTTGATCATTGTGAAGGGTAATGTCTCGACCGGAATGGAAGGTATGCCAGACACCGTGCTTGGCCCCGGCGGCTTCGCCATGATGCCCAGCAAGGCGCCGCATTGGTTCACCTGCACCGCCAAAGAAGAATGCCTGATGTTCGTGACCTTCGATCGCGCCTACGACATCGTCTGGCTAAAGCCCAGCAAGTAGCCGCACTTTTTGGACTGCGATCGCGTTTATCCTGAGCTGCGAAGGACCGCCGCTTTTACATCTGCAAGCTCACCCTCCGCGGTGCAGGCAACTCCCTCGTCCGCTTCCAAGACTCTTTTTCCCATTAGCGGTCACTTTGTATTCTCTCGCGAAATCGCAAACCTCCCGTAAACAGCGCTACTACAAAGAGTTGCCACCCCTGTAAAATCGGCAGCTCAGATGCAAACCATTTGAGGGTGTAGACGTCCTACATGCAGGATGTAGAAAGCCTACCCCCAAGGAGGGCCGATGGCCCGCTACCAGAACCGCATTGAACTGCTGCAAGGCACGCTCGATCTGCTAGTCCTGCAAACCCTCCAGTGGGGGCCTCAGCACGGTTACGGCATCAGCCAGGCCATTCGCGCCAGCTCCGGCGAGATCCTGCAGGTCGATACCGGCTCCCTCTACCCCGCTCTCCACCGCCTCGAGCGCCAAAAATGGATCGCCGCCGACTGGAAACTCTCCGAGAACAAACAGCGCGTCCGCGTCTACCGCCTCACCGCCACGGGCAAAAAGCAGTTGCTCTCTGAACGCTCCCGTTGGGAGCAACTTTCCGACGCCATCGCCGGCGTCCTTAGCCCCTCGAAGCGGGAGAGTGGCATATGAGATTCTCGCTGTGGGGTCGCAAACTGCGGCAACAGCAGCTCGAGCAGGAACTGCGGAGTCATCTGCAAATGGCCGCAAGGGATCGCATGGACCGCGGCGAATCCGGAGAGCACGCGCAGCAAGCCGCGCGCCGCGAATTCGGCAATGTCACTCTCGTCAAGCAAGTCACTCGCGATCAATGGGGGTGGCGCTGGCTCGAAGAATTGCTGCAAGATGTGCGCTACGGCGCGCGCATGCTGCGCAAAAATCCCGGCTTTACGTTCGTCGCGGTGCTCACCCTCGCCCTCGGAATCGGCGCCAACACCGCGATTTTTAGCATGGCTCAGGGCTTTCTCCTTAAACCCTTGTCGTTGCCTCATCTCGATCGCCTGGTCGCCATTGGCGAATTGCAAGCGCATGACCGCAACGACACGATTCGCGTTTCCCCGGCAAACTATCTCGACTGGGCATCGCAAACCCAGTCGTTCGACCGCTTTTCCGCATTCGATTGGGAAAATGTGAATCTCAGTGGAGTCGGCACACCGCTGACGGCCCAGGGAATTCATGTCTCGACAGATTTTTTTGAGGTGCTGGGAGTCAAGCCCCTTCTGGGCCGTACCTTCTTGCCGGAGGAAGATTCGCCGGGACGCGACCAGGAAGTGATTCTCACGCGTGGTCTTTGGGAGCGCCAGTTTGCTGCAGAGCAAAACGTCGTTGGAAAAACCCTGCGCCTCAACAGTCGTCCCTACACTGTCGTCGGCGTGATGGACCAAAACTGCCAGTTTCCACAGACTGTCGAACTTTGGCTGCCTTTGGCGCTGGACCTGAAAGCACAGCACAACCGCAGCGATCGTTACCTGCAAGTGATCGCGCACCTCAAAGCTGGAGTTGCGCGCGAACAGGCGGCAGCAGAGATGAAAACAGTCGCTCAGCAGATCGCGGACCTGCATCCTCAAAGCAATCGCGATTGGAGCGTGCAAGTTATCCCTCTGCGGGACTACGCGATCTTCCACGGCAGCGCCCCATTCATGTTCCTGCTCATGGGAGCAGTCGGTTTTGTGCTGCTGATCGCATGCGCGAATGTGGCGAACCTGCTATTCGCTCGCGCGACGGGACGCGGCAGAGAAATTGCCGTGCGCGCCGCCGTCGGCGCCAGCCGGTGGCGGATTGTGCGTCAACTGCTATCGGAGAGCTTGGTTCTCGGTCTGCTCGGCGCCGGTGCCGGACTCTTGCTCGCGGAATGGGCGATCTACTTGATCCAGGCGAACATGCCCCCCGACCTCGTGCGGTTTGTTGCGGGCTGGGACCAGATTCGTCTGGACGGCGCGGTCTTTGTCTTCGGTCTGGTGGTCGCCCTGGCTTCGGGCATCCTCGCGGGCTTAGCCCCCGCCTTCCAAAGCTGGCGGCCGGATTTGAACGCTGTCCTCAAAGAGGGCTCGCGAAGTTCCGGCAGCCGCTCCAGCCACCGGTTGCGCAGCGCTTTTGTGGTTGCTCAAGTATCGTTGGCGTTGGTGCTGATGGTCGGCGCCGGCCTCATGGTCAGGGGGTTTCGCGGCCTGCTCGATACCAATCGCCGCTTCCAGCCGGAAAGTCTGCTCACCCTGCGTCTGATGCTGCCGGATTCCCCGTCTTACAAAGACCCGCACCGACGCGCAGCATTTTATGACCAAACGCTGAAGGAACTCGCGGCGCTCCCGGGTGTTCGCTCCGCGACGCTGGTCACGGGCTTCCCTTTTTCCGGATTGATGAACGACGGACCGTTCAGCATCGAGGGGCAGCCGCCAAGCGATGCAGGCGCGCAGCGCTTTGCGGTCATCAAGGACATTAGTCCGAATTATTTCGCGACCCTGGGCGCACCTTTGCTCGAGGGGCGCGCGTTCAGCGATCTGGACGGACCGGATTCTGCTGCCGTCGCTCTCGTCAGCGAACGTTTGGCCAAGCTGTATTGGCCGGGCAAAAGCGCGGTGGGCCACAGCATCAAGGTCGGTGAGCCAGAGTGGGCAGCGCGGAGTACCGGGCCTTCTGAGCCCTGGTTGACGATTGTCGGCGTTGTCGGCGATATCAAGTACAACTGGTCAGCCTCCACGGCCGAGCCAGTTATCTACCGGCCATACCGGCAGGCGCCCCAAAATTACGTGGCTTTCGGCCTGCGCGCCGTGGGAAATTCAGACTCTTTGGTCTCCGCGGCTCGCTTCGCGGTTGCTCGCGTTAGCAGTGACCAACCCATCTTTAATGTGGAGACCTTGGATCGCGTGATCCACGACAACACTCTTCCCATCGCTTACGTCGCGGTCATGATGGCCGTCGCGGGGGCACTAGCTCTGCTGCTTGCCTCTGTCGGTGTGTACGGCGTGATGGCCTATTCCGTCGCTGAGCGCACGCATGAGATCGGTGTCCGCATGGTGGCAGGGGCGCGGCCCGCGGAGGTCGTGCGGCTTGTCCTCGGTCGAGGCTCGCGGCTCATGCTTTTGGGATTTGCCTTCGGGCTTCCGAGCGCCTTCGGCGTGGCTCACTTGGAAGCGAATTTGCTCACCGGCGTCAGCGCCAAGGACTTCTGGACGTTTTCCTGGGTTTCCGCCTTGCTGGGAGTCGTGTCGCTGCTGGCGTGCTACATCCCCGCGCGACGCGCCATGCGCGTCGATCCGTTGGTGGCTTTGCGTTACGAATAGGAGACGCTTCATGAAACTCCCGTTCTGGCGAAGACCGCAGCAGCAAGCGCAACTCGA
>Ga0099827_10001832_pt1 | contig 11366 bp, 8 predicted proteins | sample CZO8metaG_FD_79339 | JGI IMG/M metagenome (GOLD analysis project Ga0099827, IMG submission 79339) | Vadose zone soil microbial communities from the Eel River Critical Zone Observatory, Northern California, USA - CZOApr15con1.8 metaG | ecosystem: Environmental > Terrestrial > Soil > Vadose zone ...
ATCCTAAGATCCTGAGATCCTTAGATTCCCCGTATGAAGGCAGTACACATTATTGGCGTGCCGCTGGACCTGGGCGGCGGCAGGCGCGGCGTCGACATGGGACCGTCCGCCTTCCGCATCGCGGGCCTCGGCGAGCGCCTGGCGGCGCTCGGCTACGCCGTGGTCGACAAAGGCGATCTGCCCGCGCCGATTCCCGAGACGCAGGTCCAGCGGGACGAGCGGAAGAAATATATCCGCGACATCGCGAAGGTGTGCCAGAAGGTTTATCAGAGCGCGCTCGCGTCGCTCGACGAAGGGGCGATGCCGGTGGTGCTCGGCGGCGATCACAGCCTCGGCGCCGGATCGGTGGCCGCGGCGGCCGAATGGGCGCAGCGGATGAAAGGGCTCCCGATCGGGCTGCTCTGGATCGACGCGCACGGCGACATGAACACACCGGCGACGTCGCTCTCCGGCAACGTCCACGGCATGCCGCTCGCCGCGCTGCTCGGACCGGAGCCGTCCGAACTCTCGAAGATCGGCACCTTCTCGCCGAAGGTGCTGCCGGCGAACACGGTGCTGGTGGGCATCCGCAATCTCGACGAGCGCGAGAAGGTCGCCGTCCGCGACTCGCACGTCCACGTCTTCACCATGAAGGACATCGATCGCCAGGGCATCGCGTCGGTCGTCGAACAGGCGGTCAACCTCGCGGGCAACGGCACCGCCGGCATTCACGTGTCGTTCGACATGGACGTCTGCGATCCGATGATCGCGCCGGGCGTCGGCACGCCGGTGAAAGGCGGGCTCGACTACCGCGAGGCCCACATGGTGATGGAAATCGTCGCCGACTCGGGGCTGCTGACCTCGCTCGATCTGGTGGAGGTGAACCCGACGCTGGACGTGCGCAACACGACGGCACAGCTCGGCACCGAGCTCGCGCTGTCGGCGCTAGGGATGAATATTCTGTGAGCCGGAGCCCGATTCGGCGAGCATCTCTTCGAGCGTTTCGACGAGCAGCACGAGCGAGTACGGCTTCTCGATGAGACGCGTGCGCGGCCGCAGCCGCTCGAGCTCCGCCGACTCGGACGGCACGCCGGAGAAGATGATCACCGGCACGTCGCCGGGCGTCGACACGACGACGTCGCGACCCGATCCGCGCCGCAGCCGCAGGTCGACGACCGCCGCGACGAACTTGTGCTTCCGGAGGGCATCGAGGCCCTCATCGGAGGTCTCCGCCGTCACGACCGCGAAGCCGTGCATCTCGAGAAACTTCACGAGCGGCCGCCGGACAGACACGTCGTCCTCGACCACCATCACGAGGCGCGCAGTATCCTTGGACATAGACATAGGAGTATAGCGTGAAAGGGACCATCTCCCTTGCACGGCCGGCGATCGAGCGGATCCGCCCTATCTGCTCAAGCGCAGAATCTGGTTCTGGATCCGCTGGAAGGCGGGCGCCACATCGGCTTCCGTCTGGGCGAAGAAGAACTTGCCCTCGAGCTGCGCGGCGAGTCGACAACGGAGGACGTCAGCAACAGGAGCAGCGGCGTGATGATTGCCGCTTCGACCATGTTGGTGCCTCTGTCGTCGCGCAGCCGCGTCGAGATCACGCGTATAGGATTGGATTTCATTTCGGCTGGGCTGGTGCACCCGGTGTGCCACACCACGATCAATTGCAAACTCCGCGGCCTTCGCACCGATCTGTACGCGTTCGGGCCGGAAGTGCCCGTCACGGCGAGGCGGTCCCCTGTGAGTATTTGTGCACTAACCAAAGAGCCGTGAAGGCTTTTTTAGACCGTCGGCGATCGTAAATGGTCAGTGGAATCAACGTTATGGACGTCGGCGGCCGTGCGGGTCCGAGAGAATGCGTGACCGGAGGCGGCCGGACGAAAATGCAATCTTCGTTACCGTACGGGCATCATGAAGAGCGCTCCGGGGCCGGGCGAGACTCCGCGCGCGGCGTATGTTCAACGCTCGAAGAATGCTCCCAGGGAGTCGATGACCCGTCGCGCGCACGACGAGATGCAGCCGACGTGCGCCAGGACGGGTCGCGCGTCCTCTCGAGTGTAAGGCCCGCGGACGGCACAAAATAATCGCGAAGCGAAGTTTCAGGTGCTCGAGGGAACAAAAGCGCGTCACAGCGCGTCTCGCGCAGTGTCGCGATGCCGCTGGCCGGGACGAGAGCGAAGTTGTCCAACGGCGGTATGCTATCGTCAGCAGCGGCGACCTCGCGGACGCGGCCCGAAAGCTTCAAGCGATGACCACAGGGACAATTTCGGGGACAATCGGCCTGATCAGCGAAACACCCACCGCAATGAAAGTCAGCGCGTAGAACACCTTCGGGCCCCTAGCTCAGTGGTAGAGCACGTGACTTTTAATCACGGTGTCCCGGGTTCGATCCCCGGGGGGCCCACCAACCTCCGCTCCCCCTGATGCAGGCGGAGGTTGTCCACCGTAGCTCGGCTCAGAGTTCGTCGGCCGAGCGGAGGTGGACGAATCACTACACGGGCCTTACGTCACACGTGCGCCCGTGGCCGGTGGGACGATGGACGTGAGTATCTACGAGCTTGGGAGAAGGCCCGGGACCATCCACGCTTGCGCGAAGCGGCACGCCAATCGTGCGCACGACGGGCTTCCCGTTGGCCGACTGAAACACGCGTCGTGCCGCAATCCGCCGGATCGTCCGCGGTGCCGTGAAGGATTTGTTGATACGGCTGAGCGGGATCGTATCAGGCTGCGTCGCGCAAAGCCTCTACCCGGTGCAGCTAGCTGCTGATGTGGTTCCAACTGGCGCTGTTCTGGTCCACCATGTTCCAAAATCTTTGCCCGAAGTGCTCTTGCTGACGCTCGGTTCTGATGCGCGTTCGCAGCTGCTCGAGCGCCCAAAGGGGTTTCCGAGCGTTGGCCGCCGGCGCCCATGCAGAGTGGACTCGTCACCGGAATGGCCAAACTCGTTGTCGTGAAGGCGCTTGATCCACCTCCAGGACTCAGGCAAGATCGCCCGCACGCGAAATGGCACTGGGGAGAGCGGGTAGGCGAGCCGCCGCGTGCGACGCGAGTTGCGCCGTCCACCAATGCAACGGTAGGCCGTCCAATGCGCCTCGAGAGACGCCACGTTATTCAGCCCTGCGGTCCAATCCACGCGCGTCTCGTGGGGCCGGATCCCTGAGGTCACTGCCTGCACCTCGAGATCGACATCGATGAACCAGTTGACGGACTTTGCAACACGGTATGCGGCAGCCTGGAGCAGCCAGAATCCCGCCAGCCTGGTGTCGTTCTATGCCGAGAACGGATCCCTGACGGTCAATGCCGGTGCTCCCTCCGTCGGGCGCGCGGCGATCACCGCGACGGCCCAGGGATTCATGACTGCGTTTCCCGACATGGTCGTGAAGATGGACCAGGTGGGCCGGGAAGGCGGCCACACTATCTTTCGTTGGACGTGGACCGGGACGAACACCGGCCCTGGAGGCACTGGCAAGTCCGTTCGTATTAGCGGGTACGAGGAATGGACCATTGGTGCCGATGGTCTTATCGCGGAGTCGAAGGGACACTTCGATGAAGCAGAGTACCAACGCCAGTTGAAGTCCGGCGCGCCGTCGGCCCCGTGATGCGTGTGATCCTGTCACAGCGGCGCGCGGCAATTTGCAGCGTCAGGCATCACAGCCATGAACGAAACTCTATTGTCGCGACTGTTGGCGGGAGACAAAGAGGCTGTTGAAGCATTCGGGGAAAGTGACAACTGCGTGGTCGTCGACTGGCGCGCCGGTCTGCCCGAGATCCTGGAGGCGATAACGCCGTTCGTCAGAAGTGACTACCTGCGCGTAGAACGCCGCGCAGAAGCTGGATACCTTGTCCGGGCAGGAACCCGAGACCCTCAGATTCTTGAATTCCCGCCGCGAACCAGGCAGGAAGAACTCTTTGTGGCTGTGAATCGGGCGCTGCTGCCCGACTTCGAGCTTCGTCAATACACCCCAGTCGATGGGGATGGCTATGCGCTTTTTCTTGCCCCCCTGACAGTGTGGAAGTCGATCGAGCTGTCGCACCCGCAGGCAACCGAACGGTACTTTCTCAGCGTCGAGCGATTGGCGGCGTACTGGCGCAAAGGCTACTTCGCGCGCCTCTTCAGCAAACCATAATCCGTCGTGATCCGATGGCCACCCAGGCTGACGTCCGTCGAATTGCGTTGTCGTTGCCCGCGGCCGAGCAGGCGCGCGGTCGGTTCGCCTTTGGCGGTCCGGAGCATGGGAAAGCTCAACGCGGATCTCGAGCCGCTCATCTCGGAGGCATGGCGGTGTCAGGCGCCGCTGGACCTCAAACGCGCGAAGCAGACTCGCGCTTCGCGAGGATCGAAGTCGCGCTGAAGCGGGTGTGGCGACTGTGCGCGTCGCATGGACGTGCGGCAATCTGCGATCGGATGAAGTCGGTTCTTTTGGTTTGAGGGCGCCCTCTCGGCGCGGCTATTCAAAGCATGCTCGTGCATCCCGATCGCGGCCAGATGCGTGATACAGCCATCCAATAATCTGTCGGCCAGATCCAGAGTGACGCCGCATCGCCCGTTTTGCTATTGACGCAGGCTTGGGGACGGCCTAGCATGACCCCGCAAACGACCATCGGCGTTCGCGAGAAATAGCAGATCTGCGCGTCGCAATTCCCGGCGCCACATACCCTCAGTCGGTCGGCTTTTTCCAGGCCGATCGGATCGGTGCACCTGCTGGAGGATGATATGCGGTTTCCTGTTCTCCGCGTCGGTAAACTGGCGGGACTCGCGCTCGTTTTGATGTTGCTTCCACGCGCAGCGGCGGCCCAGAGCGCGATCGCCGGACTGGTCACCGACAGTAGCGGCGCGGTCTTGCCGGGAGTGACCGTTGAAGCGGCGAGTCCGGCACTGATCGAGAGAGTGCGGACCGCCACAACGAACTCCGAGGGGCGCTACAGCATCATCGATCTCCGACCTGGCGCGTACGTGCTGACGTTCACGCTGCCGGGGTTCAACACGGTGAGGCGGGAAGGTCTTGAACTGGGCGCGAACGTGGATCTTCCCGTGAACGCGGAGTTACGGGTGGGCGCCGTCGAGGAAACAGTGACCGTGTCGGGTGTCACGCCGGTGGTGGATGTCCAGCAGGCTTCACAACGCGCCGTGCTCACGCGCGAAGTGCTCGATGCGCTCCCGACCGCGCGGACGTTCCTCGACGCCGGCGCCATTGCGGTCGGCGTCAAGATGACCGCGCCCGACCTGGGCGGCACGGCCCTGGGGCAAGGGTCCTACCTCACGGTCCGCGGAAAGAGCAGCGGTGACGATTCAGTCGAAATCGACGGCATCGACATGCGCATCGCCAACGGTGTCAGTCAGTCCGGCTACAACAACTTCGCGATGGTACAGGATGTGAGCTATCAAACGAGCGCCATTGCCGCGGATTCGCCCGGCGGCGGCGTTCGCATCAACATGATTCCGCGCGACGGCGGCAACACGTTCCATGGGGATTTTTATCTCGGTGGGACACGGGATAGCTTCCAGGGCAGCAACATCACAGCCGATCTGATTGCACGCGGCCTTCCGACCGCCGACAGCCTTCAGAAGATGCTCGAAGCGACTCCGGCCTTCGGGCTTCCGATCATCAAGAACAGGCTCTGGTTCTTCGGCTCGGGCAAGTACTTTGACTACGTGGCCCATCCGGCTGGCGCCCACTACTTCAGCACGGGTGAACCCGGCTACACGGAGAACATGCTGAACAATCTGTCGGGCCGACTCACCTGGCAGGCCACGCCACGGAACAAGATCGCCGCGTTCATGGACAAGGCGTTCAAGACCCAGAGGAAGACCGCGGTCTTCACGCTTGGCGCCCTTACCACGCCGACTGTCGACTGGGGCTCGGCGGTCTCCGACAACGACCCGGGCAACTTTCAGCTCGGGTACCTGAAATGGACGTCCACCGCGACGAACAAGCTGCTGCTCGAGGCCGGCCTGGGGTTCAACATCTTCCACACGGTTTACAACAACGGTCTGGCGGGGCAACTGCAGCCCCGGGGGACCGCGGCCTGGTTCGCCAGCGCCCCGCATCAAGACCTCATCACAGGCACCATCAGCGGGGGGTGCTGTGCGAGCCCGATCACCGCGCGTCAGCCGGCCTATGTGTTTTCATCGGCCGTCTCGTACGTGACGGGGTCGCACAATTTCAAGGCGGGCGTGCAGTACAGAACGGCCAAGTACGTCACGATCGGTTCGGGCGGCAACGGTGATCTGGTGCAGGAGTATCGAAGCGGCGTGCCGAGCTCGGTGACCGTTCAGCCGTCGCCTTACACCTCGGGCCAATTCGCCGACGAATGGGCCCCCTATCTCATGGACACGTGGACGATTCGTCGTCTCACGCTGAGCGCAGGGATCCGGTTCGACGAATTCTATGGCGGGATTGAAGCCGAAACCATGGGAGCCGGCCGTTTCGTGCCGGCCCGCTCAGTGCCTGAATTGCATCCCTTCAACCGGTTCTTCAATGTCGATCCGCGGATCGGTGTGGTCTACGATCTGTTTGGCAACGCAAAGACGGCATTGAAGTTCAGCGTCAACAAGTATGCGACGCAACTCTCGGCGCTCTCCTTGCTGGGCTACAACCCGATCAGCTCGACCGGCGATCGGCGCACCTGGCTGGATTGCAATCTCGTTCCTGGCACGTCCACGTGCTCGCCCACTCCCCTCGCGACCAATGGCGACGACATTGCCCAGGACAACGAGATCGGCCCGAGCAACAATCCGCTCTTCGGGTCGGCGGTGGCTGCGACTCCGGATCCCGACCTCAGACGCGAGTACAGCTGGGACTGGGCAGCCAGTGTTCAGCACGAGCTCGCGCCAGGCATCTCCGTCCTCGCCGGTTTTTACTTCACGCGCTCGTACGATGCGCAGGCGACTTTGAACAAGGCGCTGAGTCTCTCCTCGTCCTACCTCTCCGTCCCGACCACGAATCCGCTGACGAACGATCCGCTGACCGTCTTCAACCTCAACCCGGCGTTTCAGGGTCAGGTTCGGAACGTCGTACAGAATTCGGAAATCAACCATCGTGATTACACGGCGTACGAAGCGAGTCTCCAGGCGAGGCTGGCCGGCGGCGGGACGCTGCTTGGCGGATGGGCGTTGGAGCGGACGAGAACTGTCACTTGCGACACGACGAATGCCAACGCGCTCTTCTACTGCGACCAGACGGGTGAGCTGTCTCAGAGCATCGGCACACTGAGTATCCCGTTTCGGAATGAATTCAAGCTGGCCGCTACATTTCCGCTGCCGTGGAAGATTCAAACCGGCGTCTCGATGTTGAGTTATCCGGGACTGCCGCTGACCGTCAGCTGGGCCGTGCCTCTCACTATTCTTCCAAACAGGTCGGCTCCGGTCACGGTTCCGATCATCGCGCCAGGCACCAGTTACCTGGAGCGCTGGAACCAGGTGGACGTCCATGTCACGCGAGAAATCAAAGCGGGGCGTCTCGCAGTGAGACCGACGCTGGAAGTGTTCAACCTCACCAACTCGAGCGTCGTGCTCGGCCAGATCCAGACGTTTGGTTCCGCCCTGGGGCGGCCGGCGAGCACGCTGCAGGGACGGCTGATGAAGCTGTCGGCGATGGTCAAGTTCTAAGAGTGCGTTGCACAATTAAGAATTGAGAATTGAGAATTGAGAATTCGTCGGGCGGCAGCTCGAAAGGGTTCGCGAATTCTTAATTCCTGATTCCAATTTCTTAATTTCGAAACGCGTTCTAAAACGGATCCTTCTTCTTCGTGGTCCCCCCGAATACTGTCTCGTCAATCGCGTTGCCTTCGGCGCAGGCGTACTCATAGAGCTCTGTGCCTGCCGGATATCTCTCGAACGCCGGGAATTGCATGGTCCAGGGTCTCGAAAACACGCCCGGATCCTCGATCGTGACCCGGTAATCGATTGTGTTCTTGTCGATCCGCGTGTAGCGCTCGACCACGTGCATGGCGGACGTGTGGATTGCGGCACCCCGCGCCACCCAGGTTTTGTCGTTGAAGTTGGTCACGTCGACCACCAGGGTATTGCCCTCCCAATGGCCGCGCGCGTCCCCCATCCACAGTTGGATGCTGGGATCCGGGTGCGGGCTCCCATCCAGCGGAACGAACTGGTAGAGGTGGTTCCACTCGTAGAAGAAGGCCACGAAGCCCGGACCCTGAAGAATCTGGTAGCCGCAGTACGCGCACGGCGTGGTCACGCGCGGGGCACCGGACGGCAGACAGCGCACGCGGTGATCCAGATACTCCCGTTTGATTTTCACTTCGGGGTTGTCGCCTTGATGCTTGTTGATCTCCGTGTTCAGCGCCCGCGCCCAGGGCTGATAGGGAACTCTCTTGTCGGGCGGGTCGACGACCATCGGCGTGGTGCCACCCATCGGGACTTCATACCAATGCTCAGGACCGGCGCCGGCGTCCACACGTTTGGCGGGCGTCTTCGGCGCCGCCGGTGCGCCTTCTGGCGGGAGCGCTTCGCGAGCTTCGAGAGGAAACATGGAAACGTTCTTGTACGTTCCCTGAATGTCCGGATCGCTCCAAGGCGTTCGTGGCACCACGTACGGCTTCTCGGCCTTCGTTGGCGCGGCGGGCGCCTTGGTCTGCGTCACGGCGACGACCGACGCCAGCGAGACACCGGCCACGACGCAGGTCACGACACGCCCTGGAGCGAGCAATCGGTTGCGCACCTGAACCTCCCCTTTACTTTCTGGTCTTGACCAGTTCGTCGATCGAGACAGACGGCTCCCGGAACTCGAGGCACACGTAGTCGAGCAGGCGGATGTTCTTCTCCTGCCGGCGGTACAGCGGCATGCTCATTTTCCACGCCCGCGTGAACACTTTGGGGTCTTCGATAGTGGCCTCATACGCGATGATGTCGGGTCCGGTGCGCGTATACCGTTCCACCACGTGCAGCGCATCGCTGTGAAAATTTCCGGCCTGGTCGAACCACGTTTTGTCGTTGAAGCCGTTCACGTCGACGACCAGCGTTTCGCCTTCCCAGTGGCCGCGCGAGTCTCCCATCCAGAAGTCATCGACACCGGAATGCTCGGTGCCATTCGTGTAGATGATGCGGGACGCGTGGTTGTACTCGTAAGCAATGCCGACATGGGTCGGCGTCTGAACAATCTGCAGCGGAAACGGCATGTAGGTAATCCGCGGCACACCCGCCAGGAAACACTTCCGCAGGGGATCCTCGGTCAGCCGTTTTTCGAAGTTCTCCTTCTTTTTCGCCGCCGCTGCTGGCTGGTACGGGATGACATTCCCTTCGATCACGCCGAGCCCGGCCGGCACGCCTTCCGATGCGTTGTGCGCTTGAATGTCCCATGAGGCCGTGTTCAGAACCTGCCAGATCCCGGCCAGGTCGGGTTTCCCGTCAAGCGTGCGGGGCGCCTTGTACGATGACGCGCCCGGAGCCTGACCAGCGGTCGGTTTCGCAGCGCCGGACACGAGCCCGACGATGACCGCCGCCGCGACCAGACAACCTCCGAGGCGAATTCGCATCTGGGTAAGCTCCTCGAGTGGCGACACTTTACTACCCGTTGGCGGGAAGAGGCGCCGCCCGGCCGCGCGCGGTACCTCCCACGAGCGTCACGTTACTGCTGGAGCGCCGTCTTCGTATCGGCGGCAGCCTGCCGCTTATCGACTTCGGCCTTGTAGTCGGCGTCGCTCATGTAGCTGAAGTTGACCCAGGCGTGAGCCATCTCGTCCACCGTGCGGTCCCCCCAGCCCACCCACTGATTCGGGTCGGGGTTGTCCTTGTTGCCGACGGTGTTGTCGTGCCAGGCCGTCACGTGCAGCACGGTTCCCTTCGGCAGCAGCGGCGCCGCTTCGTCCGCGTAGACGTAGTTGTTCATCCAGTAGAAGGTGAAGTTCCTGACGAAACTGAGCATCTGCGTCGTGCCGTCCGGCAGAATGGCTTCGATCGACATGGCCTTGCCCCGCAGGTGCATGTGCGGCTGGAAATTCTCCACGCGGCCCGCCATCTTCATCACCGAGAAGTTCTCGGTGACCGTAATCTGATTGGGCGGAAGGTCGAGCACCAGACCATGACTCGCCATGAGCGCGCTCAACACCTGGCGATACTTCGGTTGCTGACCCTTTGGATATAGATAGACGCCGAGCTCGACCGAGTCGCTGATCTCTTCGCCGACGGCGTGCAGGTGCACCTCGAACTGGATCGACGATCCCGGCAGCAACAACCTTCCACTATCGGGGCGCATGAGCTCGCCCTGTTTTCCGACCGACCACTCCATGAACACACCGGCGCCGACCGGAGAGTCGGACGCCTCCTCCTGCTGGAGATACCCCATGGCGTGATGGATGATCCTGCGGCCCTTGATCGTCACGGGCCGCATCTCGATGGCCCGCACCCAACGCGGCTCCGTGAGACCAATCGGCACGGTTGGCCTGAACCACTTGTCCTGCGCCTCCGCCGGCATCGTGAACGGCTCCGATCTGATGATCAGGTCCGGAGGACCGCCAAACTGCTTCGCAAAATTCCAAACGGATTCAGCAGGCCACTGTTTTGGCGCGGGCATATCCTTCGAGTCGCCCTTCGGCATGCCGGCGTCGACCCAGCGGACGATCGTGTCGATCTGGTCGTCGGATAGCGAACGATCGTTCTGAAAGTGCTGAATGCCAACGGTCCTGTCGATGTGCCACGGCGGCATCTGGCGCGCAGAGACACGCGCCTTGATGGACCGCGCCCACGGACGCGAGTCCTCGTACGTCACGAGCGACATCGGGCCGATGGAGCCGGGCCGATGACAGGACTCGCATTTGTCCTGGAAAATCGGGGCAACGTCTTTCGTGAAGGTCGGGTTCGTCACGGCCGCGCCGTCGCCGCCGACCTCAGAACCTGCGGCGAGCGGTCTCACTGTACCGGCCGCCACGGCCAAGGCCACAATGCCGATCGAACTCCACTTATGATTCATCGCGGCGCTCCTTTGCCATCTCGTCTGCCCGCTACTGACCGCTGGGGCCTGGCCTGACCGTGACCTTTATCAGCGCGTTGGTCCAGCAACACTGGAAGCCGGTGCCGCCGTCTCCGGACGAATCGTTGGCCTGCACGCGGAGAACGTACTCTCCCGGCGCACTGAAAGTCGCGGTCGTCGTCGTCTTGCCGTCTGCCTTGTTGATGTCGGGCTTGGCGTTCGCGAACGTGACCTGGCCGGGACCACGAAACGTGCTCCACACGATCGCGAGATCGGGCGCATGTGGCCCAGGCGGCGGCGGGCCCGCCCTTTTGGCAGGCTTGTCCGTCGCCCACACCGTCAACACCAACGGCTCGGGCAACGTCGTGCTCAGCGATGTCGTGATTCCGCGCGGCGGACCTGTATGAGTCGGACCTCCCGGCTGGAATCTCAACACAGGAGGAGTGTTGCCCA